>Ga0187890_10002133_pt1 | contig 13909 bp, 16 predicted proteins | sample June2016WEW_21_1_FD_133005 | JGI IMG/M metagenome (GOLD analysis project Ga0187890, IMG submission 133005) | Peatland microbial communities from SPRUCE experiment site at the Marcell Experimental Forest, Minnesota, USA - June2016WEW_21_10 | ecosystem: Environmental > Terrestrial > Soil >... | reverse complement strand
GGTGCTGGTCAGCTACTTCCGCGAACTCAACCTGCCCAATCTTACGGTGGTTTCGCCCGACGCCGGCGGCGTGGAGCGCGCCCGTTTCTTCGCGCAAAAAGTCGGCGCTCCGCTGGCCATCGTGGATAAGCGCCGCACCGACATCAATGTCACTGAAGTGATGCACGTAATCGGCGACGTAAAAGGCCGCACCTGCCTTATCCTCGACGACATCGTCGACACTGCCGGCACGCTTGTAAAAACTGCCGACGCGCTCTACGGTGCCGGCGCGACCGCCGTCTATGCCGCCGCAAGCCACGCCCTGCTCTCCGGCCCGGCCGTCGAACGCATCGCCGCGTCGCGTCTGGAGCAACTCGTAGTCACCAACACCGTTCCTCTTCGCGAAGCGGCACAGAAGTTGCCCAAGATCAAGGTGCTCTCCATCGCCGGCCTGCTGGGCGCGGCCATCGAGAGCATTCACATGGAAACCAGCGTCAGTACGCTGTTCAATTAGCCGTCAGCTGATAGCTGGCCACAACAAAGGGAGCGGAGCAATACAGTTCGCGGCAACCGTTGGAGCTGAATACTGACGGCTGAAAGCTGAAAGCTGTGTTTCCGTGCCCGAAACAAGGAAACGAGAGACCGAATGCCAGAAGTTGTCGTAGCCAAGCCCCGTGAGGGCAGGTTCAACAAAAATGCCGCGCGCCGTGTGCGTTTCGCGGGCAAGATTCCTGCCGTGCTGTATGGTCCTGGAAGCGCTCCGGTGGCCATCGAGGTAGACCCCAAACAGATCTCGCGAATTCTTTTCTCCGAGACCGGTCACAACACCATCTTCGACGTCGAAGTCACGGGGCAGCCCGCGGCCAAGGCCATGATCGTCGACTGGCAGCGCGAGCCCATCAAAGATGAGCTCATCCACATCGACCTGAAACGAATCGCCCTCGATAAGGCACTGCATGTCAGCGTGCGCGTCAAGCTGGTGGGCATTCCCGTGGGCGTCAAGACGGCCGGCGGCATCCTCGATCAGGTGTTGCGCGAAGTAGAAATCGAGTGCCTCCCTGCCGACATTCCCAGCAGTATCTCCGTCGATGTCAGCAACCTTGAGTTATACGGCGTGCTGCGCGTCAGCGGTCTGCCGCACTCCGACAAGATCAAGTATTTGAACCACGAGGACGCAACCGTCGCTCACGTAGTCACCATCCGCGAAGAAGCGCCCACCGCGGCCGAAACAGAGGCAGCAGCGGCAGCGGAAGCAGCAGCAGCTACGGCAGCCGAACCGGAAGTTGCCAAGAAGGGCGGCAAGCCGGACGATGCTGCGGCAGCCGGCAAGAAGCCCGACGCAGGAGCAAAGAAGCCAGAGGCGAAGAAGTAACTCTTGGCCGACGAAAGCCAGTCCGTTCACCCCGGCCAGCCGAAATCGCTCGCCGGGGAAACCGAATCCAGTGCGCGACGCGGACCGTTTTTGGTAGTGGGATTGGGTAATCCAGGGTTGGAGTATCTGTGGACTCCGCACAACGCGGGCTTCATGGCCATCGACCGCATCGCCCAGCAAGAGGGTGTTGTGGTTCAAAACCGGCGCTGCCGGGCCACAACCGCAAACTGCCGCATAGCAGGGCGCGAAGTGATCCTGGCCAAGCCGGAGACGTTTATGAACCGGAGCGGAGAGGCAGTAGCCGCGTTGGTTCGAGAGTTTGAGGCGGACCCAGCGCGAGACCTGCTCGTGATTCAGGACGAGTTGGACCTCACGTTGGGGAGCTTCAAGATCAAGGAGCGCGGATCGCCGGCCGGGCACAACGGAGCCCGCAGCATAACCGGCGCTCTCGGCTCTCAGGAGTGGTTGCGCATTCGCATCGGAGTTGGGCTCAATTTGCCACCCGAAGCGATTGCGGCAGGTAGCAGAAGGCCGGGCAGGGATTATCTGCTCTCGCCGATGCGCAAGGCGGATTTGACGGTGCTCGATGAGGTTCTGGATCGCGTGGCAACGGCTACGCGGCGCATCCTCTCAGAAGGCCCGGCAGCCGCGATGAACGAGTTTAACCGGAAAGACCAGGGACCAGGGAACAAGGAATAAGCAACAACGACAACGCGGCTCAAGATCAAGTTGATTGCAAAAGAGATTTGTGGCAGAGCACGACAACAGGCCTTGTGTCAGGGAACGACAAAAGTTTTGTGTCAGGGCACAACAACAAGCCTTGCATCAGGGTACGGCAAGAGTTTTGTGTCAGGGCACAACAACAGGCCTTGCATCAGGGTACGGCAAGAGTTTTGTGTCAGGGCACGATTTTAGTCGTGCCGAAAAGGAAGCAATAGATGTTTGGGCTTTAGCCCCTGAGGGATGCCTTTCGATCCCCGAATGTAAAGAGCGTTTTTTCAAGCAGTGCTGTAAACGAGTGAAGATAGCACAGTGTGCAAGGCTGGAGATCGGGATCACTCCCAAGAGTCCAGCGGAAAAGGAAACCGGATGTTGCGTGTATATGAAGTGATGTTCATTGTTCGGCCCGATGTGGCCGAGGAAGATGTCGATAAGCTGGTCGCCGGATTCTCTGAAAACGTCGCCAAGGGTGGCGGAGTGGTGAAGACCGTCGAAAAAATGGGCCGGCGCAAGCTTGCCTACACGGTGCGCAAGTTCAACGATGGCAACTACGTTCTGCTGACCATCGAAGCCAATGGCGCGGTGGTGCTTGAACTGGAACGCCGCTTGCGCGTCACCGAGCCGGTGATCAAGTTCATCACTGTGCGCACGGACGAGGAAGACAAGCGTCTGGCCAAGGTCAAAGCGGCGCGCGGTGTCCGCCGGAGTTCGGCTCCAGCCTTCGCGGCGCCAGCCCCGGTTGCAGTCGCTGCGCCTCCGGTGGCAGAGCCAGTCGTCGAGCCGGCTCAGGCTGCGATTTAGCGTCCGGCCGTTATTAGCTGTTAGCTGAAACAAATTGCCGCCGCCAGTCCCATGATTCGGGATCTAAGCCGCGGCCCGATCCAGCACTCCGGTAGGCGCACCACGGGCCTGCGCCGGAAGCCAAAGAGAGTAATGAGGAAACAGCATGTCAGATGAGAATCAAGCAAAGACGCACGAGACCAGCGCGTCTGTACCATCCATAGCGGCCTCCGCGGATTCCGGCGCGGACTCCGCCCCGGTTGCGGGTTCGGCTCCGGCCCATCGCTACGGCAGCCGGCCTGCCGGCGGACCTGGCGGGCGGCCGCAAGGCGGTCCTGGTGGACGGCCCTCGGGCGGTCCCGGAGGACGCGGCAAGTTCTTCCGCCGCAAAAAAGTCTGCAAGTTCTGCACCGAGAAGATCGATGCGATTCCTTACCGTGATGTCCGGCTGCGCCAGGGCTTTGTAGCCGAACGCGGCAAGATCGTGCCTCGGCGGCTCACCGGCGTCTGCACCAAGCATCAGCGCCGCCTGACCAAAGCCATCAAGCAGGCCCGGAACATCGCCCTGCTGCCGTTTGCAACGCGTCACTAAAGCGAAATCAGGGCAGCTTGTGGCCTGATTTCACCTGTACCATCGGCTGCCGTTCCGCCGGCTCGCGCAGGTTTCTCTCAATCGGGAACGTGTGCGATGCATCCTTGGCTGAAGGCAATATTGTGGATGCCGAAGTAGAACCGAATGCGACGCGCTGGCGCTTCAGTCTTTGCACCAGGAGACAAAAGCGCCGCCAGTGCCCGCACGTAGAATTGGAGAGTTAGCAAATGGAAGTCATCCTGAAGGACGATGTAGTCAATCTGGGCCATCGCGGCGATCTGGTCAAAGTCGCCGACGGTTTTGCCCGCAACTATCTGCTGCCTCGTAAGCTGGCGCTGCAGGCCACCGTCGCCAACAAATCCGTCGTCGAGCAGATGAAAAATGCCGCCGCCCGCCGCTCCGCCACCGAGAAGGCGCAAGCAGAGGCGCTGGCCGCAAAGCTCGAGCCGGTCGTGCTCGACTTCACCCGCAAATCGGGTGAGGCCGGTCATCTCTTCGGCTCTGTGACTTCGGCCGATATCGCTGCGGCTCTTGAAGCGAAGGGCTTCGAGATCGATCGCCGCAAAATCGTGTTGGCCGAGCCTCTCAAGAGCGTCGGCGACTTCAAGGTAGCCATTAAGCTCTACCGCGAAGTCTCCGCAAGCATCAAGGTGACTGTCGTTGCCGAGGCTTCAGAAGAAGCCGAGGCCGAAGATGCAGCCGCCAAGCCCTCAGCGGAAGCACCAGCCGCAGAGTAGTTCTTTTTGAACTCACCACCCGCGCCGCCTCTCGCTTCGCCGAGAGGCGGATGTGTAAGTACGACATCTGCTCAATTGTTAACTGCCGCGATGACCTCCAGTTCACTTTGAAACATAGATACGTCACGCGGCCTGCGGAAACTTTTCCACCTTGGGCCGCTTGCGTTGCGCCGCGTGCCACAAATCATACTGCTGCTGCAAGTCCAGCCACATCTCAGGCTCGGTTCCAAAGGCGTCGGACAACCTGAGCGCCATTGACGCCGTAAACGACGCCTTCCCATTCAGCAACCGCGAAAGCGTTGACCGCGCCACACGCAGTTTCTTTGCCGCCACCCCCACCTGTACCGTACCGAGATACTCTCGGAGAATTTCGCCTGGGTGGGCCGGGTTGTGCATTGTCATCGCCATAGTTGTCCTCCTTTGCGGTCAGTGGTAATCCTGGTAATCCACCAGAATCGCATTTTCATTTTCAAACTTGAACGTCATTCGCCAACTTCCGTTAACCTTGATCGACCAATGGCCTGCAAGAGGTCCTTTGAGGGTATGCAACTCCCAGCCGGGAACCTTCATGCGATTGGCGTTTTTGGCTGTATTCAGCAGGGTAAGCTGTCTACGAAGCTTAGTGGCATGTGCCGGCTGAATGCCCGCTTTGCCCCCTGTCAGGTAAAACTTCTCCAGACCCGCGTGCCGGAAGGACTGAATCATATGGGTAATGTAGCGCGTAGCGCCTCGCGCGTCAATAGACTGCTGACGTGCGACCCTACACCATAGCCCGTTCCTTCACCGTCAGGTACTGATTCAGCACCGTCGATGTCAGCGCTTCGGGGTTGAGATCCAGTGTCAGCGCACCCTGCTCGTGGAGCCGCGCCAGCAACAACTCGCGGCGTCCCGCCATCTCCTGCGCGGCGGCGGCGCGGAACATCTGCTCCACATTTTTAGGCCGCGCATTGGCGATCAGTTCAACCTCAGGCTGGGCCATGGCGACAAAGAGCAACACATGCCGGCGAAGCAGTTGCAGTGCGCCGTCGATGACCTCGGGGCGCATGGCGGTCTCGGCCAGATCCGTCACCCACAGAATCAAAGACCGGCGTGGCTGCAGGCGATTCAACACGGCCGTGGCTCGCAGATGATCTGCCTCGCCGCCTTCCGCGCGTATCACGGCCAGCGATTCGATAATCTGCCGCAAATGCGCCGCCCCGCGTCCGGGCAGCAAGCGCTGCTGAATGCCCTGTCCGTAGGCCAGCAAGCCCACGCGGTCGCCGGAGTAGAGCGCCAGTTGGGCCAGCGAGACAGCCGTCGTGCAGGCATAGTCGAGCTTGGAGTTGACCGGCGCAGGGCCGGAGTTTCGTGAAGTCATCCCCATGGCGACCCGCGCCCGCATCAGCCGCCCGCAATCGAGGACAATCCACACCGCCTGGCTGCGCTCGGTCTGATACTGCCGGGTGATGGGGTTGCCGCGCCGCGCTGTGGCTGTCCAGCAAATGTCGCGCAGGTCGTCTCCCTCGCGGTATTCGCGCAGGCTCTCGAAGTCCCGGCCCAGCCCGCGCAGCCGCGCCTGGCGAAGTTGCAGGTCGATCTGGCGGCTGCGTGCGAGGAAGATCTGCTGCTCTTCGCCCGTGCGCAGCGCCGGGTACACGCGAACCGTCTGCGTGAGTGGCGCTCTGGCCCACCGCTCGGCGAGACCCAGACCCGAGCGGTAGCGCACGTATAGCCAACCGGTCTCCCAGTCGCCACGCTCCTTGGGTTTTACACGATAGCGCAGCCGAGCAGCGATGCCGGGGAAGGCCGTGAGCCGCAACGTCTCAGGCTCGGCGACCAGCGCCGGCGGAAGATCGTCTACCAGCCGGCAATCGATGATTACGCGGCTGCGGTTTTCAATGGCCAGCTCGATCTCGGTTTCGCTCTCCAGCGCGGGGGCATTCGACCAACTGCGGCTGGCGGTCAGCTTGGAAGCGGCAGGCAGTCGCAGACCATCGAAGAGCGCGAAGATGAGTACCAGCGCGTCCCAAGCTGGCATGGCGAATGCCAGCCGCCAATCCCACAAACCCGGAAGCAGCCAGACGAATCCGGCCAGCAGCAACAGGATCGCCCGCGACGTCAGGCCAAACGCCCACCGGCGCCTCCGTTCACAAAGCGCGCTGACCGGGCCGGGATGGAGCGAGGGAGAGATCATGATCGTTCAAAATCGCAAATCGAGGGCCATGGCGAGGGCGCGATCGACTTCGGCGAGCTTCGCCTGAGAGAGCGAGCCGACAAACTGCGTCAGATCGGATTTAAGAACACTGGCGAGATTGTCGCATAGGATCCAACTCTCATGCTTCAGTCCCTCATCCAGGCCAACGCCAACCTGCGTCGAAAGCCCACTTCCATTTGTGTAGATCGGCGCACAGATCACAGTGGGAAATCGAGTGTCGATTAGCGCTTGGCGGCTGACAATTGCGAATATGCGGTGGCGCTTCGGGTCATCCTGCGGCTGGTGCACGCGGTAGAGCTGGCCTCGGCGCATGGCTTCCTCAGTCCTCCGTTGTCCATTCGGTCGGTGCCTGATAGCGCAGCACATCGAGCGCCTCGCGATTAAGGTGCTCGATGTTGGCGTTGATCAGTTCCGCGTCACGCCGGTTGATGGCTTCACGAACCTTTTCTTTGAAGTGCTCGCGAATGATCTCTTCAATGAACGACGAGCGGGAGGATTTGGAGCCCGCCCTGCGATCGATCTCTTCGAGCAGGTCGGATGAAAGTGTGATGGATGTCTTCAGTTTCATACCACCTTTATACTACTCCCCTTCTGATTGAAAATCATTGCCTCGGCACCGGCACCGCTGCAATCACGTCCGCCAGCACCCGGTCGGCGTCAAAGCCTTCAAGCTCAGCCTCGGGCTTGAGCATCACCCGATGCCTGAGCACCGGCTGCACCGCGCGCTTCACGTCGTCGGGAATCAGATAATCCCGGCCATCGAAGGCGGCGACGGCCTGTGCCACCCGCATCAAGCTCACTGCGGCGCGAGGACTGGCGCCCAGCAATAGCGTGGGCCATTCACGCGTGCGTCGGGCCAGCGCTAGGATGTAGGTCGTCAGCTCCGGCTCAATGCGGATCGCCCGCACCTCGGCGCTGGCGGCGGCCAACAAGCCTGCGGGAATCGCCGCGATCTGAGCGTCTTCGAGAAGCCCCGCTCCCGTTCCCGCGTGATGCCGCTCAAGAATCTGCCGCTCATCGTGTTCCGTTGGATAACCCACCCGAATTTTGAGCAGGAAGCGATCCAGTTGCGCCTCGGGCAATGGATACGTGCCCTCGAAGTCAACCGGGTTCTGCGTGGCGAAGACGGTAAACCAGGCAGGCAGCGGGCGGCGCGTGCCGTCGGTGGTCACCTGCCGCTCTTCCATGCATTCAAGCAGCGCGGCCTGCGTGCGCGGCGGCATGCGGTTGATCTCGTCCACCAGCAATAAATCCGTGAATACAGGTCCGGCGTGGAAGGCAAAGTTCTCTGAGCCGGCACGCAAAATCGTGGTACCCAGAATGTCGGCCGGCATCAAGTCGGGCGTAGCCTGCACGCGCTGGAAGCCGAGGCCAAGCAGCCTTCCCAATGCTTTCACGATAAGAGTTTTTGCGATGCCCGGCACGCCCTCTAAAAGCGCATGGCCTTGGCAAAGTACAGCAATCAGAACTTCCTCAATCGCGTCATCCTGACCTGAAATCACACGGCCCAACTCCGCGCGGGAGTGGGCAATGAGCTGGCTCGTGGCTCGCAAATGCTCCGCAAATTTTACGTTTTCATTTGGTTCTTCCGCGTGGTTGAGTTCGTTTTCCTGGCTCATGAAGCCCTTTCCTTCGAAGTGGAATGAATAGCGTTCGCTAGCGGAGTCCGGCTGCCTGGCCCAGCCGCTTCGGTCAGCAATTTTAAGTGCTCGTGCAGCGCCTGGGTCAGCTTGAGCGCTTGCCGGGGATTCGCCGACCCGCCCCACGACGCGTTTTCGCACGCAGCAAGATCCTCCTCCAGGCTGGCCTCCGCTTGAGGAAACCGCCTGCGAATTACGGCTGCAAGCTCGGCTGCGCCCATCTTGCTCGGCCCCTGTCCGCAGAGACCCAGGCTGCGGCGGCGAAAGCGTTCCCAGGCAACCGAGACCGCCGTCGACGAGGCTCCCGCATTGCGGTAAAGTGAGCCCAGCGCCTCAAGAAACTCGATCGGCGTTGCTCGCGCCTGGGGAGGCAGGTCACGCACCGGTCCGCTCCGCCGGCTAAAGCTGAAGAGAATCAGCAGCGCCAAACCCAGCAGGCCCGACCACAGCATCGTCCATGATGGGCCCGCCGCATAGCTCCAGACGGAGCGCACATCGCCATGCAGGGACTCGTCCCAATAGAAGCGATGACCTTCGCGTGGCCCCAGCGAGTTCAGCAGCAGATCGAGATTGTTGGCGCGGCCGATCGAACCGTTTTCGAGCGGTGTCGAGCCGGCCCACCACACCACGTGGCCCTTGCCCCAATCGAACTCGACCACCGCCGGATTGCCGGCGCAACTGTAGTCGACGCGATGGGCCGGGTCGCCCTCGGCCCACGAGGCTTCGGGCACCATCCACGCCTCGCCGGATTCCGACAGCGCATCCATCCCCTCAGGCTCAAGTTTGCAGGCCGCAAAATTGAACTCTTTTGGTGTTCGACTTGATTCGCCAGGCAAGATCGAGCCGCCCAGGTAGCCCGTCGAGAGCACGCGGCCGCCGCGCTCGACAATCTTGCGAACCGCCTTGATGTCTGCCGGGTCGCGAGAAAACGGCTCGGCAAAGATCACCACCGTCTCCGGCCCGGCCATCGCCGCCAATTCACTCAAAGGCCGCTCCCAACGTTCCAGAGAGTAGCCGGATCGGAGCAGCGTCTCATAGGCGGCGCGCGCGCCGTGCCGGCCAGCCAGATAGGTTGAGGGCAGCGGATTGTCGTTGTCGTTTCCGTTCGGCAGCAGGAAGCCCGTGACAACTGCGAGCGCCAAGGCGATGCCCACGAACCAGAAAAGCAAACGGCGGTCTTTGGCGTCGAGCGAGGAAAGCAACCCTGAAGCCAGGCGCAGCTTCGGGACACGCTTACTTTTTGCTTGCCGAAGGAACAACCAAAGCAGAGACAGAGAGCCCAGAAGCACCCAGGTCAATAACCAATAGGGCCAGCGATAGAGTGCTGTGAGGAACGTCATCGCGCACCGCCGTCAATCGTTTGCGAGCCCGTCACGCCTCCGCCCGCGATGAGCTTGGCGGCCACTTCCTCTGCGGCGAGATAATCGCTCTCGGCTGCCGTGCGGCCTCCGTACCAGGTACGCTCAAAGCTGCCGGTAAGCGCGGCCAGCCCGGCGCGGCGTGGGTCTTCAGCGGTTACCAGCGCCAGATACTCGCGCGGAGTGCGCGCCCGATCCGCCGGCCAAAGACGCTTGGATTCAAGCCTGGAAATCGCCGCCCAATAGACAAAATGAACTGCCTCGCGCCACTGGCCTGAACTGGCAGATCGGCGAGCGTCATTGATCCACAGTTGCCAGTCGCGAGTCGAAGCAGCGCCGGCTGCGGGAGCGTCGCTCTCCGGCATTAGACGAATGCGCCAGCGGCGTTCGAGTTGCACCAGCCCCCACACCAGCCCCCCGCACACGGCCACAATGAAGCCCCACACGATCGCACTCCCAACCCAGGCGGCATGAATTTGAAACCTCGCGGCTCTCGCCCAGATCCGGTTGATCCACGTGCCGACTTTCTCCCAAAACGAATCGCTCGCCTTGGGTCCCTCCAAAGCACGAAAATCGCGGCCCGACAACACCTGCTTCATGGCGTCGCGCTCGTGCGTATGATCGGCGACAGGCGCAGGCGCGTTTGCCGCTGCTGCATCCGCCTGTGCGATGTCCTGGGTAAGTCGAACGTCGGCGGCTTTAAGAAGTTGGCTGGTGGTGGCCTTGGGCGGACGGGTGGGCTCTTCAGTCTGGCCCGGAACTTCGTCCCCGGTAACGGGCGTCTCCGGAGCCTTTCCCTGCTGCGTGTCTTCAGCTTTGTTCTGGTCCGTGCTCTGAGTTTGCCCTGGAGTTTTGTCCTGAACTTTATCTTGAAGTTTTTCCGGTACCTCGTCTTTTTCCTGGGCCTTCAAAAGCAACGCGCGCAGCCAGCCGTAACTCACCAGCCGCAGCCCCGCGTTGGGCGCATTGCCGAGCGGCAGATGATCGTCAGAGCCCACGAGCGCTGGGTCGCATGCCTTCGTGCTCCGCTCTTTAGCGCATGCGTCGACGATCGAGATCAGCTCGACCAGATGCTGCCGATATTCCATCAGCGCAGCAACCCGCGAATCGCCTTTGATTTGAACTGCGGAGGCAGGGGGTGCACCAGTCTCTCCATAAGCGCATGAAGCGCCAAGACCGGCGACCATAGCCGCAGCCAGCGCTGCGCCCGCAAAATCAGTCCGCGCCGTCAAGCCTCACCCTCCCCGGCCCCGGCAAGCAAAGCCAGACCGTCCGCAAGGGGCGGAGTCGCAGGCGCGTGGAGTCCGGCAGCATCCATCATTCTTTCGATATCGTACCTTCCCCGCCGTATCCGGTGATCGAAATTGGATCGCCCTGCCTTTACCCTTGTGATCCAAGGCTCGGCGAATGCCACTTACCGGTGCTAGCTTCCTGGATGATCTTCAGCGGGGTCGTGTGGTGAGACCGGCGCAGGCTCTAAGTGACCGTCAAGTGCGAGCCATGGTTCGCCGGTGGAAATCGTCTCGTCTGCGGCCGTCGCTTCGGTGGCCAACTCCGGCGCTGCCAGCCCGGCGGCCTGCATCATCCACTCGATGTCGTACCCCTCTTTGCGAATCCGCTGGTCATAGTAAAACAGTGTTACTCCCATCGCATAGATCGGCCCGAGAAATGTGTTGGTAAAGAACCCAATCACCTGCGACAGCGCTTGGGTTCCTGGACTCAGCAACTGGCCGGGGTGCTTGATGGCTGCCACAAAGACGAAGACCTGGGTGATCGCCACCAGCACAGTCTTGACCGCTCCGATCAACACGACCAGCAGGAAGATGCGTCCCCACGATCCTTTAGCCAGATCGATACTGCGCCGGATGGCCGTGCGGGCCTTCAAGTCTTCCACCACACTGGCCGGAATTGCCAGCGAATAGCGCAGCCCCATGATCGCCGTATAAACGCCAACCGGAATCAAAAGCAAAATGAAAGACACAAAAACCACGACAACAATAAACAGCGTCTGCGGATTCGACATCGCAGCCTGCTGTGCGGCCGGGTCCGTTCCGAACCCCTTGATGTAATAGCCCAGGGCCCCGAAAAATCCACCGTAAAGCGCGGCCATCGGCAAAAATACCACGAGAAATGTCAGAGTCATCAGCCACAGATATCGGCCCAGCTTGGGCAATATGCTGCGATAGGCTCCGCGTATCGTCGCCGGTTTCCCCAGATGAACCCATGCTACGGCGCGGCTGACGGCTGCCATCACCGCACCATAGAGCAGGAACACGAGAAAAACCATGAGTACCGTAGTCGTCCAGGTAATCCATTGCAGCCGCTGGGTCATGTGCAGCACGCGCAACGTCTCTGCCAACCCGATCTGCAAAAGTCCCACCACCAGCAACGCACCGGCGTAAGCCGACGAGATGCCGGCGAAGAGCAAAAAATTAGTGCGATAAAGCTGGGCGGTGCGGTCGAGAATCTCACCTAAAGTAAACGGGCGGAGATTGCTTTCCATCTTGGCCTCCCCGGAAATCCTGTGTCTGCGCTTGCCGGGATACTAGCACAAGAGCTACGCCATCTGCCGTGCGCGCCAAGGCAACTACTCCAGGGTCTTGATCGGCGTTCCTTCGGGAATGTTATGAATGATGAACTGCTCATCGGTCAGCGGAACGTTCTGTTTCACTTCCTCGACCGTAAGAACAATCTCCAACTCCTCAAGCGGTCGCTTGATCGTCACATTGGAGGGATACTTGTTGCCCCCAAAATCCTTGTATTGGGAATAGAAGACTTCGGTCTCGAGGTTGCCTTCGCTGTCGTAAAGATCCTGCTGATAAGGCAGCAGGTCGTCGCGATGGAAGGTCACCACGCGCACCGGCGTCAACTGCTGGCTGCCCGGCTTGCGGCGGCTGATGCTTAAGACATACTCCGGCACCATGTAGAAATGTTTCCGGGTCGCGTCCTCCACAGTGATCGTATCCGCGGTTACTGAATAGAGATCGTCCGGGGCCAGTCCGCGCACGATCAGCGCGTCGAAAAAGAATCCAGGGCGCAGGTTTTCAAACGGCTTTTCCGACTTCTTCTTCACCGCATAAGGGCCCTTGACCACCTGGCTGCCCGAGGGCAGATGGTAGTACATCATGAATTGGCTGCCGTCCCCGCTCAGATCCAGCGCTCGGATGCCGAAGTAAGAGCCCACAACCCTGAGCATCTCCGGCTTGCGCATCAGGATGTGGCCCCGAATGGTCGGCGACCCCTTGGCTATGCCTTCCTTCTTGTCGCTGTGGCTGGCTTGCATCTCTACCGTAGCCGTGATGCTGTCAAGGGCGCTCCATCGCTCGTTCAGCCGCTCCACTAGTTCGATCGGGGCGACCGTCTGGGTCACCATCGGCCCTTTCGGAATCGGCAGCTTGCGCGTAGTGGGAAGCAGAGAGCACCCTGAAAGAAGGAGCGAAAGCGACAAAGCAGCGGCAGCCAGGCCGCGGCTTGCCTTCATCGCTCACCTGCCTTCTTCATCGCATGGCGGTATCCGGCCACGTTGTGCTCATGCTCCGCTTCGGTGCTGGCAAACAGCGACTGCCCCTGAGGATTGGCTCCCGCCGCAACGAAATAGAGATAACTGGTCTGTGCCGGCTCCATCGCCGCTCGCAGCGACTTCAGCCCCGGATTCGCCACCGGACCCGGAGGCAGCCCGGCATGCAGATACGTGTTGTAAGGCGTGTCGAACTTCAAATCGCTCCTGTGGATCACGCCCTGCCAGCGTCCTTCCACTTCGAGGCCGTAAATCACAGCCGGATCGGTCATCAGCGCCATTCGCTTCTCCAGCCGGTTTTCAAAGACGCCGGCCACCAGCGGGCGCTCTGCGTCCACCGCCGTCTCCCGTTCCACCAGCGAAGCCAAAGTCACCACTCGATGCACGTTTCCCTTCAATCCAATTTGCCCGGCTATTGCGCGGAAGCGCCGCACCATGGCCGCGCAAATCTGCGGCGGGCCAAACTTGCGGGGAAAATGATAGGTGTCTGGAAACAGATAGCCTTCCAGGCTTTTTGCGCCGGGGTCTAGGTCGGCCACCAACCCCACCTGTTTAGATGCGCCATCCAGAAAACTCTGCCTTGGACCAAACCCCGCCGCTTCCAATCGGCTGGCTATATCAAAGATGCTTGACCCCTCAGGCACGACAACCGTCTTGGTAAAAACATCGCCCCGAACGATGCGCGCATAAACTTCGGTCGCCGGTGCCGGGTGATCGAAGCGGTACTCGCCCGCCTTGAGCCTTCCCCGCTTGATCCAGCGCAGCGCATCAAAGGCGTATTGGCTGCGAACAACCCCCGCCGCCTCCAGTTGCTCGCCGATTCTTACCGTGGACGACCCCGGCGCAAACTCGACAAAAGTCTCCTGCGACGGTCCGTAAGGCCAAAGAGCCAGCCATGCCGCCACCCCACCCGCCCCCAGCAGCAGCAAAAAGGCAATCGCAAACAGTGCCCCCGCGCCGGAACCCGTCTTCCTTCTGCTCGTCCGTCTCCGTGGCGCCATCCGTTGCGTTCAACCCTTC
>Ga0187890_10002129_pt1 | contig 13925 bp, 12 predicted proteins | sample June2016WEW_21_1_FD_133005 | JGI IMG/M metagenome (GOLD analysis project Ga0187890, IMG submission 133005) | Peatland microbial communities from SPRUCE experiment site at the Marcell Experimental Forest, Minnesota, USA - June2016WEW_21_10 | ecosystem: Environmental > Terrestrial > Soil >... | reverse complement strand
CCTTCACGAGCGCATTGCGCCGCGAGAACCTCGAGCAGGCGCAGTCGCGCGATTGCCCCTCCATAAGCGCCTCCCTCGATAAAGAATGACTCGTCCGGATGGCGGATAATGCGATTACGGCTAATGAAGCATGACGCCATGATGGCAGCATAGGAGTCTGGGTCGGCCTCGCGGAACTGCGTCAAACCGTTCATTGCCAGCACAATTCCGAAACCATATGTGGCATTCCGTGGGTTTTGCTCGAAGACGCGCACATCAACGTGCGGCAATCGCTTCTTAAGCAAGAGCGCGAAGTACAAACCCGACGGACCGGCGCCAACGACAACTACTTTCATCAATATCCCTTTAAGACCGCTGAAATATCCTTTTAACAGTGCGAGATACGGCAGAAACGGCCACACTATGGTTGCAAACTAGGCAAAAATAATGCGACTGTCAATATCAGTCTACAACAATTGTGGCCCCGAAGCCGGACACCGCATCAGATCGACATCGACAACTAGACTGCTCTTGGACATCTACTATGTCAGACGAATTCAGCGCCGCTCGAGCGGGGTGCTGCATTATTTCCCATCGAATCTATGCGCCCGTTTAGAGGACGGTAGCAGCCCCGGACACCGCCTAAATTGACAGGCCTGGTGATACACGACCGCCGGGTCCACGGTCAAGCAGCCAATAAGGGCCCTGACGTTGGAAGCGCTGCGGGTTGCCCGACTAGGTGGAGGTTAAACGCCCTCGGCATCTGCGAGCCGAACGGCGCCGACATCACCCGAGCAAGTCATCTGGGGTGGCCGGTACGGACAGGTGCGCTCGACCGCGCCAACAAACGCGTTTCCGGTGATTCCATTCTTTGGCGCTTGGCGAGAGCCGGCGCCGGCTCTCTTTAGCGAGCGGGGCTGCACGCGACCGCTAGTGTTTCGACGCGCCTTTGTCCCGAGTTGTCGCGATTGATTTCGAGCGCCTGCAGCAGCAGCCCCAATCCAACCGTGAACGCCGCCGACGCATTGAGGTTGATGAGGCCCTCGCGGACGAAGTGGGTGGCGGGGAATTGAACTGGGTCAAGTGCGGACAGTTTTCTATCCAAAAAGTCGCGATGCTCACCGGGCCACATATGGCGTACCGTCGAATGAGCGCTCGAGATAATGTATTCGATCAGAAGATGCGCATACGTACCAGTCAGAGAGGCATTAAACCCAATGGACTGAACGGCCGCACAAAATCGTTCAAAAAAAAGGATGCCGTAGTCCACCTCGTTTTCAGCCGTGTTTTGGACCATACGGAAGCGGTTGTGCGATACGACGTAGGCGGCAATGCCCGGATAACGTAAGTAGGCCCTGTAAACGGTGTCAGCGGCGACCTCGAGATGATGCCTCCAATCCGGGGACACTTTCTGCGGCCAAGCCTCCACAAGTTGGCGATAGAACAAATTCATGATTCCCGAGGTTACCGCGTCGCGACCCCCCATGTAATAGTGGATCAGCGCCGGAGTCACGCCCAATTCCCGCGCGACTCGGATAATGGATATGTCCGCGAGCGGCACGCTTTTGGTCAACTGGAAGGCGACCGATAGAATTGTTTCACGGTCTAAGAGAGCGCTTTCGACTCCCGATGGCCGGCCGCGACGCCTAAGCACGCGAACCTTCTTGGCGCTACGGGCAAGGCTCGCGCCTGTCGCTGCTTTCTTGTTCTTTTTTAGCGCTGGCATCATCCATTCCCTCTGCATCGCCCTAACTGGGTAAATTCTACCGCAACGCCAAATTTTATGGATGGATGAATTCTCAGGATCTCTGGGCACTCCAGGGAAAGGCTCGAATTATTGACACACCTATGAAATAATGGGATTGTCTTCTGTCTGACCGCGGTATAGGGGGATCGATGGAATCGAAAGGCACCGAAACTCGGCCTACTGCGGGTCTGCGCGGAGCCTCTTGGAATCCACAGCTTTTGCCCGGCAGCATGAAAACCCAGGTGCTACCGGTTTCTACCGCTGATGGCGCCCAAGTAGTCGGCTTTCACTATTCAACGGGCGGCGAGCGGACGGCGGTCATGATCATGCATCCGCGCGAGTTGCTGGCGACCCATTACATGGTGCCGTACATTCTAGGAGCACACGTCGCATGTTGGGTCCAAGGCCCGAGAACCATCGGCAATGATCTGCGATTGGAACACGAAATTGCCTTGTTGGACGTCGAGGCCGGCGTAGTGGCGTTGCGCACGCTTGGCTATGAAAAGGTGGTCCTGCTGGGCAATTCCGGAGGCGCCGGGCTGTTTACTTTTTACAACGAGCAGTCATTGATGGATCCGGCAAAACGCTTTGCCAAGACGCCTGGGGGTCGGCCGTGCAAATTGCCGGGCGCTGAGATGCCCGCTGCCGCCGGATTCATTTTCGTCGCTCCGCATCCTGGGCAGGGCAAGCTGCTAATGAACTGCATAGATCCCTCCGTGACGGAGGAAGGAGATGCGTTCTCGACCGATGCCACGCTCGACCCGTTGAGCGAGACCAACGGTTATCGGCCTCACCCCGCCAAAAGCCGGTACCAACCGGCCTTTGTTGCCCGGTATCGCGAGGCGCAGCGCCGCCGGGTCGAGCGCATCGATGCGATTGCGAAAGGCATGATTGCTGAACGCATGCAGGCGCGTTCGCTCAACAAGGCGACTCCGTCCGCTTTGAGCGCCAAACAGGGCGCCTTTAATGCAATCTTCACCGTATGGCGAACCGATGCTGACTTGAGAAGCTTTGATTTGTCGCTCGATCCCTCGGACCGACGCTGGGGCACGGTATGGGGCGCGGATCCCGTGGCCTCGAACCTGGGGGCCGTGGGTTTTGCCCGGGTATGCACGCCTGAAAGTTGGCTCTCAACCTGGTCGGGGCTGAGTTCCAATGCATCGTTCGAACGGTGCGGCAGGTCGATCGAGCAGCCGTCGCTGATTATTTATTACACTGGCGATAACACCGTCTTTCCGACGGACATAGCCGGGATCGTCGACGCCATCGGCACTCGGGACAAGATTCGGCACGATATTCGCGGAAACCACCACGGACATGCCCTGGACCCGGGGGATGCCTTGGGGCAAGACGTCGCCGGCAGAATTGTCGCAGAATGGCTGAAGTCGCATTTTTTGACGTGACGCAAACCGAAGGCTGGACAGTGCCAGACCCTGAGATCCGATTGTTTTGGCAGCGCGTGCTGCCCAGTTGGACCCTGAGCGAAGCCATTTTTTTCGCGGCGGAGCGCAGGATAGCGGATGCGATCGGCAACGGACCAACGGACCTGGAGGCAATTGCGCGTCGTACCGCGACCCACAAGGAGTCGCTCCGTCGGCTGCTCAATGCTCTGGCCGCCAACGGCATTTTCAAGCAGCAGGGCGTCGACCGATACGAGCCCACCGCATTGTCAGGACCGCTCCGCTCAGATGCGGCCGATTCTCAGCGTGCATACATGGCCCTCGGGCGAATGATCATCCACAGGAGCTGGAATGCGCTTGAGCAAACGATGGACAGCGGCCGGACTGCGTTTGACGTCGAGTTTGGTGCACCAATTTTCGACTATCTGCGTGAACATCCGAGTCTGGCCGCGGAATTCGCGGAAGGCATGACGAGCACGACTCGGCGGGCGGAGCTTGCGCTTACAACTGCTGCGCCATTCGGTCAGTTTGACACTGTGGTTGACGTGGGCGGCAGCTTTGGAAGCTTGCTGCGACTGTTGCTGGCGAAAAGACCATCGGCCAAGGGTATCGTATTTGACCGGCCCGAAATTGCTAAGCAAGCTGTCAAGCATTGGGGCAACGCCCCGGATGCCTCCCGTCTTCAAGCGGTCGGCGGGAATTTCTTCGATGCCGTGCCGGCGGGAGCGGATTTGTACCTCCTGAAGCAGATTCTGCACGATTGGCAGGATCAGGAATGTCTGAAAATATTGCGCAACGTCCATCATGCGATGGGGTGCGGTGGCCGCCTTGCCGTTATCGAGATGGTATTGCCCGATGATGGCGGCCCGCACCCCGGATGGATGTCCGACCTCATGATGATGACGGTGACTGGCGGGCGCGAGCGAACCCGAAGTGAGTATTCGGCATTGCTGACCGAGGCCGGTTTGCGAATTGAACGCGTGATAGGGACCGATTCGCCATTGAGCGTCATTGACACTCGTTCGTCGTCGGATCCTCCCACTAAGGGTTAGTCCCATCAGTCATGGATGATATTGGCCCTTTAAGTTAAAGGAGATATTCATTCGCACCCGACTTGCGCTGACATTGAGCGATGCCGAAAGCATCGCGGCAGCTGCCCTCGCCACCGCGCGTAACAACGGGTGGGCGGTAAGTGTCGCCGTGCTCGATGACGCCGGAGCACCTATTCTCGTGAGCCGACTCGATGAGGCGACTCCCATGAGTGTCGACACCGCGATCAAGAAAGCGCGAAGTGCGGCACTGACAGGCATTTCGACCCAGGCGCTCGAAGCGCTGATCCGCGATCGCCCGGCGTTACTAACCCTGGACCGAGTTGCCGTGGAGGGCGGGTTACCCTTGCTCCACCAAGGACAGCGGGTTGGTGGCGTCGGCGTGTCGGGCGTCAAGTCTGATCAAGACGCGATCGTGGCGCAGGCAGGCATCAATGCCTTCAACGCCGAGATCACGAAGCCCAAGCCGAGTCCCCCGCCATGCGATGACGATGTTGCAGCAATTCGGGAACTTGAGCGTCAACGGGGAGAGGCGCTTGTTGCGGGCAAGTACGAGGAGCTCGGTGAGCTGTTGGCCGATGATCTGGTCCACATCCATGCAACCGGCCAGATCGAGAACAAGGCGACATATCTTGCGGGCATAAGGGCCAATCTCGACTTTCTTAAGGTTAGTCGGGCTTCGCTCGATGTGCGATGTTACGGCGATGTCGCGATTGCGAATGGTGTGCTCGAGCAGACCGTCAGGGTGAGGGCGAATAACGCCGTGGCCGAGATGCGAGCCGCTACAACGCAGGTCTGGGTTCGACGCAATGGTCGCTGGTTGCAAAGTTCCTTTCAGGCGACGTGTACGGAATAAGTCACCCAAAACCTCGTAGAATTCGTCCCCGCCCTCCGCTGGTCTTTAGTCAGGCGGATTCCCCCTCCACCATGGCCGAAATCATGCGACGCAGTCGAACGCCAGACACATCGGCCTTTACACTGACCTCGCCTTCCTCGCCGAATTCATCGAAGCGCTTCTGTATGGCCTCGAGGGCCGCCTGATCCTGCATCACGATGAATTTCATGAAGTCGAGTTCCGCTTGGCTCCACTTCGCATCGAACGAGGTGATCTGGATATGGAATAGGTGCGTAAGGCGACGGCTTGCCGGCGTGGTGGCATTGATCGCGTATAGCTCAACCGGAACGGCATTAGGGTTTGCCGAGTCGCGCAGTGTCTGCTTGCCGATTGCGGTGCTTGGAACGTACGCCTCCGTGACCATGCGGCGATCGTAGGTCCGATCTTTATCAACGCGGAAGTACTGTGCCATGGCCGGTGGAAAGCGCACCGCTTGTTGCTCGCGACCGAGTCGCAAAGAGCACCCGTCCTCCTCGGTCCAGAAACGGGCACCGGCGAGATCCCCGGTGTCGAGGATTCCGCCATGCAGATAGCTGAAATGCGTGGAGTCGATGAGATTGTCATGCATGAACTGGTAGTTGCAGCCCAACTCGAGCAGGAAACCTTCGGTGGCGTGGTAGCCGGGGCGGTCGAGGCCCAGCCACTCATGGTCGGGGATCAGCCTCGGGTCGGCCTTCTCCGCATCTCCCATCCAAATCCAAAGCCAATTCCATTTTTCTACGAGTGGATAGCGCCGAACGCTCATGCTCGCGGGCGCCGAAGTTTGGGACGGAACTTTTGCGCAAGTTCCATCGCGCCGGTATCGAATACCGTGATAACCACACTGCAAGAATTCCCCGTCCTGCACGCTGCCCATCGATAGCGGCAGAGCACGATGCGGGCACCGATCATGCAGCGCTACCGCCTCCCCGTCGCCCGTTCGGTACAGCACCACCGGCGTATCAAGATAGGTACGCGCCAGTGGCTTGTCTGTCACTTCTCTGCTCAAAGCTGCGACCCACCAAACGTTGCGCGGATAGCTTTGCTTTCCTGGGAACAGTTCCCGCTCTTTAGAAACCGACATCGCAAACCCCCTCGTACCGCACTTATCACCATAGCGCCGGCAGCACGGATTTTAAGCCCGCCAGGTAAATATTACTACCCAATTAATTATCGGGCTACAGTCTGCAAACCCCGGAATTGCCCCCACTCCGGTAGACCCTAAATGTTAGAGTGTCAGTATGTTCATTGTGCCGTCTGACCGACAAAACAAGCCGTAGGAGCGCACGCAATGTTTAAGTGGATGATGGCGATCAAGCGAAAGAAAGGAATTTCCCATCAAGAATTCATCGACTACTATGAAAATATACATGCCCCCCTCCTCAGAAAGCTTCTGCCGCCTATGTACATCTACCGCCGCAATTACTTGACGTTTGACGACCCCATGTTTGCCGTGGACGGAAGAGGCGGCGGCGATAGTGATTTGGATTTTGACGTGATCACCGAAGTGATCTTCAATACTCGCGACGAGGCTTTGGCACTCATGGCCGCGGTGGCAAAGCCGGAGATATTCGCGAAAATCAAGGCTGACGAGGACAATTTCGTGGAACCGGGCCGCGCCAAGTGTTTCGTCGTATCGGTATATCAATCGCCTATTCCGTGAAATTCTCGATGAAAGGCAATTGAACTCGGTTAGAGTCTCACTTCCCAGAGATGCGAATGTTTCTCCATTCGATCGGAACTCCTTCGGCCTGGAAGGCAATATGGCCTGGTTGCGTGAATTCATGTTGAGTGACAACCGACAGGAGAACACCGTTTAGGCTGGACAGGATCTGACCATCCTTCGCGGTTATTTCCACCGAATTCCAATCGCCGACCGGCCGACGCGCACGTTTAACCGCATCTTGGTCGTAAGTGTATTTTGGTGTAGTTGCAATACCCAACGGTCTCAAAATGAGTGCTTCCATGCCTTCTATCTCGATACTCTTGGGCCATACTTCATGGTTCGTGATGAATACAAAATAGCCGCTGTTCCCCCAGAAAACGTCATCCGCCTCCATTCCCTGCCACGGGGGAAACCGGTACTCGAAACGAAGGGTGAAATTCAGATACTTGTCTTTTGTGTACATGTATCCGTACGGATGCCCTGAGCACACGAGTACACGATCCTTGATGCCAAAGGTGGACCCCGGAACGGTGCTCGCGCATCCTTGAGGACTGCAGTCGTTACCCACGACGAATCCGAATCCGCTGAAATCACGCCCATTGAACAACGTGGTGAATCCGGGCTCCGGCAATGGCATGGCTTTCAGCTGATGAATGTCCAAGGGCAAATCGCTTGCACCGGCCGGAAATCCGTTCATCCGTAATACGTATGCGGTGATATCTAGATAGGTTTCCGGATCAAGACCATCGGGAGAGTACCCAGGCATTGAGTGCCGTATCCGATTGTAGAGCGCACCGACGCTGGTCCAGCTTTGCATGAAGATCGGGCCCGCCAGATGACTCTTCGCGTGGAGTGGCCCGAGTCTGACGCCCCCTGATTCGATGATGGACACGTTCGCAAGAGTCGGGTCCAACACCTCTCCGGGTTTGGCGACCTTAGGCTCCGCAATGTGGCAAAGGCTGCAGGAGGATTGAAAGTACGCCTCACCGCGCTTTGCCTGCGCGATGCTGTAATACCCTTGCGCGGCACTGTCGGCGAGTCCGGATGCCGGGATCTTTTCAGCGGCCGGAGCCAGCAAAATTTTGCTCGAGCTCTCTCGATCAGACGCCAACTCCCTCCCTCCTAATCGAACACCATTTAGTTCGAGCAAATAGGACGTCACATCGGCTGTCTCGCCCTCCGACAAGCTCAGCACCTTGTCCTTCGGCATCGTCTCGAGGATCCTCACGTAAAGGTCGTTGGCGCTGCGCCACCGCATTGCAAACGCCTCTCCAGTCATGCCAACTGGCGGAGCTTTGCTGCCGTCAGTGACGTGGCAGGAGGCGCAGTTGTTGGCAAAAATCTTCTGACCGCGCATCGGCTGAGCGGCCATCGAAATGGTAGCGGCGCTCTCTTTGCTTTGGACCTCTGCGTAAAGGCTCGGCTCCAGGCCGGCGAAAACCAGCAAAGCCGATGCAATAAGCGTGCTGCGCCGGTGCCCGGCAGATAATGTCCATTTAGGCATGTTCTTCCCGCGGATGCGCGCGATGTTGTGATTTCCGGAACGTCGTACGAGTCCCGAGCGAGCTCGTGTTGACGCTATCTACAAATTATTATATATATCAATTATTTCATGTGCAAAGGTCGCTTTGCATCAGAACCCCAGTTCAAACAATGGGGGAGGTCGAGATGGCTGCTGCACCCAAGCAAGATATATATGCCGGAGATCAGGGGTATCCGCTCAATCAATGGTATGTGGCAGCATTCAGCTCGGAACTCGACGGCGCCGCGGTTGTGCACCGTAGGCTCCTGGATATACCGGTTCTCCTGTATCGAACGGAGGCGGGAGAGGCGGCTGCGCTTTACGATCGTTGTCCGCATCGCGGGCTTCCCTTGTCGATGGGCACACGTATCGGCGATAGAATCCGCTGCGGCTACCATGGGATGGAATTCGGTTCCGACGGCCGCTGTGCCCATATCCCCTCGCAGCTGGCGAAGCCCTCCAATATGGCGGTGCGGCGCTACCCGCTCATCGAAAAATGGCGTTGGCTGTGGATCTGGGTTGGGGACTTCGAAAAGGCCGATCCCAGATTGATCCCCGATCATGACTGGTTGGGACTGACGCGCGCCGATCTCAGCGCGACGCCCTTTTTCATGATGGAGATGGCATGCAACTACCAGTACATGCACGACAATTTGCTGGACAGCACGCATGTGTCGTTCTTGCACCCGGGCTCGCTCGATGAGGGCAACCAAATGGCATCGGCCAAAGTGGAAATGGAGGAAGCCGGTCAAATATTGCGGATTTCGTTTGCGACACCCGGGACCGTGTTCAGCGAGGCGGTTGCGGGATACTTCCGCGTCAAACCGGGGCATCGCTACGACCGCGTACTTGTGAACGAAACCTATGCTCCGAGCGTTTCGATCGGTAAACAGAAGATTCGCGACCCCGAAAACCCCTCCGCTCCCGCAGTTGAACTGTATGCGATCAATGCGCTCACGCCAGCGAGTCGCCGGCACACTTATGTTCACCATGTCCAGCTCACCTCCTCTGAGGCGGACTGGAAGCCCTCCGACATCGAAAACGTCAGGTCAATCGTCGCGCAGGATAAAGTCGCTCTCGAAGCGCTACAACACAGGTACGATGAATTTGGCGATGCCGATGAGGTCAGTGTGAAATCCGACAGTATGGGCGTGCGCTGCCGAAGAATCATTCAAACATTGCTGAGTGCCGAGAGCAAACTACCAGCCAGGGCGCAAAACTAACCGACGTGCTGCCATCCTCCGTCGACCAGCAGCGTTTGACCGGTCACGAAGGCTGAGTCGTCGGAACAAAGGAAAACCAGCGGCCCCACAAGATTCTCAGGCACCAATGTCTTGCGGATACATTGCTGCTTGCGTATGACCTCCCATGGATCATCGGCAAACGTTGTATCCGCGGCGTTTACACTGACAGAACCACCCGTGCGAGTGAGCCCCGGAGCGAGCGCATTGGCGGTGACGCCAAAATCGCCAGCTTCACGGGCCAAGGAACGAATGAGTCCGATCAAGCCCGCCTTACTCGCTACGTAGTGAGCACGATCGGCGTAGCCCGCTTGATAGGTCGTCGACGAAATCGCAACAACGCGGCCCCAACCCCGCTTTTTCATTCCAGGAACAAATTCACGGCACAGGTAATACATCGCGTCCAGATTGACGGCCATGACGTTTCGCCACTCATCGGTCCCAATCTCTTCCAGCGGGTGCCCCGGATAGAAAGCACCGGCGCAGTGTACTAAAATGTCGCACCCGCCAAATTTTTTATCAACGATGCTGCGCAGGCTCCCAATGGCCGCGCCGCTGGTCATGTCGCACGCAACCGCAATCGCTTCCTGACCGCTCTCCTTGGCAACCGCAGTCGCCGACTCCGTTGCGTCCAGTACGTCGGCGATCACGATTCTGGCGCCGGCATTCGCGAGACCTTTGCAAAAGGCATGCCCCAATCCCGTCAAGCGGGCGGCGCCGGTTACAACGGCAGTCTTTCCTGTCAGGTTTTTATTCATTTCGACTCCTCGAAATCACGTTGATCACGTGTCATCCTATCGTAATGTCGCCGACGGGCCTGGACATCAACTTGCCCTGCGTATCAGAGGTGGTGCCATCCGCCGTCCACCAGAATCGATTGACCGGTGATCGCGCGCGCCCTGTCGGAGGCGAGGAACAAGACCGGGTCAACGATGTCGTAAGGCTCAAGGGTTCGCGGGATGCACTGCAAGTCGCGCAGCATCGCGAAGTAGTCAGGTTCTCCTGCGGCGAGCATGGTCCTCACCGCCGCCTCAGAATTCACGGTACGAGTGAGACCGGGAGCCACGGCATTCACCGTGACGCCGAACTTCCCATACTCCTTCGCGAGTACGCGGGATAGACCGATGGTCGCCGCCTTGCTCGCGACATATTCCGAATGAAGCGGCGTTCCATCGTAAATTGTGGCGCTCGTCAGCGAGATGACGCGACCCCATCCCTTGGCCTTCATCTGCGGCAAGAACGCCTGTAGAAGATGAAAGAAGCCGTCGACATTGACCGACATCGTTTTCCGCCAGTCGGCGAACGGCACGTCCTCGAGAGCCATATGCGGCTGATAAGCTGCGCACTGGATCAAGATGTCACATGCACCGCGTGCGGCGGCGACGCGTTCGGCCAGGGCCGCGATATCCTTCGCGTTCGCCAGATCCGCCTTCACAAAGAGGGGCTTCGCACCTTTCGCTTCGACCAACCGAATGGCCTCGGGTGCATCCACCGAATCGGTGATGACAACATTGGCGCCCGCTGCCGCAAAGCCCTCACAGAGAAAGCGGCCGATTCCACCGGCACCGCCCGTGATAACAGCAGTTTTTCCAGACAATTCTCGATGCATTTTAATTACCCACCCCGCCGTCGATGAGAATCAGACCGACGCGCGTTATACAGCCCATTGGAGGGGCAAAGACTGCAGTCCAATATTGATGCCGGGCCGATAACGAACCGTAACGCCGGGCTTGATCTCGAAATCCGGAATATGCTTCAGCCACTCTTCCAGAAAGATGCGTAGCTCGAGTCGTGCGAGCGAAGCGCCCGCGCAGACATGAATGCCGGTGCCGAAGCTCAGGTTCGCTGTACGCTTTCGGTTGAAATCAACCTTCATCGGCTCAGGGAACAGCTCATCGTCGAAATTGTACATAGCTGCCGCCCATACGACGTGTTCGCGCTCACGCATATCCACGCTGCGAAACGTTATGTCCCGCGATACCGATCTTCCATGAGTCGTCGGCGGAAAACGCCGCAGGAGTTCATCGATTGCCGCGGGTATGATCTTGGGCTCACCGATCAAACGACGCCGCGCGGCCGGCGACTCGGCGAGATAGCGCGTAAACAAGCCCAGGGTCGCGGCGACCGAGTCCAGTCCTCCCGTCAGAATAGTCGCAGACAGTCCCATTCTTTCATCCGCGCTGAGCGGCCACCCATTGATGGTTCCCGTCACGAGCTGGCTGATGACATCGGATCCGGGATGGGCGAGGCGCGCCTCCAGGATGGGTCGCAAATAATTGAACATCTCCTGCATCGCATCGTCGCGTTTTTCTCCCTCCGGAGGCTGGCGCACCACCCTGTCAGCAATCTTCAGCAGGCGTGGGCGATCGCTGATTGGCAGATCGAGCAATTGCAGGAACACGATGACTGGCATCTGCAGCGCGAAATCCTTTGTGAATTCGCATTCACCGCGCATTCGAAGCTCGGAGATCAGCTTGCCGGCCAAGGTACGCACGCCCTCCTCAAGCTTGGCAATGCGTCCGGATGCGAATAGCGGCGCCGCGATCGAGCGGTAGCCCGCATGTGCGGGGGGGTCCGCCTGCAGCGGCACGAAGAAATCCGTTGCGAAATTCTGCTCGTCAGGGACGAACATCCGCTTGGATGAAAAGCGGTCCGCATCGCGCGCGACTTCGGCGATCACTGCGCCCCGCCGGGCTATCCAATGTCCGCCGTTGTTGCGGGTCCAGAATATTTCCGGCAAGCCGATCTCGTGCAGCCGGCGGAACGACTGAAACAGGTCCAGATCCTCATACTCCGGATCGTAGATGTTGAAATCGTGAACGAGTTGAGGGGCGACATGAGCGGGCACGATACTGTTGTAATAGGGATCAGTCATCTTCCTCTCCTTCGTCTCCGAGCTGCCTAGGCTCCTAGGCGGATCAACCCCGACCGGCGGCCTCGGCGGCGGCCAAGATGCTTCTCGTGGTTCGACCGGCGAGTTTTCCCGCTTCTACAGCGGTCAGCTTGTCCAGTTCGTCCGAAAGCGCCTCCGGTCCGAGACTCCTCAGATCCTGCGTCTTCAACAGTATTTGCAGTATTTCCTGAAGGGGCAGTTCTCCTTGCCCCGGGAGCTCCCGATAGTGCATGGCGTCTTCCCAGAGGTCGACCGAGCGCGGCTCGCGACTGCCATCGACAATTTGGATATTGGCAATTCGTCCGCGGGGAATACTGGCAAGCAAATTCATGTCCGCTCCCCCACGAACGAAATGCCAGCTATCGAACATCAGTCCACTGTTCGCTCTCGCGGCATCGCGCACGATGTCCCAGGCACTTCGCAGAGTTGGCAGGCCCATCATCGGCATCGCTTCCAGATCAACCCAAATATCGGCTCGCGCCGCCCGTTCACAAAGGCGCGCGAAGCAATCCACCAGCTGTGTGTGTGGCAGAGCGCCGGACTCAAAACCCGCAATCGCGACGATGTGCCGAAGACCAGCGGCATCGCAAAGCTCCAGTGCTTCCTCAACGCCGAAATCCAGTGCGTTCTTGAGAAAGGCATCAGCGCTCGGAGGGTATCGCACAGGGGTCCAACCGCTCATTCCATCAAGAAAATCCAACTTGAGGCCGCGGTCCGCCGCGACAGCCTTGAGCTCGCGCGCGCTGCGTCCGGCACCGACTTCGTGCATATATTTGCGATACGGTAGCGTGAGGACATCGAAGCCGCCGGCGGCTGCGGCTTCGACCTGTTGATCGAATGGATGGACCCGGACATTCCACTCCCACAATACATACGCCGGTCTTTCCAAGCTCATTCGATCCCTCGCCCCGGATTCAACACCGCCACGGGTAAAACCAATTGCGCCTGGAAGGCTCCGAACGTCGCGAGATGGTTTTTGTGAGCGATGAGCTCGGTCCGGTCCTGCAGCGCCGCCATGCGTTCGATGGTCTCGAACTGCAAATACTCGGTAATTCCCCGCTCGTCCTCACGAGGATGAAGAGCCGCACCGATCCATCCGCCGAACAATGTAGTAAATCTCTCGGCCGAATTCGCCAGATAAGCCGTCAATTCCGTCTGCCGTTCCGGCTCACAGGTGATATAGGAGACGAGTGTCGGCCTGGGTGCAGAAGGGTCCGCCTGCAGCGAGAAATCAACACTGGGTTGGTTCGGGCCCGGCGTGAGCAATACGCGCTTCGAATTAGCGAACCACATCTCATTGGCACCCAGCTTGACGTAGGGAAGTCGAAGGGCATCCTCCCCCTTGCGCATGCTGCCCTCGTCTTGCCATTGAAAATATTCGAATAGGACGTTACGGGCGGGCGAGACGTGAATCGCAGCGCCGCGCAGGCCGCGAATCGAGGATAGCCGCGCCTGCGCCACCTCGACTCGAGAAGCGCCATCAGACAACCCGGTCATCGTCGCTATCGTGGTCACCAACGCCGAACTTTCATGATCGATTGTCAGCCCCCTCAT
>Ga0187890_10002125_pt1 | contig 13939 bp, 12 predicted proteins | sample June2016WEW_21_1_FD_133005 | JGI IMG/M metagenome (GOLD analysis project Ga0187890, IMG submission 133005) | Peatland microbial communities from SPRUCE experiment site at the Marcell Experimental Forest, Minnesota, USA - June2016WEW_21_10 | ecosystem: Environmental > Terrestrial > Soil >... | reverse complement strand
GGGCAAGTCGACGCTGCTCTCGGCACTGCTGCACGCCTGGCGGAGTGGAGGCCCACCCACCCGCACCGTGGCGATGCTGGTCGTCGACCCGAGCTCGCGCCGCTCGGGCGGCTCGCTGCTGGGCGATCGCGCGCGCATCGATTTCGACCCGGCCGACAACGGCGTGCTGATCCGCTCGACCGCCGCCGGCGAGCGGCTGGGCGGGCTCGCGCGGGCGACGCGCAGCGCCGCCGAGGCGCTGGCGGCGGCATTCGACGTGGTCGTGATCGAGACGGTCGGCGTCGGACAGGCAGAGACCGACGTGGCCGACGTGGCCGACACGGTCGTCGTGGTCGTGCAGCCCGGAAGCGGCGATGTGCTGCAGTTCCTGAAGTCCGGGATCATGGAGATCCCCGACGTGCTCGTCGTCACCAAGGCAGACCTCGGCCAGATCGCGATTCGCGCCAGGCGCGATCTGAGCGCGGCGCTGCGCTCGCTCGGCTCGAGTCGCGCGAGCGTGCTCGCGGTCTCCGCGCTGCCGCCGCCCAGCGGCATCGACGAGCTGGTGGCGGCGCTGGACGAGCACCGTGCGGGACTCGATCTGGGCGAGCGACGCCTGGCTGCGCGTCGCGCCGCGGCGCTGACGGACTTCACCGTCGAGCACGGCGAGCGCGGCCTGAGAGCCCTCGGCGGTCGCCGCGGCGCCCAGGCGCTGCTGGCCGAGCAGGATCCCCGCATGGCCGTGCCCGCGCTCGTCGCGGCGCTCGAACTGCACACGACGACACTCGAGCAGCGCGCCGGATGAGACGCAGCCTGCTGGCCATGTTCGCTGCGTTCGTGCTCGCCAGCGCGCTCGCGGGCGCGCTCGGCGCGGTCAACCTCGGCACGGCGCTCGCGTTCGGGCAGATGGCGTTCGCCGCCACGACGGTGTACGTGATGCTCAGGCGCTGAGCTCCTCGCGCGCCTCCGGCCCCCGGCGAACCGGCGCGTAACGAAATCCGCCCCCGGCAGACTGTAAGAGGAGCCAATGCTCGTTCTCGTGACCTTTGCAGTCCTCGCCGGGGCAGGCACCGCGCTGTCGCCGTGCGCGCTGCCGGTGCTGCCGGCGCTGCTGTCCGCGGGCGGCGTGGGCGGCCGGCGCCGGCCGCTGGGCATCGTGCTCGGGCTGTCGATCACGTTCACGGTGACGATCGTCGGGCTCGCGAACGTGGTCGACGGCGTCGGCCTCGGCAGCGATCCGCTGCGCGACGTCGCGATCGCCGTGCTGCTCGTGTTCGGCCTCGCGCTGCTGATGCCCGACGTGGCCGCGCGCCTGGAGGCGCCGCTGTCGCGACTGGCGCGCTTCGGTCCGCGCACGACCGGCGACGGCTTCCTCTCGGGGCTGCTCGTCGGCGGCGCGCTCGGCTTCGTATACACCCCGTGCGCGAGCCCGATCCTGGCGGCGGTCATCTCGGTCAGCGCCGCGTCCGGCAAAACGATCGTGATCGGCCTCGCCTACGCGGCCGGCTCGGCGGTCGTGCTGCTCGCGTTGGCGCTGGGCGGCAGGCGCCTGTTCGACCGGGTGCGCAAGGCCGGCCGCGGGCCGATGCTGCAGCGCGTGCTCGGCACGATCATGATCCTCACGGCGGTGGCGATCGTGACCAACCTCGATGTCAGCTTCGACCAGTTCGTCGCCCAGCACATCCCCAACGTCAACCTCACCGCCTCGCTCGAGTGCTCCAAGAGCGTCACCAGCCGCCTTGCTCAGATCACCGGTCACAAAGCCAAGTTCGTGGCCGCCAACGGCGCATCCGACTGCGAAGGCTCCGGCACCTCGACGGTTCACCCCGCCGCGCGCGACGCCAGCCAGGCGACGCTGCTCGCCGCCGCCCACGCGCTGCCCGACCTGGGCACCGCGCCGGAATTCACGGAAACCGAGGACTGGTTCAACACAGGGGTGGGTGGGCACTCCAACACGCCGCTCACGCTCGCGTCGCTGCGCGGGCGCGTGGTGCTGGTCGACTTCTGGACGTACACGTGCATCAACTGCATCCGCACGCTCCCCTATCTGAAGGCGTGGGACGCCGCCTACCGCAAGGACGGCCTCACGATCGTGGGGGTGGAGACGCCCGAGTTCGCGTTCGAGAAGCAGGCCGGCAACGTCTCGGATGCGATCGGGCAGTTCGGCCTGCGCTACCCGGTGGTCCAGGACAACAACATGGGCACGTGGAACGCGTACGGCAACGAGTACTGGCCCGCGGACTACCTGATCGACGCCAAAGGGCAGGTCCGCTACGCCACCTTCGGCGAGGGCGACTACGACAAGACCGAAACGGCGATCAGGGCGCTGCTCGCCGAAGCGGGCCACCAGGTCGGCGGCAAGAGCCACGCGACGGGCGTGGTCGTGCCCTCGGAAGTGGCCACGCCCGAGACCTACCTGGGCACGGCGCGGGCGCAGGGATGGATCAACGGACCGAAGACGGGCACGCACGACTACGGGCCGCCGCCCGGCGACGCGCTGCCGCTCAACGACTTCGCCTACAGCGGCAGCTGGAAGATCGAAGCACAGCCCGCCGAAGCGGTCTCCGGCGCCGGCATCGACCTGGAGTTCAAGGCCAAGAACGTGTATCTGGTGCTGAGCTCGCCCGGCGAACGCCCGCTGCCGGTGCAGGTGCTGCTGGACGGGCATCCGATCGCTGCGGCGGAGGCCGGCGCCGATGTCCACAACGGCGTCGTGACCGTCCGCCGCCAGCGCCTGTACTCGCTCGTGTCGCTATCGCGCGACGAGCAGCATCGCCTCTCGCTGCGCTTCGCCAACGGCGTGACCGGCTACGCGTTCACGTTCGGGTAGAGCCGCAGGCCTTGCGGCCTGCGGCCACCCAGGGCCTCCGCGCCACGGAACTGCGGCTGCGCGGCGCGGGATCGGACGGCGGGCAGCGCCCGCCACAGCGCGAGCGCCGCCGTCAGCGATCAGTGTTTTTTGTGTTTTTTCCGCACGCACGTGTGGAACGTGCGCGTGTCCTCGTAGCTGGCGCCGTTGGCGGCGAACGTAAGGAGCTCGACTTTGTAGGCCCCCTTCGGCAGGCCGATCAGGTTGACCGAGGTCGCGTTCTTGGAGAGTTTGCCTTGCTTGGCTAGTTTTCCGTTGATGAACTCCTGGTAGGAGACGATCTTGGCGCCCTTCGGGAAGTGCGGGTGGATCGCGAACGCGCGTTTGCTGAAGCACTTCTTGCCGTTCGGCAGGCCGAGGTTGGCTTTCACCGAGACGATCAGCTTCTCGCTCCCGCACGCGCTCACGGATGGGGCGTTGAGGCCGCCACCGCTGTAGCTCGCCACCCAGTAGTAGGTGCCGACGGCCGGGCTGACGGGCGCGGAGGCCCCCGCCACGCCGCCGGTGACGCTGGCGATGCTCGTCGCTAGCACCGCTTTGCATTTGGCTTCCTTGTAGAGCGTGTAGGTCACCGTGCCCGTCGCGCTTGCCGCCTGCGCTCCGGCGATGTGCGCCGTATCGGTGACCGCCGAGCCCTTCAGCACCGGGATCGACGCGCCGATCACGCCGCCGCCGCTCTGGATCGTGGTGGTCGTCGTGGGGGCCTGCACGGTGAGCACCTCAGAGCCGCACACGCTCGAGATGGCTTTGTTGTTGGCGTCGCCGCCGTAGCTCGCCTGCCAGTAGTAGACGCCCGGCGCGAGGTTCGCGGCGGTCGAGGCGGCGGCCGCGCCGCTGGCGAGCGCGCCCGCTCCCGCAGCGGTCACGAGGTGCGTGCAGGCGGAGTCGCTGTAGACGTTGTAGGCGACCGTACCCGTGGCGATCGAAGCGTTGGCGCCGCCGAGCGTCGCGGCGTCGGTAACGGAGGCGCCCTGCAGCACGGTGATCGAGGCCCCGGTCTGCCCTCCGCCGCTGAGCGTGGTGCTCAGCGTCGACGCGCTCCCAAAGCCGCCCGCCGGCGGGGACTCGAGCGAGAAGTACGCGGAGCCTTTCGCGGGAATCGCGGGGGAGAAGTTGATCGTTCCCGCGCCGGTCGTGTTGGAGCCCAGTGGGCCGATGTTGCTGAACCACGACGTCGGGCCCTCGTAGCCGCTGACCTGATCGCCGTTGGCGGCCAGCGCGACCGGGGCGATGCCCGCCGGGAACGTCAGGGCAGCCGGCTCGCCCGCGGGCGGGTTGAAGGCGCAGTCTTCGATCACTTCTTCTGGCACCAGTTTGCCTTTTCGTTCTTCAGTCCCATAGACGCATTCGATCCCGGGACGGGTCGATTTAGTTTTTTCGGGGTTTTCGGGCTGGACCATGCACCCGGGCGCGATCGGCGGTCCACCGGGGCTGCAGATCCCGTCGCCCTCGAAGCCGAAGAGTTCGTTTTCGGCCGACAGGTGGATCGAGGTGATCGGGCTCGAGGATTCGTTCTGGACGCCGACGAGCGCATCGTCGGATCCCTCGTAGGGGCCCTGGCTCGCGTCTTCGGCGATCGTCTCGCCGCCGCTGGTCACCGTGACCAGGAACTGGCAGCCCGTGTCTTTGTCAACGGGAGGGCACTGGGGGTACGTGGCGGCGCCCGCTGCCGATGGTGCGATGGCTGCGAGGCTCAGCACCGCGCATCCACCCAGAAGAACCGCCAAACGCCGCATGCCAACCCCCAATTTCGAGTGGTACGACCCCGGTAGGCCGACCCGAGATCCTCAACGAAGCCAAAATCTACACCGCGCGGGCGATGGGCCGCTTTCTGCGCGAGCCCGACCCGGGCATCCTGGCGCCTACAATGACGCCGATGGAGGGATCGATGGCAGAGACGAGCGCGCGCAGCTGGCTGCGCTGCTACCGCTGCTGGTCGCAGGACCTGGAGGTCCAGGTCCACTACGAGGGGATCCACAAGATCGACCCCGATACGGGCGAGCGCGCGGAAGTCGTCGACGAGCTCCAGGAGGCGGTGGTGCAGTGCCTGGACTGCATGCACGACCAGCCGCACCTCGGCTTCAACAACGGGCGCGTCGAGCCGATCGAGGATCGCTGGGAACGGATGATCGCGGGCACGCCGTGGGTCGCCTCGTGCACGGTGACCGTCGACTCCGAAGACGTCGAGAGCTGCTCGGGCCCGGAGGCCGGGGACGCGCTCTCCTACGCCGCCTTCGGAGAGCACGGCGTGCGCGAGTTCTTCACGCACGTGCGCTTCCACAAGCACGAAGACGACGCCCGCATCATCGTGCACCTGCTGGTCGAGCTCTACGCCCGCTCGCTGGAGGAGGCCACCGACGTGCTCGAGTCCTCAGCGCGCGGTGCGCTGACGATCACCTCGCTGGCCGAGGAGTCACGCCCGCCGGCAGCGGGCGGCGAGAACCACGGCCACGACTAGGACGCGCTGGGCGACGCGATGCGTCGTCAGGCCGGCGAGAGCCGCATCACGGGGATGCGCCTGATTCCGGCGGTGCGGCGTTCGTAGTCGCTGTAGCCGCTGTAGACGAGCTTGGCCAGCTCGAACAGCCGGTCGTGGTCCTCCCCGTCGGTCTCGCGCGCCACGTAGGAGCCCGAGCGCCCCATCGCTTCCAGGCGCACGTCGGGGTTGGCCTTGAGGTTGTAGTACCAGGCGGGGAACTTCGCTTTGCCGTAGCTGGAAGCGATCAGGATCACGTCGTCTTTGTCGGTGAAGTAGAGCAGCGGAACCTTGCGCTCGACGCCGCTGCGCGCGCCGCGTACGGTGACCACCACGATCGGGATCTGGCCGAAGGCGGAGTCCACGTGCCCGCGCGTGGCGCGCACGAGCCACGGGTCGATGCGCGCGCCGAGCTGCGATGAGTACCAGGTGCCGGCCTTGGTGAGCGCGAACGCGGTGACGGCTCGCTTGAAGCGCGAGGGCGAGACCTGCGGATCGACCCGTGGGATCGCCCCAGCCATCAGGCTCAGCCCAGGCGCTGTTCGAGCGCTTTCAACTGCGTGTGCAGCGCGTCTGGGAGGTTGTCGAACTTGGCGAAGTGCTCGTGGAACTGGGGGAGCTGAGCCTTCCACTCATGGGCGTCGACGCGCAGCAGCTGCGCCATCGCCTCTTCGGTGACGTCGACGCCGCGCGTGTCGATCCCGTCGGGGCCGACCGGCGGCATCAAGCCGATCGGCGTCGCGGTCGCCGCGCCGTGTCCGGCGCAGCGCGCGAACACCCACGAGAGCACGCGCGAGTTCTCGCCGTAGCCGGGCCACAGGAAGCGCCCGTCCTCGTCCTTGCGAAACCAGTTGACGTAGAAGATCTTCGGGAGCCTCGCGCCGGGCCGGCGCCCGATCTCGAGCCAGTGGGCGAAGTAGTCGGCCATGTTGTAGCCGCAGAAGGGCAGCATCGCAAACGGGTCGAAGCGCAGCTCGCCAACCGTGCCCGCGGCCGCGGCGGTCTTCTCCGAGCTCATCACCGCGCCCAGGAACACGCCGTGCTCCCAGTCGAGCGCCTCGGTCACCAGCGGCACGACCGTCGATCGCCGGCCGCCGAACAGCATCGCGTCGATCGGCACGCCCGCGGGGTCCTCCCACTCCGGCGCGATCGCCGGGTCCTGCGACGCCGGCGTCGTGAAGCGCGCGTTCGGGTGTGCGGAGGGCGTCTCCGACTGGGGCGTCCAGTCGTTGCCGTGCCAGTCGATCAGGTGCGCGGGCGGCTCCTTCGTGAGCCCCTCCCACCAGATGTCGCCGTCGTCGGTCTTCGCGCAGTTGGTGAAGATCGAGTTGCGCTCGATCGTGCGGATCGCGTTCGGGTTGGTCTCCTCGCCGGTCCCCGGCGCGACGCCGAAGAAGCCGGCCTCGGGGTTGATCGCGTACAGGCGGCCGTCCTGCCCGAACTTCATCCATGCGATGTCATCGCCGATCGTCTCCACCGTCCAACCGTCGAGCGTCGGGATCAGCATCGCGAGGTTGGTCTTGCCGCATGCGCTCGGGAAGGCGCCGGCGATGTACTTGACCTCCCCCTCCGGCGAGGTCAGCTTGAGGATCAGCATGTGCTCGGCCATCCAGCCCTCGTCGCGCGCCATCACCGAGGCGATGCGCAGCGCGAAGCACTTCTTGCCGAGCAGCGCGTTGCCGCCGTAGCCCGAGCCGTAGGACCAGATCTCGCGCGTCTCGGGGAAGTGCACGATGTACTTGTTCTCAGCGTTGCACGGCCATGGCACGTCGGCTTGGGTGGGATCATCCAGAGGCATGCCCACCGAATGCAGGCATGGCACGAAGTCGCCGCCGCCGAGCGCATCGAGCGCGCCCTGGCCCATACGGGTCATGATCCGCATGCTCACCGCCACGTACGTCGAGTCGGTCAGTTGCACGCCCACGTGGCTCTTGTCCGAGCCCAGCGGTCCCATCGAGAACGGCACCACGTACATCGTGCGCCCCTTCATCGAGCCGCCGAACAGCTCCGTCAGCGCCTCGCGCATCTCGCCCGGCTCGCGCCAGTTGTTCGTCGGGCCGGCTTCGGCCTCGGTGGTCGAGCAGATGAACGTGCGGTCCTCCACGCGCGCCACGTCGCCGGGGTCCGACAGCGCCAGGTAGGAGTTGGGGCGCTTGGCATCCGAGAGCCGCTCGAAGGTTCCCGCGTCGACGAGCTCCTGGCAGAGGCGGTCGTACTCCTCCGCGGACCCGTCGCACCAGTAGATCTCGTCCGGTTCGGTGAGCGCGGCGATCTCGTCGACCCAGGCCAGCAGTCGCTCGTTCGTGGTGGGGGCGGGAACGGTGGTGTTCATGGGGTCCAAACGACTCCTAGGTTGGCGGGCAAGATGGGCACGCGCCGTGCGGCGCTGCTGCCGGGCCACGGCTGGCTCCGGTAAACAGAAAACGCCCTCCGCGGGCGACCGGGGAAGCGTATCGCACGGTCCAAGCGCCCGACAAGCCCGCCAGCCACTCCAAGTCCGCCAGCTACTCCGGCTCCCTACGCCGTTGCCGCCCCGGGCGACCTGCGCGGCACGAGCACGAGGCGCTTGAACTCCGCCACGAGCACCCCATCCTGGTTGAGCACGCGCGTGTGCACCTTGACGGTGCCCCTGTCGGGCTTGGACTGCGACTCCTTCTTCTCGAGCACCTCGGACTCGCAGTACAGGGTGTCGCCGTGGAATACCGGCGCCGGGTGCTTGAGCTCTTCGGTCGCGAGGTTGGCGATCGCCTTGCCGCTGACGTCGCTCACCGACATGCCCAGCGCCAGCGAGTACACCAGCGGGCCCACAACGACGTTGCGGCCCTGCTGGGATTTGGCTGCGTAGACGTCGTTGAGGTGCAGCGGATGGTGGTTCATCGTGATCAGGCAGAACAGGTGGTCGTCTGACTCGGTCACGGTCTTGGCGGGCCAGTGCTTGTAGACGGCGCCGACCTCGAACTCCTCCAGGTAGCGGCCATACGGGTGGGAGCCGCTCGCCTCGCGTGCGGCCTGCTCGGTCTCAAAGGTCTCGGTAGCGCTCATGCAGGTCGTGAGTCTAGTGGGCGCCCGCAAGCGCTCGCCGCGCGCCATCAACGGCGGCGGCCGAAGCGGCGCCCCTGACGGCCGCCGGGCACGCATACCCGGGGGCGGGTATGCAGCCTTCGCCGGGGAGTTTGCCCCCAGGTGGCGCGGGAGAGGGTGCCGGCGGGGCCGGGGACGGCGATTCAGGCGGGGCCGGAGATGGCGGAGCGGGAGACGGCTGCTCGACGGCCTGCGCGAAGGAGCTCGCGTACGGCAGCCCGCAGACCACGTCGTAGGCCTGCGCGACCGCGCTCGCCGCGTCGAAGCCAGCGAGCGCCTGCCCGCGCGAGTGCAGCGGGCGTACCTCGGACGCGCTCAGGGCGGACCCATGCAAGGGCAGGTTGCACAGCGCCGGTGTGCGGCCGCCGGCGTGGCGCCTGAACGGATCGCCGAGCCTGCGGACCACGGGCACCCCGAGCGAGCGCAGCGCGGTAAGCCGCAGGTGCACGCTCACCGGATCGGCGAGCGGCGAAGGTCGGTTGACGAGCAGCACGAGCGCCCGCTGAGCAGCCGGTGTACGAAACCGCGGCACGGCCACCGCCAGGTAGTCGTCCCCGAACGGACCGCTCACCGCCACCTGCAGCGAACGCCCTGAGATCTCCTGCCGGCCGGATCCGTGGAAGTCGATCTCCGCCAGCGACAGGTCGTCCGGTGTCGGCGACAGGGTCACCTGCCAGGTCCGCGAAGCGGCGGCGAGAGCGGCAGGGCTCAACCTTGCGCCCGCGCGCGGCGAGACCTCGGCAGCCACCGCCCAAGCCGTGAGCAGGGCAAGCGACCCGCATAGCGAGACCAGCATCAGCGTGGTCAGAGGACGGCGCATCATCGATACTTCCCTGTAGCGATCGTAGCGTCGCCCACCCCGACCGACCCAGGAGAGCCATTTGCGAAACCCCCGCGACTTCCTCAAGCCCCTCGCCATCGACGCGCCGGAGCCGCTGCGCGAGATTCCCTTCAAGCCGTCCCGAATGATCCACTTCCTGGACTTCTCCAACGAGAAGATGGTCGCCAAGGTGCCCGACATCGCGCCCACGGTCGACATCCTGTTGGGCAACCTCGAGGACGCCGTGCCGGTCGACCGCAAGCTCGCGGCGCGCGCGGGCCTGATCAAGGTTGGGCGCGAGATCGAGCTCGGCGACACGGCCCTCTGGACGCGCGTCAACGAGCTCGCCTCGCCGTGGGTCCTGGACGACCTGACCGAACTGGTGATGGAGATAGGCCACAAGCTCGAGGTCATCATGATCCCCAAGGTCGAGGGCCCGTGGGACATCCACTACGTCGACCGCCTGCTCGCGCAGCTCGAGGCCAAGGCCGGGCTACAGCGCCCGCTGCTGATCCACGCGATCCTCGAGACCGCCCAGGGCGTCGCCAACCTCGAGGAGATCGCCTGTGCCTCGCCGCGCATCCAGGGCATGAGCTTCGGTCCGGCCGATCTGGCGGCGTCGCGGCGGATGAAGACCACGCGCGTCGGCGGCGGGCATCCCGGCTACCGCACGATCGCCGACCCCGAACCCGATGGGGAGGGTGGGTTCATATCCCCGCGCCCGAGCTACCAGCAGGACCCGTGGCACTACTCGATCGCGCGCATGGTCGACGCCTGCACGTCCGTCGGCGCGCTGCCGTTCTACGGCCCCTACGGCGACATCAAGGACGTCGAGGGCTGCGAGACCCAGTTCCGGGCGTCGTTCCTGCTCGGCTGCGTCGGAGCCTGGTCGCTGCATCCGGTCCAGATCGAGATCGCCAAGAAGGTCTACTCGCCCGACCCCGACGAGGTGGCGTTCGCCAAAAAGGTGATCGCGGCGATCCCCGACGGGCGCGGCGTGCACATGATCGACGGCAAGATGCAGGACGACGCCACCTGGAAGCAGTGCAAGGTGATGGTCAACCTCGCCGAAATGCTCGCCAAGAAGGATCCCGAGCTGGCTGAGGCGTACGGGCTCTAGGCATGCGAACAGCGCGCCGAGGACCTCTGCCCGCAGCGCTCGCACCGCTGGCATGCGCGGCGGTGCTGGCGCTGGGAGCCGGCTGGGTAGCCTCGGCGCTGGGCGCCGAAGCGGCCGTGAGTCGCTCCCAGACAGCCTCGGAAGGCGGCGTGAGCGCCGTGCTCACCTACAAGGAAGGTCTTGGCGGTCCGCTTCCATACTTCGACCTGAAGTTCTCGATCTCAAACTCGGGGACGAGCTTCTACGAACAACCCGTCAGCTCCCGCTACTGCTCCGCGGGGTGCATACCCGAGGAGCTCAGCGGCGAATCCGGCAAGCCGAGCTCCGTGGCGGTAGACGATCTCGAAGGCAACGGTCAGCCGAACGTCGTGCTCGAGCTCAATACGAGCGGCGCCCACTGTTGCATGGTAATCCAGGTCTTCAGCTTCGACCCTGGCGTGATGGCCTACCGCTCCGTTGAACACGACTTCGGCGATCCGGGCGCACTCATTGCCGACGTGGCCGGCGACGGGCGGCTGGAGTTCGAGTCCGCTGACGACCGTTTTGCGTACGCCTTCTCCTCCTACGTTTACTCGGGCCTGCCGCTTGAGATCTGGCGGTTCGAGGAAGGTCGCTTCGTGGACGCAACCAAGGAATTCCCAGCCGCCATTGCCGCCAACGCAGCGGGCTATCTCCAGGGGTTCCGCGCCAATCGCCGCCACGGCCATGGCCTCGGCGCAATCGCCGCGTGGGCTGCCGACGAGGAGCTGCTCAGGCATGGCGCCCTGGTGACGCGGACGCTGGACAGGGAAGCACGGCTGCACAACCTGCGAAGCGCTGAAGGCTTCAGCCCGAGTGGAAGGGCGTTCGTCGCAAAGCTCGAGCGTTTCTTGAAGAAGGCTGGTTACACGTAGTGCATTGCGAAACGCTATGCTCATTGCATGGCACAACTCGTAACCAGGCTTGACGACAAACTCGTAGCAGCGGTTGACGAGCTCGTGGACAGCGGGGTGGTTGGCAATCGTTCCGAGGCCGTGCGCATGGGACTTGAGAGGCTTGTGGAGGAGCATCGAAGGCGCCGGATAGGAGAGGAAATCGTCGAGGGATACACACGTCATCCTGAGACCGATGAGGAGCTTGCCCAGGCGGAGCAGGCGACCCGCACGCTGATCGAAGAAGAACCCTGGTGAGCGTTCCCGAGCAGGGGGACATCTGGTGGGCCGAGGCCGAAGACAAGCGCCGGCCCGTGCTGGTGGTCACGCGCTCGCAGGCGATACCCGTGCTGAAGCGCGTCGTGGTGGCGCCGGTCAGCCGAACCGTGCGCGGGATCCCGACCGAGATCGGGCTCGGGCCGCGCGAGGGTCTCGACGCCGACTGCGCCGCCTCCTTCGACAACCTCCAGCCGGTCCTGCGCTCTGCGCTGACCGAAAGGACCGGCACGCTCGGCCCCCGACGCGATGAGATCTGCCAGACGCTACGAGCTCTGGCCGACTGCTGACTCCAGTTCACCCTCCGGCCATGGAGCTGGAATCCACCCCAACGCGTCCAGGGCGTCTCGAACGCGTGCGGACGCCACGCCCTCGTTGCCAGAGCAGTAGTAGTCGAGGTAGCAGCCTCCCCTGCAGGCAAGATGGGAGACGACCCCGCCTGCATAGCGCCAGCTCATCGAAACAGGCTCTGTGTCGGCGTCTCGGTGGCGCCAGCGCATGTTGCAAAGCGCGCCGTACAGCTCACGCGCGAAGGCATCGTCCGTCCGCACCCGCTCAGACAGGGCTCGAAGCGCTACTTCGAACGCTTCGAACTCATCCTCCGCTGCCGTGTCTGCAGCCGATTCGCCATTGCTCTGGTTGCTCTGCATCGCGACGCGAGTGTAGCGTTTTGTCTGCGGCCCGCAGACCTGGAGGCGGCCTTGCAACGCATGAGACGCAGGCCTCCGTGTAGGGTTCCGGCGCCAATGCCGAGCCCGATCACCAGACGATGAGATTCTTCGAGTTCGAGGCGCGCGAGGTCATCAAGCGCGCGGGCATCCCCGTAACGGACTACGGCTTCACGACCGACCCGGCAGAGGCGCGCGCGATCGCGCAGCGGATCGGCGGGCCGACGGTGATCAAGTCTCAGGTGCTGACCGGCGGGCGCATGAAGGCGGGCGGCGTCAAGTTCGCGGACACGCCCGATGAGGCCGAGAGCTACGCGCGCGAGATCCTCGCGCTGGAGATCAACGGACACATGCCGCGCGGCGTGCTCGTCGACCCGAAGGCCGAGGTCGAGCAGGAGTACTACGCGGGCGTCGTCTGGGACGGGATCCGCAAGCAGCCGGTGATGATCTTCTCGCCCGTCGGCGGCATCGACATCGAGCAGGTCGCCGAGGAGCAGCCCGACAAGGTCGGGCGCCGGCATTTCTCCAACATCCTCCCCTTCAGCGAGTTCCAGGCCAAGGAGGTGATCGCCTCCACCGGCGTCACCGGCTCGGCGCTGAACAAGCTCGTGCCGATCGTCACACGACTGGCGAAGCTGTTCGTGTCGAACGACATGATCCTTGCCGAGATAAACCCGCTCGGGCGACTCGCGGACGGCTCGTTCGTCGCGCTGGACGCGCACATGGACATCGAGAACGAGGCTCGCGGGCGCCACAAGAAGCTGCTCGCGGATCTCGGCGTCGGCGACGAGGAGACCCGTCAGGCGCGCGAGGCGACGCCGTTCGAGCTCGCCGGCGAGCAGGTCGACGCGCAGGACCACCGCGGCGTGGCCGGCAACGTGACCGAGTTCGACGGCAACCTCGGCCTCGTGATCGGCGCCGGCGGAGGCTCGCTGACGCTGTTCGACGCCGTGCGCGCGCACGGCGGCAAGCCGGCCAACTACTGCGAGATCGGCGGCAACCCGTCGGTCGCCAAGGCGTGCGGGCTGGCCAAGCTCGTCCTGGAGAAGCCCGGCGTGGACAAGATCGCGGTGATGATGTCGATCGTCTCCAACACGCGCGTGGACATCGTCGCGCGCGGCGTCATCAAAGCGTGCCTCGAGCTCGGCCACGACCCCGCCGAGAAGATCGCCATCTTCCGCATCCCCGGCGCGTGGGAGGAGGAGGGCTTCAAGATCCTCGAGAAGTACGGCGTCGACTACGCCGACCGCTCCGTGTCCCTCAACGAGGCCGCCCGCCGCGCGGTCGAGAAGATCCAAGGGGCCGCAGCGTGAGCATCCTGATCGACGCGGACACGACGTTCATCGTCCAGGGCATCACCGGCCGCGAGGCAGTCAACCTGACGCGCGAGTGCCTCGACTACGGCGCCGGCGCGAAGGTCGTCGGCGGCGTCACCCCGGGCAGGCTCGGCCGCGAGGTGCACGGCGTGCCCGTGTTCGACACCGTCGCCCAGGCGGTGGCCCACCACGGCGCGCCGATCTACGGCTCGGTCGTGACCGTCCCCCCCGCGTTCACCAAGGACGCCGTGTTCGAGGCGATCGAGAACGGCGTGGAGCTGATCGTGATCGTCACCGAGCGCATCCCCCGCCGCGACGTCGCCGAGATGGTCGAGCTGGCCACGCTGCGCGGCGCGCGCATCATCGGTCCGAACTGCCTCGGGATCATCGTGCCCGACGTGATCAAGATGGGCGGAATCGGCG
>Ga0187890_10002122_pt1 | contig 13956 bp, 18 predicted proteins | sample June2016WEW_21_1_FD_133005 | JGI IMG/M metagenome (GOLD analysis project Ga0187890, IMG submission 133005) | Peatland microbial communities from SPRUCE experiment site at the Marcell Experimental Forest, Minnesota, USA - June2016WEW_21_10 | ecosystem: Environmental > Terrestrial > Soil >... | reverse complement strand
GTATGTCCTTCACATCTGGATCTGGCAAGCGGGGCTGCCGATTGCTGGCCGCCCGCCGCGCAAACAGGTACACCCCTGATCGCATCAGTCACATGGGTGACGGATGGCCCTGACATTTCCCGCCTTGATGTCCAGACTCTGTTGCAACGCCTGGGATGATCACGAATGGCGTGGTCAGGGCGGGCAAGCAGAGGGAGGTCGCGGCGGCGATGGCGGCGCGGCGGGGCGACCAGGGCGACTGCCGGGTCAGCTGGGGAGGGCGCGGACGGCCAGGGAGACCGGGCGGGTCCCAGGGGGCCGGTCCGGGCGGCGGTCCTTGCGGTAGGGGGCGATCAGTGCCTGCACGGCCTGGCTCAGCCCGGTTAGCTCCTCCGCGGTGACCAGGAGCGTCGAGTCCATGAAAAACGCCGCGTCCTGCCACTCCCCGGGCTCGGCGTCGAGCCGGGACAGGTACCGGCGGACCCGGGTGTCGTCCCAGGCCAGCAGCGACTCCAGCAGCGCGCGCAGCGCCTCGCGTCCCTCGGGGGCCAGGTCCGCGACCCCACTGACCTCGTAGCGCCCAGCGGTGATGCGCCATAGCCGTTCCCGGCCGTCGCCCCGCCCGGGCGCGGCTTCCACCAGTCCCGCCCGGGCCAGTGCGCGCAGGTGGTAGCTGGTCGCGCTCGGCGACAGGCCCACGACCCCGGCGCACTCCGTCGCGGTGGCCGGCCCGCCGTTGCGGAGGTGCTCCAGCAGGGCCAGCCGGGCGGGGTGGGCCATGGCCCGCATGACCGCGGCATCCAGGGTGGACGTCGGCTGCTGCACGCCCGGCTCCGCATTCGCGCTCACCCGGCCAAGATAGCCGGGCGGACCGGCCCTGGGCATGTCAGGCCCAGGGCATGTCACACCCTGGGCGGCTGCGTCGTCACCGGGGCATGAGAATCGCCATTGCAGGAGGAACGGGAACGCTTGGCCGCCACCTCACGGCCGAGCTGAGCTCGCGCGGGCACGAGGTCCGGGTGCTCAGCCGCAGCGCCCCGGAGTACCGCGTGGACCTGGCCAGCGGGGAAGGCCTCGAGCCCGTGCTGCGCGGCTGCGACGTTGTCGTGGACGCCAGCAACAACGCCGGGCGGAAGGCAGCGGCGGTCCTGGTCGACGGGACCCGGCGGTTGCTGGCCGTGGGGCAGGCCGCCGGGGTGAGTCATCATGTGTGCATGTCGATCGTGGGCTGCGACCAGCTGCCGATGGGCTACTACCGGGTCAAGACGGACCAGGAGAACCTGGTCGCGCAGGGCCCGGTGCCGTGGACCATCGTCCGCGCCACCCAGTTCCACGAGCTGGTCGCGAAGGCTTTCGGCACCGCTGCGCGCTGGCGGGTGCTGCCGGTGCCGCGCGCGCTGGTGCAGCCGATCGCGGCGGCGGAGGTCGCCCGTTACGTCGCTGGCGTGGCCGAGCGGCCACCGCGCCAGGAACGGCCCGCGGTCGCCGGGCCTGAGGTCACCGAGCTGCGCAGGCTGGCCCGTACCTGGCGGTCGGTCACCGGCAGCCCGCTCGTCTGCTGCGCGCCTACGCGCCGGTCATGCTGGCCCGGGTCTCCACCCAGGACGCGGACCTGCACGGGCGGCACATCCCAGCGGGGGAGCGGATGCTGTTCCTACTGGCCGCGGCCAACCGCGATGCTGACGCCTTCGAGGACCCGGTCCAGGTCAAGCTGGACCGGCGCCGCAACGCCCACCTGACCTTCGGCTCGGGCGCGCACCGCTGCCTCGGCTCGCCGCTGGCCAGGCTGGAGATGCGGGTGGCGCTGGAGGCTAGCAGCCGCCCCTTCGTCCTCACTCAAATTGTCAACGCTAGCGCTGACAGCGCGGGCCGGCCCGGGTTACGGTGCACGGGTGGCCGAAGCTGACCCTTCCGATGGCGCCGTGCCCGTCCGGTTCGGCGTCCTGCTCCCGGCAATCGACGACGGCATCGGTGACGCCTGCCGCCGGATCGAGGCCCAGGGCTGGGACTTCCTGACGACCGGAGAGCACGTCAGCTTCAACATCCCGATCGCGAACGCGTTCATCAGCCTGGCCGCTGCGGCCGCCGCGACGTCCACGATCGAGCTGATGAGCTCGGTTACCCTGCTGCCGCTGTATCCCGCGGTGCTGGCCGCGAAGCTCGGCGCGGCGCTCGACAACGTCAGCGGTGGCCGTTTCGTGCTGGGCGTCGGGGTCGGCGGGGAGAACCCGGCCGAGTTCGCGGCCTGCGGCATCCCGCCCTCGGAGCGCGGCTCGCGCACCGACGAGGCCCTCGAGATCATCCGCCTGCTCTGGACCCAGGACCGGGTGACCTACGCCGGCAAGTACGCGACGCTGGAGAACATCTCCATCGCGCCGCGGCCGGTCCGCACGCCCCGCCCGCCGATCTGGGTCGCCGGGCGGAAAGAGGTGGCCATGCGCCGCGCCGCCCGCTACGGCGACGGCTGGCTGCCCTACATGTACTCCCCGGACATGCTGGTCCGCTCGCTCGAGATGATCGCGGCGGAACGGGACGGACAGCCGCCGATCGAGGCCGGCATCTATCTCTGGTCCTGCGTGCACGAGGACCCGGCGGTGGCCACCGATTACGCCATGAGGACCCTGGCCCAGACCTACCGGCAGGACTTCGCGACCATGGCAGGCAAGTACCTGGCGGTCGGCGACGTGGACTATTGCGCGGGCCGTGTGCTGGACTACATCCGGGCCGGCGCCACCCGGGTGATCTTCTCGGGCGCATGCCCCAGCTCCTACACCGGCCGGCACCTGGAACTGCTGGCCACCCAGGTCGTCCCGGCCGTGCGGGCGGAACTGGCAGGCCGGCCGGGCACCGTCCAGTCAGCCGACCCCCGCCAGCGGGGGGGCCGGGTATGGCCGGCTGGAACATCGCCGACGTCCTGGAGGCCGTGGCGGCGGCGGTGCCCGGCTCGCCCGCGGTCATCCAGGGCGGCCGGGTCGTCACCTGGGCCGAACTCGACCAGGGGGCCGGCCAGGTGGCGGCCTGCCTGCTCGGCGCCCGGCTGACCCGGCGCACCAGCGTGGCCCAGTACCTCCGCAACAGCCCCGAGTACATCGAGTCGCTGTACGCGTGCCTCAAGGCGTCGCTGGCGACGCCTTCGCCAGGCCCGTAGCCGACGCGCTCGACGCGCAGCCCGGCCGCTGGCACCTGTCCAGCCTGAAGACCATCACCTCGTCGCGGGGCATGCACTGTGCACCGCACTGATAGGTGAAGCGGCCTACTTGCCGTCTGCTTCGACCAGGCGCTCGATGAGCTCGGGGACGTTGCCGGACTTGGGCAGGCCCCGCTTGGCCAGCAGGTCGCTCAGCTCGGCCTTGGTCAGGCCCTCGTAGCGCTCGCGGGCCTGCTGGTGAGCCTGCCTGGCCTGCTCGCGCTCGACCCTGCGGGCCTCAAGGGCCATTTCCTTCTCGGCCTGCTCCGCCTTGGCGGCCTGCTCGGCGGCGGCCCGCTCGACCTTGGCGGCCTGCTCGGCGGCGGCCCGCTCCACCTTCGCTGCCTGAGCTGCGGCGGCCTGCTCCGCCTTGGCGGCCTGCTCGGCGGCGGCGGCCTCGAACGACTCGGCCCGCTCGCGCATGATCTCTCCCGCCGACTCGGCCCGCTCGCGCACGACCTGGCCGGCGGACTCCGCCTGCTCCCGGACCGCGCCCGTCAGCGTGCCCGCCGCCTGCGCCCACCGGACGGTGATATCGCGATTGATGTCCACGGCCCGCTGTACCAGGTCGAAGTAGCGCTCTACGGCCGGCACGAGATCAACCATCGGCAGCGCGGGGAACAAGCCGGTTACCCTGCGCATACCCTGGGTCCAGGAATCAGCGGCCTTCTCCACCGCCTCGCTCGCCTGACTCGCCACAGCGCTGTACTGCCTGGTCATCATCGTCATTTTATGCCTCCGTAAGAATTCGAATGTCGTGCTCAGTATATCAAGCAAAAGGTGCTTGCTAGAGAATGCAGTGGTGATCTTGCGCACTACCGGGGACGCCCGGGGGGAGGCCCCGCGAGGCACAGCCCGCCAAGGCGGCGAGTGACCTGACCTGCTCGTCTCCCGGGACGCCCCCCGGCCGACTTCGCGGGACTGGACCACCCGCTCACCGTCGTGGCTGTGACTCGTCCCAGCGTTGCCCCCGCCCGTCCCCCGGGCTAGGCCTGCGGCCCGCAGTGCCCGGCTGGGCGGGTGCGTGGGCGGGACGGGCTGGCTACTGTGCGTGCGGGGAGCCCGGCCTGGACAGTGAGGGGTCAGCGCCGGCCGATCTCCCGACTGAGGGCGGACGTGACCGCCGCGGTGGTCCTGTCTGCCGAGCCCGGCCCCATCCGGCTGGCCGGCGTCGGCCAGTCCTCCGAGCCCAACAGCTTCGGCGACCGGGACCTGCGCACGATCACCGGCCTGAAGACGGCCGCCGGGCGCGCCGCGCCGGACGCCGGCTTCGGCGCGGACACCGCGGACGTGGCCGAGGTGGACGGCCTCGTCGTGGCTACCGGCTACCAGAACATGTCCGAGTCGGTGCGGGCTCTCTTCGGCGGCGACGTGGCGGGCCGCGTCGGGCCGGTGTAGGGGCTGGACGACGACGGCGAGGTGCGCGCCATGTGGCGGCGTACCGGCCAGTTCGGGCTCTGGATCATGGGCGGCAGCCTGCAGCAGTGCCGGCCCTACTCCGAGTACCTGGCCCTGCAGATCAAGGGGTGCCAGGAGGGCCTGGTGCCGCTCGCGCCTGAGCTGTCGGCCGCTGATCGCCCGGCTGCCGGCCGGCCGGGGGAGCGAGGGTGCCCGGGCTGAGGCCGTTCAGCACCATCTCGGTAAACGACCGGCCGATCTCGGCCGCCGACGGCATGCCGCTGGCTCCCTCGCGGTACCAGCGGTGCGTCCAGTTGACCATCCCGATGATGCCGTAGGCGATCACCGGGGCCGGCCCGACCCGGCGGATCGAGCCGTCCTCGAAACCGGACTCGATGATCCCGATGACCGCGTCGTCGTACCGCTTGTTGATCACCGTCATCTGCCGTGCCCAGGCGGACCGGCCGTCGGCGACCTTGCTCAGGTCCTCCTGGATGTACACGAACAGGTAGGGGTAGTGGGTCGAGTACGACGACATCAGGGCGGTGATCAGGTGGCCCAGCTTCTCCGGAGCGGTCCCCGCGCCGCCGCGGATCGCCTCGGCCTGCTGGGCGCTGGCCTCGGCGGCGTCCCGGACGATCTCATGGAACAGCTCTTCCTTGCTGCCGATGTAGTAGTAGAGCGACGCGCGGTCCGTGCCCAGGCTTTCCGCCACGTCGGCGAGGCTGGCGCCCCGGAACCCCTTGTCGCGGAAGATCCTGGCCGCCGTCGCGATGATCTCGGCGCGGCGCTCAGCGTAGGCAGCACCCCCTTCGGCGAGGGCGGCAGCTCGTCGGCGGCTGATACCGCTCTGCATTCGCACGTCCCATCCCGTTGCGCTGCACCCCCCGGCGCGGCCGGAGGCACGGGTCCTAGGCCAGTATGGCTGACCGTCATGGTCTCACGCCGGGGCGCTCGGCTGTCATACCTTGCCCCCGCCTCAGCCTAGTCAACGCAAGCGTTGATTAGTAGCTCCCGGGCCATTAGCATCAGCCCTGGGGGCCACTGACGCGAGGAGGCCAGATGCCGGGGTGGAACATCGCCGACGTGCTCGAGGTGGTGGCCGCCGCGGTGCCCGGGTCGACCCCGGCCGGCGGCACCTCCCGGCCGCGCCGCTCATGCACGGCGCGGGCTGCCTGACCTGCCTGCCCGTGCTGGCCCGCGGCGGAGCCGCCGTCCTGCTGGCCGAGCCGGCCTTCCGCGCTGGGGACCTGCTGGCCACGATCGAGCGGTACCGGGTCAACTCGGTCGGCTGGGTGGGCGACGAGTTCGCCCGGCCGGTCCTCGCCGTGCTGGACGCTGACCCGGGACGGTGGGACCTCAGTTCCTGGTCGGTGCCGACCTCCGGCGGGGTGCTGTTCTCCGACGACGTCAAGCAGGGCCTGCTGCGGCACGTGCCGGGCCTGCTCATCGCCGACGTCTACGGCTCCTCTGAGGCCATCGCGGCGGCCCGGTCGGTGTCCCGCTCGGACGCGGCGGGCCCGCCCGCCCGGTCGTTCAGGGGCGGCGGCCTGACCGTGCTGGCCGACGACGCCCCGGTCGTGCCCGGCTCGGGGGAGATCGGCCGGGTCACCTATGCGGGCCGCCTGCCGGTCGGTTACTACAAGGATGAGGCCAAGTCGGCCGCGACCTTCCGGACCGTGCGCGGCCGCCGGTACGTGATGACCGGCGACTTCGCCACGGTCGAGGCCGACGGGCGGATCATCGTGCTGGGCCGGGGGTCCTCCTGCATCAACACCGGCGGCGAGAAGGTCTACCCGGAGAAGGTCCTCAAGCGGCACCCTTCGGTGGCCGACGCGGCGGTGCTGGGGCTGCCGGACGAGCGGTTCGGGGAGACGGTTGCCGCCGCCCTCCAGCTCGCAGACGGGTGCCCGCTCGACGAGGGGGCGCTCCGCGAGCACGTCCGCGCCAGCCTGGCGGGCTACAAGGTGCCGCGGCAGGTGGTCGCGGTCCCCGAGGTGACCCGCGGCCCCAACGGCAAGATCGACATCCCGCGCATCCGCGCCCTTCTCGAGCGCCGCCCTTCAGTTACCGGTGGCGGGCCAGATGCCTCCGAAGGCAGCGGTCGCCCCGATCGAAGCGTGATCCCGCTATAGCGGGGAGGTGCCCGGATCATGTCCGGAGCCAGGAAAAACACGGGCGAAAGGTCCTAAAAGCCCTTCTTTGCAGGCGTGGCCTATGGGTTGGGTCTCAGCATAATATTTGCCTTCTTGCAGATACTGCTGGGCAACTATAATGACGCTAAACCAGGGCACGCACCGGCGCCTCATGCTGCAGCCGATGCGTCAGGAGATGCCAGACATCAGCATCATCGGCGAGGACATGGTACTGGCCGACGGCCACAGCCGGATCGGCATCACCGCCGGTGACCACGCGGCGCTGATCTGGCCGCTGCTGCGTGGGATGGCGCGGGCCAAGTACTGCCTGCTGACCTGCGACCGGATCGACGGCCGCACGGCGGCGGAGATCGGGCTGGTGAGCAAGGCGGTCCCGGGGGAGCAGGTCCTGCCGGAGGCGCTCGCCCTAGCGCACCGCCTGGCGGCGGGCCCGCAGCTGGCGCTGCGTGACCTCCCTGGGCACGTCCCCGGGCTTCATGCTGGCCTGCCAGAAGGAGGGCCTGGTGCCCGGGCAGGCCGCGGACCTCAGCGCGCTGCGCCCAATCAACTCCGGCGGCGCGCCGCTCACCGCGGACGGCTTCCGCTGGGTGTACCGAGCGGTCAAGCCGGACGTCTACCTCGGCTCGGGCAGCGGCGGGACCGACGTGGCCTCCTCATTCGTGTCCGGCTGCCGGCTGCTGCCGGTCCGCGCCGGGGAGAGCGCGTGCCGGCTGCTAGGCGTGGACGCGCAGGCCTGCAACGAAGCCGGGCAGCCGGTGGTGGGGGAGCGCGGGGAACTCGTGATCCGCCAGCTGATGCCGTCCATGCCGGTGGGGTTCTGGGACGACCCCCGCGGGCAGCGCCTGGCCAGCACCTACTTCGGGCGGCAGGGGCACCGCCCCACCCACGAGCCGGTCGGCCATCCAGTCGCCGTGATCAGGCCTTCTTGGCCCGGCTGGGCGCCACCCGCGGCGGCTCGCCGGGCTGCTTCGGGTACACCGGCGGCCAGGGCGCGTCCAGCAACCCGGAGGCGAGATCCCGTTCGCTCATGGCCAGCAATGGCTCCAGCGACTGGGGTGCGTCGTTCATCAACTGCCACGGGTCGCCGGCGCCGGCCAGCCGGGCGGCCATGGCCGCCACCGTGAACTGATCCGGGTGGATCTCGTCGAGCTCGTCCCAGGCCAGCGGCGTGGACACCTGGGCGCCGGGCCGCGCCCGCACGGACCAGGCGCCGAACACCGTCTTATGCGGCGCGTTCTGGTTGTAGTCCACGAACACCCGCTGGCCTCGTTCCTCTTTCCACCACGCGGCGGTGATGAGGTGGGGCCGCCGCCGTTCCAGCTCACGGGCGACGGCCACGGCGGCCGCGCGGACCTGGTAGGAGTCCCAGCGCGGCTGGAGCCGGACGTACACGTGCAGGCCGCGGTTCCCGGTCGTCTTGATATAACCGGCGATGCCCACCTCGGTGAGCAGCCGCCCGAGCTCGCGGGCGGCCTCCCGGATCTGCGGGAAGGCCACGCCAGGGGTCGGGTCCAGGTCGATCCGCAGCTCGTCGGTATGCCCCGGGTCGCTGGCCAGGTATGGCCAGACGTGGAACCCCAGGCAGCCGAGGTTGACCGCCCACAGCACGTGATCGGTGTCCGCGGCGACGAGGGCCTGCGACGTGGTGCCGTTGGGGGTGGACACCGTCGTGGTCTGCAGCCAGTCCGGCGCGTTCTTGGGCACCCGCTTCTGGAAGAAGGACGGGCCGCCGGCCCCCTCAGGGAAACGCTGGAGCAGCACCGGCCGCCCGCCCATGGTCCGCATCAGCGGCTCGGCGACCCGCAGGTAGTGCTCGGCCAGATCGGCCTTGGTCTCACCGCGCTCGGGGAAGAGCATCTTGTCCGGGTGGGTGATGAGGCCGCTGCGCATGGTGTCTCATTCCTGGGCGGGAACCGTCTGACCAGGCTACTCACGGGGTGTCTGCCGCCCGGAGAGGCCTCGCCGGCGGTCGGCGCCGCCTGGGCCGGGCGGCCGGGGACGCCTCGCCAGGCGGCCAGGACAGCTGGCCCTGCGATGAGTTCCGCGTCCCGGCGGCGTCTTAGTCAGCATGAGCGACAAAACGGTGGATCTCACGCCTGCGGCGCAGCGGCTGGCCGACCTGGTCGCACGGGTCGGCGACGACGAGCTGGGCGGCCCGACGCCCTGCCCGGCGTACAGCCTCGGGGACCTCATCGAGCACGTCGGCGGCTTGGCGCTGGCCTTCCGGGCCGCGGCGGAGAAGGACACCGCCAGCCCCTACGTGAACCACGCGCCCTCCGGGGACGCGTCCCGTCTGGGGGAGGGATGGCGGGCACGGATCCCGGCCGATCTCGCCGCGCTGGCGCGCGCCTGGGCCGAGCCGGGCGCGTGGACCGGGACGACCAGGATCGCCAGCCAGGACGCGCCCGCGGAGATGGTCGGCATCACCGCCGCGGACGAGCTGGTGGTGCACGGCTGGGACGTGGCCCGCGCGACCGGGCAGCCGTATGAGCCCGAGCCTGACCTGCTGGACGCGGCGCACGACTTCCTCGGGATGTTCGCCAGCCCGGATGCGCCCGCGGGCCCGGAGGTCCCGTTCGGGCCGTCACGGGAGGTGCCGGGCGACGCGCCGGCCCTGGACCAGGTGCTCGCGCTGGCGGGCCGTGATCCCGCCTGGGTGGGCGGATGACCCCGGAGAACGTCACCGCCGCCCGGCCCGGGGGCCCGGGCGGCGGTGCGAAGAACGCCTGATGGCCGGCCGTCTCTCATCGAAGGCCGTGACCGTCACCGGGGGCTCGACCGGCATCGGCCTTGCCGTGGCGAGCCGGGTCGTGGCCGAGGGCGTCAGCTCTCGGCGGGAATGGGCGGGCCGACCACACTGAGTCCGTACCTCGGGCCTGTCTCGATCCAGCGCATGATCTCTTCCTCCGCGGGCAGGCCGTCGGCGCCGGGCAGCCTGCGCTCGCGCGCCGGGATGCCCACCTCGTCGTACAGGCTCATCAGGCCACCGGGAGCCACGAGGCCGAGGAACCGCACCGGGGTGGTGCCGGTGACACGGAACGCGTGCGGCACGCCGGGCGGCAGGTAGATGAACGACCCGGCGGCCAGGTGGTGCAGTTCCCCGCCCGCCTGGTAGGTGAGCGTCCCGTCCAGCAGGTAGAAAGCCTCGGCTTCCCGGGAGTGAACATGCAGCGGCGTGGCCACGCCAGGCGGCTGGGTGATCAGCGACATGCCGAACGTGCCACCGGTCTCCTCGCCCGAGGCCAGCCTCTCGAACAGCGACCCCATCGCCCAGGTGGCCGGGCCTTCTCCTGGTCCGCGCACCAGCACGCTAGTCGCGAGCTGACTGTCCATGCGGGTCCCCCCTCACGCCTGGGGTGATCGGGCAAATTTGATCCGAAGATTTCTCGGATGAATACTGGTAACGTAGGACTCATGTCAGGGGAAGTCAAGGGGCGCGGCTACCGCTCGCCACTGCGGGCGGAACAGGCCGCCAGGACCCGGCGGGAAATCCTGGACGCGGCCCGCGCGTTGTTCGGCGCGCAAGGCTACGCGGCGACCACGGTGGCTCAGATCGCCGCAGCGGCCGTCGTGGCCGTGGACACCGTGTACGCGGCAGTGGGCACGAAGCCCGTGCTCTTCCGGCTTCTGCTCGAGACGGCGATCTCTGGCACGGACGAGCAGGTGCCCGCCGAGGAACGCGACTACGTCCGGCGCATCAGGGCCACGGCCGGCGCTCGGCAGAAAATTGAGATATACGCTGCCGCGATGCGCGCCATCTCCGGGCGGATGGCCCCGCTGCACCTGCTACTCCGGGACGCCGCCGCGCAAGCCCCGGAGCTGGCCCGCATTCGCGACGAGATCGCGCTGCGCCGGGCGGCGAACATGCGGCTCTTCGCGCAGGACCTCATCGACACAGGCGAAGTGCGACCCGAGCTCGATGTCGGCGAGATCGCCGACATCATCTGGAGCATGAACTCCGCGGAGTTTTACTCCCTCCTGGTCCAGGAACGCGCCTGGCCTCCCCAGCGATACGAGCAATGGCTCGCCGACGCCTGGTGTCGGCTCTTCCTCCTCGAATCCGCGTGATAACCATGCATCACCCGGCGATGTCCGCGAATGAATGGTGCTCGTGCGTCACGACCCACCTGCCGCTCACCTTGGCCAGGCCGATGGTCAGCCGTAGCCGGCGCAGCGGGTCGCGATCGAAGTCCGCAGGCGTGCCGTCGGCGACGGCCCAGCGTTCGATCAGGTCGCGGATCCGCTGTTCGCCGGTCATGGCTGGTTCCTCCTCGTGGCGGCAGCCCACAACAGGGCCCCAGGAACGCGTCGATGCCGACTTGAGGTCCCAGGTCAGCTCCGGGGCCAGGCCGCGAACTCCTCGCGCAGCCGGGCGACGTCCTGAGGGCTGAGCCCGTAGCGGACGAAGACCCCGTCGGGCATCCGGTCCAGCTGCGCGCCCGCGTCGGCGAAGTCGCGGTCCTCCAGGCCGGGATCCAGCCGCCGGGCGAAGCTGATCAGCTGATCCACGTTGTAGCGGTGGAGGGCGGCCGCCGTGTCGATGTAATCGCGCGGCTCCACCCGGCTGGCCAGCGCACAGACCTTCGACCCGGCCAGGTCCTCCAGGTCGAGGACGGGTCCGACATCCATGGTCACCGGCCCGCGCGTCCGGTCGAAGTACGCCATCTGCAGCATCGTCTGCTGCCCGCCGGGAGCGGTGATGATCCACTCGGCCAGGCCCTCGCCCATCCCGTAGAAAATGTCCTCCAGGCCGCCGGTCTGGTCGCGGCGCTCGGCCTGGAAGCCCGCGTCGCGCAGCGCGGCTTCCACGGCCTCGGCGGCAGCGGTCACGGCGGTTTCCTGGTCGCTGAACAGGTCGACGTCGTCGGTGGGGCGGTCGACGATCCCGTGCGCGATGAGGGCGTTGCCGCCGGCCAGCGCGAACCCGTGCCGGGCGGCCGTGCGCAAGGCGATGGTCGCCACCTCACGCTGGAGTTCGTCGATCGGCATCAGGGGAGCGCGTGGACCGGCATCAGGCGGCGGGGACCGCGGCAGCCCGCAGGGCCGCGTGCCGCTCCTCCCACGCCTGGCGCACACCCTTGGGCAGGAACAGCGTCGGCCAGAGGGCGATCAGCGTGTCCTCGTCAAGGTGGGCGAGGTCCTCGGCGCGGGCGGCCTCGCGAAGCACGATCTGGTACATCCAGGGCAGCATGCCCGGCTTATCCAGGTCGAAGGTGCGGTCCGGGTACCAGAACAGCCAGATCGGCAGCTCAACGGCGCCGTGCACGGGCCCCCGGAGCTCAGCCAGGCTGTCCGCGACCAGCACCTCGCGTCCAGGACGCGACGAGTGTCGGCGCCTGGGTGTGGTGGCTCGCACGGTGGCCATAGTCATAAGAGTACCCGTTCCGCTACTCGTGTGCCCTGGCTCACGCCCGCGTTTCTCAAACACACTTATTATGCCTGATCCAGATCCACGATCAAATCGTTATTTTATTCTAATTCTGGCAGTGAGCTGAGTTAGCCTGCAGGGCGCGCCGGCCGAGGAATGATCCACCCTGCGCGGGCGGTTGCCGCCGGTATGACAACTGTGGGTTTTATCGGCAGCGGCATGATCGGTGGCACCGTGGCCCGGCTGAGCGTGGCGGCCGGGCACCAGGTGGTGCTGAGCAACTCCCGCGGGCCGGAGACGCTGAAGGATCTCGTGGACGAACTCGGCCCGCTGGCCAGCGCGGCGACCAGCGCGCAGGCGGCGACCGCGGGTGAACTGGTGGTGGTCAGCGTCCCGCTGCACGCCTGCCCCAACCTTCCGGCCGCCCAGCTCGCGGGCCGGACCGTCCTCGACACCGGCAACTACTATCCGCAACGGGACAACCTGATCCCCGAGCTCGACAGCGGAAAGCTGACCAGCAGCGAGTGGCTGCAGCAGCAGCTGCCCGGCGCTTCGGTCGTGAAGGTGTTCAACAACATCTTCTTCAAGCACCTGGGATCGCTGGCCCGCCCGGCGGGCGCGGCGGACCGCAGCTACCTTCCTATCGCCGGCGACGACGCGGCGGCCAAGGCCGCGGTGACGGAGTTCCTGGACTCGATCGGGTACAGCGCGGTCGACGCCGGGACGCTGGCCGACAGCTGGCGCCAGGAGCCCGGGTCGCCGGCCTACGGCGCCCCTTATGGGCCGTTCGAGAACGAGACCGGCACCCCGGCCAGCGCCGATGCAGTCCGCGCCGCCCTCGCCGCGGCCACCCGGTAGCGGCCTGCTGATCGCGGCCAGCTGGTCCGGTCAGGGGGAAGCGGTCCCGGTCCTGGCCAGCTGGCGCTCGATCATCGCCACGTCGTAGCGGCCAGCCAGTCGGCGCGGGCCAGCCGGTCAGCGCGGGCCAGCCGGTCAGCACGGGCGCTAATCTACGGACCATGGCCAGTGCCCAGGACGTCACCGATCCGGCGGTCCAGGCCCTGATTGCGGCGATCAACGCCGGCGACCGGGCCGCGTTCTTCGGGGCGCTCGCCCCCGGCGCCACCATGTCCGACGACGACACCGACCGCGACCTGGCCAGCTGGGCCGACCGGGAGATCTTCACCGTGCACGGTCACATGGAGGTGGAGTCCGCGGCCGACGAGGGCCGATCCCTAATCGCCGCGTTCCGCAACGACACGTGGGGTGACATGCGGACCCGCTGGGCTTTCACGATCACCGGCGGGAAGATCAGCCGTTTCGAGACCGGCCAGGCGTAGTCCCGGTCAGCCGCGTCCCCAGCCACCTGACATGGCTGTGCGCGGAAACCGCTGCCGGAATATGCCGGAACAGCGGTTTCCGCGCACTTTTGCGATGAAGATCATTCCGGGGCCCGGCGCCCCCGCGGCCGGGCCACCGGGCTGGGCCGGCGGGCTGGGCCGGGCCGGCCCAGCCGTCGCGCCGCGCACGTGGCGCAGTCAGTGGGCACTTGGGGCCAGCTCGCGGCGCCGCGCGATCCGGGTCCGGTCTGCCAGCACCGCGACCACGGCGGCCAGCGCGGCGGCCGCCACGATGAACAGGGCGATCTGCCAGCCCGGGGTGCCGCCGACCGTGACCGTGTGCACGGTCACAGGGACGGCCGTCGTGCCCGTGTCCCCGGTTCCCGGCATCGGTTCCTGGGTGGCGAAGGCGGCGGGTGCGGCGATGATCCCGCCCAGCAGGGCGGCCGCGGCGATGGCGATGCGGGTGGCGGAACGGAACATCCGGCGGATGGTGGTCATGACTGTCTCCTTGAAGGTCGTGCATCG
>Ga0187890_10002121_pt1 | contig 13962 bp, 13 predicted proteins | sample June2016WEW_21_1_FD_133005 | JGI IMG/M metagenome (GOLD analysis project Ga0187890, IMG submission 133005) | Peatland microbial communities from SPRUCE experiment site at the Marcell Experimental Forest, Minnesota, USA - June2016WEW_21_10 | ecosystem: Environmental > Terrestrial > Soil >... | reverse complement strand
CGGCCAGTGAAGCGGGCGCGAAATATATCTTTGCCAACCCGCTTTTCCTGAAACCGTGCTCAGCGGCGGTGTTCCTGCCGTTTCTGGAGGAACAGTTCCCTGCCCTGGTCGACAACTACAAGAGGCGCTATGAAAATCGCGCATTTCTGCCGAAGGGGTACGGGCAGAGACTGTCGCAGCTGATGACGATGTTGCGACGGAAATATGGGATTGAGATGGAATATGCCAGACGAAGCGAGCGGGCACACGCTGGGGAAAAGGCGAATCAGCAACTGGACCTGTTCTGAAGGATCGGTCTGGTGGCTCTTCCTTCTCTTACCTAGACCGGTACCGAGCCAAGAATTTCGGGCAAGCCCTAGACGGGGCAAGCCCCGTCTCTACACGAGCTTTCCGCAGGCTGCGAACGGCGGCAGCAGCCTATAATGATTGCTCCGCCATGGCTTCTCCTCAGCAAACGGTTCCTCCATCATCCCGATTGAAGGGCAATGCCCGGCAGTTCTGGCATCGGGTGAGCGAGGGGCTGGAGCTGAACGAGCTCTGGGCGCAGTTTGAGAAAGATGCGCGATCAAGCTACCGGCTGTACTCGGCGGGGCTGGAGAATCTGCCGGCGGAACCGCATCTGTTGCGGCGAGCCTGGCTGATCATGAAGGCTCTGTTCTGGGCAATCCTGGAAAAGCTGACCCCGGCGCGCCGGGTGCTGCTGCTGGTGGCGCTGATTCTGCTGTTCTTTCCTGGCGGCGGGCTTACTTACATCAACGGCGACAAACATGTCGAGGTCCAAGGACTGGACTTTCATTTCTGGGGCGGGTTGTTGCTGTTCGTCGTGTTGCTGCTGGAGTTGGCGGATCGGGTGGTGATGAAACGCGACCTGGAAATCGCCAAAGATATTCAGGCGTGGCTGTTGCCGGGCGCTCCGCTGCAGATTCCGGGATATCAAATCGCTTACGCGACGCAACCGGCCAACACGGTGGCGGGCGATTATTACGATGTGATCCTGCGGCCGGGGCGGACGTTTAGCGAAGACCGCATTCTGTTTGTGGTGGCGGATGTGGCGGGAAAAAGTATTCCGGCGGCGATGCTGATGGCGACCTTCCAGGCCAGTCTGCGGACGCTGTCGACAAGCGGCATCGCGCTGGCGGAACTGGTGGCCAGCGTGAATCGCTATGCCTGTTCGAACAGCATGGGTGGAGCTCGCTTCACGACTGCCTTCTTCGCCGAACTGGATGCGGCAACCGGCGACGTGGCTTATGTCAACGCGGGGCATAACGTTCCGATTCTGCGGAGGAAATCGGGCACGGTGGAACGGCTGGAGGCGGGAGGCGTCCCGATAGGAATTTTTGCGGAGTCGCCTTACCAGGTGGGAACGACTCGGCTGGAAAGTGGCGACTGGCTGGTGATTTTTACCGATGGGGTGGTCGAAGCGGTCAATACGAAGGATGAGGAATACGGCGAGCCGGAATTGATACGACTGGTGGATCGCGAGTCGCGGTCGGCACCGGCGGAACTACTGCGCAGTCTGCTGGCGGATTTGGATCGGCACGTGGGGAACACTCCGCAGCACGACGACATCACTTGTTTGCTGCTGAAGAAGACCTGAGTTTTCGCCGCCGGGACGCCGAGTACGCCGAGAAAAAGCCGGGAAAAACAACAGCAGTCCAACGTTCGTGTTCCGCTGTCGTTCGTATTCCGCCGTCGTTCGTATTCCGCCGTTGCAGCGTCCCTTGGGGTTGAGGATTTTGATTTTCCTCTAGCTTGCTCGGCGTACTCGGCGGTGAAAGTTCCTTACGGCCGGCCGACAACGGAGAGTAATTGTCCGGCTGCGGTTTGAGCCTGGCTTAAATCCGAGGAGACCTTCAGGGCTTCGGCCGAAGCGGAGTCGGCCTCCGCGGTGCGACCGGCGCGGCGTAGAGCCTGCGCGTAGAGAAGGAGATTGACATCGCTGGCATCGATTTTCACGACATGGGCTAACTGGCTGATCGCTGCGTCGGGCTGGTCCCGCCGCAGCGCCAGGAGACCCGAACCAATGAGCGCCATTTCGTCCTCGGGATTCAGGCGCAGAGCATTCTGGTAGCTCTCGGCGGCCTGATCGTAGTGGCGCAACTGCAAGTGCGCTTGGCCACGTTCGCTCCACGCGACAGCTTGAACGTTGGGATCGGCCGAAGTGCGCAGGACCGAATCGCATTCCTCGATCGCCTCCTCGGGATGCCCGACCCTTAATTCGTACAAAGCGAGGGTAAGCACCTGGTTCGCGGGATACTTGTGCAGTGCCGCGGCGGCCTGAAACTGAACGACCGCCTCGTCGGAGCGGCCCGCTTTGGCCAAGGCAATCGCAAGATTGTCGTGTGCCATGTAATTCCGGTCGGTGACGCTCAAGGTATAGCGCCAGAGGGTTTCATCGTCGCGCCAGTAGCCGAGTTGGCGATAGGTGAGGCATCCCAGAGTGAAGACAACGAGCGTGGCGGCGGCAGCGCGCCACACCCTGGGGATTCGATACTGAGCGGCGACCGCATCAAAAGTCCAGGCGCTTAGAGTCCAGACAACCGCGACAAACAAACCGATAAAGGGGATGTACGCGAAGCGGTCGGCCATCGCCTGTTCGCCAACCGTGATAATCCCGATCATGGGGACCAGGGTTCCCAGAAACCAGAACCATCCGACTAACAAATAGCGGCGGTCGCGGCAGTGCAGCACGAGCGCGGACAGCAGAAGCAGCAGCGCCGCTGCGCCCACCACCTGGCCGGTGGGCAGCGAATTGCCCGGATGCGGATACAGGGGAGCGAGGCGGGAGGGCCAAAACGCTTTCCCCAGATAACGCACGTAGGAGACCAAGACATTTTCGAAGCGCGCCGACAGCGAGACTTCCTGAGCGGTGCGTACCGCGGCCCCGGCGCGTTGCGCAATCACGGTGACGACTGAATCGGCCAGGGCAAGAATGAAGAGGGGCATTTTTTCCCAGACCAGAAAAGAGAACGAGCGCTGGGTGAGGGCCGAAGTCGAGCCTCCGACCGAACCCATTCGCTGGAGCGGCCAATAATCCCAAAGCAGAAGCACAAACGGCAGGGTGACGACCTGCGGCTTCGCCATCAGGGCCAGTGCGAACAGAACGGCGACCCACCAATAGAGATAACGCCGGCCGGTCCGCGCGTAGCGGTCGTAAGCGTGCAGGGCGAGCAGGAAGAACAGCATGCTGAGCACATTCTTGCGCTCTGCCGCCCAGGCTACCGACTCGACGTTGATGGGGTGCAGTGCAAACAGCGCACCCACTACCAGACTGGACCAGGTAAATCCGGTCGCCTGCTGCAACAACAAGAAGAGCAGAACCGCATTAGCCGCGTGCAGCAGAAGATTGGTGTAGTGGTGGCCGGCGGGATTGAGGCGAAAAATCTGGCAGTCCAGGGCATGCGAGAGCCAAGTCAGCGGGTGCCAGAAGCCGGCGTGAAAAGTCGTGAACGACCATTTCACGGTGTCCCATGTCAGGCCGGTCTGAACCTGGACATTTTTTAGAATGTATACGGAGTCGTCAAAATCGGTGAATCGGTTACCGACGATGGGATTGTAGAAAGCAAGCGTGGCCGCCACCAGCAAGAGACTGAAGATGACGACGCGCTTCTCGTGGGAGACTGACATGTCGATAGCTGGAGGCGACTTGGTTGGCAGAAGGCTAGCGCTTGCTCAAGGCAATATCCCTTCCTTAAGACAACATGCCTTCCCGCCGATGACGATTCTAACGCGATGTTTGTTGACGAGACGGTTCTACGGTGCCCGGAACAAATCGACGGTAACCAGTGCCGGGCCTGCTTTTTCTCACCGCCGAGACGCCGAGAAAAATCGAGGAAAAGCAAAACCTTGGGCCACGGGCGACACAGGCGTACACAACTGCGGAAATCAGGGCATGAGCTCGCGGTACATCTGATGGAAGGCGTGGACGCCTTTTTCCTGCTTCACGCTGTAGCGGCCGCTGTGGTAGCTGCGGGAGTGGAGATTCTTCTGCACGATCTCGCAGATGCTGGCGTCTTCGATCTGAATCTCGTCGCTGAAGGCTAAAGCCTTGCGGGCGGCTTCGCTCCCCAGATCTTTTTCCGGCAAATACCATTCAAAACTTGCCCGCGTGCGCTCGGGCCCGAGGGGCAGGATGATGTTGACGGAGATGTTATCGGGATAGCAGTTGAGCATCCAGTTGGGAAAGACCCAGAAATAATCGGCGGTGAGGTCAGCACCGGATTGCGGGTAGCGGCGCGGGGTGGCGTCTCCGGGCTGGGCGCCGCGGATCGGAGTCCACTGGCGGACGTACTGGGGATAAGGCTCGACGGTGTAGGCGCTGTAGTTGATTTCGCGATTGAGCGCGGGGTGGACGCTGGGTACGTGGTAGCCCTCAAGATAGTTGTCGATGTAGGTCTTCCAGTTGCAGTTCATTTCGTAGGTGCGGCGCTCGGAGAACTTCATGCTGCCGAAGTCGAACTTTTCGGCTTGAGCGGGCAATTCGCCGAGAGACTCGCGCAGGGGGCCGGCCTCGGGATCGAGATTGACGAAGATGAGGTTGAACCACTCCTCGAGGCGCACCGGGACGAGGCCGAAGTCCTGGGGATCGAAATCTTCGACGCCATCGAATTCAGGGGTGACGAGCAGAGCGCCGTCGAGGCGGTAGGTCCAGCCGTGGTAGCCGCAGCGGAAGAGCTTGCGGTTGCCGCAGCCGGAGGCGGGATTGCCGGCGCGATGGCGGCAGACGTTGTGAAAGCAGCGCAGAATGCCGTCGTCGCCGCGGGCGATGAGCAGCGGCTCCCCGATGAGGTCGAAAGTAAAGTAGTCGCCCGGGCTCGCGGCCTGGTGAACGTGACCGACGACCTGCCAGGTGGAAGCGAAGAGCTTGCTCTTTTCCTCCTCAAACGTCTCCGGTTTGAAATACAGGGGTGCGGGCAGCGTGGAAGCGCGAGCGATATCGCGATCGGCATTCAATTGAAGGTTCGGCATGGGCGCTCCGGCGAGGGCTATTCTACCGCCGAGACGCCGAGCACGCTGAGAAAAAGCGAGGAAAATCAAGAACCCGAGGGACAACGAACGGCACCGATCAAGTCGTTTACTTTCCTACGTCAGTCCGATTGCGCAGAATGACATGCCCCTTCCGTAACTCAGGCTTCCGCACCCAGAGTTCGATAGTACAAGCGAGTTGATCATCCAACCAAGGCGCTCAAAGGGAACGAGGACGAATTTAGATGCAGAAACAAAAGGGTTTCTCACTGATTGAATTGCTGATTGTGGTAGCGATCATCCTGATCATCGCCGCGATTGCTATCCCGAACCTGTTGCGCGCACGTATTGCGGCCAATGAGTCGGCGGCGGTGGCGGCGGTTCGTACCATCAACACGGCACAGGTTTCATACAACTCCGCCTACCCGACGGTGGGCTATGGTTCCAATCTGACCGTTCTCTCGGGCACGAACTGCGCTCCGCCAGACTCGACCCAAGCTTGCCTGATCGACACGCAGCTTTCGTCGGGCACTAAGAGCGGCTATTCGTTCGTTTTGAACAACGTCACCGGCACTCCGGGGTCAACCTATATGACGATCGCAACGCCGCTGACTCCGAACCAGACGGGCGTGCGCTACTTCTGCTCGTTCGCCGATGCCGTGGTGCGCTACAACGCCGGTGCAATCGCCACTTGCGACACCACCCAGACCCCACTGCAGTAAGTTTAGATTTGGCAACGTACCTGGGGGAGGGTACCAGCCGGAAAGAAGCAGGGGAGCAATCCTCTGCTTTTTTACTAGCGCGAGTTTTTCTTGGCCGTCAGCTAATGATCGTCCAATAGTAACCAAGGGAACTCACGTTTCGCAGTTCTATCTCGCGAATCCTTCGTATCTGGTTCAGAATTATTGAATCCATGAGTTCGTCTCCCTTTGCCGCAGCGCCGAAACGTCTGGAAGAACCGGCAGTCTCGGCTTCCTCCAGGCTGTTTCAGTCGCCCGAGCGGCGAACTCAACTGCTCTGCCTGCTGCTGACGGTCGTGGTGCTCGTGTCCTACAGCCCCGTGACTCACAACGGGTTCCTCAGTTATGACGACGATCGGTACATTACCGACAATCCTCACGTCAGGGCGGGCCTGACGCGGGCGACCGTGAAATGGAGTTTTACCACTTATGATCAGGCGAACTGGCACCCGCTGACCTGGCTTTCCCACGCTCTCGACTGCGAACTTTTCGGACTGAATCCTGCGGGGCATCACTACGTGAGTGTGCTGCTCGATGCCGCCAACGTTGTCCTTCTCTTTCTGCTGCTCCAGAGCGCCACGGGATTCTGCTGGCGCAGCCTGATGGTCGCCGCTCTGTTTGCGCTTCATCCCATCAACGTCGAGTCCGTAGCCTGGGCGTCGGAGCGGAAGAACGTGTTGAGCATGTTGTTCTTTCTGGTCGCCCTGCAGGCTTATGTCTGGTACACGCGCCGCCCTGGGATCCGCCGTTATGCCATGGTGATGTTCGTGTATGCGCTGGCGCTGCTCAGCAAGCCACAGGTGATCACGTTTCCGTTTCTGCTCTGCCTGTGGGACTACTGGCCGCTCGGGCGGATCGGCGCTCCGGCAGTGACGAGTCGGGCGGCGGGCGGCGGGAACGCGCCCAGATTGTGGAGCGGATGGCTGGTATTGGAAAAGTTGCCACTCCTGCTGCTCTCGGCAGCCAGCGCGGTGCTAACGATGAAGGCCCAGAAGGCCGGAGGCGCGGTCCAGTCTTCCCACTACAGCCTGCTTCTTCGGTTGGAGACGGCCGCGATCTCGTATGTGCGCTACCTTGGGAAGGCTCTCTGGCCTTCGAAGCTCGTCGCGCTCTATCCGCACCCCACCGAACTCTACCCGGCATGGCAAGCAGGCGCGGCGGTGCTGGTATTGGTGCTGGTCACCACCTTGGTCCTTCGGGCGCGAAAGCAACGGTATCTTGCGGTCGGATGGTTCTGGTTTCTGGGCAGCCTGGTACCGATGATCGGGCTGGTTCAAGTGGGGGCTCAGGCCATGGCGGATCGCTACGCTTACATCCCGTTCGTTGGGTTGTTTCTGATGTTGACCTGGCTGGCAGCCGACGGGGCGCAAACGTACCGACTTTCCGCCGCATGGCTTGTCATTCCCGCAGTTTCTTGCCTGCTGGTGTTGGGGACTCTCACTTACCGCCAGGTTGGGTACTGGCACGATACTGAGTCATTCTGGCGGCGCACGTTGGCGTTGACGCAGAACAACTACGTCGCCCATGACACACTGGGATACTTTCTGGCCAAGCAGGGCCGGACCGAAGAGGCGGCGGCGCATTTCCGCGCCGCGCTCGCCATCCGCCCGGATGATCTGCCGGCCAATCTGGGTCTCGGCACCTATGAGCATGGCCGCGGCAATCTAACCGCAGCCATCGAACGGTATCAGTTGGTAGCTCGCTACACGGCCAACGAGCTTCTTCGCGCGGAAGCCTACGGCAATCTGGGTTCTGCCTACCGCCAAATGGGTGAGTCGAAGAAGGCGCAGCAGTATTTTGAAAGGGCGCTGCAGTTGGCGCCCGAGCAAACTATGGCAATGATCGGACTAGGCTTGATCGCTCAGAAAGAGGGCGACCTGCCGGAAGCGGTTCGGCAGTACTCCCATGCCATGGCCGTCGAGCCCACCGATGTTGGCTACTTGCTCTTAGCGGAGGCTTTGCGGCTGCAAGGGCGGTCCGAGGAAGCAAAAGCGATTTCCGACCGCGTCGCCCGCTTCTCGCCGAATCTTGCCGAAGCGCAGGCAACAGCGGAGTCGCTCCTCTCCGGCAAGTAACGGGCACTTGCGGCACAGGTTGCCAAGCCGCCGGGAAAGTGCAAGCGGGCGCAAGAAAAGCAAAGGTGAGCGTTCTTCGAGAATGGGAGTTGCAGCACCTGACGGGCGGTTTGAGGGGAAGATGGAGACGAGGGACGACTGGCAAAATTTGTCAATCTGGGTCTCTGAAAATGTCATACTGGAAGTATTGAGGGTGACTGGGGAGGTGACTATCCCGCAGAAGGCCACTGAAAACGCTGAGTTTGCATCCAGAAGGACATCTGACTTCCGTCACTTTGGTTTCTGGCCCCTAGAGTGCGATAGTACAAGCGAGTTGGTCATCCAACCAAACCAGTTAAACGGAGACGAGGATAATCTAAATGAGGAAACAAAAGGGCTTCTCACTGATCGAATTGCTGATTGTGGTAGCGATCATTCTGATCATTGCCGCGATTGCCATCCCGAACCTGTTGCGCGCACGTATTGCGGCGAATGAGTCGTCCGCCGTGGCGTCGGTTCGCACACTGAACACCGCACAGATTTCATACAACTCGGCTTACCCGACGGTAGGCTTTGGTTCCAGTCTGGCTGTTCTCTCGGGCACGAGCTGCGCTCCGCCCAATTCGACGGGCGCTTGCTTGATCGATACGCAGCTTTCGTCGGGCACGAAGAGTGGCTATGCCTTTCAAATGACGGGCGTAACCGGCACTCCGGCGTCCACCTATCAAGCAATCGCAACACCGTTGACTCCGAACCAGACGGGTGTCCGCTACTTCTGCTCGTTCGCGGATGCTGTGGTGCGCTACAACCCCGCTGCAATCGCGACCTGCGACACCACCTCGACCCCACTGCAGTAAGTTTAGATTTGGCAAAGTACCTGGGGGAGGGTACAAGCCGGAAAGAAGCAGAGGAGAAATCCTCTGCTTTTTTTTATTGGTGCGAGTCTTCTGATTTCTTGCCGCGAAGATGGCCCAGCGACGGACAAAATTTGGCAGAGCGATCCATGAAGAATTGTCAATTCTTGTCAAGCAACCGGCGGAGGCCGACGCGAAAGGCCTCTCAAGCACAGCCGGCATAAACGGTGCCAAAGAAAACACAGACTTTGAACGGTATGGACTTACCCTGGGTCACGTGCGGGAAGAGCGGTCCGTCAAGTGCAACTAATGAAAGGTTATCGTGGCTACGTGGGACCCCGGCTGGGGCGGAGATTTCAAAAAATGCAGAGGCAGAAGGGCTTTTCGCTGATCGAGTTGCTTATAGTGGTAGCGATCATTTTAATTATTGCAGCGATTGCGATCCCGAACCTGCTGCGGGCGCGGATTGCAGCGAACGAAGCGTCGGCGGTAGCGTCGACTCGGACACTAAACACGGCACAGATTTCATACAACTCCTCCTACCCCACGGTCGGCTTTGCGAGCACGCTGGCCGCTCTCTCGGGCACGAGCTGCGCTCCGCCCAATTCGACTGGGGCTTGCTTGATCGATACACAGCTTTCGTCGGGCACGAAGAGCGGCTATAAGTTCGCTCTGTCGGGTGTGACCGGCACCCCAGCGTCCACCTACCAAGCGATCGCAACGCCGCTGACTCCGAACCAGTCGGGCGAGCGCTACTTCTGTTCGTTTGCGGATGCCGTGGTGCGCTACAACACCGCTGCAATCGCCACCTGTGACACCACCTCGAGCCCGCTGCAGTAAGTTTGGATTTGGCAAAGTACCTGGGGGAGGGTACAAGCCGGAGAAAAGCAGAGGAGAAAATCCTCTGCTTTTTTATTGTGGGACGTTTTTCAGCGGGTTGCTCGTTTCCAGGGCCGGAAGTGCACTGACAAAAAATGTCATTTTCGATTGCGGGGAAATGAGGAAAGCGGCGAACGAGGAGTCGGAGCGGCGAATTGCATTGCATTCCCAAGGACTTACGGTTCGCCTGGAGGGGGCCGAGTCCGGCATGCAAAGTGCAAGAGTGTAGTTGGAACTTGATCGGATGTGGTCATCCGGGATCGCGATCCGGGATCGTCATCCCAGATCAGGGAGATGCGATGCAAAAGGCCAAAGGATTTTCGCTTATTGAACTGCTGATTGTAGTGGCCATCATTCTGATCATTGCGGCGATTGCTGTGCCCAGTTTTCTGCGTTCGCGCATCGCGGCCAACGAATCGTCCGCCGTGGCGTCGGTCCGGACCTTGAACACGGCGCAGATCTCGTACAATTCGGCTTATCCGACGGTAGGGTATGCGGCCACCCTGGCGGCGCTGGGGGGCACAACTTGCACACCGCCGAATTCGACGAGCGCCTGCCTGATTGATACGGTGCTGGGTGGGGGCCAACGGAGCGGCTACAACTTCACGCTGAGCAATGTAAACGGCACACCGAGCTCAAGCTACAACTTTATCGCTAGCCCGGTACTGTGGAACTATTCGGGAATGCGCTATTTCTGTTCGTTCGAAGACGCGGTGGTCCGCGTCAGCATGACTACGATCACGACCTGCGATGAGACGGTCAGTCCGCAACAGTAGGGCGGAGCGCCAAAGACTTGTGGGGTGAGCCGTGGTCCCAGCCGGCGGTTTACCTTCGTAACCGTCCGAACTGGCAGACACGGACAGGGCACGCGAGCATTGCTTATAATTCTCTTCATCAGTATCAGTCTCCATATCAAATTCCACGCAAGGGGCTGGGCATTGCGCGCATGGCCATGGCTGCGATAGAAATTCTCGACCTGGAAAAGAGCTACCCCGTTGGATTCTGGCGCAAGCGGCCAAAACTTGCGCTGCGTCCGCTCCGCCTGACGATCGAAGAGGGCGAGGTGTTCGGCTTCCTCGGCCCGAACGGTGCGGGCAAGACCACTACCCTCAAGCTGCTGATGGGACTGGTGTTCCCGACGGCGGGGAGCGCGCGGATTCTGGGCGCGGACATGGATGATCCGTGGGTGAAATCGCAGATTGGATTTCTGCCCGAGCAACCCTACTTCTACGACCATCTGAGCGCCCGCGAACTGCTCAACTATTATGGGCAGCTTTCTGGAATGCCGGCAAAAGGGCGCTCGGCGCGGGTGGAGCAGATGCTGGCGCGGGTGGGATTAAGCGATGCGGCGGGGATGCAGTTGCGGAAGTTCTCGAAGGGCATGTTGCAGCGGGTGGGGCTGGCGCAGGCGATCTTGCACGACCCGAAGCTGGTGTTTCTGGATGAGCCGATGTCGGGACTGGATCCGACGGGGCGGCGTGAGGTTCGCGATCTGATCCAGCAACTGCGGCACGAAGGCAAGACGGTTTTCTTTTCGACGCACATTCTGTCGGATGCGGAGGCGCTTTGCGACCGGGTGGGGATCATCCACCAGGGTGAGTTGCGCGGAGTGGGGGCGGTCGCGGAATTGACTTCCGGGACGCAGGGCAAAGTCGAGATTATTTTTTGGGCGCCCAGCGTGCCGGCGGGTTTGACCAGCCTGGGGGCGGAGGCGCGGGTCAGTGGCGACATGGTGAACGCGGTATTGCCGGAGGAGCAGCAGGATGCGGCCCTCGAAGTGCTGCGGCGCGAGCGCCTCAAGTTGATTTCGCTGACGCCGGTGCGCAGTTCGCTGGAAGAATATTACATCCAGAAACTGCGGCCCACGGAAGGCCGGGACAAGGAAAGCGGCAAAGGGGCGGGAGTATGAACTCCAGAATCGGTTATATCGCCTTCAACACTTTTCGCGAGGCGGTGCGCGACCGGGTTCTGTACAACCTGATTGCCTTCGCGCTGCTGCTTTCCGGGGCGGCGATTCTGGTGGGAGAAATTTCGATCGACATCGAGCGCCTGGTGGTGGTGAACCTGGGGCTGACGGCGGTGTCACTGTTCGGAGTGGTAATCGCCATCTTCATCGGGATTGGTCTGGTTTCGAAAGAGATCGACAAGCGCACGCTGTACACGGTTCTGTCACGGCCGGTTCGCCGATGGGAGTTTGTAGTGGGCAAGTTCTTTGGGCTCACGGGAACGCTGGTGGTGAACACGTTCCTCATGGCGATCGGCGTTTTTCTGGCGCTGCTCTATGTCGCGCACAGGTTCGAGAAGATGGACGGGTGGGTGCTGGTCGCGCTGTATTTTATCGTGCTGCAGTTTCTGATCGTGTGTGCGCTGGCGCTGTTCTTCTCGTCCTTTTCGACGCCGCTGATGGCGGCGGTTTTCACCTTCGCACTGTTCGTGATCGGAAGTCTGGCGGAGGATCTGCGGGGCTTTGCCAGAATCACACATGGACTCGGTGGCTGGCTGGCGACGGCCATCGCCTATCTGGTGCCGAATTTTTCCGCCTTGAACGTGATCAGCCAGGTGGCGCACGGGGACGCCGTACCTGGGCGCCTGATTCTGTACAACACCGTGTACGCGCTGCTGTATTCGGCAATGGCCATCGCGGGAGCGGTGCTGATCTTCCAGCGCCGAAATCTGAAATGAGAATGAGTTCCACGCGGCGCGTGAACCTGGTGGCGGTCGCGGTGCTGTTGTTCTCCATGGCAGGCGCCATGTTGACGCACTATGGCATCGACCACCTGCGGCGGGTACCCGTCGCGCAGGAAGCGCTGTATCTGCGCTCTTCGAATGCACTGCGGCGGATGTGTCTCGGCTACACCGGCCTGCTGGCCGACATTTACTGGACGCGCGCGGTGCAGTATTTCGGAGAACAGCACCACAGTGGTTCCGGCGATTTCCGCTTGCTGGCGCCGCTGCTCGAAGTCACGACGGAACTGGATCCGAAGCTTTTGCCGGCGTACCAGTTTGGGGCCAACTTTCTGGCTCCGAAACCACCCAGCGGCGCGGGCTTGCCGGGAGCGGCGCTGGCGCTGATGAAATACGGAATCGAGCACAATCCCGACCAGTGGCGGCTCTACTACAACCTGGGATTTCTGTACTACACGGAGTTCAAGGACTACGCGCGGGCCGCGGATGCGTTTGCGCAGGGAGCGAAGCTTCCGGTGACCAACGAATACATGCCCATTCTGGCGGCACGGATGGCGCAGCATGCGGGCGAATTCGACACGGCGCGCATGTTGTGGTTCACCACCTACCAGAGCACCAAGGAAGCGCAGATCCGGGAGAACGCGGTCGAACATCTGCTCGCGCTGCAAGTGGATGAAGACGTGACGCGGCTGGAACAGGTGGTCGAAAAGTACCGCGAACAGACTGGACGATTGCCGGCCAGCATGGGCGATCTGGAGCGCGCGGGGTTCATCCATGGAACGCCTGCCGATCCGAAGGGTCGAGCGTACAAGCTGATGCCGGATGGGCGGATCGAAGTGCAGAATCCGGAGAGCATTTTCTTTATTACCAAGGGCCTTCCGCCGGGCGCGGAGCCGCCGCAACCACCGCGAAAGACGCGGGCGGATTCGAAGTAAGCGGAGAGGCTGCTCGCTTTTCGCTGTTCGCTAGAAGCCACGGTCGAACAGCCTATAGCTAACGACGCCTTCTCCGTTTTGTTAGCATCCTTGCGTGTCCTCAAGTTCTCCCCAACAATTCTGGACAGCGTTACTTAACTGGTGGCGCGAGCAGACTAGAGAGAAGGGCGCCTGGAGCGCGAGTTCCCTGCTGGCGCGGAATCTTTGGACGTTTATGCGCGAGTCGACGCCCGAGCGTCGGCGGCAGCGCTATGGCGACATGGAGTACGACTGGGAGCATCGAGTCAACACCACCAGCGGCACGGTGGGCTGGCGCGCGCGGCTGCTGGGGTTATTTCATTCCCCTTATCAGCCGACCGACGCGGCTCTGTTTCGAGAGATGATGGCGAGACTGTCGTTAGAAGGAGAGCTGGAAGGAAAGCTGGGAGGAAAGCCCATCGAGTTCGAGAGATTCACCTTCGTCGATATTGGTTCCGGCAAGGGACGGACGCTGCTGATGGCGTCGGAGTATCCGTTTCGGAAAATTATCGGTGTGGAATTGATTGCCGAGTTGCATGGCGCGGCGGAGGAGAACATACGCGGTTATCGGAGCCCAACGCAGCGCTGTGTGCACATCGAATCGATGCTCGCGGACGCGCGCGAGTTCGAACTCCCGGAGGAACCGCTGGTGCTCTACCTGTTCAACCCGCTGCCGGAGCCTGGTATGAAGCGCGTGATGGCTCGCCTCGAGAAGAGCCTGGCGGCGAATCCGCGTCCGGTGTGGATTCTGTACCACAATCCGCTGCTCGGACACATGATCGGCGAGGGCGCAGGGTTTGCCCGAGTCGGTGGGACTGAGCAGTACTCCATT
>Ga0187890_10002117_pt1 | contig 13978 bp, 8 predicted proteins | sample June2016WEW_21_1_FD_133005 | JGI IMG/M metagenome (GOLD analysis project Ga0187890, IMG submission 133005) | Peatland microbial communities from SPRUCE experiment site at the Marcell Experimental Forest, Minnesota, USA - June2016WEW_21_10 | ecosystem: Environmental > Terrestrial > Soil >... | reverse complement strand
CTCATCGGCCAGCTTAAGAGCGCCAAAGGCGATTCCGTCGTTTTCAAGAGCGACATGGCTGGTGAAGTCACCGTCGCCTGGAGCAAGATTCAGGAGCTGCGCACATCGCATCCGTTCGCCGTCGTTGGCAAGAATGCGAAGCTCGTCAGACACATGGATGTCAGCCAGGTGCCGCAGGGCAACGTTGCCATGACGGACCAGAAGATCGCCCTCGAAGCCGCGGCCGGCGCGTCGCGCACCGTTCCCGTGGCCGATGCGGGCTTCATGCTCCCCGCGCCCGACTTTGAAAAAGCCATGAACCGCAATGCTGGCTTTTTCGACGACTGGGGCGGTGCGGCCACCGCCGGAGCTAGCGTTGTGCATGCCACCCAGGATGCCAGCACCTTCACCGGTGGGATTGCCCTGGTGCGGGCCGAGCCTACGGAGAGCTGGCTGCCTCCCAGCACCCGTACAATCCTCAATTTCAGCGTCGCCTACGGCAAGGTCACCCAGCCTGGCTCGCTCGATATCAAGACCGACATCTTTCACGCCGGCATCGAAGAGGACAAGTACTTCTCGCCGCGCGTCTTCGGATACGGCCAGGCGGTCTTCGACCACAACTACGCGCAAGGCCTCGACCTCCAACAAATGTACGGTGGCGGGCTGGGCTGGACTGCATACAAGACCGGGGCGGCGGAACTCGATGTTAAGGCGGCGATGTCGTATATCGACCAGAGCTTCAGTGCCGGCGCCAGCCAGAGCCTGGTTGGATCGACTTTTGGCGAAATCTTTACGCGCAAGTTTCAACATGGCATCCTGCTCAACGAGCAGATCTCCTTTACACCGGCATGGAACAACAGCAGGGCGTATTTCGGGACTGGCGGAGTCAGCCTGGCTCTTCCCGTACATAAGCGCTTGAGCGTGGCGCTGGCCGCGCTGGATACTTTCCTGAACGACCCGCCGCCCCCGTTCAAGAAGAATTCCTTCCAGTTCACCGCCGGCCTCACGTACGCGCTCAAATAGACGGGCTTGGAGCGTGACCATCGTGGCGGGCAAGACCGCAATTGTCCGGCAAGAGCTGAAAGCGCTCCCGGCGCCGAAGGACCGGAGAAGTACGCGGCCGCTTGGACACGGCGGCGCCGGAGTCGAGCAAACCGTCGACCTGAAGGCCAACGAAACGATCGTGGTGCGCGCGTCGGGAACGCATTGACACCAGCCGGACGCAGTGCCATACTGTAGCCAGAACACCACTGCACTGTGGTGTAAGGGATGCAAGTATGGCGACTCTGATCGCGCCCACCGCGGCGGTCTGTATTTCCGAGAACCATCTTTCACTGAATGAGATTATTGCCGTAGCGCGGCATGGGCAGAGCGTCGCGCTGAGTACGGACGAAGAATTCCGGCGGCGGATTGGCCGAAGCCGCGAAGCGCTCGAACGCAAACTGGCGGCGGGCGAAGTGGTCTACGGGGTCAATACCGGTTTCGGCGGGAATGCGCGATACGTAATCCCTTCGGAGGAGTTGGCGCACCATCAGCAGAACCTGCTCGAGTTTCTGTCGTGCGGCGTGGGCGAGCCTTTGCCGGAAGAAGCGGTGCGGGCCGCCATCCTCTTGCGCGCGAATGCACTGGCGCGCGGATTTTCGGCCGTGCGTCTGGTGGTGATCGAGCGGCTGCTGGATCTGTTAAATCATCGCATCACGCCCGTCGTGCCGCGGTTCGGTTCGGTGGGCGCCAGCGGCGATCTGTGCCCTTCGGCTTACATCGCCCGCGTCATGGCCGGACGCGGCGAGGCGTTTTACAAAGGATGCCGGGCGCCTGCCGCGGAGGCTCTGCGAGCCGAGGGCACAGACATTCTGGAGTTGGAGGCCAAAGAAGGTCTGGCGCTGCTCAACGGTACCACGGTGATGACGGGCATCGCCTCGATTGTGGTGGATGAGGCGGCGTACTTGTTCCGGTTGTCGCTGGGCGTGCTGGCGATGGCCGCGGAGGCGCTGGGATCGTCGCCCGATTATTATCATCCGGCGATCCACCTGGCGAAGCATCATCCAGGCCAGCTTGCGGTAGCGGAGATGCTCAATTCCCTGCTGTTCGATTCCAAGCTGGCCGTGCCGTTGGACGAGATCCGGGGCCGCGTCGAGGAGGCCAACCGGCGCGCCAACGGGAGCAATGGCAGCCATGGCGTGGCAGCGGCCGACGAATCCATACAGAGTCCGTACTCGCTGCGCTGCGCGCCGCAGGGGCTAGGGCCTATCGAGGAGACACTGGCGCAGTGCCGCACGGTGATCGAACGCGAAGCTAATTCGGTGAACGACAATCCGCTCATCGATCCCGAAACCGACCGGGTTTACCATACGGGCAATTTTTACGGAGCGCACATCGCGCGCGCCATGGACGGCTTGAAACTGGACTTGGCGAATCTCGCCAACTGGCTGCACTCGCTAATGGCGCTGCTGATGGACGACCGCTTCTCAAACGGCCTGCCGCCCTCGCTGAGCCCGCACGTGGGCGTGTATCAAGGCTTCAAGGGGATGCAGATCGTGCACACCAGCCTGGTCACGGCTATCCGGCACTGGTGCGCGCCCAGCCTGATTCACACGCTGCCCACCGAGCAGTTCAATCAGGATATCGTGAGCCTCGGCACGCACTCCGCGCTGACGGCTATGGACGTGGTGCGTCTGCTGCGTAGCGCGGTGGCCATCGCGCTGCTCTCCACGGTGCAGGCCGTCGATCTGCGCGCCGGCGGCGGCCGCCTGGGGGCAGGCACGCGGCCCATCTACCGGGCCGTCCGCGCGGTAAGCGCGTTCGTCGAAGCGGACCGGGCGCTGGATCGCGATATCGCCGCGGTGTCCGGCCTGATCGACCGGCGGGAGATTCCGGTGCTCAACGGTTGACGCAAATGCGCGCGAGAATTCGCGGCGCGCCGCCACTACATCAATAGCCTTTCCGTGAAACGTGGATGAGCGGGTTCTCGTGAGAAGCACTTGAGCTTCGAAAACGGGAAAGCCCGGGAGTAGCCCGGGCCTCCACGAGGAGCAGAAAGGGGGATCGTCTATGATCCTACTGTTGGTAATCCGGCTGAAACTAATCGGGCCGGTTAACAGCGTTGATCGTTTGGACCCGTAAGGGTCGGCGGTAAGCGCTGTTGCGGGGCCGGTGCCGCACACCGGCTCCGCTACCAGCATCATACCAGATTCCTGCGTGCATAATTCCCAACAAATGCCAGTGAGAATTCGCGGCGCACCGCCACTACATCAATAGCCTTTCCGTGGAAACGTGGATGAGCGGGTTCTCGCGCGAAGCACTTGAGCTTCAAAACGAGGAAGCCCAGCTCTCGACCGGGCCTCCACGCGGAGCAGAAAGGGGGATCGTTTATGATCCTACTGTTGGTAATCCGGCTGAAACTGATCGGCCGGTTAACAGCGTTGATCGTATGGACCCGTAGGGGCCAGCGGTAAGCGCTGTTGCGGGGCCGGTGTACGCAGCACCGGCTCCGCTACCAGCATCATACCAGACTTTTCTCCGCTCCCGCTCCGGGCCGCGGACAGTAGTTTTGGGCAACCTCTCGGAATCTCTCCACCTGCTGCGTCCGCCAGGCGTCGTCCCGATCCAGTTCGTGCGCCATCAACCCGGCCACGTGCGGCGCCATCCGCATGGCCGCCTTGGCATTGAGGAACAACGCCCGCGTGCGGCGTGCCAGAACGTCTTCGACGGTGCGCGCCATTTCGCAGCGGACGGCCCACACTACTTCCGCGCCCGTGTATGGCAGCGCGGAATCGAGCGGTTCGGCGAGCGCCGGCTCGGCGTGCATGAGGTCCTGGATCGGCGGCGCATCCGACCCGTACACCTTCAAGGCGCCGAACGCGTCCGCGTCCGGATGGAATCCGTGCAGGTGCAGATGCTCGGTGACGCAAGCCTTCTCCGGCAAGCGCGCCAGCATGGCCGCCTGGTTCACGCAGTCTTCCGCCATGTGGCGATAGGTGGTCCACTTGCCGCCGCAAATCGACAGCAGGCCGGATTTCTCGATGTAGATGGTGTGGTCCCGCGACAGCGTCGCGGTACCGCCGCCGCTAGCCGATTTCACCAGCGGGCGAATGCCGGCAAACACGCTGAGGATGTCGTCGCGCGTGGGCGTGCGCGCCAGGTAAAGCGAGGCGGTCGACAGAATAAAATCGATCTCCTGCTCCATGGCCACCGGTTCGAGCGAGGCGCCGTCAACGGGAGTATCGGTGGTGCCGATGAGCGTGTGACCGTGCCAAGGGATGGCGAACATCACCCGGCCATCGCTGGTGTGCGGGACCATGATGGCGCTCTCGCCTGGGAGAAAGGAGCGATCGAAGACCAGGTGCACGCCCTGGCTGGGCGCGATCATGGCCGCGATGGAGGCGTCCGCCTGGCGGCGCAGGTCGTCGGTGAAGGGCCCCGTGGCATTGATCACCACTTCGGCTTGCGCATGGAATTCCTGGCCGCTTTCCGCATCGCGCGCGATCACGCCGTCGATGAACCCTTCGGCGTCCTTGGTCAGGCCGGTCACTGCCACGTAGTTGAGCAGGGTGGCGCCCAACTCGCAGGCGGTGGCGGCCATGCCGATGAGCAGCCGGGCATCGTCGAACTGCCCGTCGAAGTAAATGACGCCGCCGCGCAGCCCTTCGGTCTTGATGGTGGGCAGCCGTTCGAGGGTTTCCTCCTTGGAGAGAATGCGCGACGCCCCAAAGCCGTATTTGCCGGCCAGCAGGTTATAGACCTTCAGACCGAGCCCGTAGAAGGGCGCTTCCCACCAATCGTAGTTGGGCACCACGAAGGCGCGGTCGTGGACCAGGTGCGGCGCGTTGCCGAGCAGTAGGCCGCGCTCGCGCAGCGCTTCCATGACCAGCGAAATATTGCCCTGTTCGAGGTAGCGGACACCGCCATGCACCAACTTGGTGCTGCGGCTGGAAGTGCCCTTGCCGAAGTCGTTCTGTTCCAGCAGCAGCACGCCGTAGCCGCGCGCCGCCGCGTCGATGGCCACGCCGACACCCGTGGCGCCGCCGCCCACCACGATCATGTCCCAGCGTCCGGGGCGGGCGTGCAGACGAGCGTACATCGCAGCACGGTTCATGGGAGATCCTCAGTCATAGTATCAGTCGTTAGATGGAGACGGGCCGGCGCTACGACGCAGGAATCGGGCATAGCGGACTTTTGGCAGCGGGCCGCGGCGTTCGCCATGGATGTGGTTCTGGCCGTGGCCGCCCTGATGCTTGTTTGTATTCCTCTATGGCATCGCCAAATGGGCCATTGAGACCGGCGTCGATATCCGCCAGCACCGCGCCATCCATATCAGGGGCAAGGATGAGTGGGGCAGGGTCGTGATTTACATCGTGGTCCGACGAGGGCACTGGCTTGGCACTCTCACCGCATCGCTTTCTCAGCTTTGGCGGCAATTAGGCCGAATCCCGCAGTTTGGGCGTCTCGTTTCAAGGTCAATAGGTCCTGGCGGCCGGACCGCGCATTTCCCGAACCGAATTCAACTTCTCCGAGGGCTAGCCGCGCTTCGAATTCGATATCGGGGATGCCGCGCCGCCTCCCCTCCGCCGCTGCGCTTTTTAGGCTGGCCGCCGCCCGAGTTGGGCCGCCAGAGCCGTGTGCTCCCTCCAGGGCGGCTTCCGCGCGGGCTGCCATGATAGCGGTATAGAGGCGCACTCTGAAGTCCTGGCTTTTCGCAGCGAGGCCTTGGGCCCGATGGATTGCGTCTATAGCTTCGCTGGCCTTGTGCTCCAGCAGCAGCGCCCTGGCGACGATTCTATACGCAGCGGCCTCGTCATCCGGCGCCTTGTTGATCCGAAACACTTCTGCTACTTCCCTGGCGGGCGCCAGTGCGGCTTCCGGGCGCCCCTCTTCAATCGACAATGTGGCGAGACCGATTTCGCTCTGGGCGGCGCCGACCTGTTGTCCCAAATCGCGCCGGATGGACAAGGCCTCCTGGTGCTTCTGGCGTGCCGCCAACAGGTCCCCGCGCGTCTCGGCAGTTTCCGCCAGGTTGGAGAGGGCGAATGCAAGGGCACCGCGATTTCCACTTTCTTTCCAGAAGGCGCCGGCCTGCTCCAGCATCTTCTGGCCTTCCGTAAGGTTGCCTTGATCCAGGAGCAGAGAACCGAGTGCGTCGATGCTGAAGGCCTCTCGGTCGTGGTTACCCACTTCTCGATAGATTCCGAGCGCCTCCTGGTACATCTCCTTTGCCACGGACAGATTGCCCAAGATCTGGAGTGCGACGCCGCAATCGGTGAGCGCGTCCGCGTAATGGGGCCGGTCGCCAATCTGCCGGTAGACAACCAACGATTGTCGACACAGTTTTTCCGCGCCGGAGTAGTCGCCTTGTTCAGAAAGCAACTCGCTGACATTGCTTAAAGACGCCGCCACACCGAACGGGTAACCGATCTCGCGGCTGATCTGGCCAGCCTGCTCGTAAAGCTGCCGGGCCCGTGGATAGTCGCCTTGACCATCAGCCAGAGCCGCCATAGAGTTCAGACACCTGGCGACCTCCTTGCGGTTACCGGCAGCGGAGAATACGCGAACGGCCTCCGTATAGGACGCGGCCGCCTCCGATGTTCTGCCGAGATTGTGAAGCGCCGAGGCTCGGTACCGGATTGCATAAGCGGCCCACAGCCTGGCACCCTGCTTGCCGGCCATTTCCGCGGCTCTCGCGGCGGCAGCTTCCTGCTGTCGAAACTGAGACAGTGCCCGATACGCTTCGGCCAAGGCCAGGTCGATGCGAGGATCGCCGGAAGCTGGGGGCGGCAGTAGCACAAGGTCCTGGACGGTAGCCAGAGCGTCGCGAGGCTTACCGGAGTTAGTCTGCACATGCGCCAGGAGTAGGCCGTAATCGATGTTGTCGGGGAAGAAACCGTGGAGCGTGCGGTAAACCGTGGCGGCTTTGTCCCATTCGTGCATTGTTTCGTGATAGCGGCCCTCGACGGTGAGGTGACTCTCTCGGGCAAGGCCGGCCGATAAGTCGAAGGCTTTCCTGGCTTCCTCTTGTGCCTTGGCGTCGTAACCCAGCTCAGACCATGCGGCCGAGAGCGCGGAGTGGGCCAACGCATACTGGGGCTCGGCGGCCACGGCCTTCTGGAGCAGACCCTGCGCGCCGTTGGCGTCAAAGAACCGCAGCTTCGTCAGGCCTTCCGCATAGAGCCGGGTGGCTTCCCGATCTGAAGGCAGCGCGGCCCGGATTACTGCCGCGTCCGCGGGGGTGATTTCCCCGGCACCCAACTTCTGGCGCAGCTTGACGCCAGCACGCGCCACCAAATCCGAGATCTCGGACTCGTCGCCGGATTCCGGCACGGCGGCGACGGTCTCACCATCGGCCGCTCGTTGCAGGCGAATGTCGAGCCGGATTTTCCCTGGCCCGGAAGCGAGGTACGAGCCTAGCACCACATAGTCTGCGTTGAGATTCTTCCGGATTCGCAAAAGAGTGCGCGGAGCGTAGCTGTCGGCGTCCGGCAGCGCCAAGTCGGTCTTGGTGCGCGCCACGTCTTCTCCGGAGACGGTTCGAAGCTTCTCGCCGGCCGCCAATTCGGTGGTCAACATTTCGGGGAGCGCGGAGGCAAGCCACGTCTTGTCCGGCCGCGGGGAAAGATTCTTGAAGTTCAGAACAGCTATGGACGGACGGGACGATCCAATCTTCGGACGCCACGGCCCAGCGTACCGGACCGCAATCCCGATGAGCGCAAGGCTGAGGGCCATGGCCGCCGCGCGCTGCGACACGCCCCGCCGGAGCACACCTCCCGGCAGCGCGCTCCCTGCGAGGCACGCGTCTCTCACGGCCTGTAGATCCGCGCGCAAAAGGGCGGCGGTCTGGTAACGGCGGTGGCGGTCCTTCTCCAGCGCCTTGTTGATAATCCGCTCAGCCGGCAGGGGCAGCTCCGGGTTCAGGAGCGACGGCCGCCCCGGTGCATGGCTCAGAAGCTTGTTGAAAACCACGGCGCAGGTCTTGCCTGGGAATGCCTGATGTCCCGTAGCCATCTCGTAAAGCACCGCGCCCAGGCTGAAAATATCCGACCGCGCGTCCAATTCTTCCCCGCGGGCCTGCTCGGGGGACATGTAAGGCGCCGTTCCGACGGCCGCGCCTGCGTCTGTCAGAGAGTTACTGGCTGCAAGCGCCGTTCCGAAGGCCGCGTCGGCCTTGGGCGCGCGGATCGCTTTTGCCAGCCCGAAGTCCAGCACTTTGACCTCCCCGCGCGAGGTCACAAAAATGTTGGCGGGCTTGATGTCCCGATGCAGGATCCCCTTCGCGTGCGCGGCTTCGAGCGCTCCGGCGATTGCCAGGGCCTGGTCCCAGAACTCATCCAGCGGAAGCGGGCGGCCGGTGATGCGGTCTTTGAGGGTCTGGCCTTCCAGAAACTGCATGACGATGAACGGCTGTCCCTCATGCTCGCCAATCTCGTGGATCGTGCAGATATTGGGGTGATCTATGGCTGAGGCGGCGCGGGCTTCGCGTTTGAGGCGTTCCACAGCATGAGAATCGGAGCCTGGCTGCAACTCGCGACCCAGACGCCGGAGCACGGCGTCATCTTCCGCCCCCGCGGATTCAGTCAGGAATTTGAGCGCCACGTAGCGGCCTAAGACGGTGTCTTGCGCCTTATAAACCACGCCCATACCGCCTGCTCCCAGCCTTTCCAGAATGCGGTAGCGGGAAATCGTTTTGCCGAGCAGCCTGGCATCCCCGCCGCCAGGGCCTTGAAGGGGGACCTCGTCCCGGGCCAGCGCCCGCGCTTCGACTGCCATGGCAGCAGATTCCATGAAGTCTTCCGCCCCGTCGCGATAGGCAAGCAGGGAGTCCACCTCGCGCCGCAACCCCTCATCCGCGCCACACGCCGCTTTCAGAAACGCAGACCGCTCGCGCTCTGGCCGCTCCAGGGCGGAGTGATACAGACGTTCAATTTCCTCCAGATCGTCGGGATTCATTATCTTACTGCCCGGTCAGTTCACGCAGCAGCCATGCCTTCGAAAATTGCCAGTCGCGTCTCACCGTTATCGCGGATACTTTGAGGACTTCGGCTATTTCGTCCTCGCTCAGCCCGCCGAAGAAGCGAAGTTCCACCACCTGGGCTTTTCTCGGTCCGCACGCTGTCAATCGCTCCAGGGCTTCGTCGAGCGCCACCAAGTCGGTCTCCCGTTCCGGCGATAGCGCCAAGTCTTCCTCCAAGGATAAGTGAATCGCGCCGCCTCCACGTTTCGCCGCATTTCGCTCGCGTGCGTGATCGACCAGGATCTGCCGCATCAAGTGCGCGGCTACCCCGTAGAAATGCGCGCGGCTCCGCCAATCCGGAAGATTGGAGTCCACCAGGCGAAGGTAGGCCTCATGCACCAGCGCGGTGGATTCGAGGGTTCGGCCAGGCTGTTCGCGCCGCAAGTAGCTGCCGGCCAGGCGCCGCAGTTCCGCGTAAACCAAAGGCGTTAAGGCCTCCAGTGCGGGTCGGCTGCCGTTGGCCCAAGCGCGCAGTAACCCCGTCAGGTCCTGGGGTGAAGACATGCAACGGTCCCCTCGCCCTACGCGTGCCCGTGTGGGCGCGCGCATTAATTCTAACATTAGCCGGACCTCCACAGAAAAAACGCCGGACATGATCGGTTTCCCGCCTGATTTCCGCACGAGTGTGTGAGAGGCAGTAAAGACACGCAACGAAGTGCCTCTCAGAGAACAGACGCGATGCCGTTGCGGCCGGCGGAAACAGTCCAGCCCACAGCACCGAAATTTCAAATAAAAGGAGAAAATTCAATGAAACGTTCGATTGGTTACATGACGATTGCCTTGATGGCGCTCTTGCCGGGGTTGCCGAAGCCGGCACAGGCCCAGACCGAGGTGCCGCAAGCGGAAACCAGCGCGGGTCCCGCGCTGGCCACCCTAGGCGGCACCACTTTCCTGGCATGGAAGGGGAAGAACTCGCCCGGTTCGGTCTGGTATTCGACCTTGAATGGGTCGGTATGGTCCGCGCAACATAATTTCACTTCGGAAACGAACTCGGCGCCGGCTCTGGCGGTGGCCAACAGCACCGTATACCTGGCGTTCAAGGGACAGCAAGAGCCTAGCGACGGCATCTACATGACGAGTTGGAATGCGGCCACATCTGCATTTCCGGCTCCATCCAAGCCCAACGCGCCGGTCGCCGATACCGCGACGACCGCTGCGCCGGCTCTAGCCGGAAACGGTTCCACCTTATACCTGGCTTTTACTACGGCGAGCAATTCGATTATGTTTGCAACCTACGCCGGCGGCTCCTGGAGCTCCATTGCGAATACGGGGTTCTCCACGAATACCCAAATGGGACCAGCCCTCACTGTGTATAACAGTACGTTGTATCTGGCGTGGGTAGAAGAAGGGAGCAATCAAATCGAATACGCGACTCTTCCTCTGTCCGGAGGCCGGTGGTCGTCGGCGAATCAGGTCGCGGGCGCCCAAACAGACGTGGCACCCGCCTTGGGCGTTTTCGACGCGCCAGCTACTCCGCCCGGAGGGCTCTATCTGGCATGGACTACGGCAGCGGACCAACTCAGCTATGCGTCGTTCAATGGCAGCTCCGCCTCGTTTAACCCACCGGTGCCAATTCCGCCCGGTCCGTTAGCGACCAGCTCCACGCCGGCATTGATCTCCTTCGCTCCGGCGTCCTGCCCGGTCGGAGACGTAGGGGGCGCGGATTATGTCTTTTCGATCTTCTTTGCGGCGACCAATACCGACATATACTTCGAAGATCTGGAGAGCTATCAAATCAGCCCTTGTAAGCCGTCTTGCACAGGCATAGGCTGCGGGTGAAGCCCGGCCGGCATGCATTGTGGTGGAGGGGCGGAAGGTCGGATGCCATCCGCCCGTCTATCGGGCCTGAGTGGGCGCATCACTTGACTTCGCCTCGCGTCTTACCCTCCCCCCGACGGCCTAGGGGACCTGGCCCGATGGGACGTTCCGTGCGATCCGGACGCGGGCCGCAGATCGTCGCACAAGACACAAGAGGGACGTTGTGCGGCGATATCGGCGTCTATTCTGCTTCTGCGCAGGCCCGAAGGCTCGGTGCTGGCTGTATGAGGGCACATCCACGGTATGCCCTTCACCCACTACCGTGGAATGGCGATAATGAGCGCGTGGCGATAAGCATCGCGTCACGACTTGCTGCGCGCGCTGGGCTATGGCGCGGCTGCCAATCGTAGTAGATAATGTCCCGCCGGCCCATCCATCGTCCGCCGAAATCGCGCTACAGTGAATCGAGAGGAAACCACCGTCATGATCTCCCGCTTCCGCATCGCCATCCCGGCCCTGCTGCTGCTGGCCGCGGCTGCCTCCGCAGCCGACGACATCAAGCCAGAAGCCATTCTGGACAAGTACATCGAAGTCACCGGCGGCCGCGCCGCTTATGAAAGGATCAAGACCGAAATTGCCACGGGCACGCTGGAGATTACCACATTCGGTCTCAGCGGAACTCTAACCGTCTACCAGGCCGCGCCCGACAAGGCCTACACCGATATCGAGTTTCCAGCCCCCGTCGGCAAGGCGGAAGAGGGATCCAACGGGCAAGTGGCATGGGCGATCAACGGCCAGCAAGGCCCGCGCATCAAGGAAGGCGACGAACGGGCCAGCGCCCTGCGCCGCGACGCCGTGAATGCGGATCTACGCTGGCGCGATTTCTACAAGAAAGCCGAACTTGCAGGCACAGAGGACGTGGGTGGCAAGGCCTGCTATAAGGTGGTCCTCACGCCCAACGAAGGCGCAGCCGAAACCCGCTACTACGATAAGGGTTCCAACTTGCTGGTGAAAGTTATAGTGCCCATAACTACTCCGGATGGCGCCATTACCGCCGAAATGGCTCTGAGCGACTATCGGGATGAAGGCGGCATCTTGACGCCGCACACCGTTGCGCAAAAGCTTCCGGGCATGGATATTGTGGTGAAGATCGAAAGCGTCAAACACAATGCGGAAATACCGCCGGGGCGCTTCGATCTGCCAGCCGAAATCAAAGCGCTGACCGATAAGAAGACGGACGAGAAGAAGCCCGACGAGAAGAAGACCGAGAAGAAGTAGGCCCAGCACACTTAGTCACGGCCGCGCAGCTTGCGGGACCGCAGGTACTCGACCAGTTCGGCGGGCCGGTCCGTCTGAATGCCGGCTGCGCCCCGGTCCACGGCGTCCTGCCAGGCGGAAGCGTTGTCCGCGGACCCCAGGCGGTCCACGTAAATATCCACGCCCGCGCGCTTGGCCACCGCGATCGTGTCGCCAGTGAAATCTCCCGCGTCGAAGGCCACCACGCGCGGTTTCAGATCCAGCAGCAGCTTTTCCAGCGTAGCAGCGCTATATGCTTCCGGCATGACTTTCAAGGATGGGTTCAGCGCCTGCACCTTCTTCAGAAAGCCGGCGCCTCCATAAATCACGACAGAATTCAGCATGTCCGCCTTGGTGAGGGCGGCGGCCAGATCGGCGGGCGCAATGTCCTTGGAGTCCACATAGACTCCGATTTTGCCGTGCGCCAGAGCCAGCGCCTCCTCGAAGGACGGCACCTTCGTGCCGGCAAACTGGGCGTTGAACTTCGCGCCGGCGTCCAGTGCGCGGATCTGGTCGAAGGTCATCTCGCGGACAGCCCCGCTGCCGTTGGTGGTGCGGTCCACCCTGGCATCGTGCATCAGCACCAGGCGTCCGTCGGAAGTGGTGCGCACGTCCAGTTCAAAGAAGTCCGCCCCGGCATCGATAGCGGCTTGAAAGGCGGGAAGCGTATTCTCGGGATGCGCGCGATGTTCGCCCCGATGGGCAATCACCACGATGCGATCGGCCGCGCTTAGCGCTAGGCACGACACCAATAGCATCGCGGCGAACTTCATGCTTGAGATAGTATCAGATCATGCGCTCTTGCCACGTGGCTGTTGCGCTCATGCTGGCGCCCGCGGCCCTGGCGCAGCGTCCGATCGTGGAGATCAAAGTCGCGGGTAGCGAGCGGCTGGCGCCGGCAGCCGTGATCGCCGCGTCCGGCTTGCGCATAGGACAGGCGGTCACTCGTGCCGAACTGGATGCCGCTGCGCAGAAGCTCTTCGAGACCGGGTTCTTCTCGAGCGTCAACTACCGGTACGATCCCACCGCTGCCGGCGGCCCTGCTGGATACGGGGTCACGCTGGAGATTACCGAAGAGGCAGCCCGCACACCGGTCGAACTGGATATCCCTGGCCTGGATGCGGAACAGTTGTGGCAACAACTCAAATCCGCCGATGGGTTCATCGACCGGCAGATGCCGAACAACGATCGCGCGTCGGACTATTACAAGCGGGCAATAGAAGGCGCGCTGCGGAAGTCGAACCATGCGGAAGAGATCGTGATGAAGACCGAGGCCGACTTGCATACCGGCAAGATGGTGGTCATTTGCCGTCCGGCCCATCTTCCCAAAGTCGTCGCGATTCGCTTCGAGGGTAATGCGGCGATCGCGGACGGTCGGTTGCAGGCTGCGATGGCGAAAGTGGCAATGGATCAGGAATACACCGAACGCGATTTCCGGCGCAAGTTGGAATTCAACCTGAGGCCGCTCTACGATGAGCTGGGTCGCCTGACCGTGGCTTTCCCGTCCGTGAAGATGGCGGATGCCGGCGGCGGCGCGGTGGCTGTTACGGCCGCGATCGACGAAGGTCCCGTTTGGCGGCTCGGCAAAGTCGTGCTGACCGGCGATGCTCTTCCTCTCGCCGACATGCACGATGCCGCCCGATTCGCGTACGGAGCGCCGGCCAACTGGAAGCAATTCATGGCATCCGTGAACAAGATGGAACAGGTGCTGCGGCGCGATGGGTACATCACGGTATTCTCGAAGCCTGTGCGCGCGTTTCACGAGGCGACACAGGTGGTGGACGTGGACCTAGTAGTCGGGAAAGGTCCGCAATTCCTGTTCGGCGAGTTGCACATCGAAGGCCTGGATGAGGGTACCGAAAAGCGCCTTGCCGCGCTGTGGAAGCTGCCCGGCGGCGCGCCCATGAACCAGCCTTATGTCGATGAGTTTGTGCGCTCCGCGCT
>Ga0187890_10002114_pt1 | contig 13986 bp, 11 predicted proteins | sample June2016WEW_21_1_FD_133005 | JGI IMG/M metagenome (GOLD analysis project Ga0187890, IMG submission 133005) | Peatland microbial communities from SPRUCE experiment site at the Marcell Experimental Forest, Minnesota, USA - June2016WEW_21_10 | ecosystem: Environmental > Terrestrial > Soil >... | reverse complement strand
TCGGGTCGGGCATTCGGATCGGCCTGGTGGCACCGTCGGGGTCGACACGATGGACCGTGCCGGTTGCGCTCCCCGACGATGCCCTCGGCGTGTCCCTCCGCGGTCGGTCCGACGTCGTGGCGCTGAAGGTCGTCGCCGGATCCACGCGCGTCGATCTCGGAGCGCCCGTCATCGACACCGCCGACGGTGCCAGCTACCGGGCGAACGGACAGCTCCAGGATGCCTTGGCGCCCCCTCGGTGGCGGTTCGGGGGGGTGGACGGCTCCTTCGCCGTCTTCGACGACTCCCTGGCGCGCCCCGCCTTGACAATTCGGGCCCTTCCTCACGAGCCGAGCGCGGGCACGCGGATCAAGGCAACGAGCGGGCCGGTGTTCGCGCCCACGCGCGCCACCGTGTCGTCGCCGCGTGGGGCCACGGTGATTCGCGCCGTTGCCGACATCCCAGGGTGGACCGCGACGTGGCAGCCATCGGGGAGGGGCATCGCCGAGCCGCTGCCTGTGCGTCGATCAGGCCTCGTGCAGGCGGTGACAGTCCCGGCGGGACGGGGGACGCTCACGTGGACCTACGTCTCACCCGGTTTCCGGATGGGCCTGTTGGCATCATCGGTTGGCGGTGTCGTCCTGGTCGCCCTGGGCGTTGCCATCGTGGCGTTGCGGCGCCGGTCGCCGCCAAAAGGTGGCGACCCACCCATCACGGTGGAACGTATTCACGTCGCGCCGGGTCCACCAGTGGGAGCACAACAAGATCCCTCCTCGTGGCGTCCCCTGGTGCTGCGCAGCGTTATCCGGTGATCAGAAGGACAACACTTCTCTCGTCTCCGATCAGCGCTCAAGCGGCGACCGAGCCGGTACCTCAAAGTTTGAACTGATCGCGCTTGATCACTTCCAACGTGTCTTCGAGTAGCGATCTGTTCACCCGGATCAGGTTCGCCACGATCCCCAGTGTCACCGACACGAAGGAAGCGTTGAGCAGAACGGCCCCGATGACGAGCGATTGGAGGTGATGGGCGCCGTTAGGGTTCTTCACGGTGAGCACGAGGTACAGATAATGAACAAAAGGTATCAATCCGAGGACGAAGAAGAATCCCCCGATGCTGAGAAAGACCGTATACGGCTTGTACATGGTGAAGCTGTTGAGCATGGCCACCATGCTCTTGCGCACGTGCTCCCAAGAAGACTTGAAGAGCCGTGACTCACGAGTCTTGGGATTCGTCTCGATGGTGATTGTCGCGAGAGCCAGCCTCTTGTTGGCGGCTTGAATGGTCGTCTCTGCTGCGAAGTTGAAGCGGCCGATGAGGTTGAGCTTGATGGCAGCCTCTTTCGAATAGGCCCGAAAGCCGCTTGTTCCGTCGGGAAGATTCGTCCCCGCCGCCAGATTCATCACGCCGGTACCGAACCGTTGCAGGAACTTCTTGGTGGGGGAGAAGTGCTCGATCTTCTGCACCTGCCGATCGGCGATCACGGTGTCGGCCTTGCCTTCGAGAATGGGGCGGATCAGATCCGGTATGCGCTCCTGGGGATACTGATTGTCGCCGTCGGTCAGGACCAGGATGTCGGCGCCGAGCTCCAGACCCCGTTGGATCCCGTCGCGCAACGAGTGCGCCAGGCCACGGTTCCGAGCATGATGGACGAACTCGCGAACACCGAGACTCTTGGCAACCTCGACCGTCTTGTCGGTGCAACCGTCATCGATGACCAGAACCTCCACCTGGTCGACGCCGTCGATGCTCTTCGGGATCGTTTCCAGGACCAAGGGGAGCGTCGATTCTTCATTGAGGCACGGAATCATGATGACGAGTTTCATGTTTCGAGGCTATCCAAATCAGCACCGGTACCAGGTGATCAGCACCAGGTGATCGATCGTCAGGGCGAAGGGTCTGACACCGATACGGGATGGTCCCCGACGAGGACCCGGTACGTGCCCACCACGTCGTCGCGGGGCAGGTCCGAAGGTCATCGGGTCCGTGGCATCGGCGATGTCGAGGGCGTGTCTCGGGGCGCGCTACAGCATGAGGATCAGCATGTACCCCATCGTGATGCACATGGCGATGTGGCAGCCCATCTCCAATCGGGGTGCGAGCGACGGTTGTGCGCACGATCCGGGCTCGGGCGAATCGGGCTCCTCGCCCCGTGAGTTCTCACCTTGTGATTTGCCTGAGTGCTCCCACGATCCGCGGGGACCGGCCGACGAAGTGTCCATCGCCGCCGGGGCCGCGACCAGAGAGCTCCGTGAAGGGGCGTACCTGCTCAGCCCGTCGAGCTGCCACACCGCCGAGGCGAGCAGGGTTCCCACGAACAGCAAGGGAAGGCCCACGAAGTTGGCGGCGGTCCCGGTCGGTGCCGTCATCGACATGCCCGACCCCGTCGCGGCAGGGAGGGCGGCCAGGTACATGTAGAGCATGGCCAGTGCCATGACGAGATGGATCAGGTAGTGCGTCACGCCGTGAGACCCGGCGCCGATACCACCGCCGACCCTGCCGGTCACGAAGCGGACACCCTGCCCCGAGAACCACAGCGCGATGGCGATGAACAGGGCCTCCCACACCCCGTCGGGGAGGAGATTGAGACGGGGGACGAGCGTTCCCGCCATCCCCAGGCCCATGGCCACGTGGGCGACGTTCACGTCCACATGGTTCTGCCCGTTGCGGCGCCGGGCCGCGATCAACCACGCGACGCAGTAGAGCGACACCGCCACCATGACGACGGCAAAGGTGTACGCCAGCCACGTCGGGTGGGCCACGTTCTAGGCCGCTTCCATGGCCAGGTCGCGGCGGCCTTCTGATGCCGGCGTCGGCTCCGGGCCACGGCGCCAATAGGCCAGCGCCACCAGTGCCAGGATCGGTCCGGTGTTGAGGTCGGTGGCGCCGCCGGAGAAGATCTCTCCGAAGTTCTGGCCGAAGACCCAGACCACGACACACAGCACCACCGCCACCGCCGTCAACGCCCGCGCCGGACCTCTCGGCATGTAGGCGCTCAGCGCGATGATGCCGAGGACGACGGCGAGCGTGATCGACACGGACAGTCCCCGGTGGTCGAGCACGTTGGCGGCGTGGCGGTCGAGCCCGGCCAACCACGGGGGCTCCCCCGAGCTCATGCCGGCTACGAGGTCATGAAGGCCGTCGGCGGAGCGATTGGCGCCCAGGAGGGCGAAGCAGGCGAGCACCCCCCACAACACCACCCAGATGAGCCGGGCGGCGTGCTCCCCGACGGCGCGTGCCGCGGTGGAGGAGGGGCTCTGTCCGGCGCGGTCCACCGGCCACAGAAGCACCGCCAGCACCCCGTAGATGAGAACCGCACCCGGGGCGCCGCCGACGGTGCTCGCCGCGGTGGAGATCACGCCTCCCAGCCCTTCCCCGAACCACCACACGAGGGCCGCCCATAGGACCGAGGCGGCCAGGGCCGCCTTGACGGTGGGTCGCCACGCGATCCCGAACGCCAGGAGGATCTGGATGGCCGCGAAGGCGGCGTCGGTGCCGACCGAGTGATTCGAGATGACGCGGGAAACCCACAAGACGGAGTGGGCGAGGGGGCTCGGATTCCCGTGGGCCGTGGGCGCCAGCATGTCCGCCCCGAATTGCCGGGTGAACATGATCGGCTGCAACTGCAAGACGCCGTCGAGGAGCCAGACGGTGGCCAGCACCAGTTGCAGCACTCGACGTTCGTCGGGGGGACGCCATGGGAGCCGTGCGCTCGTCGACGGTTGGATCTGCGTCGTTCCGACAGCCTCGGACGTGCCGCTCACGGTCTCCCCTCGATTCCCGCGCCCGGGGAATCCGAACCTGCGCCTCGTGCCGGCCAGGTCAAGACCAGATCGTAGTCTTCACCCCGCCGAGGCGGTCGGCGCCGTCCACCGGCCGTTCAGTCCCCGGCCCAGCACCCCAGGATCACATCCGCAACTGTGACGGCGATGTCGCTCGACCGGGTCGGTGGCACACCGAACTGATCGGGCAGACCGGTGATGTCGACGGTCAGCACCTTCCAGTCCTTGCGGACCACCACCGATCCGTCGGTCTCGCTGAAGGCACCCTGTCCCAGGTTCCCCAACGAACGGGAGACACCGAACTGTCGTCCCAAGCCGTGGAAGTAGTCGAGTGTCTGGGCCCAACTGGACAATTCTTTGACCGAGAGCGTGAAGGAACCGTTGGGGTACTCGTACCTGCACGAGTAGAGGTGGGCCACCCATGTCGGCGTCGAGATCCTCACCGGCTTCACGCCCAGGGCTTCGAAGATGTCGTGCTGGGCCTCGGCGTGACAGACCTCCTTGGAGATCTCCGACGGGTATCTTCCCGCCGGCAGCGGCACCCGCGAGGTGGTGACGGTCGAATACTGCCCTGATTGGCCCGTCTTCGGCGGGGACGATCCGCACGCCGCGGCCACCAACGCCATGGTCAGGGCGAGCCCGACGACCACCATCGGACTCCGGCTGCGCATCGAAGAAAGCGTAACGGACGGTGTTCGTCTCACTCTGGTCGCGCTGGTCAGGACAGGACGCGCTCGAAGGAGAACGACTGTGACCGACCGTCGATGACTTCCACCGCGCTGAAGCGCCACGTGCCCGCGGCGAAGACCCCGTAGGCGGTGTAGTGCCCGGGGCTCAACCTCACGATCCGCAGAGTCATGGGGGGACTGCCCCGGCGCGTCGCCACCACGTGGGGAACGCTCCTCGTAGCCGACGTCGTAGCTGTGGACGTGAAGATCAGGTGGAACTGGTTCACCCCCGCTCGCGATGACTGCAGGTAGAGCTCGGCCTGCACCCCATGGGTCAGAGACACCTCGGAGATGCTCGGCAGGCTCGGCAGGAGCGGTTGCCCCCGGCTCGGCGACACGGCTTGGCCCGCCACGGTGGCTCCCGCGAACAGCACCACCGGCACCGCCACCGACAACACGAACCCCCGCAGCCCCCGCATGACGGCGGGGGGGCGGATGCGGTCGATGCCCGTGCGGCCGAGGCGGGCCAGGCGCAGGCTGTTGAGCACGACGATCAGGCTGGAAAGGCCCATGGCGATGGCGGCGATGAGCGGATCGAGGAGCCCCGCCGCGGCCAGGGGTAGCGCCGAGAGGTTGTACCCCATGGCCCAGCCGAAGTTCTGGAGGATGACCGCCGAGGTGGAGGTGGCGATGCCCACCGCGCCGGGCACCCCCTCGAGGTCACTGCCGAGCAGGGCCACGTCGCTGTTGGCCAGAGCCGCTTCGGAACCGCTCCCCACCGCGCACCCGATGTCGGCGGCGGCCAACGCCGGCGCGTCGTTGACGCCGTCACCCACCATCATGACGCGGTGGTTGTCGGCCTGCAGAGCCTGGAGGGCCTCCAACTTCTGCGCGGGGCTCAAGCCGCTGCGGGCCGAGTCGATGCCGAGGGCGGCTGCCACCGCGGTGACGGCCGGTGCCGCGTCGCCGCTCAGGATGGCTGTCTTGAGCCCCATGTGGTGCAGCGCGGCGATGGCCGGCGCGGCGTCGGGCCGGATCGGCGTGGCCACGGCGATGATCCCGATGACGCGTTCGTCATAGGTCACCGACACCACGGTGTCACCCCGGTCCTCGTAGGCCGAGATCGCCGCGTGCAGCGGCGCCGGAAGGGGTCCCCTGTCCAGCCGACCCACCACCACCGAGTGACCCAGTACCGTGCCCCGGACCCCCGATCCCGGGAGCACCTCGACGCCCGACGCCGGCCCGATGGGCGCCGCCGCGCCACAGATGGCCACCGCGATGGGATGATCGTTCTCGACCTCCACCGCCGAGGCCAGGGCCAGCACCCGGTCGTCGGGGACGTCGGTGACCGACGCCACCCCGGTGACGCTGGCGAACCGCTCGGTCAAGGTCCCGGTCTTGTCGAAGACCACGAGGTCGGCCCGGGCCAGGCCCTCGAGGGCGTCCCCGCTGCGGACCAGGATGCCCAGGGCCGAGGCCCGGCCGGTGCCGACCATCATGGCCACCGGTGTGGCCAGGCCCATGGCGCACGGGCACGCCACGAGCAGCACCGCCACACCGCTCAGCACCGCCGTCCCGAAGTTCCCGTCCAGCAGCCACCAGGCGAGGAAGGTGACCGCAGCGGCGACGAGGACGATCGGCACGAAGACCCCGCTGATCCGGTCGGCGAGCTTCTGGGTCGGAGGCTTGTCCCGTTGGGCGTCTTCGACCAGACGCTGCATGCGGGCCAGCACGGACTGCGCGGCGATGGTCCCCACGCGCACCACCAACGCCCCGGCGCCGTTGCGGGTGCCTCCGGTCACTTCGCTGTCGGGACCGTGGTCCACGGGCAGCGGCTCGCCGGTGAGCATCGACTCGTCCACCGCCGACCAGCCGCTCACGACCGTTCCGTCGAGGGGGATGGCCTCGTTGGGGCGGACCCGGACCAGCGCGCCCACGGGCACGCTCTCGGGAGGAACGAGACGCCCATCGACGTCGTCGAGGTCCGCCACGACCCGAGCCGTGGGGGGCCGCAGCGCCATCAGGGAGTGCATGGCGCGCGCCGCCAACCCCCGCGCCCGCGCCTCGATGGCTCGTCCGGTGACGAGGATGGCGATGATGAGCGGAGCCATGACGCCGTGCAGGCGGGCCGCGAACTCGCCGCCGCCGCCGATGTGGACGTGTCGGCCACCCAGGGCGATCGCCTCCACCGCGCTCACCGCCAGGGCCGCCAATGTGCCGACGGCGATCAACGTGTCCATGCTCGTGGCACCATGGCGCGCCAGGCGGACGCTGGCGCGCAGGAAGGGCCAGCCGCCCGCCAGCTCGACGACGACGGCCAGGGCCAGGACGATCCATCCCGAGACGGCGTTCTCGGGGCCGAGGACCGCCACCCCGAAGGCGACGAGGGCCGTCGGCCAGGAGATCGCCGCTCGCAGGCTCCAGTGGTCGGGATCGCCCTGGGGGCGGGCCACGGCGTCGTCACGGAACTCCGAGGCCGAGTAGCCCGCACTCTGCACCGTCGCACACAGGTCTTCGGTCGTGGCCTCGTTGGCGTCGTAGGTGACGAAGGCCCGGTTGGTGGCCAGGTTCACCGAGGCGCTCAGCACCGCCCCTCGGTCGGCGAGCGCCCGCTCGATGCGCGTGGCGCAGGCGTTGCAGTGCATGCCCTCCAAGGTGAGCTCCACCGTGGTGACCGCATCCTCTCGCGCCTCGAGCGCAGCAGGATCAGGAGGGGCGGTCAGCATCCAGAGACCGTGGCACCCGACGACAGGGGAGCGGCGCGGTAGCCGAGGGCCGCCACCGCCGTGCACAGGTCGTCGACCGAGAGGGCGGCCCCGTCGAAGCGCACCGACGCCCGAGCGGCGTCGAGGTCCACCGTGATCCGGTGGACGGCGGGGTCTCGCCCCAGGGACTCTTCGATGAGGGACACACAGGACGGGCAGTGCATGCCGCTCACCGCCAACTCGACCTCGGTGGAGCCGGCCGCCGCCGAAGGCTCAGGGGTCGATCCGGGTTCCTGGGCGCCGGCGTGCATAGGACCAGCGTAATTGTCGAATAGATCGATCTTTCGCCGCCGCCGGGGAATGACTCTTCACAACGAGACGGCACCAGGGGCACAGAGCCCGGGCGGTCGGCACGCACCATCCCGACCGGTGCACGGTGGCAACGCGCAAGGGCGTCCTCGGCAGGGACTGGGCCGAGGTCCGACACCCTCATTCCCCCCATGGCCCCAGACGACGGGCTTCGCCCGGGGACGCTACCTCGCCCCGGAGGACTTGTCTCGGGCAGGGCAATGCCTTGACGGTTATATACCTGGATAGACATACTAGAGAGGTGGGGACGACGTTCGACGTGCTGGGAGAACCCAGTCGCCGGTGGATCCTGGATCTCCTGCTGGCCCGGGCGCGTCCGGTGGGCGACCTGGTGGCCGCCATGGGGGCGAGCCAACCCTCGGTCTCCAAGCACCTGCGGGTGCTGCGCCGGGCGGGGCTGGTCGAGTGCACGACCGACGCCCAGCGCCGCATCTACCGGGTCCGTCCCGAGCCCCTGCGTGACCTGGACGAGTGGTTGGCGCCCTATCGGGCCCTGTGGTCCTCTCGCCTCGACGCATTGGAGCAGCACCTCGAGACGATGGACGAGCACGATTCGGCATCACCAACCGGCACCGACACCCGGCGGTGACGTGCCAGGGCCCGGAGGCCCAGGGACGCCGGGAGCGGTAGCGGTTCATTCGCCTCCGAGCTGCTCCACCTCCATGAGCGTGAAGGCGTCGATCACCGACCGCAGAACCTGTCGGGCGATCCGGGGGTCGAGTCCTTCACCGGAGGCGAGGGCCTCGGCCCGGGCCAGCATGGCATCTTCGCGCCCCCGGTCCACGACCCCCATGCCTCGAACCCTCTTGTAGTCGATCACCTGCCGGATGAGGTCTCCCCGCTCGGTGAGGAGTCGGACCAGCCGTCGGTCGACATCGTCAAGACGCTCTCGGATGTCACCCAAGTCCTCGGGCCCCGAGCTGTCGTGTGCCACGGACGCCATCTTGGCATGGCCCTGACGGGGCGGCGTCCCGGCACCACCGTGATCAGACGGATCGGAACAATCCGCTGCCGTAGAAGTCGGCGGTGTCGCGCACGCCCGGGGGGACGAAGAAGTAGCCGCCCCCGGTGGGGCTGATGTAGTCGACAAGAGGCTCGTCGATCAATCGTGTCTGGGTCGCCTCGAACTGACGCTCGATGTCCTGCTGGTAGCAGGTGAAGACCAATCCCTGGTCGAGGTTGCCGTTGCTGTCGATGCCACGGTCGTAGTTGAACCCCCGACGCAGGATCTGCGACGGCGCGGTGGAGGCCGTCCGGGGGTTCGCCAACCGGATGTGGGCGGTGAGGGGGATGACCGTCCCCGCCGGGTCCACCTTGTAATTGGGGATGTCCTGCTCCTGGTTGCCGTCGAGCGGCGCCCCGCTGTCCTTGCGGCGGCCGATCATCGTCTCTTGCTCTTGGAGCGAGACGCGGTCCCAGAACTCGACGAGCATGCGGATGATCCTGATCACCTGGTACGTCCCGCCCTCGGTCCACCCCGGCTCGGGTGACCCGGGTCGGACCCAGATGAGGCTGTCGGCCACGGCTGCGTCTGAGACGTCGGGGTGGGCGATCCCGTCCTTGAAGCCCAGATAGTTCCGTGGCGTCCCTGAGGGTCGGGGTGGCCCGTGCAGCCCGTCGATCCGCCAACGGGGCTGCATGGCACCGCGGGTGTGCTTGGTCAGGTCTCGCAATGCATGGACGACGGTGTCGGTGTCGGCGGCGCGCAGTTGCACGCTCAGGTCACCGTGTGTCTCGGCCGGGTTCAAGTGGTCGTTGGGAAAGGTCGTCATCGGTTTGAGCCGAGCCGGTTTCTGGCTCGACAGGCCGAAGCGGTGGTCGAAGAGCGATGCCCCCATGCCGAGGGTCACGACGAGCTCATGGGGCGGGACGGCCGGTCCGAGAATGCCGTTGTCGTCGGGTGGCGCGGCCGGGCCCAGGTCGGGCGGCGTTCCGCCTGTCGTCAGAATCCGGGCCCGGTCGGTGATGGTACGCATCAGATCGACGAGCTCGCCTCGAGACTGGGCCACCACGTCGAACGACGCGAACGAAGCCGCCGCCGACTCGCTCGGCAGCACCCCGGCCTGATGGACGCCATGGAAGGCGGCGGGGCGCGACGTCGCCGCCGCTCGTGCCGGCGATCCCCCGGGTCCCACCCCGGCGGCCATGACCCCTCCGGCCCCGGCGGCCACGGTTCCCTTGAGGAGGGCACGACGGGAGATGGCCATCAGTCGGCACCCACCGAGAAGAGGCGCAGAGAGCCCGGAATGAGAGAGAGCTGCTCCAGGAGTTCGCTGACGGTGCCGTCGAGTTGCTCGCGTTGTGTCGTGGTGAGTGATTGCACCGGGGTCCACCCGCCCGGGCCGTCGTAGCTGTCGAGCATCGAGGCCAATTGGGTGAGGCCGCGTTGGGCCGACGACAGCAAGGCCGGGTTCCGCGTCACCAGCAGCGGTGCCAGCGCGTTGAGCGTGGTCACGGTGCCCCCCACGTTGGCGCGTACCGTGGCCAGGTTGGTGTGGCTGCCTTCGTCGGTGTCCCCGGTCAGTTCGAACTGCAGGGCGTTCTCGAGGATCTCGTGCGCCCGGAGGGGCAGATCGGTGTCGAGCATGAGCTGATGGGGGAACGCCGCCTCCAAGCCGTGCACGAAGCCGTCGAGCTGATCTGCCACCGTGGCCAGCTCCGACGGTGGTTGGCCGTTCCACAGGCCGTACTCGAGCCGGAGGAACCCCGTGAACTTGGGGTCGTTCACCCCCTGGGGGAGGCCGTCGGCCCGACCGTCGATCTCGGTGTCGTAGGCACCGAAGGTGTCGTAGGCCGCACCGAGCCGCTCGTAGTCCAGGTGGGCCACGAGCCACTGCCGTTTGGCCGCAGGGAGCTGGTCGGCGTCGACCAGGGAGCGCAGCGTGTCGGTGTCAGCGGCCAGCGTCGCCAGCCCCTGGGTGACCGAGACCCGGTAGGTATCGACGGCGGCACCGAGGTCATCGGGGTTCACCGGCACATAGCTCGGCGTGGCGCGCACGTGCGGACCGGTGACGGTCCCGGGGTCCGAGGTGTCGATCTCGTTGGTCAGGCTGGCGCACTGCCAGGTATAGCGACCGGGACCGAGCGTCACACTGAGTGGCCTCGTCGTCCCCGGGCCGAGCGTGGGAATCTCGGCGAAGACCCGTTGCGTTCCCGTCGCCAGCAACTGGATGTCCGCCGTGGTGGCGGTGTCGTTGGTCACCTGGAACGTCATCGGGCCGGAGCTCGGGGGCTGCCAGCCCACCGCGCACCCCGTCGTCGTGTCGGCGATCGTCGTCGACGGCGAGGTGCCGCACGCCGCCAGGCATCCGCCCAGCACGGCACACACGACAATTCCTGCAATTACAGAGAGTGGGGTGCCGGCCCGCGCCTTCGTGCGGTCGGTGTGGTTCATGAGGGCCCTGGTGATCCTTGCAATGAACATCGAGCCAACCCTGGATCGCCGTCACGAGGAGATCGTTCGGGCCTGCACGGTGACAGCTTGTATCCGGCGCCGATGAGGTGAGTATCAACGGGTGCCGCAACTCCCGTCAAGAGCGCCCCCTCGCATCCCTCCCATGCACGCTCGGCTCAGGCGGTTGTTCGCATTGCGGTCACCTTTTGTCCACCTACAGTTCACCGCATCTTCCACGCGACGTCATCGGGTGGTTGATCGGCGTTCACCTGTCCTTGTTACGTTCCGAGCGTTCCCACGGTGCTGATCGACGCGCTCACAGGAGGATCGCTCGAATGACAAGGAAGCCGAAGGCGCATCGCCTGGCCGGGTTGGGGGCCGCAGGGCTGGCCCTGTCCCTGATCTGCGGTGGTGCCGCGTCCCTCTTCACGACCACCGCCGCGGTGGCGGCACCTTCGGCGCGCACCCCGATCCAGCACGTGGTGATCATCTTCCAGGAGAACGAGTCCTTCGACCACTACTTCGCCACCTACCCGGTCGCCACCAACCCGGCCGGCGAGGACACCTTCACGGCGCTGCCCGGTTCCCCGTCGGTGAACGGGCTCGTGGCCGACAGCCTCAACGGCAACACCAACCTCCTCTCGGGCAATCCCAACGGCGCCAACCCTCAACGTCTCGACCCCGGTCCCAACGCCAGCGGCGTCTACAACGGTTCGCTCGACACCCATGGCAGCAATGCCGGCATCGACGACGTGCTGACCTGCAGCCAGAACCACAACTACCAACCCGAGCAGGAGGCCTTCGACGGGGGCCGGATGGACAAGTTCCCCGGCAGCGTGGGCAGTACGAGCAGCGCCCCCGAGCCCGGGGAGCCGGCGTGCACCGCCAACCAGGACCTCGACTACTACGACGGCAACACCGTCACGGCGTACTGGAACTACGCCCAGCACTACGCCCTCAGCGACAACTCCTTCGGCACCACCTTCGGACCGTCCACCCCGGGTGCCATCAACGCGATCTCCGGTGACACCGGGAACATCAACCTGGTCAACAACAACCCGGTGACGCCGAACGCCCTGACCTCGCCCAACAGCTCGTTGGTGGCGGACGGCCAGGGCGGGTTCGCCGACATCAACGACGCCGATCCCTTCTACGACGACTGTTCCTCCACGACGAGCAACCTCGGGATCAACAACACGAGCGGCACCGGGGTCACCGATCCCAACATCGGCGACCTCCTGAACGAGGCCGGGCTCAGCTGGGGATGGTTCCAGGGCGGCTTCACCCCCACCGTGGCCGCCACGGGGTCGCCCACGACCGGATACGCGGGAGGACCCGCGGCGCAGTCGGGCAAGGCGGTGTGCGGTGCGGTCCACAACAAGGGCGCCGCCCTGGGCGGCACCGGGTCGACCGGGGCGCAGCCCTATGGCACCACCGCGGACTACGTCCAGCACCACGAGCCCTTCCAGTACTACGCCACGACCGCCAACCCCCGTCACATCCTGCCCTCGTCACTGTCGGCCATCGGGACCGACACCCAGAGCTTCACGGGGGGCACCTACGGCACCGGGACGCCGGAATTCAACACCGCCAACCACCAGTACGACATCTCGTACTTCAACCAGTTGGTGGCGGCGATCGCGCAGGGCACCATGCCCGCCTCCTCGTTGCCCGCGGTCAGCTACCTGAAGGCCCCGGCCTACGAGGATGAGCACCCCTCGAACTCCGACCCCGTCGACGGCCAGCACTTCGTCACCTCGGAGATCAATTCGCTCATGCAGACCGCGGACTGGGCGAACACCGCCGTGGTGGTCGCCTATGACGACTCCGACGGCTGGTACGACCACGTCTACGCCGGGAACGAGACCGGCCAGAGCGGTGCGCAGAACCAGTCCTCGGCGGGCGGCTCCCCGACCCTCGGGGACGCCGAGAACCCGTCGGTGTGCGGGGGCACGCCCATCACGGGCACGGCCCTGGGGTCGTCGACGGTCATCACCACCGGCACCAACGACACCCTCAGCTACACGATCGGCACCGGCTCCCCGCAGACCCTGACGATCCCTGGTGGGAGCTACTCGCCCTCGGCGCTGGCCAGCGCCATCTCGACCGCGTCGAGTCACGCCATCACGGCCGAAGTGAGCTCGACCAACCAGTTGATCCTCACCGACAACGGGCTCACGTCGCTGACCATCAACAGTGGTGACGCCCTGGCGTCGCTCGGGCTCACGGCGGCGAGCTCCTCCACCGCGGCCAGCCCCACGGTGACCAACGCCGCCGGCCAGCCCGAGAACGGCCGGTGCGGTTTCGGCCCCCGGCTCCCGCTCCTGGTGATCTCTCCCTACGCCAAGGCCAACTTCGTGGACCACACGCTGAGCGACCAGGCTTCGATCGCCAACTTCATCGAGTACAACTGGGGCCTGTCGCCGATCCCGGGATCGGCCGACCACCTCCTGACCAACCCGTCGACGACGTTCGACCTGGCCAACATGTTCGACTTCTCACCCGGTGCCACCGATGTGGCCGGGTCCTCGCCCTACTACCTCGACACCGCCACCTTCCAACAGACGACCGTTCCCAGTCCCGTCCTGCCCGAGACGAGCACCCCCCTGCTCCTCCCCATCGGGGCCGGTGTCATCTTGGGCGGGGGAGCGCTGGTGGTGTTCTGGCGCCGGCGTCGGGTGTCTCGTGTGCCCGTCTGACGGCGCGCCGTGACCCACCCACCCTCGTTCGCCCGACCCGAAGGGGTGGAGCGCACGGAAAGGAGTTCGCTCAACGGGCACCCAAAAATTGCCCGGCATTCAAGAAACGTTCGCGAGCGGTTCATCAACCATTTTTAAGCTGCGCGGCGCGCCGCGACCTACGTGAAGAGGAGTCCCGTGCCCCGTCACCGTCATTCCCGCAAGTGGATGCGCCTTTCCACCGCGTTCTTCGTCGTGGGGGGCTCGGTGCTGGCCCTCGAGACCCCCTCGTTCGCTGCCGGGTCGTTCACCGCGGGCGATCTGGTGGTGTACGAGGTCCAGGGGACGTCAAGCTCCTCCTTCGCGGTCGATCTCGTCGACTACAACACGGGAGGGGTACCCAGCGGGTTCTC
>Ga0187890_10002113_pt1 | contig 13992 bp, 7 predicted proteins | sample June2016WEW_21_1_FD_133005 | JGI IMG/M metagenome (GOLD analysis project Ga0187890, IMG submission 133005) | Peatland microbial communities from SPRUCE experiment site at the Marcell Experimental Forest, Minnesota, USA - June2016WEW_21_10 | ecosystem: Environmental > Terrestrial > Soil >... | reverse complement strand
TCATGATCCAAATGGGAGCGGCAATGGCCATCGGGTGCTATCCCTGAATGGAGATGCTCTCTGGGGTTGCCAGGGAAAAGGGATTATCGGATGAGGAGCTTGGAGCGATTCAGTCCATAGTCATGCTCGTTTCCGCAGGAAGAGTCTTTGCGCAGTATCGGGAGGTCTGCGAAAGGATCGGGTCCGCAACCAAAGCCAAGGCTTGCTGTGAATAGGTCCGGGATGAGTCTCATCCCTGGATACGATCACGGGAGGATGACAGATGAAAGCTGACAAAATCAAAGAGATCGTTAAATCGCGCTATGCGAAAGTAGCCCTCCAAAACATACCCTGTTGCGGGACCAGGAAGTCCTGCTGTGGAAGCTCGGATGCGCGGGACAAAAGCAAAAAGGTGGGCTACCACGACATGGACTTGAATTCGGTACCCGAGGGGGCAAATCTGGGGCTTGGTTGCGGCAACCCGGTGGCGCTCGCTTCGCTGAAGGAAGGCGATGTCGTGCTCGATCTTGGCTCCGGAGCAGGGTTCGATGCTTTCCTGGCTGCTGCCATAGTAGGACCGGCCGGAAAGGTCATCGGGGTCGACATGACCCCTGAGATGGTCGAGAAAGCGAACGCAAACGTAGTGAAGGGCGGCTTTCAAAACGTCGAGTTCAGGTTGGGTGAGATCGAGAACCTGCCTGTTTCAAACGATGAGATGGATGTCATAATTTCTAATTGCGTCATTAATCTTTCGCCTGACAAAGGAAAAGTCTTTAAGGAAGCCTTTCGGGTATTGAAACCCGGCGGCGGCCTGATGGTTTCCGATCTCGTTTTGCTGAAACCCTTGCCAGAAATTGTCAGGCAGTCTGTTGAAGCATATGTCGGCTGCATTGCCGGAGCCGTAATGAAAGATGAGTATCTTGCAGCCATAACAGCTCCAGGTTTCCGTGATTTAAAAGTGGTCGGTGAAGATGTCTACCCCATCCAATTGGCCGTAAACGATCCGGTAGCCAAAGCAATTTACTCCGACACCGGCGTTATTTCAGATTATGAGAAAGACATATCGAGATCGGTTGCCAGTATTAAGATAAGTGCGGTGAAGCCGAGTTGACCAGTTAGTAGGAACGGAGAACCTTCGCCATTGAGGATTTCTACAGAATTGTCGCTAAATCTACGGGTGGGATAATCGGTGTTATCGGATTAGAGGCCTACGACGGTATTGGTTTGCTTCGCTCGTTGGCAGTGTTGCCCGAGGTTCGTGGGAAAGGGATCGGGAAGGAGCTTTGCTCAAGAGCAATCGCCCACGCTCACACGCAGAACATAAATGAACTCTTTCTTTTGACGACCACAGCTGACGGCTTTTTTGCGAAACGTGGGTTTCAAAAGGTTGGCAGAAGCCTTGCCCCCGCGCCTCTGCAAGCATCCGTCGAATTCAAAACCCTTTGTCCGGATTCAGCTATCTGCATGAGAATGCAACTGAGTGAACGGGCAATTTATTTCCCACGTGAAACCCTAACCCTAAAATCGGATGTCCCTGGCGCCAAAATGTGGGGCATCGCCATGGAGAAGACCTTACTGACCTTTTTCGAGGTTGCGCCTCACTGCCGATTCGATCTGCATAATCATGAAAGCGAACAGATTCCGATGGTTTTAGAAGGTGAATTGTTTTTTGAACTCGACAATGAGACGTTCTGTGTGAAAAAAGGTGAGGTCATTGCGATTCCATCAAACATATCACATGCCGTGTTTACGCGTGATAAACATGTAAAAGCCATTGATGCCTGGTCGCCGGTAATGCGGCAATATGTTAGGCCCAACCACGCACTGCAGGCAACACTTGTCACGCACAAACCGTGTGGCAAGCGCACCTGAGGTCAGGGAGACAGTAGCTTTTCTTACTCTCGCTCTCCCACCCATCAATGCACTCGATGAGAACGCTTTGCAGGATCTGATGAAAACCCTGGATGAAGTCGAAAATGGCAACTCTATTTCATCTGCTCCCGGCTATGCTCAATTGTTCTTTAAGAAACTCAAAGAAGTAACCGGAAATTCGTTATTTTGGGACCCGAATGCACCACTCCCGGACTCTTTAAGAGGAGCAGGTTATGGAGAATGAATGCGTCATTTTTTTGTGTACTGGCAATACCGCTCGAAGCCAGATGGCGGAAGCTTTCCTGCGAAAGTATGCCGGAAGCCATTTGATGGCTTATAGTGCGGGACTTAAGCCCGGCGCTATAAATCCTTATACCGAACGCGTGATGCGAGAAATCGGCGTCGATCTTTCAGGCCAACACTCAAAAAGCGTTAAAGAGCACCTCGGCAAGATGAGTTTCACCTATTTGAGCACGGTTTGTGCCAAAGCGGAAGCAAACTGCCCCACCACATTTCCCGGAATCGGCCAACGGTTGTCCTGGGCTTTTGATGATCCGGCGGCAGTCGAAGGATCGGAGGAAGAAAAGTTGCAGAAATTCCGTGAGGTGCGGGATCAAATTGAGAAGCGCATCAAGCTCTGGATCGAAGCATAGGGCATCTCTCAAGAATAATTTTATCAGAAAAGCGAGGCTATCATGACGGAATCAATTTCCAAGCGGCTCTCTTTCCTGGATCGTTTCCTGACGCTCTGGATATTTCTTGCCATGTTTATTGGAGTGGGTGGAGGCTATCTTTTCCCAAACATCAGGAACGTGATCAACTATTTCCAGGTGGGAACAACCAATATTCCCATCGCAATCGGCCTGATTCTCATGATGTATCCCCCTCTTGCAAAGGTGAAGTACGAGCAGTTGGGCCAGGTATTCCGAAATTTCAAGGTTTTGACTCTTTCGCTGGTCCAGAACTGGGTAATTGGCCCCATCCTGATGTTCTTCCTTGCCGTCACATTTCTTTCCGGCCATCACGAATACATGGTTGGCCTTATTCTCATCGGCCTTGCACGCTGCATTGCAATGGTGATCGTGTGGAATGACCTTGCGGCAGGTGACCGGGAGTATTGCGCAGGGCTGGTGGCGTTCAATTCAATTTTCCAGGTCCTCTTTTTTTCCGTATATGCTTACATCTTTATCACCCTGGCCCCTCGCTGGCTCGGTATGACCGGGGCGGTCGTCGATATCTCGATAAGGCAAATCGCAGAGAGTGTCTTCATCTATCTCGGGATTCCATTCATTGGCGGGATGATTTCCAGATTCGTAGGCCTGAAGATCAAAGGCCTAAAGTGGTACGAGGAAAAGTTCATCCCCAGGATAAACCCCATTACTCTCGTCGCCCTGCTTTTTACCATTCTGGTCATGTTCTCCCTTAAGGGAGAATACATCGTCCAGTTGCCTTTCGATGTCATTCGGGTAGCTATCCCGCTCTGCATTTACTTCATCATAATGTTTTTTGTTTCGTTCTTTCTTTCGATGAAAGTCGGAGCTACCTACGAGCAGTCCACGACCTTGAGCTTCACCGCTGCTTCGAACAACTTCGAGCTTGCGATTGCAGTGGCCGTAGCTGTCTTTGGCATCAATTCAGGGCAGGCTTTCGCTGCGGTCATCGGACCACTCGTGGAAGTTCCCGTTTTGATTTCCCTGGTTAATGTAGCCTTGTGGTTTAAGCGGAAATATTTTCCATATGCCATTGAGACCCCGACCGGCGTTTGTCACGTGACGTGTAAAATGTGAATACGAGGCTTAGGTGCCATAATGGCTGCGTTTTGTGTCGAAGGAGAATTTTATGCCCCACATCCTCATCATCGGAGGCAGTGATGCAGGGATTAGCGCTGCCCTTCGAGCCAGGGAACTCGATCCTGCAAGCGAAGTGACCATCGTGACTGCTGACCGGTATCCGAATTTCAGTATTTGCGGCCTTCCATTCTATTTGAGCGGCGAGGTTGATGACTGGCATACGCTTGCCCATAGGACTGTTTTAGAAATAGAAAATGAGGGTATTCACCTGCTCCTCGAACATTCAGTTTCATCTATCGATACTACAGCTAAAGTGGTGTCGCTTGGCAGCCGGCAAGGAAACGCACGGAATCTTCGGTATGATCGGCTAATTATTGCAACTGGCGCAGAATCGATTCGACCTCCGGTTGAAGGAATCAATCTGCCGGGGGTTTTTCTATTACGCTGGCTGGATGATGCCTTCGTCATGCAGCAGTATCTAGATGATAGACAGCCGCAATCGGCCATCATCGTAGGGGCCGGATATATCGGTATGGAAATGGCCGATGCGCTTACCTATCGGGGAATCGATGTCACCGTCGTGGAATTTGCTGAATCCGTGTTGACCACGGTCGATCCGGAATGCGGCGGAAAAGTCCGGAAGGAACTTGAAGCTCACGGCGTGAGGATTGCTACCGGGATTGCAGTCACGGGGATCGTGCAGTCAGAGGATAAACTAACCATTTTAGGTTCCAACAATTTTTCCGCTATCGGGGATATGGTTCTGGTGGCGGTCGGCGCCCGCCCGAACAGCAAACTCGCCCTTTCTGCGGGCGTTGCAATCGGAGTTAAGGGGACTATCAAGGTAGATCGTTTCATGCGCACCAATGCGCCGGATATCTTTGCCGCCGGAGATTGCGTGGAAACCTGGCATAGATTACTGGATCGCTACACCTATATGCCGCTCGGCACAACGGCTCACAAGCAGGGGCGAGTGGCGGGGGAAAATGCGGCGGGAGGTAATCGCAAGTTTCAAGGATCTCTTGGGACCCAGGCGGTGAAGATATTTGATAAGGTTGTCGCACGGACAGGGCTGCTCCATTCAGAAGCGGCCGCTGCCGGGTTTGACCCGGTTACGGTCGAGTTTGAGACATGGGACCATAAAGCTTACTATCCGGGCGCCGAGAAGCTATACATTCGTCTCACCGGCGACCGTGCCGGTAAAGAGTTGTTGGGGGTTCAGATGCTGGGACACAAGCACTCAGAGGTATCAAAGCGACTTGATGTCTTTGCGTCGGCGATATATAACCGCATGCGCATCGATGAGCTAAATGACCTTGATTTGAGCTACACGCCGCCACTGAGCAGTCCTTGGGACCCAATTCAAATGAGCGCTCAGGCGTGGAGCAGAAGGCTTTCCGAATTAGTTCAGCCTTAAACGGGCGGAGCACTAATAACCTCTTACAGAAGCTACTGCTGTTTGAGGACTCTTAGTCAAATCAGGTTGGACAAAGGATATGCTGAAGGTCAACCCACATCCTGATTATCCTTCTGAGGATGGCAGGTATCTCAGAGGAAATGATTTTTCTCCGGTTGCCGTGGCAATTATATTAAATTGTGATGCAGACAAAATCCCCTTGGAGCTTGAGAACCTTGTGAGGGCTGGCATAGAAACGGGAGCCGCTCTCTCCGGGACGGTGCAAACCGAGAATATTGGGTTTGAAAAAATTGTCTGCAATATCATCGGGAATCCCAACATACGGTATCTTATCGTCGGCGGACCGGAATCTGAAGGTCATTTAACCGGAGAGGCTCTGAAAGCTTTGATTTCCAATGGTGTCGATGACAAGAAGCGAATCATCGGGACCGATGCACCGCATCCTTTTCTCTTTAACTTGTCCGTGCAGATGATTGAGCGTTTCCGAGAGCAGCTCTCTGTCGTCGATCTTCAATTTGAGGGAGACCCAAACCTCATCCGAAAAGCCGTTTGGTCATGTTACCAGGAAAGTCCGGTGGAATTCCGGGGTTATTCGTTGTACGATCGAGGCGCGTATCCTGAGCCGCCTCTGAGCGGCAGATTAACCTGGCGTGTCACCCAGCCATGGGCCGAGGTCCTTGACGATAAGGAACGTGAGGGGCAAAGGAGAGCGCAAGAACTTATGGAACGTCTGAGGGCAAAGGCCAGGAAAAAACAAGATGACAAGCCGTAGGAACGCGGACGGCGGATAACGGGCGGCTGAGTCGCACACCGCTTACAGATGCGGTAATGAAATCCTGCAGGTTAAGCCGCACCGTGAGAGGTCGGCGTTAGCCGCCCCGGCAACCTCTTGGAGCGGTCGCTCTTTAGACCGTGCAAAGTGCTGCCCGCAGCGTTTATTCTCACCTCTACCGAGTGTTCCCGATGGTCGTCAACAAGGGGAACAGCCTTATCGTGTTGCTCTACGCCATCAACTGTCACACTCATTTCATCATTACCGGTCTGCGGTTGCAGAACGGCAATGTGGTAGACGGTCTCCCGGTAGCGGTAGTGCATCTTGAACCCCTTCCAGTCCGAAGGGAGGCACGGAGCAAAACGCAATTTATCCACTTCAAGCCTTAGCCCCAGCAGTGATTCCACGATAAGCCGGTACATCCAGCCGGCAGACCCCGTGTACCACGTCCATCCGCCACGGCCGGTGTGCGGCGAGAGCGCATAGACGTCGGCCGAAGCGACGTAGGGTTCCACTTTGTAAATGACAGTACCCTCGGGAGATAATGCATGGTTCACAGGGTTGAGCATGGCAAAGAGCTCCCACGCGCGCCGGTTATCCCCCAAGCGAGCGAAGGCCATAGCCGCCCAGATGGCCGCATGTGTGTACTGCCCGCCGTTTTCTCTCACGCCGGGGACGTAGCCTTTTATGTATCCGGGATTCAAATCCGACTTGTCAAAGGGCGGATCCAGGAGTTGGATCAGCCCTTGCTCGCGGCGAACGAGGCGCTCATCCACCGCTTCCATGGCCATGCGCGAACGCTCATGATCTCCCGCACCGGATAAAACAGACCAGCTCTGCGCAATCGAATCAATCTGGCATTCGGGGTTGCTAGCCGATCCAAGCGGCGAGCCGTCGTCGAAATAGGCGCGGCGGTACCACTTGCCGTCCCAGCCATGCCTCTCGATATTGCGGCGCAGCCCGGCCGCCTCTGCTTCGCAACGCTCGGCGAAGGAGATGTCACCGCGCGGGCGGGCAACCTTCGTGAACTGCATGAGCACATCATAAAGGAAAAATCCCAACCATACGCTTTCGCCTTTGCCGTGTTCGCCCACAAGGTTCATGCCGTCGTTCCAGTCACCGGAGCCAATGAGCGGCAGGCCGTGCTCGCCGAATTTGAGGCTGTTCAGGATGGCTCGGACACAGTGCTCGTAAAGACTCGCCGCTTCTTCAGAGCGCCCGGGCAGATCGTAATAAGAGTCTTCATCCGCTTTTACCGGGCGACCCTGGACGAAGTGGACGGGCTCATCCAACACGCCGGTGTCCCCTGTGTTCAGAACATAGCGGCAAGTCACCAACGGCAGCCAGAGGTAATCATCGGAGCAATGCGTACGCACGCCGCGGCCCAAGGGAGGATGCCACCAATGCTGAACATCTCCTTCCAGGAATTGACGGGCCGCGCACAGGAGCAGATGATCGCGCACGAGGTTTGGCCTGGCGTGGATGAGCGCCATCACGTCCTGCAACTGATCGCGGAAACCGAAGGCGCCCCCCGACTGGTAGGTTGCGTTTCGCGCCCAAAGGCGGCACGCAAGAGTTTGGTACAGCAGCCAGCCGTTGGCCAGCAAGTTGAAGGACTGGTCGGGTGTTTCAACATTTACCGCGCCGAGAGTATGATTCCAATAGTGCCACACCACATCGAGGGCGCTACGCGCAGCGGTTGATCCTCGAAAGCGATTGACCAGGTTTCTGGCATCGTCGGGGTCTCGCCCTGCGCCGAGCCTGAAGACGATTTCGCGCTCTTGCCCGGCGGCCAGCTCGAAAGGGACCTGAATCGCGGCGCAGGGATCCAGGGCGGCCCCCACCTTGCCGGAAAGGCGCGTGCGCGTCATAGCGGCAGGGGCGCGCAGCGTACCGTTGCGTCCCAGGAATTCAGTCCGGTCGCCGCTTACGGTGCGAGTCGTATCGTCCACGTCGAAGAACGCAGTCCGGTCGCGGAACTCCGTATTATATGGGTTCCGCGCGAAGAGCGCTCCGCTAACCGGGTCGACTTCGGTCACCACATGCATTGCCGATTTAGACCGCAGATCGCCAAGCACCCATTCCGCATATCCGGTAACGGAGAGCCGGAGCGATCGGCTCAGCTCGTTGCGCACTTTGAGCACCATAAACTTGATCGCTGCGTCCAGAGCCACGTAAACCCACAGCTCGGAGCGGATGCCGCGCTCGGTGTGCTCGAAAACGCTGTAGCCGAATCCGTGCCTGGTGATGTAAGGCGTTGCCCCGCGGCAGGGCAGCGGCGTGGGCGACCAGAAGTGGCCGCGCTCTTCATCACGGATGTATAAGGCTTCTCCGCTCGAATCGCTCACGGGATCGTTTTCCCAGGGAGTGAGACGCAGTTCGTGGGCGTTCTCGCTCCACGTATAGGCGCCGCCACTCTCCGAGATGACGGTTCCGAAGTGCGGATTGGCCAGCACATTTACCCATGGCGCAGGAGTCACCTGCCCGTGCGCTGTCGTAATAATGTATTCGCGTCCGTCAGGTGTGAATCCCCCCAGACCGTTGAAGAACGACAGATCGTGGCGTGGCAACGGGGCGACCGCCAAGGGTTCGGAGCGGTGGGTTCGGGTCGGGGTAAGGAGGGGAACGGCATTCCTGGCGCGACCTTCCACCAGACTGCGGCCGTTGATCTGGTTCGCCAGCAGGCCCCGGTTATCGGTGATGATGGCGCGAGCGACCGCTTGGAACAGGATGCGGTCCTCCTCCGATATCTGGTCCGCAGGTCTTACGAAAATGCCGCCTGGCCGATCTATTACACTGGGATCGATGCCTGCGGCAATAAGCGCCATGATCTGGTCGTGCAGAAGTTGCCGATAACCGGCGCGATCTTCGTTCCAGATCACAAGGTCTACCGCCAGTCCTTTTAGACGCCAGTACGCGTAGGCCTGCACGAGTTGGCGCACCAGGTCGATATTGGCCGGATCTTCAATCTGCAGCAGCACAATGGGTAAATCGCCGGAGATGGCGTATCCCCAGAGACCGGATTGCCCCCGGCGGTTCTTGATGAGCACGCTCGGGTCGGCGCGCAGCGAAGAATTGGCGTAGATCACAGAGCCTGCAATGCGACAATAGAGCTGCGCGTCGGCCTCCGTGGCGTTGATCTGCCGCAAGAGCACCTGGCTGTGTGTCCATGCCAGGTCGAAGACGCGATCCGCGAGACGCCGATCCTGGTATTTTTCCACCAGGATTAAGGCTGCATCACGGGTCTCGCCTATGCCGGAGACAATATTTATCGTTGCGGATTTTTCCGGATCGAGCGTTATCCGGTACCGGATGGCGACAATCGGATCGAGCACGGAGCCCTCGCTGCCCGAGAGCGCCCCCGTAAAAAAACCGCCACCCCCGCTCATCGCTTGTGGATCGGCGACGGTGTTTCCGCGGCCGATGAACTGCATGCGATCTGTCTCATAGGAGACATCTCCTATCTCCGCCCCATGCACGGCCATCAGGTGAAACATCCAGGGCGGCTGCTCGCCCTGGGAGCGGGGCCGGCGAGTGCACAGGATTGCCTGCTGTCGCCGGATGATCTCGGTCTGAACAAAGAGATTGCTGAACGCCGGATGCAGTGCGTCCGCGGCGGGCGGCGCCAGGACCACTTCAGCATAACTCGTCACGTCGATCTCTCTGCGCCTGCGAGCGCGGTTGGTGATAGTGATTCGGCGCAGCTCGATGTCATCCTCGGGCGAAACAGCGATCTCGGTATGTGTGTCATAGTCGTGGTCGCGGCAGCGAAACTCGGCTCGCCCTTCCGAGAAGATCGCCTCAAAATGGTTCGATCGTTTGAGCGTTGGCTGATATGCGGTTGACCAGAACTCCCTGCTGGTCACGTCGCGGATGTAGCAGAACGCGCCCCGGTTATCGCAGGTGCTGTCTTCGCGCCAACGGGTAACGGCGAGGTCCTTCCAGCGGCTGCAACCGCCGCCGGCGTTCGTGATCATTACGTGGTATCTGCCGTTCGACAACAACTGCACTTCGGGAACCGGCGTGTCCGGGCTGCTGAAAACACGCACCGGCGTTTCCGCGCCACTGAAAGCCGGGAGTAACTCGGGAAGCTCGGTAGTGTGCGCATAGAACGCAGTAGCCTTGGGGACCCGCTCCTGAAGCAGCAGCATGGTCGCCTGGAACAGGGGTTCCGACTCGAACCGTTTCTGCATCGGACGGCCCAGGAGCAGGTAGGCCAAAGAGAGAAAGCTCATGCCCTGGTGATGTGCCATGAAGGAGCGAACCACGGCGCTCGATTGTCCACGCGGCAGGCGCGAAGCAGTGTAGTCGATCGCTTCATAGAAGCCGAATTTTCCTTCAACCCCTTCAGCGGCCAGCCGCTCGAGATTCAAACACGCCTTCTCGGGCGCCACCATCAGCGCGAGCGCCGAAGCATAGGGCGCAACTACCAGGTCCTCGGCCAGCCCTCGTTTGAGCCCCAGGCCGGGCACGCCGAACGCCCGGTACTGATAGTTGAGATGAACATCGATTGCATTGTAGCCGCATTCTGAAATGCCCCAGGGCGCCCCGGATTTTCTCCCATACTCGATCTGGCTGGCCACAGCCGCCTTGCAGGTCTGGCCAAGCAGCGTGTTTTCGTATGTCGGCATCACCAGGAGCGGCATGAGGTATTCGAACATCGACCCGCTCCACGAAAGGAGAATAGGCTCTCTACCGGTGGTGGTGAGCAGACGTCCCAGGGCGAACCAGCTATCCTGGGGCAACTCTCCTTGAGCAATCGCCACGAAACTGGAAAATCTCGCTTCCGAAGCCAGTAGATCGTAGTAGCTGGAGTCCTGCCGATGCTCCCCGACGTTGTATCCGATAGCCAGTAGATGACGCGCCTTATCGAACAGGAAATCATACTTCATACGGGCAAGCTCGTTTGATTGCAGTGCAAGGCGTTCAAGAGCCGCAATCCTCGCGCCCGCGCGGTGGCTTGCCTCCATGATGAGAGGTCGAAGCTCATCAAGCCACGCCTTCTCCTCGGGCGTCACCTTCAGGGCAAGCCGATGCTCGATTTCCGGCAGGACCTCCGCTTCAAGGTTGGACAACTGGCGCAACGTTGGGACCCCATCGATATCGTGAAAGTCCCCGGGTCTATTCTGAGAGCACAAGAGCGGTGTCCACGGAGCGAGAAACATTATCTCATCGAGGGCATCCCTGCACTGCCGGACCAATGATTGCGCCCAGGCGGTGGGACCGCCGGCCAGGGTGGCGGGGCCACCGCCGGGGCTGCCACTCAAACCTTCGGCGGCGGCAGAGGCGGAGACCACTTCCTCGGCGGACACCGCCAACCGCTCCAGGCGCAGCCGTGCCGCCTCGAGGGTGGGTGGGCGGGCTGTGGGCGGCGGCTGGGAGCTGTCCGCGAGTTCCATCTCCTTTTGAAGTTTCGCTAACTGGGCCGGAGCAGAGCCTCCCGCAACGTCCATGAGGACCATCAATGTGTCGCTGATCCCGTCGAACAAGCGCGCTCCCAGGATATTGTCATCGGGAAGAGCGAGCAGACCCTGCCGCAATGTCATCAGATGGCCTGCAAGATTCCCACTGTCAACCGACGAAATGTAGAGGGGCGGCAGTGGTTTCAGAGATTGCGTGTCGTACCAGTTATAGAAGTGGCCCCGGTGTCGCTCCAGGGCTTCCATTGTGCGGAGGGCGTTCGCTGTGCGTTCGATGAACTGTCCGGCTGAAATGTAGCTGAAATCGTATGCGGATAAATTCGCGAGCAGTGCTAATCCCATGTTGGTGGGAGACGTGCGGTGCGCGACTACGACGGAGGAGAGATCCTGAAAGTTATCGGGCGGCAGCCAATGGTCCTCCGGGCCGACGAATGTCTCGAAGAACGCCCAGGTTTTCCGGGATATCTTGTGGAGAAAAAGGGTCTGCTCGGTCGTTAGCCTTGCTTCACGGCGGGCAAGTGGCCGGCTGATCCACCAGACTATAGCGGGGGAAGCAAACCACAGACCCAGAATGGGCACGGCCACAACTAACGCGGCCGGCCTCAACAGAGCGAGACTAATCGCCGCGGCGGTGGCAATGACCGGGGCGATCCACATAGCCCGGCACGAGCCGGCGAGGTCAGTGCGGCCATTGCGATCCGGGCCGCTCGACGGGTTCCATTCGAGAAGCCGCCTGTGCGTGATCAGCAGGCGCCAGGCCGTGCGCACAATCGCATCCAGATTGAAAAATGCCTCGTAGGGGAGACACACGAGCGTAAATACAGCTTGGCCGAAGTGCCGGCCGGCCGAGCGCACTACGCCGGCGAGATGCTGACCCAGAGTAACATCGCCCCGCTTTTGAAGTACATCCAGGGCAGGGCTGATCAGAGAAGGAATCAGGATGATCCCCATCACCGACAAGGTCCAGAACCAGGCCGATGGCAACACCGTCCAGCCCAGCAGCAACAGGAGTGTCAAAGCAGCGGGTGTGAGACTGCGCCTCAGGTTGTCGAAGATCTTCCACCGGGACAGCATCGTGAGCGGGTTCTTTTCAAGGCGCGCATCGGGGCCGGGAACGCCTGGCGTCACCCACTGCGCGATCTGCCAATCCCCTCGAATCCAACGGCGCCGGCGGCTCACGTCCACGCTATAGCGAGACGGGTATTCCTCGTATAACTGCACATCGCTCAACAGCCCGGCCCGCGCGTAGCACCCTTCCAAAAGATCGTGGCTGAGGATACGGTTGGCGGGGAAACGTCCGTCCAGCGCACGCTCAAACGCATCGACGTCATAGATTCCCTTACCAATGAACGAGCCTTCACCGAACAGGTCCTGGTAAACATCGGAAACGGCGCGCGTGTAAGGATCGATGCCGGGGTCACTTCCGCACATGCGCGCATACCGCGACCGGCTCGCTCCGGGCAGGCTCACGGCGACCCGCGGCTGAAGGATGCCGTATCCCTCACAGACACGCTGTTTGTCTTCGTCGTAACGCGCACGATTCAGAGGGTGCGCCATGGCTCCCACAAACTGCCACGCCGAATCGCGCGCCAGTTGCGTATCCGTGTCCAGGGTGATCACGTACTTAACGTTCGCCAAAATTGCAGTTTCACCGATGACGAGCGCGAAGCGGTCCCCGGGGTCAGCATGCGGCCCGGCGCGCAGAAGCCAATTTAAATCCGCAAGCTTTCCCCGCTTGCGCTCGTAACCCATCCAGGTCCGGTCCCGAGGATTCCATCGGCGCGGGCGATGAAAGAGAAAGAAAGTATCGCTTTGCGAACTCCTGTATTTTTCATTGAGACCTTCGATTCTCTGCCGGGCCAGCCGCAACAGCGGTTCGTCCTCCGGCAGCGTTTCCTTGATCGCGTCTCGAAAATCGGTCAGCAGGCCGAAGTGTAGATGGTCGTCCCGATTTGCCAGGAAACGGACTTCGAGCGCATCGATCAAATCTTCGACGTTTTGAGCGCTTGTGAGCATAGTCGGGACTATCACCAGAGTGCGCGATTCCGGCGGAATCCCTTTTGAGAAGTCCATTCGCGGCAGAGGATACGGCGTCACCAGCAACGTGGCCAGCCAGTTCACCGCCGCCACCGCCAGATGACTTGTACACAGAAGAGAAACAATCCAGGTCAGCGCGAGCAGCCAGCCATGCAAACCGCCGCCATGGGCCTTCACCACCAGCAGCCCGGCGAAGAGCACCGTCATCAGCAGGATCGCTCCGCCATACAGCGGCAAAGGATACCGGCGGCCGGGTTTTCGAAGGGCCTCAAGGACTGATGAACGCACCTCCGCCAGTCGCTCGAGCTGCGCCAATCCCTTATCGACCAGGTGGAAGCCCACATGCGCCACACGCTCGCCGCCCTCTTTCCGGACGGCGCCCTCCTGCGCCGATTGGATCGCTTTGCGCGCCACCTCGCTTTCGGAGTACCGGCTGTTCTTCGCAATCTTTTCCACGACATGCCGGTAGCGGTCCCGGGTGGCAAAATCCATCTTGCCATAGACGTCCTCGGGGTCCTCGCGCAGGGTCTGTTCGACAACGCTCATCGTCTCGACGAATATGCGCCAGTCCATCGCCCCCAAAAATCGAAGGCTGCCGATGCTGTTACTTATGGAAACGCGATCGGCGGCTTGTTGCTGATTCTCCGCCCGTACCAACTGCTCGATCGTCAGGCCGGATTCGCCCAATCGCTGTTCAATCCAGGT
>Ga0187890_10002111_pt1 | contig 13994 bp, 10 predicted proteins | sample June2016WEW_21_1_FD_133005 | JGI IMG/M metagenome (GOLD analysis project Ga0187890, IMG submission 133005) | Peatland microbial communities from SPRUCE experiment site at the Marcell Experimental Forest, Minnesota, USA - June2016WEW_21_10 | ecosystem: Environmental > Terrestrial > Soil >... | reverse complement strand
CGGAGTTTTCCGCGAAGCTGTAGGTACCAGTCCTCGGCGACTTCCTTGGCTTGAGAGAGGCTCTCTTCCTTCGTGCTGGTCCGGCGATTTTTACCCGCGAAATAGCTTGAGCACTGCCACAGGCTGCTGTTTGGACGCTTGTAGACGTGAACCTTGCCGCCAAGGATTGTGTGTTGTTCTGGCATCTTCGTTCCTCAGTTTGAAGCGGCGCGAGAACTCGAAAATGTGTAATAAATGTGTAAGCTATGCCCATTTTGGAGAATTGTAAATAAGTTTATTTATTTCAGCGAGATAGACTATTAATCGGAGTTGTTTGTAGGATTTTGAGTCCGCTGCGTCTGCCAGTTCCGCCATCCCGGCGTGGATGCTAAGCAAACCAGTCGCCGAATTCGGCTTCCGTATAATGCCCAACACTTTATAATGCCCAACACTGTCGAGCCGACTGTTGCAGGCCGCTCGTTGGTATTCTCGGTTGCGGTACCAAGTATCGCATAGCTGTCGGTCGACCGCCAATTGCTGTCAGGCAAGGGAACGATCATTCCGGTCGGCAGTGATTCTGGATGAAATTAGCTCCGCTCCCGAGGCGCAAGAGCGGAGCTGGCTGGGAAGTTGCGGGTTTCAGCGGGCAAAAAGCGTTTGATTCGCTTCGGTCTCTATCGAAGGGTCACGATGTTATTGGCGACCACGGCGCTCTCGGTTCCTACAATCAATCGCATCGCGACGCGTTCGGCTTTGTAATGGTGAGTCTGGTGCAACATGTAGACGACGCCCAGCCCGGCGCCAAAACCAAGCGCAGAGCCGAGTGCCTCTCCGCCGGCGCCGCGTGTGACAAAGGGGCGCATCAGCGGATTGGCTTCCCGATAGCCCAGGCTCAGGCCGCGTTGGGTCGTGATCGCATCGGCAGCAATCAAGCTCCCTAAGACGCCGAACCCCACTTTGTTTTCGACCGTCCAGAAGGAACGTTGCTGGCTGGGTGCATCAGGCAAAGGCTCGGTTGCCACGACGAGGTTCTCGGCCTGTGCGACGGCGGAGAAAAGAAGAACAATTACGAAAAAACGCTTCATTTGGCCTCCCAGCCTGACTTGATTGCAAGGTCAGGTTAGGCCAAAAAGGAACGAACGTACATGGCCCAAAGAAGGGATAAGGCTGCCGCTTAGTAACGTAACCGTAACCATCCGTTACCGTTACCAGGGGCAGTTCGAGCCACTCTCGCGCGGCTTGGGCATGAAACTGTAACTTTAGGTTAACAAAGGGGCGAGGCGGTGCTGGCAGATGGCAGGTTCTTCCGAGGTTTGTCCGGTTTCCGTAACAGGTAAAGCTTTTTTGTCGGAGACTGGCCGCGAGCGCATAAACTCCGCTGCAGTATGAGGAGGGGCGGAACTGTGCTGTTGAGTACCCCCTCAACGGTTCCGCTACCGCCTTCAATCCAAACCCCAGCCTTGCCGTGAAACTGCCTCCGATTCCCTCAAACTCCCAACGCGCTGCTATTCCGAGGCAAATTCGCAACCATGCATGTCACGAGGAGGTACTGGCTGGCAATTCTGGTCGGGGGAAACACGATGGCTGGAAAAACCATCGCCGCATTCAGCCGCAGCAATGAGAGCAGGCACCACAGCTTAAGGCGGATTGCCCGATGTACAATCTCCATTCCGGCTTGTGCAATTTCCGGATCAGAATGGAAGCGCGCGGATTGGCCGGCTACCATCAGAGTGCCGGCATTTTCCGATAAAGCCAACACATACATTTTGGCGGCGCGAATACGAGATCGCTGCACTCCACGAAACAAACCTGGCGAAAGGTTCGCCCTCAAGTATTGTTCCTCTTCCAAATCGGTCAGATTTTCGAAAGCATCCAAGTCCACCGGTGTGAGTTCCCGCGAAGCTGTCGCCTCGCCCCGGTCGAAGTGCCGCCGCCAGACCTGGGAACCCAGAAAAAGCAGGAATATCAGCGTGAGCAAGCCGGTGATAGCGATAGGAATCACAGGTGAGGTACCTTCCCCAAGTCGGCAGCCCACTGTCGAAGATCAGGCAGCGGTGGGATTCCACTGGCAGACTTGCTTTCCCGAACCAGTGCAAAATAGATCCAGACGAGGACGGCAATCTGAAAGCTCGCCATCTGCAAGACACCTGGAATACTTGAAAGCCGCACGGCCGGCGAATCTAACCAGTAAGCCATCAACGACTCCATGCTCGCCACCAGGCCCATCCCGACCGCGATTCCAACTACAAACGGTAACATCCTAAGTCGCAAAAAGCGATACCAAAGAAAAATCAGCACGATTAACCCACATTGTGCTGCGTTCAAAGTTTCGATTGTCCGGTAGGGCGGATTAAGCCGGTGGTCAAGGGTGTTGTAGTTGAGGACCCCAAAAAAAATCACAGCCAGCACAACGATAATGAGTGTCGCCCAATTCAAAATTCGTGCCATGGCCTGTCGCAACGGCGGGCTTCCTGCGACTGGAGATTCGAACAACTCCTGGAGAATTCCGAAATGCAAAGCGACAGTACCCGCCCGGCCGAATGGATCGATTTTTGCATAAATCTCTGGAGATATTAGTCTGAAGTGCAGCCTGAAGGCGTGCGCCATCGCAAAAAGAATGCAAAAAAGCAGGAACTCGAACAGGACGTAAGAAAAAAAGATCGGAAATTCCCTATGCAGACCTCTGTAAATCATGATTACAGCGAGCGGAATGAGTAACACATGCGGAGTTGCCCATAAGAACTGAAAGATAATGAAATTCATTATTTCCTGAGTGCTACCGACTAAGCAATTTATCATCCTAGTCGGCAGCACTCAAGGATCATGTCGAGTTAGCCTGGAGGCATGCAAACCTGGCCGTTGCAGAGCGGGAACGGGTTTCCATCCGCTCGAAGTTCGGCTGGAATGGCAGTTACGATCGCAATTACGAGAAAGAGTAACGCAAGCTTTGCTTTCAGGGAGTTCACGGGGTATCCTCTCTTGGTAAGATGGAATTCATGGACACAGTCTGGGCCAATTGCCAGGAGCGGCGAACGTGAATCGGGTTCGTCGAGTTTTTCGGAAAATGTAGCGGAAGGGGAAAAGGTTCGAGCATGGCGCTGAAATCGGCTTACGACGATCTTCGACAAAGAACGCTCGAGAAAATCGAAGGGATATGGTCGAAGCTTTGCTACCTCGCCGAACGGCGCGCCCCTGGAGGTCTATACCGGCATTGGGGATTTGAGCGTTTGTATGGCGTTCCCAATGCGCAAAATGCATTCGCGCGAGCGCATCAATCGCTGGTCGGGTCAATCCTGCGTATGCGAGTGCGTTTGCTGCGGGAGGATCTGGAACAGTCCTCGACCGCTGAGGGAACTACCCCAGTTTCTTACGTGCGGAAATTGACGGCAGGTCTGTACCGGCTGTTACCCTCGGGCTGTTCGAAGGCGACAGAATCGCACTTGGCTTGTGTGCTGAAAACTCTCTCGGCTCTTGAATCTCACCGGCAATCAGGTTCCCGATCCGCATCGCGACCCCCACCACTTGACCAATGACCTCGGCCTCCTGCGGGTGCTTGAGAACTCGCACTTGCACTGGAGAGAGAGGATGGGGCTGCAAGACGAGGGAATTCAGGCGAAACGAACACCAGCAGCAGGTAAACCCGTCGCGGGTTTCCACAAAGTAGATCGGGCGCTCATACTCCGACCGCCATTGCCGCTCCACGACCCGTCTTCGAGATTCGTCCACCTGCACAAACGAACCGGGCGGCAGGATCGGGTACATTGTGAAATCTTCATTTCCGATATAGGCGTAGGTATAATCCTGCGAAGCGAGATGACTCAGCATCGAAAGCGGAACTGTTCCCCACTGCTGAACCATCCTTCCAAGGTCCGAGGTCTCGCTCAGGTCGAACCCTGGATCCATTTGGACGGGCATCGTACACGTCGTCTGGTCATGTTCCATGCTGGCCAGGTGCGATTTTGCCGGTTGCGACAGGGCCCATTCCGAACTGATTCCATCCAGATCGATGCCATACAGTTGCAGCAGGGCGCGCACGGGCCTGCGATAAATCGCCGCCAGGGAATAAAAGCGATACACGCTCGGAACGACGCCTTTGGTCTCGATGTCGGAGAGTCTGCTGGGCGGGATCAGGTATTCTTCACTGCCATGCCGCTGTGCAATCGAAACGCTCGCGTTCTCGACATCCCTCATGGTGAGGCCGAGCCGGTCGCGGATCTTCCGTAAGTCGATTCCTGCAGACAGCATTCATGCTCCAAGCGAGCAGGGCATTCATTTTAGTGGACCGGAATCAAATGCCAGATACCCATAGCAACTGAAAATTGGGCTTTCCACCAGGAGTCAAAACCGATCGCGTGAAAACCAAGAAGCCCAACGGGCCTCGTGCATGCTTATATCAAGTTTGCGCAACCATTTTCAACTATACTACTTTGTTTGGTTTTTGTAACAGCGCATCCCGGGCATCCGGCCTGTGTCTCGGCTCGGGTACAGCACTTAGCGCTTTTTCGACCTCAGGACCAGTCCGGACGCGTCTCTAAGCCGGATTTCCGGAATTCGTAAAATCCCGAACCGCGCGGAAGCGGGGCTCTGGAAAAGCGCCACACCCAGGATTGTTGAGTCGGACGAGGCGTTAGCCCGGGCCTCCGAAAATGCCGCCATGATTGATCTTAGAGTTACTCGGGTAGGAGGAGAGCGCGAATCTGATCTCTCTGTTCACGGCTTAGGGCCGTAAACTGAAAACCATATTCGGTGCCCACACTCCTTGTGATCTGCGCTGGAATTACCATTTCGCCTCCGCCATGAGAGGGAATTCTGAGCGTGGCGAATTCGCCCACTAAGAGCGCCATGCCTACAAAAGCTCCCAATCCGGTTTCGCTGAGATCGCGGGCCCAGCCCTCGGCCAGCCGCGACCGCCCCTCGCGCACAACCTGGATCTTTACTCGCGCCTCAAACCGATGGCGCGGAAGAATTCTTTCGACCCCCGCCGGCTTATCCGATTCAACAAGTCCCACAGAAGCATTCCTCCCCGCGCTTATCACGTCGTGTAAGGTGGTTATTTCAAAGCTGAGAACGTCTCCTACACCTGAGAACTGAAATTCAGATTACTTGTATCTTCGGGCAATCTCAGTGGATTCAACGCTTCAGGTCGGGATTTCCCATCCCTCGTCTTTCACTTTTTGATTGGTCCAGCGTTGCAATTGCTGAAACAGCGCGGGATCGATCACGATGAACCGCAAGCCTGCTCTTCCCCCGACGTCCGCCCAAACCAGCCGGCCCTTTGCCTGCATTACAGTTTCGCTCTCCGGCAACAGAAAACTCACGTCAAGCAATCCGCCGAAGGCGACGGGATCATTGACGGCGTCCAGTCCCATGCCCCCCGTACTCAAGTTGACGGCCTGGACCAGCACTTCCTTGCCGTTCGGATTCCTGAGAGTGACAGCAACATTCACCTTGGCCCGGAAAAATTTCTGCTGCTCCTCACTGATGCTTCCGAGCGGCGCCGATCCATCGCTTGGAGGTGCATCGATGCAGTATTCGCGTAACTTTCGGCTCAGAGTACGGCGGGAAATACCGAGCTGTTCCGCCGCTTGCGCGCGATGTCCGCCAGTCTGCTCCAGCGCCCGGATGATCATCTGCTCTTCCATATTTTCGAGATTGCCGAGCGGCACCGCTCCTGTAGCAGCCGCCGTGGGAGCGCCCTCTCCGGAGAACTCAGCCACAACTTCAGCCAGTGTGACCTCCGGCTCCGGCGTCGCCATCGCAAGTTTTGCGACCAGATTGCGCAGTTCCCGGATGTTGCCCGGCCACGAATGCGACTGCAACGCGGCCAGAGCGTCGTTGGAAAAGGCCTTCTCCGGCGACTTCAATGAGAGGAAATGGCGCGCCAGCGCGGAAATATCTTCCGGCCGTTCACGCAAAGGCGGAACACGCAATTGGAACTGACTCAAGCGGTGAAACAGATCCTTGCGAAAACGTCCTTCCTTCACGGCCAGATCAAGATCCTGGTTGGTAGCGGCTACCACACGCACATCGACTGTGATTTTTTGATGTCCGCCTAGGCGGTAGTATGGCGCTCCGTCCAGCACACGCAGCAGTTTCACCTGGACTTGCGGCTGCAATTCACCGATTTCATCCAGAAAGATGGTGCTCTGATCAGCCAGTTCGAACAATCCTGGTTTCGAGCAGTCCGCTCCGCTGAACGCACCTTTCTCATATCCGAACAATTCACTCTCAACCAGTTGCTCCGGCAGAGCAGCGCAGTTGATGTCCACCAGCGTTTTCTTGTGACGGTAAGACGACTTGTGGATCGTGCGGGCGACTAACTCCTTACCCGTCCCGGTCTCTCCGACGACCAACACCGTTTCGGTATGTCCCGCTACCCGATCGACCATGCCCATGAACTTGTGCATCATCGGACTAGCAATCAGAAATTCGGTTCCGTCAATCACCCGGCGGGCCAGCGGAAACGCTCCCGCGGCTGCGTTCTTGAGGATTCCGCCTTTCACCTCCAACTTTCTGTCGCTGATGTCGGCCGCAATCCCAACCATGGCGATCGGAACCAAATCGGCGTCACGCAGCAGTGTCAGACACAGATGAACGCGGAACTCCCCGCCTTGCTGGCCCCTGACACGCAGTTCTTGCTCGTGTTTTCCCTTTTCCCGGACAGCAGGAATCACCAGCTTCGACACGATCGACTGATTGTCAGCGCAAAACAGATCTGCCAGATTTTTCCCGACGAGTTCTCCGGCCGCATAGCCGTATCTTCGAAGAGCAAGGTTGCAGCTCGTAATCATGCCTGCAAGATCGATGGTCAGTACGACGTCTTCTAACGCGTCCGGAATGTCAGGAGTAAGAATGTCCGTAGAAACGGAACGACCAGAGTTGCTGGGACCGTTGCTAGCGACCTTATGGGCTTTGTTCATGGATGGCGCCGGGTAGACGGTACGCTCCCTGATCCCCCGTTCGACCGCGCGGGTTTCTCAATCGGCGAACGATAAAGCTGGCTCGCCTCGACACAATTGGGCTGTCTGATCGATGCTGCCACATGCCGCAACCTCGTGAACCCACACACTACCAGCGGATCAAACCAAAGTAATGAACGGCTCGCCCGTGCCAATCCGTCCCACGAAGCCAACTTGTCCCAGTACTGCTTCTTCGCAGCACATTTTCGCTACCTTGGTTTCAACTACTTGGCTGCCAGGTACTTTGGTGGAAGGGTTGCACATACCGGCAGTGAAGTATGACCCCACATCACAGAGTGTCTATTTTGTGACCGATCCTCTCGCGGTTTGGAATGGTTCTGCGGACTAAAGCGGCTTCACCGGTGATGTCGCTCCCCAAGGAGTCGACCCACGCCGAACGACGATCTCAACCCGCAACTTCCAGTTTCGGAAACATTCGTTAATGACGACAAATGAGGTACCGACCGTCGCGCAGGCTCGTTTTGAAACCCGAGAGAACCTGGAGGCTCGCTTGATTACCTCGGTAAGTACCGACGGATTCCCCGGCTGCACTACCATCGAATCGGGGGAGTAATTCGCGTCCTTGCGCCGGCCGTCCGCCGAGATTCGTCGTGCGGCGATCCCGGCGTATTGGCTGGGGGAGCAACGGCGTTTGTGATTCATCAACGCAGATAAACGAAGATCGCCCGGCTGGGTGGGGCGTTTGCGCGAGACAAAGCGGAAGGCGCGGTATAGGCATTGTCTAAACGAGCCACATACTTCATCGCAACAACTGCCTCTATCGGCATGTTGTTCCTGGCCCATGCGCTCTGGTATTGGCAAAGCGCGGACCTGCTTCGCTTCCTGTGTTACCTCCTCATCGCGGTACTGGCATCGGGTCTGAAAATTCAGTTGCCCGGCATCGACGGCACGATGTCGGTGAATTTCCTGTTCATCCTGCTGGGCGTTCTCGAGATGAGCATGCCGGAAACCCTTGTCATCGGCTGCACCGCCAGCTTGGCGCAATGTATGTGGTCAGCGCGCCGGAGAGCCGATCCCGCCAAGGTCCTGTTCAACGTCTTCATGATGGCGAACGCCATTGCCATCTCTTATTTTTCGTTCCATCGTATGGAGCGGGTTTTGGGTCAGAGCACGCCTCTGCTTCTGGTCTTTACGGCCCTGGTTTTCTTTCTCGCAAATACCCTGCCGGTTACCGTCATTATCTCTCTCACCGAAGCGAAGTCCCCGCACAAGGTCTGGTCGGAATGTTATTTCTGGTCCTTTCCTTATTATCTGGTCGGCGCGGCGATTGTGTTCTTCGTGGACTTTGTGAACAAGCACACTGGCTGGCAGACGACTCTCGTAGTCCTGCCCGTCATCTATTGGGTCTACCGTTCCTACCGGCTGTACCTTGGACGTCTCGAAGCTGAAAAGATGCACGTCGAGACGGAAAGGCGCCACGCCGAGGATGTTGCCAAACTGCACATGCGGACGATTGAAGCTCTCGCCCTCGCGATTGAAGCCAAGGACCACACCTCCCACAAGCACCTGCAGCGTGTGCGCGTCTACGCCATCGAGGTTGCCAAAGAGCTCGGGTTTTCTTCCGATGAGATCGAAGCCCTGCGTGCCGCTGCTCTGTTGCACGATATTGGCAAGCTTGCCATCCCCGAACACATCATCAGCAAGCCGGGCCGACTCACCCCGGAAGAGTTCGAGAAGATGAAGATTCACCCGGTCGTGGGCGCCGAAATTCTGCAACGTGTTGCCTTCCCTTATCCAGTCGCTCCCATCGTCCGTTCCCATCATGAACGCTGGGACGGAACCGGCTATCCCGACGGCCTGAGGGGCGACGCGATTCCACGAGGTGCACGGGTGTTAGCGGCAGTTGATTGCCTGGACGCACTTGCCTCGCATCGGCAATACCGCGGTGCGCTGTCCCTTGATGCGGCGATGGAGGAGGTCGCAAGCATGGCCGGCTCTTCCTTCGATCCCGACGTTGTCAAAGTTCTCAAGCGCCGTTATCGGGAACTTGAGGCCATGGCGCACTGTTCTGGAGATGCGGACGAGCCTAGCCTCTTCGTGCAGGTCCAACCCGACAGCGGCATTAAACCTACGGCGGGCTATGAGCAATCCGGTGTTTCTTCTTCCGGCAACGATAACGATTTCCTTTCCTCCATCGCTTCCGCCCGGCAGGAAGCGCAGACGATGTTTGAACTCAGCCAGGACCTGGGCAACTCGCTGAGCCTCGGCGAAACGCTTTCCGTGCTCTCCGTGCGCCTTCGTAAGTTGGTCCCATACGACTCGATGGCGGTATTTCTTCTGAAGGACAACAGCCTGGTGCCTGAACTGGTCAGTGGTGACAATTTCCGGCTGCTTTCTTCGCTCAACATCAGGGTTGGCGACGGCATCTGCGGCTGGGTCGCTGCCAACCGCAAGCCAATCGTGAACGGTGATCCGGCCTTCGAAGCCGGCTATGCGCCCGATCCCACAAGATTCATCACCCAACGGTCCGTACTCGCTGTGCCGCTCGACGGCCTCAACGGAGTTGTGGGCGTCCTGGCCATGTATCGCGCCGAGCCCGATGCCTTCGCCGCCGACCATCTCCGCATCCTGCTGGCCGTCAGTTCGAAGATCGCTCTCTCGGTTGAAAACGCACTCAAGTATCAGCAAGCGGAAAGCTCGGCCACCACCGATTACCTTACGGGATTACCCAACGCACGCTCGCTTTTCGTGCACCTGTCGCGCGAGCTCGCACGCTGCCGCCGGACCGGCACTTCGCTGGCTGTCATGGTGTGCGATCTCGACAACTTCAAACAGATCAACGATCTCTATGGCCACCTCGAAGGCGACAATCTTCTTAAGGATTTTGCTGGCCACTTAAAAGAAGCTTGCCGCGGTTATGACTATGTAGCTCGTATGGGCGGCGATGAATTTGTCGTGGTTGTTCCCGGACTCAGCCAGGAAGCCAGCAATGAGAAGGCCAGCCGTTTGAATGAGCTCGCCATCGGCGCGGGACACAAAATCGCCGGACGCAATCTGGTTTCGCTCAGCGTGGGCACCGCATTTTGCCCGGAGGATGGCTTCGACGTTGAGCGCCTTCTTGCCGAAGCCGATCGCCGCATGTACTCGATGAAGCAGATTCACCACGCGGAACCCACGGGCGAAGCGGCCTTTCCGCGCTCGCGTTCACGTGGCGCAAGTGTGAACTAGGATTCCCATGCTGCTGCGAAGAATCGCGCGTCACCTGATCTCGATCGCCGCGCTAGTTTTGCTGGGCGGCCTCATTTCCGCCACGCTCGTCCGTCTGGCGCCCGGCTTTGATACCGATGAGCGCGAACTCGACCCCAGCCTGAACGCCGAAAGCATCCGTGCCCTGCACGCCGAACGCGCGGGCGAGAGCAATGTCCTTCATTTCTACGCAGCCTATTTGCGCGGAGCGCTTCACGGTGATCTCGGCACCTCTCATTCCCTCGGGCAGCCTGTGCAAAATCTCTTACGTGAACGCTGGCCAGTCACTTTGCGTGTCGCCGGCATCGGCCTCTTGTTGGGATGGCTCCTCGCTTCCACGCTCGCCTTCGGTGTCAGCCTCTCTCCGCGCCCGGCATTCGAGATCACGGGGACCACGCTGAGCGGCACTTTCCTTTGCATCCCGGCGGCGGTTCTGGCGCTCGCGTCTGTGATCTTCAACTCGCCCGGATACCTGGCCATCGCCCTCATCGTCTTCCCCAAGATTTATCGCTATGCACGCAACTTACTCGCCAAGTCTTACGCACTCCCTCACATCACCGCGGCGCGCGCCCGGGGAATCGGCGAACTTCGCATTCTCATCTGGCACGTGCTGCCCGTTGTCGGGCCTCAACTGATCGCCCTCGGCGGCATCACCATCAGCATCGCTCTCGGCGTCAGCATTCCCGTCGAAAGCCTCTGCGGATTACCCGGCATCGGCCAGCTCGCCTGGCAGGCTGCCCTCTCTCGTGATCTTCCTCTGCTGGTGAACCTGACCATTCTCGTTACGCTGGTAACCTTGCTCGCCAACTCCAGCGCCGATGTAATGATCCATATATTGAAGCCGAAACAAGCCTAGTGGGCACGCAAAGCCCAGGGGGAATGAACGCTGCATGAAGGCAGCCCGTCTGTTGGCGTGTGTCATCGTCGTCGCCGTGTGCGCACTCTCGCTCGGCGCGCGCTGGCTCGCGCCCGCAGGATACGCGCACCAATTTCGCGAGGCTGCTGATGCGCCTCCGTCGCACCAGCACCTTCTCGGCACCGATGAAGTTGGCCGCGATCGTTTCGCGCGCGTGCTTTACGGAACCCGCATCTCGCTTCTGCTGGCTCCGGCCGCCGCTCTGGTCTCAACTGCATTGGCAGCACTCGTCGGCGGACTTGCCGGATACCTGGGCGGGATCTGGCTCAAGCTGGCCCGCGCTTTTACCGACCTGTTTCTGTCTCTTCCCTGGCTGTTTCTGCTCATCACGGTGCGCGCGCTTTTACCGCTCAACGTGTCGCCGCTCACTTCGGTCTTGATTACGTTCCTCATTCTCGGCTTGTTAGGCTGGGCCCAATCTGCGCGCGTGCTCTCGACGAGTGCTGACGCCCTACGCAACTCCGATTTCGTTCTGCAGGCTCGCGCCTCCGGGCTTCATGGCCCACGTCTTTTCCTGATTCACGTTCTGCCCAACCTGAAGCCTGTACTCTACGCCCAGTTCTGGATTTCCATCCCCGTTTTCATCCTGAGCGAAGCCAATCTGGGAGTCCTCGGCTTAGGCGTCGCCGAACCGCTGCCTTCCTGGGGCAGCCTGCTCCGCGAACTTGAAGGCTTGATCTCATTCCGCGAAGAACCGTGGCGTCTGGTTCCGCTGCTCTTGCTGATTGTTGTCATGACGTCCTTTCAAATTCTGCTATCGAACGAGGAGGTGACCGCATGATCGGCCGCCACACGGGATTATCACGATCCAATTTGTCATTCCGAGCACCGCTGGGTTTGTCATTCCGAGCGCGGCGAGGAATCTCCTGCACCGTTGCTCTCGCCTTCGTGCTCACGCTCTCGGCCTTCGCCCAAACTGGCGGCGAATTACACTTCTGTCTGCGCTCAGAACCCAAGACCTTCGACCCGCTCCTGGTCGATGACGACTCCTCGCTCTCGATCCGCTATCTCACGGGAGGCGTCCTCGCCCGCGTCAACCGTCACACGCAGGAACTCGAACCGGAGCTTGCCGAATCGTGGAAGGTTTCCAAGGACGGCAAGCAGATCACCTTCAAGCTCCGCCACGGAGTTCACTTTTCCGATGGCACTCCGTTCGCGGCCGATGATGTCGCCTTCACCATCAACCGTCTGATGGATCCGTCTGTGCACTCTCCCGTCGGCGACGCGTTCCGCACCGGCGCTGGCACAGTGGCTGTCAAGGTCCTGGCGACAGACCAGGTTTCGATTACGTTCCCCGCCGCAGTCGTCGGGCTTGAGCGCCAGTTTGACGAAGTGGCGATCATGTCGGCGCACTCACCGAAGAAAGAAGCCGCCGTGCTCGGTCCCTTCATGGTGGCCGAATATAAGGCTGGATCGAGCATTCGCCTCGAGCACAATCCCTATTACTGGAAGAAAGATTCACAGGGACGCCGTCTGCCCTATCTGGATGCCATTCTTATCGACATTCAGCCGAATCGCGACGTCGAAATGCTCCGCTTCAAACGCGGAGAACTCGACCTCATCAACGTGCTCGACACCGACTATTTCGACCGCCTGGGCTCGACCTCGCCGCAGCTCGTGCACGATGCCGGCCCGTCGCTCGATTCCGACTTCATGTGGTTCAACCAGGTCGCAACCGCGCCCATTCCCGAGTACAAGCGCGCCTGGTTCCGTTCCGCCAATTTCCGACGTGCCGTCTCGGAGGCAATCAACCGAGACGACCTCGCCCGTATCGTCTACAACGGTCACGCGCAGCCTGCCGTCGGCCCGGTTTCGCCCGCCAACAGGTTCTGGTTCAACAGCAAACTCAAGCCCGAGGCGCATAGTCCGCAGGCCGCCCTCGAGCGCCTCAAGGCGGATGGCTTCCATCTGCAGAACGGAATTCTGCTCGACAAGAACGGCAATCCGGTCGAGTTCTCGATCGTCACGAACGCGGGCAGCAAGCCGCGTGAACGCATGAGCGTCCTCATCCAGGAGGACCTCGGCAAGATCGGCATCAAGGTCAATCTTGTCCCGCTCGACTTTCCCTCTCTGATGGAGCGCATCCTGCAAAAGTTCAACTACGAAGCCGCCATGCTGGGATTCCGCAACGTCGATCTCGATCCCAACGGCCAGATGAACATCTGGTTGAGCTCGGCCGAGAACCACGGCTGGAACCCGCAACAGAAAGCTCCGGCCACGGCATGGGAAGCCGAGATTGACAAACTGATGCAGGCCCAAGCCTCGACCTCAGACCTGAAGAAACGCAAAGAAGCTTTCGATCGCGTGCAGGAAATCGTTTACGAGCAAGCGCCGTTCATCTATCTGATCAACCAGAACGCGCTGTCGGCGGTCTCCAGTTCCGTAGCCGGAGCAAACCCCGGAATCCTGTATCCGCAAACATTCTGGAACGCCGAGCGGCTGACGTTGACCGGAACCGCGACGGCCAAACGCTGAGCGCTGTCGAACGGTGTCTTAAGACAAATAGTGCTGGCTTGCTGACAATCAAGAGATCATGACGACCGCCGCTACTTCCGATCGCGCCCCGTTGCTCTCGGCCAACGTCACGGTGCGCTATCCCGGGAAAGCTCCGGTCCTGCACGCTTGCTCACTCGAGATCGCGGGAGGCGAAGTCGTCGGACTGGTCGGCCAGAGCGGCTCGGGCAAAAGCACGCTTGCACTGGCGATCCTGGGATTACTCGGCCGTCAACGCGCCACCGTCGAAGGCACCATCCATTTCCAGGGATCCGACTTGCTCCAAATGCGCGAGCGCGATCTCCGCAACCTGCGCGGACGCACACTCAGCCTGGTACTGCAAAGCCCGCTCGCCTCGCTCAACCCCGCGCTGAAGATTCGCACGCAACTCCAGGAAGCCTGGCGCGCCCACCGCGACCGCGCCGCAACGAAAGCCGACT
>Ga0187890_10002108_pt1 | contig 13996 bp, 9 predicted proteins | sample June2016WEW_21_1_FD_133005 | JGI IMG/M metagenome (GOLD analysis project Ga0187890, IMG submission 133005) | Peatland microbial communities from SPRUCE experiment site at the Marcell Experimental Forest, Minnesota, USA - June2016WEW_21_10 | ecosystem: Environmental > Terrestrial > Soil >... | reverse complement strand
TTTTGCGGCGAAGCCGCCGTTGGCCCCACCGCAGGTGGCCGCTTCGATGACACTCTTGCTGTTCTGTTCTTCGATGTTTTGCATACGCTCGATTGCGTCCTTTTCCGCTCGGGGAAATAGCGGCGACGGCTCGCCAAACTTCGTCCCGGCCGTCAATCCGCCCCACGCGAGTTCTGTTAGAAATGATTTCTTAGCCGCGTCGGCAATCTCTCCCTGTCCGAGTTGCAACCAGACCTTGGCAGCCGACTCCGGCAGGATGGGATACACCAGCGCGGTGATGATACGAATGGCCTCGGCGGCTGTTGCCAGCACGCGGGCTTGCAGTGCCGTATGATCGGCTTCCGATCGATCTGCCGGCCGTTTCCAGGGTGCGTTGGCGGTGAGGTAGCCATCGGTCTCTGCGACCAAGGTCCACAATGCTTTGAGGGCCTCAGAGAAGTTCATCTCATCAAAGGCCGGTCCGAAAGCAGCGATGGCGCCGACAGCACTCTCACGCAGCGCGGCTTCAGCAGCGGTCTTTGTGCCAGTCTCCGGCACGACTCCGGCAAAGTACTTATGCACCATGTTGACCACACGGCTCACCAGGTTGCCGTAGCCATTGGCCAGGTCCGCGTTGTAGCGCTGGACCAATGCGTCGAAAGAAAAGCTGCCGTCCTGCCCGAAAGGAATCTCGCGCAGCAAGAAATAGCGCAGCGCATCGGCCCCCAAAATCTCCTGCACAGTTTCGGCGCGCACGATGTTGCCGCGCGACTTGGACATCTTGCCCTGGTCAAAGAGCAGCCAGCCGTTAGCCCTCACCGAGCGCGGCAGAGGAATGCCCGCAGCCATCAAAAACGCCGGCCAATAGACGCAGTGGAAGCGGCTGATTTCCTTGCCGATCAGGTGCATGTCGGCCGGCCAGAATTTTTGAAAGCGCGCCTGGTCGGCTGGATTGTCGCTGCCGTAGCCGAGCGCAGTGATGTAGTTGGCCAGCGCATCGAGCCATACATAGATCACATGTTTTTCGTCGCCGGGAACCGGGATGCCCCAGGAAAAACTGGTGCGACTGACCGACAAATCTTTCAGTCCTCCGCGGACAAATGAAATGACCTCGCGCCGCGTCGACTCGGGGCCCATAAAGCTGGGGTTTTCCTCATAAAACTCCAGCAGCTTGCGCTCCATGGCCGAGAGCTTGAAGAAATAATTCTCCTCGCTCACCGTCTCGGTGATGCGGCCGCAATCGGGGCAGGGCGTTCCGGGAGGGCCGTCCACATACAGTTCATCGCTCACGCAATATTGACCTGTGTAGGAGCCTTTGTAGATGAAACCCTTGTCGCGCAGTAAGGCAAACAGCCGCTGCGTTCCGCGAATGTGGCGCGTCTCCGTCGTGCGGATGAAGTCGTCGTTGGTTATGCCCAGCCGCTCCCACAGCCCGCGAAACTCGCCTGAGATCGCCGTGGCAAACTCCATCGGTGTCTTGCCGGCCAGCGCTGCGGAGCGTTCGATCTTCTGTCCGTGCTCGTCAGTGCCGGTGAGGAACCAGGTGTCGATGCCCAGCGCTCGCTTCCGTCGCGCAATCGCGTCGCAGACAATCGTCGAATAAGCGTGGCCCAGGTGCGGCCTTGCATTCACGTAATAGATGGGCGTCGTGAGATAAAAACGGCTTGAACTGGATTCGGAATTCGTCATAGGTGGGGTGTTGCTCGCGAGTCTCCCCCATGAAGGCAGGATCTTCACGCAATCTATTCATTATTTTACGTTATTGTTGTGACGACCATAAATCCTCCGTGCCCGATCGTTGCGGCTTCTTGTTGTCGCGATCATGGGAAACGGGTGACCTTGACTCGTTCCAGGTCGTTAGCCGTTCGATTTTCTGACATAGGTCGTCTGTTAGAATCAGCCTTGAAAATCAAGGATTTCTGAGGCGAAACGACGTGGTCTTAGACTTACAGAAACGGCTTGGCGATCATCTTCGCGCCCTACTCGCGACAATGTACAACATCCAGATCGAGACCATTCCTCTCGAGATACCGCCCGATCTGAAGTTCGGCGAACTGGCCACTCCCATCGCCTTCGAACTGGCCCGCAAGCTGCGAAAGGCTCCCAAGGTCATCGCGCAGGAGATCGTTGCGGCACTCGCTGGACTGGAGGGCTTTGCGAGCTTTGAAGTCGCAGGCGCTGGATACATCAATGCGCGCCTCGACCGAGCAGTTGAGGCACGCAGCCTTACGAACGGAGCGAGCGGCCGCCCCAGCGCGGGTGGTCATTCGCTGGTCGAGCACACCAGCATCAATCCGAACAAGGCCGCGCACGTTGGTCATTTGCGTAACGCGATTCTAGGCGACACTTTCGTGCGGCTGCTGCGTGCCACTGGGCAGAAGGTCGATGTGCAGAACTACATTGACAATACCGGTGTCCAGGTGGCCGATGTTGTGGTCGGCTTTCAGCATCTTGAAGGCAAGTCTCTCGCCGACGCGCGCTCACTGCTCGAAGATCTCAAGCAAGAAGACCAGCGAATTGACTATTATTGCTGGGATCTATACGCGAAAACTTCACAGTGGTACACCAGCGGTACCGCCGAAGAGAATGAAGCGCGCAAAAAGCTTCGCTACGCCACTCTGCACGAGATCGAACAGGGAGGCAATGAGACAGCCGAGGTGGCTGAACTAATCTCGACTGCCGTCCTGCGCCGCCACCTTGAGACGATGCTGCGGCTGGACATCGAGTACGACTTTTTGCCCCGCGAAAGCGAGATTTTGCACCTCAAATTCTGGGATGCTGCCTTCGACCAACTAAAACAAACCGGCGTACTTTACTTTGAGACCGAAGGCAAGAACAAAGGCTGCTGGGTAATGACGCGTCCCGGTGCGGATGTTACTGAAGGCGAGACGAATGAAGATGCAAAGGTCATCGTGCGTTCCAACGGCACGGTAACTTATGTTGGCAAAGATATTGCCTATCACTTATGGAAATTTGGCCTGCTGGGCAAGGACTTCGGCTACAGGCCATTCTTTACTTATCCCGATCATGAGTGCTGGATCTCGACGTTGCAGGGTGAGGAGCCGCACCCGCATTTTGGCGGCGCGCAGGCCATCTATAACGTAATCGATGCACGCCAGAGCGACCCGCAGGCTAATGTGATTCAGGCCCTGCGCGGCATGGGCTACACCGATCAGGCCGACCGCTATACGCACTTCAGCTACGAGATGGTCGCGCTCACGCCGCGCTGTGCTGTCGAGTTGGGCTATGACGTTTCTGATGAAGATCTGGCGCGCCCTTACATCGAAGTCAGCGGCCGTAAAGGCTTCGGCGTCAAGGCTGATGACCTGATTGACAAGCTCATCGCTGCCACGCGGGCCGAAGTCGACGCGCGCCAAACCGTCAGCGACGAAGTAGAACGCCAAAAGATCGCCCAACAGATCGCGATTGGTGCGCTGCGTTACTTCATGCTCAAGTTCACGCGCAACTCAGTTATAGCCTTTGACTTCAAAGACGCATTGAGCTTTGAAGGCGAGACCGGCCCTTACATTCAGTACGCCGTGGTGCGCGCGCGCAATATCTTCCGTAAAGCTGATACGACGCCGGAAGCGGTGCTAGCCGACTTCGCGAAGTTAGACGAGTTAGACGTCTATCTTCAGGACGAAGATATCTGGTCGCTCTGGCTGCGCGCTGCGCGACGCACGCTGATGCTTGAGCAATGCATCGCCACATCGGAACCGGCTTATCTCGCCAAGCACGCCTTCCAGTTAGCCCAGGAGTTTACTAATTTCTACCACAAGCACCACATCCTCAGCGAAGAAGATCCGGGGCGCAAGACGTTTCTGCTGGCGACAGCCGCCGTTGCTCTGCGAGAGTTGATTCTGGTGCTCAGTTGGCTCGGCATCGAAAGCCCGGAAGCGATGTAAAGTGAGGTTCGCGTTGCCTCCTGAGTGTGGGTGACTTATATCGTCCCGTTCGTTGGTTTGATTAGAATGATGGATGTTATCACGGAGTTTTTCTATGTTAGCGATTCAAGAGATCGCGCGGAAGCTTGCGCTCTCACCGGCTCAGTATGAAGCGATCGGTGCATATGGGGCCAAGCTCAAGCTCGATCTGCTCACCAACCCGGCCTTTCCCGTTCGGGGCAAGCTGATCCTGGTCACGGCCACCACGCCGACCACGTCAGGCGAAGGCAAGTCGGTGGTATCCATCGGACTGGCGCAGGGTTTGGAACGTATCGGACGCAGGGCCATCGTAACTTCCAGAGAGCCATCGCTGGGGCCCGTCTTTGGAATGAAGGGCGGCGGCGCGGGCGGCGGCCTATCTCAAGTAGAACCGAGCCAGAAGATCAACTTACACTTTCACGGCGACTTTCACGCCATTACTGCCGCGCATAATCTTCTATCCGCTTTGGTCGACGCGCACATCTTTCACGGTAACGCGCTGGAGCTTGATCCGGCTCGGATCACTTGGCCACGGACAATGGATTTAAATGACCGCGCCTTGCGACACATCACAGTGAATTCCGGTTCGAAGCAGGAGGGAGCCAATCGCGCAACGGGCTTCGTGATTACGGCGGCATCAGAGATCATGGCCGTTCTCGCGTTGGCTTCGGGCCGAGCCGATCTTCGCCGGCGGCTTGATGCGATTGTGATCGGCGTCAACCGCGCTGGCCGCCCCGTGACCGCCCGCGATCTTGGTGCTACTGGAGCGATGATGGCGCTGCTCAACGAGGCGATTCTTCCCAACCTTGTGCAAACCACCGAGGGCACACCCGCGCTCGTGCATTGCGGCCCGTTCGCCAATATCGCACATGGCACATCGAGCGCTCTTTCGCATCAGATGGCGGTGCGCCTTGCGGATTATGTGGTCAACGAAGTTGGCTTCGCTTCGGAACTCGGTGCGGAGAAGTACATCGACATTGTGAGTCGCGCCTCGGGGGTCCAGCCGGCAGCCGCAGTGCTCGTTACGACCGTTCGGAGCTTGCGCGCGCAAGGAGAGGGATCGCTTGGGTCCGGTTTTACCAACCTTGCCCACCATATTCGCACGCTGCGCAATTTCGGTGTGCCGGTCGTTGTTGGCATCAATCGCTTCCCCGCCGATCGAGACGAGGAATTGGACGCGATTGTCGCCGAATGCTCTCGGCAGGGTGTCGATTGCGCGTTGGTCGAGGCCTTTGCTAAAGGCGGCTTGGGGGCAATAGATCTGGCGGAGAAAGTTGTCTCTGTTATCAAGGCCAACCCAACGCCCGAGATTCATCCTAGCTATGCAATCGAAGACTCGCTCGAAGAAAAGATCCGCGAGATTGCGACCAAAGTTTATGGCGCTGCCGATGTGGCACTGAGCGATCGTGCTCGTGGACAACTTGCGCGCTATGCCGAGTGGGGCTTTGCCGGCGTGCCTGTCTGCATCGCCAAGACGCAATACTCGCTCTCTGACAATCCGAAGCTAATGGGCGCGCCTACTGGATGGACGCTTAATATTAATGATGTTTCGCTTTCAGCAGGCGCAGGTTTTGTGGTGGCTATCGCCGGCAACATGATGCTGATGCCTGGCCTGCCGGCCGCTCCGCGCGCCTTCTCGATTGACGTAGATGACGACGGGAAGATTGTTGGGGTGTGAATGCCCACGGGAGACTACTTCGGAAGGATCTGCCATTTGTCCTTATATTGAAGTGCCAAATTCCATCCAATGCCAGTTACAAGGTAGTCATTAGGTCGCTTGAGACGCTTGAGTTCATCGTGAATACAAAGATCGGTCGTCTTCTGCGTGAGTATGAAGAACTGATTCTCTTCACTTGTTGGGACGAAGGCCAGTATGTAAAAAAGATTATCTCCGACTAGCTTACGCTTAATTATCCATGGATTTTTTCTGTAGAGACCCTTAACATCCACGAGAAACATTCTCTTTTGTATAGGGCTTACAACCATCAGGTCAGCAAGTGGCGTTCTATTCCCCATCGTGAATGAAACTTCATAGCCCCGCTTACATAGCTCGGAGGCGACTGCGAACTGAGCGGCCCATTGCGTTCGATGTCCGCTCCGTTTTTCGTTGATCATTTTCATCAAGCTTTCTTCGAACTGCACGACGCTGAGGTGTCTGTGATTACGATCGCATGACCCTCGACTCGGCTGCGCATTATTCAGGATGACAGCTATTGAGGTTCGCGGTATCCCATCCTAGCCGCAAAAACAAAAACGCGGCGAGGGTGGGGCACCCTTTCTGATGGGGCACCCATTGTGTTGGTGGATACCGCTTTCAAAAAAAGCTGAGAGCTAAAGGCTAAAAGCTAAGAGCTGGAAGCTGGCGTTTGATAGCTCCGCACCCACTCGAGAATCGACCGCACTGCAACGCCGCTTGGGCCTTTGGCGATGTAGGGCTTGGAGTCTTCTACCCAGGCCATGCCGGCGATGTCTAGATGGATCCAGGGCGTGTCGTCGACGAAGACTTTGAGGAATTCGGCTGCCGTACTGGCACCTCCCCAACGGCCGCCAGTGTTCTTGATGTCGCCGATGTCACTCTTGATCAACTCGGCGTACTCTTCGCCCAAGGGCAAGCGCCAGAACTTTTCGCCCGAAGTGGCCAAGGCCGTGTCGAACTTTGCCCAGGTGGCTTCGTCGTTCGAGAACGCTCCGGCATTGACATAGCCCAGAGCGACGACACACGCGCCGGTGAGCGTGGCCGCGTCGATCAGGTGGGTGGCTCCGAGTTGGCGGGCATAAGTCAGTCCGTCGGCCAGCACAAGTCGGCCTTCGGCGTCGGTGTTGATGATCTCGAAGGTTTTACCGGGCTTGTCCGGGGAGATCGGCATGGCCGTTTGCACGTCTCCTGGCTTCTGCGCTGTTCCGGAAGGCATATTTTCGGCCGCACAGACGATCGCGATGACGCGCACTTTGGGCTTGAGCAGTGCAATGGCGCGCATCGCGCCGATCATCGCCGCGCCCCCGGCCATGTCGTACTTCATCTTTTCCATGTTGTCAGCGGGTTTGATGGAAATGCCTCCAGAGTCGAAGGTGATGCCCTTGCCGACCAACCCTAAAACGGGGCCTTCGGTAACTCCCTTTGGCTCGTAGCGCAACACGATCAGGGCGGGCGGCTCGGCCGAGCCTTGTGAGACGCTCCAGAAAGCGCCCATCTTCAGATCGTGCAGGGCGTCGGTTGAAAAATTCCTCCAATGGAGGCCGACCGACTCTGCCATCTGTCCGGCGCGCTGGCCGAGGACAGTGGGAGTGAGCTTGTTGCCGGGCTCATTGACGAGTGAACGGGCGAAGTTCTGGCTTTCGCCGATGATGACGCCTTCGGCGAGGGCAGCTTCAAGTACGGCCTTCTGCTCCTTGTCCTTGTCGGTTGTCTCCGTTTCAGCCTTTGTCGCGCTGGCCTTGTCAGCACTGATTTTTTTCGAATCAACCTTGTCCGGGCCGGCCTTTTCGGCGTCTGCGTTGACCGCATCAGGCTTTTTCGCATCGGTCTTATCCGCATCGGCGGATTTGTCTTTATCGCCATCGGCAATCGGCGCGGCAATCGGTGCTGCTTCAACCGGCGCAGGTGCCACCGGCACCATAAAGGTGCAGGACTGGACGCTCTGGTCTTTGCGGTCGCTGCGATAGGTGTCGGGATCGAAGTCACCCACGATCGCGCCTTCGGCGGCGGCGCGGGTGCAGGATGCGAGCGGGAGCGATTCCGCTGCAGGCTCGGCTCCCGCGCTTTGAGGCAGCGCCAAGACCAGTTCGCGAATGCCGCGCGGCTTGGTGAAACGCACGGAGGTTCCGGCGGCGCTTCGGACGGAGTGGACCGTGACTTTGGCTTGCTTGCCCACGCCGACCAGCAGCAAACGCTTGGCGGCCAGACCTGCCGGGGCGTGCAACAGCAGCGTCTCATTGACGCCAGCTTTGAATTCGCCGCTGGCCAAGGCAGCCTCGGCGGCGGAGCGAACCGCCGGGTCCGCAGTCAGCAAGACGGGCTGAGGCTTCACGTCGGGGCCTTTGGCGGTTTGGGTGTCGGTGGCCAGGACGGCCAGCAGTTCGGTCTCGATTCCGGCAAGGGGAGCGAAAGACAGTTGAGTCTTCATGTTCCCCATTATTTCATTGTTGCGGTCTAGCCGGGAAAGCAGCCAATGCATTTGGTTGAATGCAGCGAAATTCCATCACAGTTTCACAGTCTCACAGGAAATAGGGGGGGGGTGGGGGGGGGTAGCTCTTCGGCACGTTCGACCCGATCCAGTGATCCGTGCGGCCTACTCAACTTCAGAATAAACGAAGCATCGGGAATTATCTGCAAACAAGGCTTGCCGATTTGCGGCCCTCAATGGTGAAGGTCCGGCGGGAAGATCGGTGGCTGACGAGATTGCCCTCACCGCCCGCCGCGGTACTTGCTGGCATTGACGGCGGCACGGGCTTCGCGGTCACCCTCGCGGCGCTTCTCGGTCTCGCGCTTGTCCCAGTCCTGCTTGCCCTTGGCCACGGCCAGTTCACACTTGACTCGCCCCTTGCGAAAGTAAAGCCGGGTAGGGATGAGCGTGTGGCCCTTGATCTGCGTCTTGGAGAGTAGCTTGCGAATCTCGTCCTGGTGCAGTAGCAGCTTGCGCGTTCGGGTCTCGTCATGGTTCGCCATATTGCCGTGGGAGTAGGGGCCGATATGCATGTTGAGCAAAAACGCCTCGCCATTTTGAATGAGGCCATAGGAGTCTCTGAGGTTGGCCTTGCCTTCGCGGATCGACTTGACCTCGGTGCCGCGCAGAGCGACTCCGGCTTCAAACCGCTCCAGCAGGAAGTAGTTATGGCCGGCGTTGCGATTATGGGCGGCATCCCGCTCGCCACTGGCGATCGGGTCGCGGGGCCGAGTGGGCTTTTGCGGGCCAGTGGTGGCCGGCTGAACGATGACGTGGCTGGTTTGGCGGGCCATCGGAAAGCCTCCTCAATAGTCAATCCTAGCATTTATAGGGATTTGAACCGCGTCTGAACACGGGTTTTGCTAGAATGAGGCATCGCGAGAATGAAACGTTTCACTTACAGGGATTTAATAAATGATTGCGTCTGGGGCGGCCAAGGCAGCCCGCAAGGGTCCGATTCGCAGAGCGGACCGGCAAAGACGCCCGGGAGTTCGATGAACCGCCGCATGGATAGACAGTCTGCCTCCAGATCCCAGTTTTCAAGCTCCTTATTCAGGGGCGCCGCTGTTTGGATTCCACTCTTTATCGTTTTGGCTTTATTTGGTCTATCGAGCCTTCTGCTCCACGCCGAGTCAGCCAACAGCTTCTTCAAGCGGGGCCAGGCCGCCGAGGCTCACGAAGACTACGATGCCGCCCTCGAGAACTACCAGAAGGCGTGCGCCAAGGACCCCAAGGATCTCGGTTTCCGCTCGTCGCTTTACCGGGTGCGCGTGACTGCTTCGGCGGTCCACTTGACCAAGGGCTACAGGCTGATGAATGCAGGAAGCGAGCAGGAGGCACTATCGGAGTTTCTGCATGCAGCCGAGATCGACCCAGGCAATGAGGCTGCGCAGCAGGCTATTGCCAACATGCGGAAGAAGCTCGGCGAGGTGGTTCCCGCCGGGGAGACGAGCATAGCCCAACCGGAGGGGGCGCAGGAGAATCTGGACTCGATGGGTTCTCCGGCGGTGCTCAGGCCGGTCTCAAACGAGCCAGTCACCCTGCACATGCAGGAAGACTCCAAGGTGATCTACCAGGCGATCGGCAAAGCGGCGGGAGTGAATGTTCTATTCGACCCGGAGTACACCTCCAAGCGCATTCAGGTGGACCTGAATAATGTGTCGCTGCTGGACGCTTTGCGGATTGTGGGGACCATCTCCAATACCTTCTGGCGGCCGGTCACCGACAACACGATTTTTGTTGCACTGAATACCAAAGGCAAACGAACCGAGTTGGATGAAGAGGCGGTTCAGACGTTTTATTTATCGAACGCCTGGCAGCAGACCGACCTGACCGACGTGCAGACCGCGATTCGCAACGTACTGACCAACGTTAAAATCTATGCCGTGCCCAGCCAGAACGCGATCGTGATCAGGGCCACTCCGGACGAGCTGCTGCTGGCGCAAAAACTGATCAACGACCTGGACAGGGCGCGTCCCGAAGTGGTGGTGGATATTGCCATCCTGGAGGTAAGCAAAACCTGGGAAAGGAACCTGGGCATTGCGTGGCCTAGCTCGGTCGGAGTCGCGCTGCAATCGCCCACCGGCAGCAGCACGACTAGCACAACCGGCACGACCACTACGACGGGCTCGACAAGCACATCGGCAAGTCCGACGCTCTACGATCTTTCGCACCTCAAGGCCTCGAATTTTGCGGTGACGATCAACGGGGCCACAGCCAACCTGCTGCTCAACGACTCGAATACCAAAGTGCTGCAGAATCCTCGTATCCGTGCCACAGACGCGCAAAAGGCGATCATGAAGATCGGTGAACGCGTGCCTATCGCCACCGGTTCCTATGGGGGCGGCGGGTTGGGCGGCGTAGGCGGCGTAGGCGGACTGGGCATCGGCGTTCAGACCCAGTTTCAGTATCAGGACGTGGGTGTGAACATCGAAATGACGCCCACCGTGCATTTTGACCGCGACGTGACTCTCAAGATCAAGATTGAAGTGTCGTCAGAGGGTGCCCCGGTCACGATCAGCGGCGTCACCGAGCCGATCTTCAATCAGCGAGTAGTAGATCAGGTCATTCGCCTGCGGGAGGGAGAGGCATCCATCCTGGGTGGCATTCAGGAAAAGAGCATCACGGAATCCTGGAGCGGCATACCGGGGTTGAGTTCGATTCCGATTCTCAGGTATCTTTTCGGCTCGAAGGACCATACCGTCAACGACGACGACCTGGTCTTTCTGATCGTGCCTCACGTCGTACGCTCGCAGTCCCTCGATGCGTTAAATCTGCGCCCGATAGATACCGGTGTCGGGCAGTCAGTCGACATTCGCCACGTTCCGAGCGACGGTCCGGGGTCAAATGCGCCCTCAAATCAGGCGCCTCCGGTACGCCAACCGGCTGCTCCTCGCTCCAGCGTGGGCACGGTGCCTGGTGGCAGCGCGGCGGCAGCAGCACCGACAGCCATTGCCCAGATGCGCCAGGCGGCAGAGATGAATGGAAACTCAGCTGCGACGGCTCTTCCAGCGCCGGCAGCCAACCTTGCACCGGCGCCTCCCATGGCAGCGCCTGGGCCTGCGCCAAGCCCCGTGCCCGGCCAACCGACCGCCCAGACAGCCTCGGTGCGAAATCAGAGTGTGAGCCTGATCCTCAATCCACCCTCCGGTCCAATGGCTGTAGGCGCGACATTCCAGGTTCCGGTTGTGCTGACCGGCGGCATGGATATTGCGTCAGTACCCTTCAGAATTCAGTACGATTCATCGAAGCTCTCGCTTTTGAACGTGGTGGAAGGAGACTTCCTGGGGCAGGATGGAAAGGTGCCGACGCTGATTCATCAGGACGATCCGGAAAAGAGCATGATCACGGTCAACAACGTTCGTCCGCCGGGAGCTCCGGGGTTGAGCGGAGCGGGTGTCGTCTGCGTCCTTAGTTTCCAGACCAAGGCTGTGGGTGACAGCGCCATCGCCATTGCCGGATCGGGAGTTACGACGAGCGCGATGCAGCCGGTGGCGGCCAAGGGCAACAAGATCACCGTTCAGGTGCGGTAGATCTCCCTGACGAGGCCCAAATCGATGAAGGTGGATCAGCCAATTCGAATCGTGCGCTCGGGTGAGCGCGGGCTTACGCTGGTCGAGTTGATTGTGACCACGGCCATCTTGTCGATACTTGCCGCCGCGGCCTTTCCGGTTGCGCGCTTTGAGGTGAAGCGGCAAAACGAGCGGCAGCTCCGGTATGACTTGTGGATGATGCGCGACGCCATCGACAAGTACAAGGATGCGGCCGACCGGAATGCGTTTCAGACCAAGCTGGAGAGCCAGAATTACCCTCCCGATCTTGAGACGCTGGTGAATGGCGTGGAGGTGCAGACCAAGAAGGTGAAGTTTTTACGGAAGATTCCGATTGACCCGATGACCGGCACCGCCGAATGGGGGCTGCGCTCGATGCAGGACGATCCTACTTCGCAGTCCTTCGGCGGGCAGAGCGTCTTCGATGTGTATTCAAAGTCCACGGGCACGGCTCTGGACGGAACCAAGTATTCTGACTGGTAATGGCGGGCGCGAGCGGACTGAGCAAGGCCGACAAAATTAATCACCGCAACTAAGAACTGCGAGAGGGACCCGTGAGCAGCAGACGTAAACAAAACGGCTTTACGCTGATGGAACTGATGATTGTGATGGCCATCATCGGCGTGCTCACGGTGGTGGCCGTGCCCAGCTTCGTTGGCGCGATGCGGCAGGCCAGAGAAGCAGCGCTCAAGGAAGACCTGCACGTGATGCGCGCGGCTATCGACTCCTATACGATGGACAAGCAGAAGGCGCCTCAGTCGCTTGACGATCTGCTCACAGACGGCTACCTGAGAGCCATTCCAGAAGACCCATTCACACACGCCAAGGATACTTGGGTAACCGATACGGGCGACACGCTGCGGTCGGTGGACCAGAGCGACCCCGGCATCGAGGACGTCCACTCCGGCTCGCAGGAGACAGGCTCGGACGGTCAACCCTATTCCACCTGGTAGGCGAAAACGATCGCATCGATCGCAGTCGCACACAGTCGCAGAGGTAAAGATGCTTCGACGGACGTATCGAGGACTTACCCTTTTGTTCGCCATGGCCGCCCTTTGCGGTAGCTTGCTTGCGCAATCGGAAAAGACCATCTCCATTCGCATATTGGACAGTAAAACCGGACAACCTGTGGAGGCCTCGGGTTTCCAGGTTCGCGTCGATCACGAACAAGCGATCCATGTGAATTGGGTGGAGCAAAATGAGGACGGCACCAATAAGCTGGCCGTGCCCGCGGGTGCGTCTCTGCTCTCGATACGGGGAACTTACGATGATTCGACCCAGGTCTATGTCAATTGCGACGCCATCGACGGGAAAGCGAAGCCCGTCGACCGGTGGTACGAGGTCTCCGAGATTCTGATCTCGGGCGTTGTCGCTCCCAATCACTGCGGAAAGGCCAGCGACGCCGCCAAAGTGAAGCCGCCCGTCGCCAAACCCGGCGAGTTTGTTTTTCTGGTCAGACGGATGACGACTGTAGAACAATGGCGGCAATAACTCAATTGTTTTCTTTTGGACAGTTGAGCTCATCTGGACGATAAGATAATTCCCAGTTGCCTGCAATTTCCTCCTTGCATTGCAGGCGCTTCCCGATCCGTGTTCTTCTTGTGAAACGGAAGAGGCTTCGCGCTCAGGAGTCGATGCTGAAGCTGGTCGACGGAGGTCTTCTGATGACCATCGATACAAAGCACCCATTCGTCGCTCAAGTTGATTTGATTTATGCAGGGCTGATGGATGCGGCGGCATCGGCGCCCGAGCAGGGACGGGAGCTTGGGTTGGGAGGCAGGCTTTTCTATGCCGGGGATCTCGAGGGTGCCGGCAGTGCGCTGGTGGTGGCGGCCAACATTGGAGGCGCCGCGACGCTCGTGGCATCGTCCGATCTCGCCTCGCAGAAGCAGGCCATTCGCGAAGGCGTCATCGACTTCCTCGTAAATTCACTCGACGAGGCATTGCGCATTCTGAAGAACGAGATTCGAAAGGGCGATACGGTTGCAGTTTGCGTGAGCCAATCTCCGGATGAGGTTGAGAACCAGATGGCTGAGCGTGGAGTGTTGCCTGATCTGCTGCCGCCTGGTGCACAGGATGCGCCCAGATTTCAGACCTTCTTTGATCAAGGGGCGCGGCAGATTGAACCCACCCAGGCGAAGGAAGACCAGGCGGTGCTGAGCTGGAATGTATCCAGCGCTCAGATTCATTGGCTGCCCCGGCTGGATGCGATCGCCACCCAATGCATTGGCAGCTCAGAGAGCGGCGATCTACGGCGAGCGCGGCGCTGGCTTCGCCTCGCTCCGCGTTATCTGGGCCGTTTGGCGCAAGGAGTGCGGCTATTGCGCTGCGACGCCTGCGCGGCACAGAGCTTTGTCGAGAGGGTGCGCGAACAGGTGGA
>Ga0187890_10002102_pt1 | contig 14006 bp, 9 predicted proteins | sample June2016WEW_21_1_FD_133005 | JGI IMG/M metagenome (GOLD analysis project Ga0187890, IMG submission 133005) | Peatland microbial communities from SPRUCE experiment site at the Marcell Experimental Forest, Minnesota, USA - June2016WEW_21_10 | ecosystem: Environmental > Terrestrial > Soil >... | reverse complement strand
TTACACGCTCGATCCCACCATCACGCCCATGATGGACGGCGACACCTCCGTTCTCGCGCTGCGCATTCCGGGAGAAGAACTCCCGGAAGTTTTCCGCAATCCCGCGCTGGTCGCCAGCCAGGAAGAGTTCTGCGAACCGCCCAATCCGCCCTCGGCCGAGGATCTGGAGGGTTACTCGTGCAGCGCGGGCCATTCCTTCTGCTACATTTCGCCCTACGGCGATGTCTTCCCCTGCGTCCAGTTTCCCCTTCCCACGGGTAATATCCGCCAGCAGAAGTTTTTGGATATCTGGAATCTTTCCCCCGAGATGAAAGAGGTTCGCTCGATCAAGGCCAAAGATCTGACCGTCTGCTCATCGTGCTCGCACGTCAGCAGTTGCACGCGTTGTCCGGGGCTGGCCTATATGGAAGGAAGTATGCGGGGCCCGTCCACCGCGGATTGCGAGAAGTCGTTCTACCGCACCGGCGTGCCCACTGCGAACATGCTGCGGCAAGGGCTGTCGAAACCACGCACCACCGCACACCTGATCCAGATTCGGCCGATCGCCGTCCCTGCATGATACGGGGGCTCCTTACAGTACGCCCCCGGCAGCAGCAGCGTTGTGCCTGCGCTTTAGGTCAATGACCGCTTCCGCGCTGGCCAACTGTTCCAGCATGCGCTGCACCGCAGCCCGGACCTCATGCGTCGCCTCAGTGAACTTGAGCGCCGCGCCAATACCCATGTCCATGCGCACGACCTCGCTCGCCACCGTAACGTTCGTATGTTCGTGCGAGAAGGTGACTTCCAACTTCGATCCGGGCAGCAGTAGGCTGCCGCTTTCAACATAGCAACCACCCAGGCTGAGGTTGGTAACAATGCCCACGATCGCCCGTTCCAGCCCGTCGCCGCAAATTTCCGTGATGAGTTGGCCTCGCACCCGCGGATACAGACGGCGGTTTTTCTCCGTCGAGTGACTCCGCTTCTTCTGCAGATACATGCGTTTGTCGGCTTCCGAGAGGATTCTCTCGGCATCCATCCCGTCCTCGGGATACACCGCTTTGCCCACGCTCAGCGATAGAATGTCCTCGTTGCAGATGTCCTTCCCAGCCTGTCTTGCCAAGTCTCGCATCTGTTCGGCTTTGCGTGCGGACGCTTCGGGTGTGAGTCCAGGGGCGATGACCACGAACTCGTCCCCGCCCATGCGCGCCACATAATCGTACTCACGGCTGGTTTCCTTCAGGGAAAGCGCAAATCGCCGCAGTACCCGGTTTCCTTCCAGGTGTCCGAAGCGGTCGTTGATCTGCTTGAACCCATCCATGTCCGCGACCATCACGGTCAACGTTTTGTTGTCGCGTTTGCAGCGCGCCATTTCCCGGTCGAGTTGCAGGAATAGCGAGCGCGCATTGGGAAGACCGGTGAGGTAATCGGTAACCGCCGAACTCTCCGCCTGCTCATACTTCAGCGCGTTCTCGATGGCGAGCGCCATCTTGGAAGTCACAGCCCGCAAAATACGCAGGTGGTCGGAGATAAAGAAATCTTTTTCCGCGTGGTACAAAGCCACCACGCCGACCACGCCCTGCAAGCCCTCAAGCGGAACCGCGAGCGCTGACATCAGCGTGCTGTACTTCGAAGTATCGTTCAAGTAACCGGGCTCGACCGAAGGGTTGCCATTTAGGATCGGTTTGCGGTTTTGCGCTACCCACCCCGACAGCCCTTGTCCAATCGGAATGCGCAACGAAGCAAACAGCCGGAAGTTGTCGCCATTCACATATTCCGGCACAAGTTCATCGCCCTGGCAGATGTAGATCGCAATCGCATCGTAAAGGATAACCCGGCGCAGCTTCACCGCAAACACCGAGAGCGTTTCGTCCAGACTGAGCGAAGCTCCCATATCCTGGCTGAGTTCGAAAAGAGTCTGCGCTTCCTGGCGCGCCGCTGCGATCGAACTCAGAAAACTGCGCTCCGGCAACTGCCGCCGTCCTTGCTCGGCGAAGCCGGCTGCCGGCTTGATGGAGGGCTCATCCTGCGCGTCTTCATCTTTCACTTCCGTGGATAGCTTATGTTTGCCCAGGCCGTCGGTGCGTAAGTGAACCAGTTGCTCCAGCTCCACGTATCGTCGTTCGAGCACTCTCACCACTTGCGGATCAAATGCCTTTCCCGTTTCCTCCACCAGCCGCGCCATCGCTTCATGCAGCGGCAACGCCCGCCGGTATTGCCGGTCGGAAGCGAGCGCGTCCAGAAAATCCACCGCCGATAGGATGCGGGCGCCAATCGGAATCTCGGTCCCTTTCAGTCCCATCGGATAGCCGGTCCCATCGAACTTTTCATGATGGGCCCGCACGATGGGCACAACGGGGTAGGGAAATTGCACGCGTTCCAGAATTTCCGCTCCCACCGTCGGATGAATCTTCATTTTCTCGAATTCTTCCGGCGTCAGGCGCCCGGGTTTCGAGATAATGTGCTCGGGAATCGCCAGCTTTCCGATGTCGTGCAACAGGGCTGCGGCCTGCAAGGCTTCCATTTCTTCCCGGTCGACCTTGAGTTCCTTCGCAACTTCGACGGCGTACACGCGAACCCGCTGCAAGTGGTCGTGAGTAGTCTGATCCTTGGCCTCAATGGCGAGGGCGAGTACCTCGATCGTGCGTATATGCAACTCGGCCATCTCTTGCACATGCCGCTTCTCGTCTTCCAGCTTGCCGAGGTAAAGACGGTAGGAACTGTAGATGAGGTATGCCACCGGAAGCGTCAGCAACGACGTCTGCCAGTCGGTAAAGCCGTGCAGCCAGCTCATCGCGCCCGCCAGGCCCGCGGCCACCAGGTAGTAGGGGAAGCTCCAGAAGAAGCCTGCCCACACCTTGCGCAGCGACCTGCGCTCCGTCAAGGAGATGACGGCGGAAACCGGAACCGTGTTGGCCACGAAGTAAACGCACGCCGCCAGAAATAGCGACGTAGATGGGTTATTCACCGCGTGATGCGCCAAGAAATATCGATACGAGGCGAAGGTCACCGCGATGGCCATTGCCGTCGAACAGACGTTGAAGGCGACTTGCAACGGAATCGGATGCTCTCCCAAACTCTGCACAACCACCGCCGCGCAGCCCAGCGCCATCGCTTCCGGCAAGCTCAGTTCCAGCACTCCCAGCAGGAGAAATAGAAAGTTCACTGACATCGTCCCGGCAGTTCCAGGCAGATTCACCTTGAGCCGCGAGGCGGCCAGCGCAATCGCGAAATAGCAGCAAAACTTGAGCGGATTCTCACTCCCGCCGTGTAAGAGCGAATAGGTCAAAACGGCCGTCCCGCAGAGCATGACCGCGGCGACAAAAAAGCGTGGCGTCGCGCTCATTTCCCTCCAGGATTGAGGGCAAGCGTTCATTCCAGACGTACCCCTCCCCGGGCACGGGTTGCTATTCCCAGGCGCAAAAAAAAGGGAATATTCATTGATAACAGGCCCGGGAGGGGCAGGAAAGGATTCGGCGATTTGAAGATAAACTTCCGTAACCGGGGACAACTGACCTTTGGCTGGTACTTTGCCTTGCAAGTCCCGGAAATAAACTCTTAAGCCATAGAAAAACGCCGCCAACCACCGCCAGGGCGAACCTGAGCTTGCCCGGCCCGCCGCATCGCATAAACGGGCTTCCAGCCATGTGCCGTCTGCCCGATACCGCTTGTGGCCAACATCGGAGGCGGGCGGCCTGCTCCACAGGCCTCGCGGCCAATCCTCATGATATGCTGTTGCAATCCATAATCTACATTAAGTGGATAGACTTTATCGTATTGTGAACCGGGGGTAGTCTCGAGTCTTGAAGGGCCGAATGCCAGGCTAGACAGAGTTCACCACGGTTCTTACAATCGCTGGTCGTTTCCTTTTGCCTTGATGTTGGATAATTGAAAACTGAGGAGCCGGAATGTCACAGGACAAACACGCCGAACAAAAGCGGCACTTTGCGACTTTGGCCGTTCATGGCGGCCAGGAAGTTGACCCTACCACCAAGTCTCGCGCCGTCCCCATTTACCAAACCACGTCGTACGTGTTTGACGACGCCGACCATGCCGCACGCCTGTTTGCCCTAAAGGAATTCGGCAACATCTATACCCGGATCATGAATCCGACCACCGATGTTTTCGAGAAGAGAATCGCGGCACTGGAGGGAGGAGTTGCGGCACTGGCCACAGCTTCCGGCCAGGCTGCCGAGACCTTGGCTGCGATTACTCTGGCGGTCGCCGGTGACGAACTCCTATCCACCACCTCGCTCTATGGCGGAACCTACAATCTCTTTCACTACACGCTGCCGGAGCTCGGAATCAAGGTGCGCTTCGTCGATGGGGGCGACTTCGACGGATTGAAGAAGGCGATCAATTCCAAGACTAGGGCGCTTTACACTGAGACGCTAGGCAACCCAAAACTCGACGTTGCCGAGATCGAGACCCTGGCTCGCATCGCCCACGAAAGCGGTGTGCCTCTCGTCATCGACAACACTTCCGCCTCCCCGGCGCTGGTTCGTCCCATCGAGTGGGGAGCCGATATTGTCGTCAATTCGGCGACCAAGTTTATTGGCGGGCACGGCACCTCCATCGGAGGCGTGATCGTGGATGCCGGAAAGTTCGATTGGAAGGCATCGGGACGATTCCCGGGCCTTGTCGAACCCGACCCCTCTTACCACGGGGTCTCCTACACCGAGGCGTTTGGACCATTGGCCTTCATCCTCAAGGCCCGCGTGCGGGGCCTGCGCGACACGGGCGCGGCGCTCTCGCCGTTCAATGCCTTCCTGTTGCTGCAGGGCGCTGAAACGCTTCATCTCCGCATGCAGCGCCACTCCGAAAACGCGCTTGCCGTAGCCAGGTTCCTCGAAACCCACCCCGCCGTCGTTTGGGTCAATTACCCCGGCCTGCCTTCGAGCAAATACTATGCTCGGGCGCAGAAGTATCTGCCGAATGGCTCGGGATCGCTCGTGACGTTCGGAATCAAGGGCGGCTACGAAGCGGGACGCAAGCTGATCAACTCTCTGTCCCTGTTCAGCTTGCTGGCTAACATCGGCGACGCGAAATCGTTGGTCATTCACCCCGCGTCCACCACCCACCAGCAACTCTCCGAAGCCGAACAAAGGGATACCGGGGTTACACCAGAGTTGGTGCGCTTATCGGTAGGAATCGAAGACCTGCGCGACATCGTCGCCGACCTCACCCAGGGACTGGAGAAGGCAACTGGGCTGTCGCCAAAAGCAGCGACGGCAAAGTAGGGGCAACAAAGTAGGAGCAAAGAATGCCGACCATCATTCCGTCGGTCCGGGCGAAGCACTCTTTTGCTGAAAAGGAAGGCTTCGCCCTGGAGTGCGGTGGCGAACTCCGCCCCGTGACTCTTCAGTACGCCGTGTACGGAGAACTTAACGCGGCGCGCGACAACGTGGTCCTCGTCTGTCACGCGCTCTCCGGCTCCGCCGAAGTTGCCGATTGGTGGCCCGAGCTGTTTGCCGCCAATGACTTCTTCAGCATCGCCCCCTATTGCGTAATCGGCATCAACATTCTGGGATCGTGTTACGGCTCGACCGGTCCACAGTCCATCAATCCCAGCACCGGGAGGACCTATGGCCCTGACTTCCCGCTGGTCACCGTCGGCGACATTGTCCGCTCGCAACGAGAGGTTCTCGATCACCTCGGAATCGATCGCATTCAACTCGTCATCGGTGGTTCGATTGGCGGCATGCAGGCCTTGCAGTGGGCCATGGATTTCCCCGACCGCGTCGACAACTGCGTAAGCATCGCCGCGACGCCGCTCGGGCCGATGGGACTGGCGCTAAATCACATGCAACGCCAGGTCATCCGGCTCGACCCCAGGTGGAAGAATGGAGACTACGGCGACCAGCCACCGGCTCTCGGCCTGGCCCTGGCACGGAAAATTGCCATGTGCTCTTACAAATCGGCGGAGTTGTTCAGCACCCGCTTCGGGCGCAATCCCAACCGCAACGGCGAGAATCCATGGGCGGAACCAAACGCTCGCTTCGATGTCAGCGGTTATCTCGATCATCAGGGCGAGAAATTCGTACAAAGGTTCGATACCAATTCCTATCTCTGCATCACGAAAACCATGGACACCTTCGACCCCGTCCGCAAGTACGGCTCCATCCACGCCTATAGCCGCATCAAAGCCCGCGTCACCCTCGTGGGCATCTCCTCCGATTGGCTCTTTCCCGCCTCCGAGGTGCAATCTTTGGCTGGTGAGCTCAGAAGCTGCGGCGTCGATTGCATCTACCGTGAAATCGAATCCTCCCACGGCCATGACGCTTTTCTGGCCGAACCCGACAAACTCGCCTCCATCCTAGCGACCCGACTGTCGCCGCGCCTGACGCCTGACTGAAGCGGCCTTTGGGAAGGGCACGACTTCAGTCGTGCCGATAAGTCGTCGAGAATGGTTTGCGCTTTAGCGCCCGAGGTGTGCCCTTTGCGCTCGCCATGAGTTTTTCCGCGGCCTTTGAAGCCGTGACCTTCCCAGTTCTCTCGCTTCATGAACGATGCGGGTTAGAAGTGAAACCCAAGCTGAGCCGTCAGCGCGCGCGGCGTCACATAGTGCGTCCCGCTGAAGGTAGAAAGAAAGTTATACAGCGCCAGTTTGTTGGTCACGTTGATGGCGGTAAGCATAAGACTCCACTTGTAACGATCGCCTTTGAACAGGTTATCGTCGCCCACTACAAGATCAAGAAGGTTGCGCGACGCAATGCGTGGCGGATTGTGGTCGTCGTTCTCGGCATTGATCGCCGGCACTTTGATGAGATTCGATCCGAACTGCGATGCCAGACAGGCGGAGTTCAGCGGAGCCGTCGGCGTTGCACGCTGAGATCCGCAGAAGAACCCGGCCTCGAACTCCTGGTCGGCACTCAAGGGATTTCCGAAAGAATCGCGTAAGAAAACGGCTGGTTGCCCGCCGTTCAGAGTCGTTGACTGCGGGCAAGTGTTGCTTGCGCCTAACCCGTAACACGGAGCATTGCCGGCCACCAAACCGCTGTCGTACCGCCAGTTGCCGCCGATCCACGGGCCACGCTTCCACGGCTGGTATTGCACGTGGGTTGTCTCGTTGAACTTTTCGTCGTGGTCAATGCGGAACGGGAGTCCGGCGCCAGTCGACACCGTTGCGCCCGCTCCCCCGATCTGCGGCTGGAAGAACCGCGCCGCCACGCTGGAAAAGACCATCTGCGCCGAAAAACCATGCAGGTTCGGGACGCTCACGCGCCCGGCATATCCCGGAATTTTGGCGTTGTGCCATTCAATGGGGAAAGTAATCGGGGTGTTCCCGAGCACACTGAAATCGTAGCCATTGTGCGTGTACTTTGTAATCCACTCGCCGGAAAACACCAGGTACCGCCCGAGAGCTTGCTCCAGGCCAGCGTGGAATTCGTTGCGAAAGCCGGGACTCAAGGCCCCCGACGACACACCCGTACAGGCAAGAAACGGACGTAAAACCTGGTTGCTGCATCCGGTGCTGGAAAGTATCAGATTTTCATTGAAAGGGGATTCCAGGGTGCGCGCATAGGAAACGCGAAGAATCGTGCTCGTCTTCTTCACGTTGTATGAGATTCCGATACGAGGCTCAGCCTGGCTCGCGACGGTGAGACCGTTGTAGAGATCGCCGCGCAAACCCAGGTTCAAAGACCAGTGCCCGGCTGTGATCACGTCCCGAATGTAGAGAGCAAGCTCCTTCACGTCCGTGTGGCCATTGAAAGTGTAAGGCCCTCCACCGCGGGTCAGGTCGTAGGGAAACAAGGTCGGATTGAAAGCAGGGTAAAACGCGGTGTTGGGTGCGTTGGGATTGAAGTACAGGTTTGTAGGATCGGCAACATTTGGCGCGTAGCCGAAGCCGACACATTGCGAGGGATTGGTGAAACCCGGCACAGGAACGTTAGGATCCGTTGCCGTGGATAGAGTCAAGCAAGGTGCGTTGAAGGCTGCATCGACGATCCCGATAGTGTCGTTTTCATCGAGAAATGTTTGCTGGTAAGTGACTCCAGCCTTGAGCTGGTTCACTCCTTTGACGTAAGAGATATCGGATCGAATCCCCGTATTGGTAAGGGTGCGGTTCTGACCCACCGACTGTCTCTGCAAACTCGGAGGCCCAAGGTCCGCAAAAGGGTCGTTGCTTGGGTAGTAGTTGTAATCGTCGCGGCGCACGAATGCGCCCAAAGTGAATACCGAGTTCGTACTTATCAGGCGCGTCCAGGAAGGGGCGATATTAAACGTCCCAATCTTGGAGCGTTGATCGGTCGCTCCAACCGTAACGCCGTTGGGAGCTACGCCGTTATAGTCCTCCACTGGTGGAAGAACCCCGCCCAGTCCGCTCCAGGCCGTCGCGTTTTGCGCGTCAATCGAATTCGGTGTCTGGAACCAGCTCCGGCTGTAGCTGAAGTTCAAGTGAATCGAGTCGGCGGCTGAGAGTTGAAAGTCCACACGGTCAAACAGGCTCTCTTCGTTGCCCTTGTCGTGTATCACCGCGAATTCCGGCGCGTCCAGGAACCGGCCGGTGTTCAGGCCGCCCACGGAGATGAAGTTTCCCCAGCTCTTACCCCCATAAGCGAGATCGGCCGACGCGTTGGATGACCCAAACGATCCGTAGGAAGTCGTAACGCTGCCGTGGGGCGTGGTTATGCCTTGGCCCGAGCGTGTGGTGGCCACAATCACCACGCTGGTCTTGCCTCCGTATTCCGCCGGCGGCGCGCCCGATATGACTTCCATCGATTGAATGGAATCGACGGAGATCTGGTTCGAGAATGTCTTGCTATGCTGGTCCGTATCGGGCTGATCGTCAATGTTGAACGAATTTTCCGCGTGATCGCCCAGCCCGTGGATTTGGCCGTTGGAATCGGAAGCGATGCCCGGCGTTGCTTCACCAACTATCCCACTCATGGTCGACGACCCGCTTCCCATGGGAAGTCTGTCGATCAACTCCTTGTCGACGTCGGAGTGGAAAGTCGGATCGTTCTCTACCAGGTCTCCCTTATCCTCGACCGTAACCGTGGTGGAAGAACCGGATACTTGAAGGTTGATCTGGACACTGGCCGGCACCACCGACCGGACTTCCACATCCTGCGCGTATTGGGCGAATCCCGCAGCCGTCACCGTCATGTGGTAAGGATTAAACGGCACGTTCAGGAAACTGAAATTCCCCTTACTGTCGGTAGTGGTCGTTCGGTCAAAGCCGCTGACCGGGTTGTGAATCTCAACGCCCGCATTCGCAACCACCGCACCCGAAGGGTCCAGGACCGTACCGCTGATCGATCCCGAACTTCCCCCCGACTGCGAATTCACAGTCCCAGCACTCAACCCCACAGCAACCGCAAAAATAGCCGCAGCCAGACAGCCCTTGTAAAACCAGCGCATGATTCCTCCAACAAAAAATGGTTCTGGAGCGAGTCCGATCAACGATCACAGATCAAAGATCACAGATCAAAGATCGACGCTCGCGGCCCCGGGAAATACTTATTTGGATTGGGCGCGGGATCAGAGCGCAGGAGGAGGACGGATAAACTGGGTGGTGACGGGACGGAAGATCGGGGAAACCTCTGCCACCAGAACCGCCAGGACTGCCGTAGCCAAAACCGGCGTCGAGGCAGGCGTCTGGGTACTAAGTCCGGCATGAGCGGTCGCGCAAATCGAGCAGGTATGGCGGGAAGTGGTCGAGTTCTCGGAATGCGAGTGGGTCGCCTGCACCGTCCCCATCACGCACACCAGCGTAACCGCGAGCATGCACACAGCTCTGACGAAGACGCCCCGATTTGCCGATACCCTCAGCATGCCGCCCCGATGTTGATGATCCCCACCTAATTGCTTTCAGACGATTTTACGCTTAGATGGTTGTCCACGGATAGGCGAAGCACAAAAAAAGAACAGGCGAAGCACAATAAACGATAGGCGACGCGCCAAAAAAGCGAATCCAGCCAGCACACCCCAGATCCCGCCCCCTAGCAGGCTGCGGAAAAACTCCGGTCTCGTATCAGGGCATCGCTTTAGCGATGCCGCAAATCCTTCGAAATCAACCGCCCCTTTAGGGGCTGAGGGCCGAACACTAACTTTTTCCGCAGCCTCCCAGCCGAGAACCAACAATAGCACTATCACCGGCGAACGCATTCTCCGACAATCATTGGAATAGGAGTACCACCAACGGTCGTTAATTTGCGCCACCTGCGTCTTAATTTGTTCTTTCTCAGATGTGCCCGCGCTTGCTCGAAGGCGGGTCTTTCGACGTCAGACTCAGGGAGAGGTACCTATGTCAGGACAAGTCATTTTGTATTTTGAAGACCAAGCGGACGCCTTGCGCTTCGCCCTCGCCGCCGGTTCAGTGATGTCAGGCGATGGAACTCGCGCCACCGGCGATTTAGTCCAGGAAACGGCGCGAATAACGCGCATCCGGTTGGACGACGCCAACCGAGGAAAGGGCCGGCAACCCAATCCGCCCGAACGCATCGCGTAACCGCGCCTGTGGTCCCCCGCGCACGAAAACCACCGCGAGCGAAAGTCCCCGCCGGCGCGGCCGGCCCCGAATTAGAATGTCTGCATGCCCATCGCTGAACAGGCCTCCTCTTCCACCGCGCTCGACCTCGCCTGGGTTCGCGCGCAGTTCCCGGCGCTCGCGCAAACGGTCAACGGGCATCCTGCGGTCTTTCTGGACGGCCCCGGCGGTACGCAGGTACCGCAGCAGGTAATTGACGCCATCGCGGACTACCTGGCGCGCGACAATGCCAACACCGGCGGCGCCTACCAAACCAGCCGCAACACCGACCGCATGATCGCCGAAGCGCGCGCGGCGATGGCAGATTTTCTGAATTGCGATGCCGACGAAATTGTGATCGGCGCCAACATGACGGCGCTGACCTTCGCGATGAGCCGCGCGCTAGGCCGCGAACTCGGCCCCAGCGACGAGATCGTGCTCACCTTGCTCGACCACGACGCCAATTTTTCGCCCTGGAAAGCGCTGCAAGAAGAAGACAAAGGCGTGGCCATCCGCACCGTGAAGTTCAACCCAGCCGATTGCACGCTCGACATGCAAGACTTGGCGGCCAAAATTGGCGATCGCACGCGGCTCGTGGCCGTTGGTTATGCGTCAAATGCAGTAGGCACGATCAACAACGTAGCCGAAGTGGTGCGCCTGGCGCGGCAAGCCGGAGCGCTGAGTTACATCGATGCCGTCCACTACGCTCCGCACGGCCCCATTGACGTGCGCGCCCTCGACTGCGATTTCATGGTCTGCTCGACCTACAAATTTTTCGGTCCGCACCTGGGCGTTCTCTACGGCAAGCGCGAGCACCTGAAGCGCCTGCATCCTTACAAAGTCCGGCCCAACACCAACAACATTCCGAACTGTTGGGAATGGGGAACCCTGAACCACGAAGGCATCGCGGGAATCAAACCCTGCGTGGATTACTGGGAGAAACTCGGCCGCCGAGCGAATCCCGCGGTCACCACCCGCCGCGCTGCGATCATGGCCGCGCACCAAGCGATTCATAGGCACGAACGAAAAATGGTGGAGAAGATGATCGCCGGCTTGCTAGCGATCCCCGGATTGAAGCTCTACGGCATCACCGACCCGCGGCGCTTCGAAAATCGCTGCGCGACCTTCGCCGTCCGCATCGAAGGCCACACGCCGCTGGAACTCGCAACCAAGCTCGGCGAGCGCGGCTTCTTCACCTGGGACGGAAACTACTATGCCCTGAACCTAACCGAACAGTTAGACGTAGAGCGCCTGGGAGGATTTCTGCGCATAGGCCTGGTGCACTACAACACGATCGAAGAAGTGGAACGACTGCTGGCCGCGCTGCGAGAAATTGTGGGTTGATCTGACGAAAACGCTGTCGTGTGTGTAAGAATTCGTTTTTCGCGCAACCGAGTGGAACAAAGCTCGCAATAACACAGCCCCAGAGGGGCGGCCTAGCTTAGCCCCGCGCTTCAGCGCGGGGTAAAGAGGAACGGCGATTCAAGTCCCGGAGGGACGACCGAAGCTCTCACGCGCACACTGTGGGGGGCTACGACCGCAGTTCTTCCACGCCTTCGCCGCGTCCTATCAAAGCCACGTTCGCCAGCCCAATAAACAGCCCGTGTTCGACGATGCCGGGGGTATCGCTCAAGATAAGCGCCAGCGCCGCCGGGTCTGCGATCTTTCCGAAGCTGCAATCGAGAATCTGATTGCCGCTGTCGGTTAGGAAAGGACTGCCGTCAGCCTTCGTGCGCAATTTGGGCGACGCGCCAAGCGCGACGATCTTCTTCTCGACCACGGTTCGAGCAAACGAAATTACCTCGACCGGCAAAGGAAATTTCCCCAGCACCGGAACAACCTTTGCGGAGTCCGCAACCACGATCACCTTCTTGGAAGCCGACGCGACGACCTTCTCGCGCAACAGCGCACCGCCGCCGCCTTTGATCAGGCGCAACTGGGGATCGACCTCATCGGCGCCATCGATGGTGATGTCGATCTCCGGATGCTCGTCAAGCGTGGTCAGCGGAATGCCGGCCGCGCGCGCCAGATCGGCGGTCTGGACGGAAGTTGGGATCCCGATGATTCTCAGTCCCGCTTTCACGCGCTCGCCGAGAGCGACGACCGCGAAATAGGCGGTTGAGCCAGTGCCTAATCCAACGACATCGCCGTCGCGCACCAGCTTGGCACCGGCGCGGCCCGCGGCTTCTTTTTCCCCTTCATTTGCCATGACTCACTCGTTTCACGACTCAACTCATTTATTGAAAATTTCTATGTAGGCAAGATAGCCCGCCAGCACCAATCCGAAAATAGCGAGCAGGTAAGACACGAGGTCGACTACGAATCCGGCGGGCTCGAAGGTGTTCGAATCCAGTTGCATCCTCGTCTTACGATAGCGCCCGAGACCGGCAAGGATAAGCAACACTCCACCGGCCGCGGAAATAATCCCCAGCCATGTAGTGAAGCCGGGGGTGACGGACTTGTATCCCTGAAGCTTCATGAATTCGCGCAGGGCGATGGAGAAGCGTCCGATGGCGAATCCGAAGATGATGGTCGCGACGCCGGTTCGCACCCACGCCAAAAAGGTGCGTTCGTTGGCCAGGTGGTCGCGCGCGCGATTGGGGTTGGGATTCTCAGGCATGCGCTTGAGCAGGCAAGTCTAGCAAGCCCGCTATTATTCCACAGCCTTCTGAATCAGCGCAGGGATTCCCGCAATGTTTTTCAGCAGGTCCGCTGGAAAGCCGTGCCGCTGCTGAAGGTATTGGGGCGAATTATAGGAGAGCCACACCTGGCCCTGCTCGTCTTGCCACGCGAGTGCTTTCAACGGAAGGTCGATGGCCAGCTGGGGCGCGGCAACCATCAAAGGCGTCCCACCTTTCGGACTGCCGAAGATCAGTAACTGCGTCGGGCGCATTTTGAGGCCCACCTTCTCCGCCTCGCCGCTGTGGTCAATGAGGGCGAAAACCATGATGCCTTTTTCTTTGAGGATCGACTGGAGCCGTGCCAAAGTTTCGGGCACGGAGTAGCGACTGGACACATCAATCATTCCGCTGGCCATGGGGCGCCTCCGGTTTATGAGCAGTGGTAGTTTAGCAGCCCGTTACGAAAGTGGAGAGCCGGGTGTCCCCGCCCGGCCCGCACGCGCGAGACACCCGTCTCCATCGCATGACTTCTTCTGCCTGAATCTGACACACCAGACCGATCATCCGTATATTCTATAGACATCTTCTATGGCGACCTCAACTCGAAATACTAGCAAGCGCGCGGCCCCTGCAATCATTGAAAACCACGAACGGGAACGTGTGTTCGGGCTGTTCCGGCAATTTGGATATCTGGAGGCCGAACTGAACCCGCTCGGCCTGCTGCCTCCGCAACCGCATCCCGACCTGCGGTTTGATAACAATATCGACAGCGAATGGGCGCGGGAAGCGCGGCGCATTTATTGCGGAAGCGTAGGCGTGGAGTTCATGCACATCGTCGACCCGGAGCGCCGGCGCTGGATTCAGAATCGCATCGAGGCCGAACCGCCTGCAGTCGAGCTCTACCACGACCGCGCTCTCGATCTGCTCGTGCGCGC
>Ga0187890_10002099_pt1 | contig 14011 bp, 8 predicted proteins | sample June2016WEW_21_1_FD_133005 | JGI IMG/M metagenome (GOLD analysis project Ga0187890, IMG submission 133005) | Peatland microbial communities from SPRUCE experiment site at the Marcell Experimental Forest, Minnesota, USA - June2016WEW_21_10 | ecosystem: Environmental > Terrestrial > Soil >... | reverse complement strand
GTACACAAATTTACGACTCGCAGGTTAAAGACGCCTTTGGGGCCTTGCATGACGTAGTCTTCCACAAGGCCACGTTCACGGACACCGGTGGCCGTGTCCTCGGGCTGATCGGCACGATTCTCGACATCACCGAGCACGCCAAACAAGCCCGAGAGATCAAACACCTCAACCGGCTTTACTTGGTGCTCAGCCGTGTAAGTCAGGCAGTGGTGCGGGCAACATCCCCCGAAACATTTCTAGAGCAAGCGTGCCGAGACATCGTTGAGGGGGGAGGTTTTCTGTTGTCCTGGATAGGCTATGTGGAACCCATAACCAACGCAGTCGTGCCGACAGCCTCCTGGGGCGGGATTAACGAGTATGTCCGGGGCATCACGGTCTATGCCGACAATCGCCCCGAGGGGCGTGGACCAACTGGCACATGCATTCGCGAACGTCATCCTTCTGTGTATAACGACTTCCTGCATGATCCGGAGACCCTTCCGTGGCGTGATCGAGCTGCGCCTTTTGGCATCGCCGCTTCTGCGGCATTTCCTATTGTAAGGGCGGGACGGGTGTGGGGCGCGTTGACAATTTATTCCGATGAGGTTGACCGTTTTGGCGACGAAGACGTGAAGCTGCTCGGAAAGGTTGCCGGCGACATCGGATTTGCCCTCGACAACCTGGACAGTAAATTGCGCCACGAGCAGGCCGAAAAGGAGCGGGCTCAGGTAGAAGCCCAGTTGCTGCAGGCTCAGAAGATGGAAGCACTTGGCACATTGGCTGGAGGAATTGCCCACGACTTTAATAACATCCTTGGGATTATCATGGGCTACACGGAACTGGCCAAGTGGGAATCGAGTGAAGGAAGTCCAGTGCAGGGCAAACTGGATGAGGTGATCAAGGCAGCCAAGCGGGCAAAGGAACTGGTGAAGCAGATCCTTGCATTCAGCCGCAGGACAGAGCAGCAACAGACACCCTTGCAGTTGGGGATAATCGTTAAAGAGGCATTGCAGGTTTTGCGGCCATCTTTGCCTTCAACCATAGAGATAAAGACGGAAGTGCTCAGCAAGGCGGCTGTGTTGGCCGATCCTACTCAAATGCACCAGGTGCTGATGAACCTTTGCACCAATGCCGCCTATGCTATGCAAGATCATGGCGGGGTGCTGCAGGTGAGATTGGCTGACGTCTTGCTTGAAGGCGAATCGACTCCATGCCGGGCGGGTTTGAAGCCGGGACTTTATGTCGAACTTACAGTCAGAGACACCGGATGCGGCATAGATCCTGCCATACTTAATTTGATCTTCGATCCCTTTTTCACCACCAAAGAACCGGGAAAAGGCACTGGGCTGGGCCTATCCGTGGTTCATGGAATTGTAAAGAGCCATGATGGGGAAATCGATGTGGAAAGTGAGCCGGGCAAGGGGACCAGGTTCACCGTACTCATCCCAGCTTTGAAGAGTGCGTGCACACCAAAGAAAGTGGAAGTTCAAATCCCTCTTCCTCGTGGCCAGGAGCGGGTCCTTGTTGTCGATGATGAGCCTCAGTTGGCCGAAATCATAAAGCAGATGCTTGAAAGCCTGGGGTACGATGCGGTCTCCCTGACAAGCGGGACGGAGGCCCTTGAGGTTTTATGTCACCAGCCGCTTGAAAATCCTTTTGACCTGGTGATTACGGACATGACCATGCCGCACTTTACTCGCGCTGATCTTGCCCGTGAGCTTCGTGGGTTCCAACCTGTGATTCCAGTAATACTCATGACCGGCTTCAGCAGGAACATGGATGAGGAGAAGGCGAAGGATCTCGGGATTCAAGGCTTCGTGATGAAGCCTGTGACCCTGGAGCAACTTGCCAAAACGGTACGAGAGGTACTTGATCTAAGAGTGAAATGAGCAGGAGACGCTGATCTGCAGGCAATATAATAATTATTCAGTTCTCACTGCCAGAATCATTCCTGGCTTGACAGTTTACGGACACTGAAAACTCTACTGCGGCTTACGGCCGTGAGCCTGGACCATCCGGGCTGTAATGCTTCACCAGGGACCGGAGGATACAATGAAAAGCGTGGACATAAGAAAACTGTGGCTCATCCGACTAACGAGTACCTCTGGGTATGTGGTAGAGGTGGAGTTTAAAATACTCAAGGTCTCCGAACCAGTAAGCGTGTCTTTTGAGGATCTTTCCGCGTTGCATTAATTCATCTTTGCCACCTGGAGCGGCTGCATCCGCCCGGGCTTAGCGCCCGGAGTTCTCCTTGGGAACTGAATCCCTGGCAGATCGTCGGGCCTGAGCTTTTTGGCGAGCATGGCTTTTAGTTTGATAATGGCCTTTTTGTGAATCTGCGAAATCCTGCATTTGGTATACCCGAGAATTAATCCGATCTCTGTCATCGTCAGCTCTTCGTAGTAGAAGAGCGAAATAACGATCTGCGCGTTTTTTTCGCCAGTCGGCCTATGGCCTCCGCGAGGTGTCTGCGTATCTCATGCCTGTAAGCGTTGTCGAAGAGTTCGTCCGAGCCGGATGCGAGCAGGTGCGATTCTTGGTTTGTCCCGATGACTTCGTCAATGTTCTCGGCGTGTTCAAAATGAGCGCAATACGAAATGGATAGACTACCAAACCAGTAGAATTGTAAAGGCCATCGGTGGCGAAAACGCCATGGAAACTGTACCCTAAGAGTATGGCAAATTTGCCATACGTTGGTATTTATTCTTCGCTGACGTTTCAAGCAGTCTCAACCTTGGCTTCATCCCATACTGTCGGCGCTTTGATCCGGACTTTCCCGGTAGAGGCAAAAGTCGCGCAGCATAACCCAAATCTAACCCGGTAGGATTTTTGCACACCTTTAAAAATAATACAAAATATCCTTCAAAAAATAGGGGAAGTCGATGAACGATACTCCGGCACAGCGTATTTTGGCAGAGGATGATGAATTGGAATACGGAAATATGGTGCAGGAAATACGGAATGTTTTGGACGGGAAGAGGAGCGACAAGTGATGGAATTATTGATTCGACGCATCCTGATCGTAGATGACGAAGAAGACTATCGGAAGGTTGTCCATGGAATGCTCCAGAAAATTAATCATGCGTACTCCTGCGATTTGGCAGCGAACGGGCATGAGGCCATGGAGGCGATCATCCGGGGGAGATACGACCTCGTGATCTCAGACATACAGATGGATGGCTTCACAGGAATCGAATTGATGAGAGCGGCAAAAGATCTCTATCCCGAACTGCACTTTATTCTAATGACAGGACACGCTCCCGAGTATGAGTTCAGCGACATCATTGGCGCCGTAGCCTCCGATTTCATTGTCAAACCTTTCTCGAGTTGGGAGCTCAAAGCCAAAATTGGCAGGATCGAGAAGGAGCAGCGGGGCCTCCTAGCCCTCAGAGAATCAAATCTGCGACTGTCTGAATCTTATGATCAGCTTAAATTGGTCTTGGAAGATTCGATCAACGCCCTGACTGCCGCGCTCGAATTGAATGATCTCTATACTGCGGGTCATCAGAAGCGAGTGTCGGATATCGCCTGCCAAATCGCTCGAAAAATGGAGCTTTCCCATGATCAAATTACTGCGATCCGGTTGGCGGGATTGGTTCATGATATAGGCAAGATCTCCATCCCTTCCGAGATTCTTTCAAAGCCTTCAAAACTCGACGAACTGGAGTTTGGACTGGTCAAGCGTCATTCGAGCATCGGATTTGATATTCTGAAACGGATACCGTTCCCTTGGCCCATTGCCAAGATTGTGCTCCAACATCATGAAAGAATGGACGGTTCCGGATATCCGCAGGGACTGTCCGGCGATGAGATTCTCCTTGAAGCCAGAATCATTGGCGTGGCGGATGTGGTTGAAGCCATGAGTTTTCATAGGCCATACAGACCGGCATTGGGCATCGAGAAGGCTTTGGAGGAAATTTCGAAGAATAAGGGTATCCTCTATGACCCGGATGTGGTCGATACTTGTTTGATGCTTGAGGATTATCGTTTGTGTCCAGACTCATCCCGGAAGGCTCTGTGTCAGACTGAAACGGCCCAATTCCCGCTAAAGCCGGCTTCAGTAATTGTTGGAGATAATGTGAGTAACTCACTGCCCGAGATAACATGAAAAGGTTTCTATGGAGAGCCAAATGTTTTTCAAGGAAGAGTTCAGTAAAAAAACAATTATCCAGCTTAGATGGACCCTATTTATTATTACCGGACCTGAAGATTCAGCATTCTATGTTACATTTTTTCTAATTCTTTTAATTTCAGCCATTACCCGTAAGGCATTTTTAGTTTATTCCACTTTCGGGATTATCCTGTTGGCATACGGGGTTACGTCCTATCTTAAGTCGCCGGGGGCTTTCTTTGAGACCGCTTTTTTACTCCGATTTCCTTTTATATTCATTCTCGCCATTTTCTTTCGTGGCATAGTTGTATCCTATAATCGAGTCTATCAGGAAAAAGAAGTCCTCAGGGCAGATTACCAGGAACTGGAAGTGCTGAACAGTGTGGCCCTGTCGATTGGGCAATATAATGATTTATCACCATTTTTGTTCAAACTTTCCAAGCTCTTATCTGAGAAGCTGGGGATCGAACGCTTCACGGTGTTTTTTATGGATCGCGAGGAGAACAATTGTTACATGGTATCATCCGATGACCCACCTGGAAAACGATCCCATGTCATAAAGCTTAAGAATTACCCAGCTTTGAAAGAATCATTAAGAAGTGAAAAAATATCCCAGGATGAAGGCCTACCCCCACCGCTTCAAGAAACGTCCAGGTACATCTTGAAGAAAATCCACATTGCCTTCAATGAAAAAGAGCTGGGAACCTTATATCTAAGAGCCAATACCCCAATGCGCAGCCTAACCCGCCGGGAAGAGTATTTTTTGCAGGTTTTAGGCCGGATTACAGCGATAGCGATTCTAGATGTTGAGAGAGCCATAGTGTCCGAGGAACTGATGGATACAAGAACATACTCTAACATACCCCAATTAGTGGGTATACATGGTATTTAGCGGACCACAAAGGAAGGTATAATCTGTGCTTCTATTCCTTATCCGCACGGATAAGCAGCTTTTAGAACCGAGAACTGGCGCCTTAAGGCGTTTCGTCGCTTGGGGGATTCAACAAAGATGACCATTAAGACCATGTCATTCGAAAGACGAAAAAGAGAGCGTTCCAATGTAGAATGGATAGGTACTCTCAGATGTCAATTTTTCAACCATCAGGAAGAAGTTCAGATCAAAATTTCTGAAATCTCAGAAACGGGTGCACGACTCGAAATGGAAAGCCTCAGAGTTGGTCCGTTTAATATCGTGGTTCAAAGCAGTTTGATTAATTTCATCCTAAACATCAACTTGCCTACTGGAACCGTCTCTACGCCAATTCGGATTATCGGGTGGACCAGCCAAAAAGGGCGAAAGCCACATCTCAATTTGGGGGTGCTTTTCCTGAAGAAGGTTGGAGAGGTGCCGGCTATTTCGTTAAGTATGAAAAAAGAAGGGGTCAAAAGTCCAATGTAGATGTTTAAGGCCAAAGGCCCATTCGTTAAGGATAATCATGATGATCGAGCGACGTCTGGGGCCATTGGTGGATACAATTACCAGAAAAATCCCATAAGCCGGCAAAATCGCCCTTGTATCCTGTATTATTTAGTATAGGCCCGAATCCCGAACAGCAGTTAAGCCCGAGAATTCCGTCCATGAAGGAGAGGGTACCATAATGGGCGACTTTTTGCAGGGACAGATGGATTACATCTTTTTCTTTTACGGGCTGTCATTCATTGGCTTGGCGGTAGTCTGCTTTATTCTCCCTGAAAAATCCCAACGTCTTCCCTGGCGATTGATTGGCTGGTTTGGTCTGCTCCATGGCATTAATGAGTGGATGGATCTCGTGGCGATCACGTGGGAAGGCGGCACAATTTTCGCCGCTTTCCGCTGGGCAATTCTCGCCGTGTCTTTTGGCTTTCTGGTTGAATTTGGACGGATTGCATCGATCCGAATACTCGATCGGGGGCCGGGTCGTTGGTTACTGGGGATACTGGCGCTGGTTGCCGTGTCCGGAAGTCCGGTTGGCTGGGTCGGCATTAACATCACAACGCGCTATGCTCTGGGGCTGGTCGGAGGGCTGTGGACGGGAGTGGCTCTGTGCCTCGAATCACGAAAGGTCGAGGGCTCGCCCTGCCGCTGGCTGGTCGCAGCGGCGGTCGGCTGGTTTTTGTATTCCCTGGCTACCGGGATGTTCGTGCCCAAAGCTTCCTTTTTCCCGGCGTCGATGTTTAATCAAGACAACTTCAACCATGTTACCGGCATACCGGTGCAGTTGTTTCGCGGGCTGGTGGCAGTTTGGACCGCAGCCATTACGATAGGCTATTTTAACGCTGTCGTGCCGAAGGAGCTCGGACCGTACCACCGTCATCGAACCAGGTATCTGTATGGCATTTGGATGGCCCTGACAGTCATCCTTATTTCCGGCTGGATGCTTACCCAATTCATGGGAAATCTGGCTCGGGAGCGTCTCCATAAGGACAGGACAGCTTACGGCAAGGTGCTCATCCAACGTTTGGTTTTCGAACTGACGGTAGCTCAGGAAGCGGTCAAATCAATGTCCGCGTCTCCTTGGATAGGTCCGGCACTATGGTCTGGTAAGAGTCTGAATCTTGAGCAGGCGAACTCCGTGCTGGACAGATATAAGAAAAGCTTCAGCGCCTCCGTGGCATACCTGCTGGATTCCTCCGGAAATACTATCGCCTCTTCCAACCGGGGTGATCCCGACAGTTTCGTTGGCCAAACGTATGCTTTCCGTCCGTATTTCCAACAGGCCATGGGTGGGAATACGGGTCGCTATTTCGCCTTGGGAGTCACCTCCAAAAAGAGGGGATTTTATGCCAGTTCCCCCGTATTTGACCAGCTTGGGCAGGTCGTAGGTGTGGCCGTGCTCAAGATGGATATGGATAAGTACGAAGCCGGCCTTCGCTCTATCGATCCCGCATTTTTGGTTGACGCCAACGGCCTGGTTTTCCTGGGAAGCCGGCCGGACCAGGCTTTTAAAAGTCTGGGGCCTGTATTGCCGGGGCAATTGGCCGCCCTTGCGCAGCTACATGGGACAGACCGGTTTCCCGCAATCCTCCAAACAGAACCCGCGGACGGTGCGGTGGCTAAATTTGACAACACTCATTTTCTGGTTTGCCGCACGGGTTTTGACTCGCCTGCTATGGAAGGCTGGTCCCTGGTTTCATTGGTTTCTCAAGACCTTGTGTTTTCGTATCGTTTAGTGGGCATTACTGCCGCTTTTGTGATGGTGGTGCTGGCCCTGGTCTTTGTGGCCAGCAACGTCTACATCAAAGAGGAGGCTGACCGCTCTTGCGCCTCCGAGGCCCGTTTCCGGGCCATGTTCGATGTTGCTCCCGAAGCTGTATTCGTCTTTGACCCTGAAACAGGTTCAATTGTGGATGCTAATCCGTACATGGCCAAATGGTTGGGATACAGCCAGGAAGAACTTATCGGAATGAAGATCGACCGGGTCCTGGCGCCCGAGGACGCCAACGTCCAACAACGTGTTAATCCCCTGCCGGAGGGCGTTGTTTCATATCAGCTCTACCGCGGAAAAGACGGCGTCTTGATCGATGTAGAAACAACAAGGGCCGGGATTCTTCTTCGCGACCAAGTGAGGGAACTTGTTTTCGTGAGGGATATTACCGCACGCAAGCAGGCGGAGGAGCTTCACCGTATTCGTCTCGAATTATTCGAGTTCTCTGCATCGCATTCTCTTGAGGCGCTGCTGCAAAAGACATTGGATGAAGTCAGCGCATTGGCCAACAGTCCCATCGGATTCTATCACTTTGTGGAGAGCGACCAGGAAACCCTCACACTCCAAGCCTGGTCGACGCGAACAGTGAAGGAATTCTGCAAGGCGGAAGGGAAGGGGATGCGTTACCCGATCGCCCAGGCGGGTGCATGGATGGACTGCATACACGAAAGAAGGCCGGTAATCCATAATGATTACTCGGTATTGCCGCATCGCAAAGGGATGCCTGAAGGACACTCTGCCGTCATCCGCGAGCTTATCGTACCCATTATGAGATCGGGCCGAATCGTTGCTATCCTGGGTATTGGGAACAAACCCGCGGATTACAACGAGAAGGATGTCGAGACCGTCTCCTTCCTGGGAGATGTCGCTTGGACAATCACCGAGCGCAAGCTGGCGCAGCAGGCTTTGAGTGACAGTGAAGAACGGCTCAGCCTGGCATTGGCCGCAGCAAAGATGGGTGTCTGGGAATGGAATGTGAGAACCAACACCGTCTTTTGGTCTCACGAGTGCTACAATATTTTTGGGGTGAAGAGCTTCGGCGGGAAACTCGAATCTTTCACGGACCTCGTCCATCCGGAGGACCGCGACCGAGTATGGCTGACGATGAAACAGGCACTGGAAGAAAGGACCTTTTACCAGGCAGAGTACCGCATCGTCCAGCCTGGCGGCAACGTGCGCTGGCTCGCGGGCCTCGGACAGTTTGAATACGATGCAGACGGTCAACCGCTTCGCTTGGTAGGCAATACCCAGGACATCACCGAGCGTAAACAGGCGGAGGAGGCCCTACGCGAGAGCGAGGGAAAATATCGTCGGATCGTTGAAACGGCCAATGAAGGCATCTGTGTGGCGGACGGGGATTACTTTGTTACATATGTGAATCAAAAAATGGCTGACATGCTTGGCTATCTCCCTGAAGAGATCATTGGCAAGACGTTAGTCCATTTTTTGTTTCCCGAAGACCTGGCCGATCACCAGGAAAAGAGGTCACATCGCATCGAGGCGCTGAATGAGATTTACGAACGTCGTTTTCGCCGCAGCGATGGCGGAGAATGTTGGACGAAAGTTTCTGCCACAGTGATTAGAACCGAAGATGGCAGGTTTATGGGATCTTTTGCGATGCTCACCGACATCACCGAGCGCAAGCGGGCGGAAGCAGCGCTGGCAAGCGTCAACCGGCATAACGAAATCTTGTTGAACTCCATCGGCGATGGAATTTACGGGCTGGACCTGGAGGGCCGGACAACCTTCGCCAACCCCAAGGCGATGCGCCTGGTGGGATATAATCTGGAGGAAATGATCAGCCACCCCCAACACGACCTCATCCATCACACCAGGCAGGACGGCTCTCCCTACCGGCGGGAAGAATGTCCGATCTACTCCGCTTTCAAAGACGGCCAGATGCACCACGTCGACACTGAGGTGTTTTGGCGTAAAGACGGAACGAGCTTCCCCGTGGCCTATACGAGCACACCTATCCGCGATGAGAACGGCGAACTTCAAGGCGCAGTGGTCGCGTTCAGCGATATTACCGAGCGCAAGCGGGCGGAGGAGGCGTTATCTGAGAGTCACCGGGAGTTACACGAGACCGTTCTGCGGCTCGAACAATCCCGGAACATGCTGCAACTGGTTGTGGAATCGATACCCCTCAGGGTTTTCTGGAAGGACAGGGACCTCCGTTATTTGGGCTGCAATACCCTTTTCGCTCGTGATGCAGGCTTAAGCCGGCCAGAACAGCTTCTGGGTCTGGACGACTTTGCCATGGGCTGGAAGGAACAGGCGGAGTTCTACCGGGCTGATGACCGCAAAGTCATGGAGTCCGGCCTCGCCAGGCTGAATATTGTCGAGCGGCAATCCACCCCTGCAGGCGCCAAGATCTGGCTGAATACCAGCAAAGCGCCGTTGTTTATGCCAAACGGTGAGGTCTTTGGGATTCTGGGGGTATATGAAGATATCACCGAGCGTAAGCAGGCCGAAGAGGGGCGTGCCAGGGCAGAGGCCAACCTTGTTCAAGCAAAACGCTCGGCTGAGGACGCAAATAACGCAAAAAGCGAGTTTCTTGCCAATATGAGCCACGAAATCCGAACTCCCATGAACGCCATCATAGGCATGACGGACCTTGCCCTCGAAACTGAGCTCACAGATGAACAACGGGAGTATCTTGAGATCATAGGCAATTCCGGCGGCTCCCTGATGACATTGATCAATAACATCCTCGATTTTTCCAAAATCGAGTCGAAAAAGCTTGATCTCGATCCCATCGAGTTCAACCTTCCGGATAGCCTTGTCGATACATTGAGGCCCCTTGTTGTGCGTGCCCAGGCAAAGGGAGTGGAACTGGTTTACCAGATCCAGGCTGGAGTGCCAGATATCCTTATTGGCGATCCTGGACGCTTGCGCCAGGTCCTGATGAACCTGGTAGGCAATGCCGTCAAGTTCACGGAGCAAGGTGAGATCGCGCTGGATGTTGAAAAGGAATCTGAAACTGAAGGCAAATTGTGCCTGCGTTTCACCCTCACGGACACGGGAATCGGCATCCCTTTTGAAAAACAAGCATCCGTTTTTGAACCCTTTACTCAGGCAGACGGTTCCACAACCAGAAAGTATGGGGGTACCGGTCTGGGGCTGGCCATTTCCCGGCATCTCGTAGAGATGATGGGTGGGAATATCCGTGTGGAGAGCCGGCCGGGGGCTGGTTCCACCTTCCAATTCAGAGTTTTCTTTGAGCAATCCAAAACACCCGCCTTGCTCTCAATTGACCTTGAAACAGTCGATGTAAAGGACCTGACAGTGCTGGTGGTGGACGATAATGCCGTGAACCGCCGCTTCCTCCAGGAGATCTTGAGCAAATGGAACATGAAGCCCACTCTGGCGCCCAGCGGAAAGAAAGCCATTGAAACATTGGAACAGGCCCAACTGCAGGGAACTCGCTTTGACCTGATCCTTTTGGATGTGATGATGCCTGAAATGGATGGATTCGAGACAGCCGAGTGGATAAGGAGTTGCGTTGACTTCTACCAGTCAGTGATCATGATACTGACCTCTGTTGGTCAGAGAGGGGATGCGGCTCGGTGCCGGGAGCTTGGCATATCGGCCTATCTTACCAAACCGATCAAACAATCCGAGCTTTTTGCGGCAATCATGACCGTCCTGGCTCTTCGTAATCAGGATGCGGGGCATAGAAATCTAATCACCCGTCACTCATTACGGGAGACTCCATCTGACCGGGTGGCGCGGTCCTCTAAAAGTCTTCACATACTATTGGCCGAAGATAATGTTGTGAATCAGAAAGTGGCTACAAAGATTCTTGCAAACTGGGGGCACTCCATTGTTGTGGCGTCAAGTGGAAAAGAGGCGGTGGAGGCCAGTGAAAAGGAGCGTTTCGACCTGATCTTTATGGACATTCAGATGCCTGATCTGGATGGTTTTGAGGCGACGCAGATTATCAGGGAAAGAGAAAAAGATGGCGGAGGGCGCCTCCCGATTGTTGCGATGACAGCCCATGCCATGAAAGGAGACAAGGAAAAATGTCTCGCGGCGGGAATGGATGACTATGTCTCAAAGCCCATCAATAGGGACGAGTTGTTCTCAGTGATTGAGAAATTCACGAAAGGCGGCGAGGCAACAGGACATAGCACCTCTCTTTCATCGAAGGATGATCAAGCGTCCACAACGGGAGTGTTTGATATCGCCAAGGCGCTGGAGATTGCAGGTGGAGATAAAGCATTCCTGAAAGAGCTTGCCGATCTCTTCTTTGAAAACCTCCTCGGCTATGTTGCCAAGATCCGTGAGGCGATATCAAGGGGGGATACAGGGGCTCTTGAGGGCGCCGCGCACGACTTGAAGGGCTCTGTAGGCAATTTTGCTGCGAAGCGTGCCTATAATGCAGCCTACCAACTGGAGGTTATCGGCAATAAAGGGACACTTGCAGATGCCGATAAATTGCTGAGAGAATTAATGGAAGAGCTTAAGCCCCTGGAATGCTCGATTAAAAGCGCTTTGTCGGGGTGAGAGGATGCGAGTTCTCATTGTTGAAGATGAGGTAGTGTCGAGAAGATTGTTGGAAGTCTTCCTGTTGAGATTGGGCTATGAAGTGGTCTCCGTCTCGAGCGGCAAAGAGGCTTTAGGAGTTCTTGAAGGGCCACAGGCGCCCAGTCTGGTCATATCGGATTGGATGATGCCCGAAATGGATGGGCTGGAGCTTTGCCATAGAACGCGGGATATACAAACGGCAGGTTACATCTATTTTATCATGCTGACCTCAAGAATGGAGAAAAAGGATATTATCAAGGGGTTGGAGGCTGGAGCAGATGACTACTTGACTAAACCCTTTGACCGGGAAGAATTGAGATGCCGCCTCAAGATAGGAGAAAGAATTGTAAACCTGGAGATGCGGATCATGGAATTGGCAAACACGGATTCCCTGACAGGGGTGCTCAATCGAAGGGCCTTCATGGAAAGGTGCCGGATCGAGATTCAAAGGTGCAATCGGGAATGTGCCCCAATTTCGCTGATTCTTGCTGATATCGATCATTTTAAACGGGTTAATGACCAGTACGGCCATCAAGTGGGTGATATGGTGCTTCAAAAGTTTGCCGGGCAGTTGAGCGAATCTTCCAGGCCATATGATTTTGTGGCGCGCTACGGAGGCGAGGAGTTCGTAGTATGTTTGCCCGGAATAGACTGCCAACAGGCAGGATTGGTGGCTGAACGGATGCGGCGGCTGGTTGAAGCGTTTAGTCTCACAGTACCGGCCTCAACGGATGGTTTTTTAATTTCTGCAAGCTTTGGTGTGGCTTCTCTGCACATTGGGTCTGAGGAATGTCCAGAGCCACTGATTGGTCGGGCCGATTGCGCCATGTATCAAGCCAAGCATGAGGGAAGAAATCGCGTTTGTTTGGCTATTGAAGACTGCCGCCATGAGATGGACTTAGGGACTCAACAATCCCGGTAAAATCTTTTGCTGATGTAACTGAGGGGGAAACCGATGGAAACCTCGGGAACCGGCGGAACACGAAAAGAGCTTGGAGAATACCTGGTGGAGGCCGGCATCATCGATCAGAAGGTCCTTTTTAAGGCATTGGAAATTCAAAAAGTGCAGAAAAAAAGAATCGGCCAAATCCTGATCAATATGGGAGTGGCTGACGATGAGGACGTAGCCGAGGCGCTTGCGCTTCAGCTAAAGATTCCTTTCCTGCACTTGGGTGAAGTCAAAATCGAACCTGAAGTCATAGCATTAATCCCACCTGAGATGGTTGAAAACTACCTGCTTATTCCGATCAGGAAAACCGATCAAGGGCTCCTCGTTGCCATGGCCCTGGCTAGCATGGCAAATCCGTCAGAAATATATGCCCTGGAGGATTTGCGCTTTGTCACCGGAATGCACATACAGATTGCAGTTGCCTCGCAAAAAGATATCCTGGAAGAAATAGAAAGATATTACCCAAAGCCAGGCATCGAGTCCGAGCTGGACTCTGAACCGCGCATCGGCGAGGACATACAAATTTTAACGCGGAATGAGGCGGCTGCAGACGATATGGATGCAGGGGAATTACTGGGGCTTGCAAAGGCCTCTCCTGTCGTGCGTTTTTCAAAAGCAATATTTGCGGATGCTATCAAGCTTAACGCGAGTGATATTCACATTGAGCCTCAGCAAGGAGGCGTCGTCGTTCGTTACCGCATAGACGGCATCATGCGGGAAATAGTTAAGACGGACAAGCTGATTCATGCATCTCTTGTCTCCAGGATTAAAGTCCTGGCCGATATGGATATTACTATCCGAAGAAAGCCACAGGACGGTAAATTTCAAATAATAATAAGGGACAAGCAATATGATATGAGAGTCTCCACAATACCCGCTTCGTATGGAGAGAAAGTTACGATCCGCATCCTGGATCAGGGCGGGGCATTAAGACGCCTTGAAGATATGGACCTCCCTAAGTCATCATATCAGGAATTTTATGATGTATTAAATCTTAACCAAGGAATATTTCTGGTCACCGGACCCACTGGAAGCGGCAAATCTTCAACACTATACACATGTCTCAACAGACTCAACAGCCGAACTGTAAATATCATGACCGTCGAGAATCCGATCGAATTTGACATCGCGGGCATCAATCAGGTGCAGATAAACCCGAAGGCCGGAATCACTTTCGCCGATGGGCTAAGGTCGATCTTAAGGCAAGACCCGGACGTTATTATGGTTGGGGAAATCAGAGATTACGAGACAGCCGCC
>Ga0187890_10002098_pt1 | contig 14017 bp, 15 predicted proteins | sample June2016WEW_21_1_FD_133005 | JGI IMG/M metagenome (GOLD analysis project Ga0187890, IMG submission 133005) | Peatland microbial communities from SPRUCE experiment site at the Marcell Experimental Forest, Minnesota, USA - June2016WEW_21_10 | ecosystem: Environmental > Terrestrial > Soil >... | reverse complement strand
GGCGGCTGCCAGATCATTGCCCTGAATTTGAAGTTGCCGATAAAAGAGCGGGTAAGCGCTGTACATGTATTGGTCAAGGATAACCTTCCCGATATCATGGAGGAGACCAGCCGTGTAAGCCAGGTCGGGGTGCGCCTTGCCGGTAAGTTCCGCCAGCTTGCCGCTGATGCTCGCTGTCCACACGGAGTGGTGAAAGATGCCTCCCTTGCAGAGAGAATATCCCTGATTTGCATGGGAGATAAAGTTCTGCAGGGAAAATGAGAGGGCCAGGAGCATCAGGTTCTTATCCCCAATTCTCAGCAACGCCTTCTCTATTGAATCAACTTTCATACCGGGGCTAATGGAAACCGAGTTGCACATCCTGATTATTCTTGCACTCAGGACCTGGTCCTGAAGAATTTCCCGCGAGACCTCCCGGAAGCTGTAAGAGTCATCGTTGATCATGCGGATGATCTTAAGGGCTGTCTGCGGAATGGGAAGGAGTTCTTCGATCACTTCATTGAGTTGCACAGCCGTTGGCTGGCTGAAATTCTCCGCTGTAGTCTTCGGTGTGGGAATCACAAAGGGTTCGATCGTTGTTGCCCATGTTGTAAGATCAAGACTGATGCAACACGAGAAATACCCGCCAACTTCGATCTGCCGGATCGGGATTTTTTCGTTCTGAAGAATATGCTGCGCTCTCTCCGCCGTGCGCCCGCCTATGTCCAGCATCAAATCGGTCAGTGAAACCGGATCCATGAGCGCTCCACCTGCAATGCAGGCCTGCAACCTTTCCTTTCGAGCACCCTGTCTGCAAAGCGCGTCGATGAAAATCGGCATACCGGTAACGGCACTCACTTCGGGGTCCCAGGTAAGATCCACGCTGGGTGGTTCGGGGAGAAGAAGATGAATGAGACCTCCAATTCCGGCCTCCCGGTCATATAAAGTAACACCAACGCAACTGCCCAGGAATGCCTGCATGATCTCGGGTTTTTGCCGGCTCGTCATGTAAGAACCCGAGGTTACCGTGTGCGTTCTCATCGGAATTGGTCCCCCTTGTGCCTGAAGATATGGCCGCCATGGTTTCAGGGTGTCCCTGTGGCGTGAAATATAAATCGGCCGAAACAGGGTGCTTCTTCACTACATTTAGAGCTAAATAGAGGGGGGGCTGTATTTGAGGGCAATAGAGACAGGTGAGCCTGGAAATTAGTTCAGGAACACATCACGGTAATAATCAAAATGTTCGGTTACTGAGCCTGCCCCGCGGATTACCGCTCGAAGCGGGTCTTCGGATTTCTCCACATCGAATCCAACAGCCTGGTGAATCAGCGCTCGGAGCCCTTTAAGCAGGGAACCACCGCCGGCCAGCCAAATGCCGTTTTCAGCTATATCCGAGACCAGGTCTGGCGAGGCTTTTTCCAGAACGCGCCGGATAGCTTCAATTATTGCCCGTGTCGGTCCCTTCATGGCCAACCTGATATCGGCATCGGTTACGGTGATGGTTTTCGGCAAGCCACTGACGATGTCTTTTCCCCGGAGCTTTATCTCGAGTGTTTTTTTGAGGGGGACTGCAGTACCTATTTTCATCTTGATCACCTCGGCCATCATTTCGCTAATGCCCAAACCGTGTTGCTGCCGAATATACTGGCAAATGGCTTCGTTGGCCTCATCGCCCGCCACCCTGAGCGACTCGCTGCAGGAGATGGCGAATTGGGAAATGATGGCCACTTCGGTTGTCCCACCGCCGATGTCAACGATCATTTGTCCGGCAGGCTGATCGATCGGAAGACCTGTCCCGATTGCGGCGGCCATCGGCTCGTCGATAAGGAACACCTTGCCTGCGCCTGCGATCTCGGCGGCTTCTATTACCGCACGCTTCTCAACCGAGGTGATCCCCGCCGGGACGGCCACAACCAGTTTGGGCTTGGAAAGGGGGAACCGCCTGAATACTTTTCCAAGAAATGAGCGGACCATGAAGGAGGCCGTTTCAAAATCATAGATGACCCCGTCTCGCATCGGCCTTGTTACGGTCGTTCCCCTGGTGTGGCGGCCGGCCAGGTTCTTTGCCTCCCGTCCGATGGCAATTACCTCGCCGGAGTCATTTTCAATAGCGACCATAGATGGTTCATCCAGGACGACACCTTTGCCCTTGACATATATGAGGGTATTGGCGGTACCAAGGTCCATCGCCATATCTTTGGACAGGAAATCCATAATCCGGCCGAACATATTACGATCCCCTTTGGCTCCAGTTTTCGAAAATCGGGTGTCGTCGCGCTCAACAACTGCTTCGGGTACAAGGTAGGCGAAGTATATATCAAAAGAGCGATTCTCTTTGCAAAAAATACTTTCTGAACCAAAATTAACCCTTGTGCCGGCTTTTAGATAGAAAGTTGAATGATTTCAGTTGACAAGAAGCTTCTATATCTCCATAGATACACATGTTTCGGTCTTGTGGAAGAGCTGGATGGGCGACGACCTCATAGGTCCGCTTATAAAATGGTTCCCAGTCTCGTTCCCGAAATCGGGAAACATGAACAGGAGAGAATTTGATGCAGCGCAAAAGGCAATTCCTATGCGTTCTCCTTCTTTTTTCTCTTTGTTTACTTATTCCCCAAATCTCACACGCTGCGGTAAATCGGCATGTAAATGCCTGTTCGGCTATCTTGCTGGATATGGAAAGCGGCAGAGTTCTTTTCGAGCAAAATGCCGACTATCTTATCGCCCCTGCGTCAATTACCAAGATTCTGACTCTCTATCTGGTTTTCGAAGCTATCAAGCAAGGCCATGTCAGCCTTTCCGACAAAGTCGAGATCAGCATGCGGGCCGCGTCTGCGGGCGGTTCCCGAATGGGCCTGAAGGCAGGTACGCGGGTTCCTATGCAGGAAATCATCAAAGGAATGGCCGTTGTTTCAGGCAATGACGCCTGTGTCGCAGCGGCGGAGCACATCAGCGGAAGTGTGGAACGATTTGTTGGAAAGATGAACGCCAAAGCTCGTGAATTGGGAATGACCAGGTCCCACTTCATGACGCCCAACGGACTCCCTGCCGAGGGACAGGTAACAACGGCGCGCGATATTGCAAGGCTCTCCACAGCCTATATTCACCGCTTTCCTGAATCGTTGACTATTCATTCGATGCAGTCATATGCCTACGGTAGACGCTCGCATCATAACGCCAACAGGCTTCTCGGGAAGTGTCCTGGAGTTGACGGCCTGAAAACCGGCTTTGTCTGCGCATCCGGCTATAATATATCGGCGACCGCAAGGCGGAGTAATACGAGGATACTTGCTGTTGTGATGGGAGCGCATAATCCCTGGGTTCGGTGTTCTGAAGCCGAGAGGCTGATAGAAGAGGGGTTCCGTGAAACCGGCGCCCCTTATAATGATCTTAAAACCGTTGCGCCCACAACGACCGCGAAGCGAAGGGCCGTAAGCGCGGGAGGGCGCCGCTGTGCCGGTGGGGTTAAAAGAGCGCTGGCTAATAAAGCCGGCAAAAAGGGCAGTATGGCCGCAAGCGACCGGACAAAGCTATCGGCGGTAAAAAGGTCGGCATTAAATGATAAGAAAAAAATAAATAACGCAGCTAAAAAATCTACGGTCAAAAATGGCAAAACTCCTACCCGGCACGCTTCAGGGAGGAACAAACCATCGGGGGCTGTCTCAGGCAAAAAGTTCGCCGGGGTAAAGTCTGCCGCAGCCACAGCCAAAACAGGCCGCAACAACAGGGCAAAATCAGCCATATACAATAGAGAGGAAGCAAGAACGGCTGCGAAAAAGAAAAATAACAAAGCCGTTCCTCATGCCCACGCTCTGAAAAAACGGGTAAATGGATAAATCGTTTGTGCCCGTTCACCGCCATGACATCTCATCGCTGTTTTTGCCGCAGGATGATATAATATCAGGATTGAAGGGCAAAGTGCGGCAAGAACTGCTTTAATCTCGATCAGAGCCAATGAGCGGGGGCGATACATCCCATGGATGGGGATAAGAACCCCGGTCTTTTGTGAGCTGTTGTGCTTTCGTTTTCGATAACTGCCAGGAGAGCAAAATGGGTTCTTTTGAGTATAAAGTTACCATCCACCCGGCCGAAGCTTTCAGGGAGATGATTTTGTTCTGTTCCCGTGATGGGAGTTGCAACGTGGAGATGGTCGCTTCCGAACAGATAAGGAAAATGGAAAACTTGTTAAACGAAGGGGGCCTGCAGGGTTGGGAACTGGTGCAAGCGAGTTTCGGAAAAGAGGGCGTGCTCGTTTTCTGGAAAAGACAGATGTAGTGATCTCTGCGCTTGGCGTGATGTTCTGCGAGACGTTGCCGGACTCGGTGGGATGGGCTCACTCGCGCGCGTGGTTAACCCAGTGGAAGGCGAGGACGAAAAAAACGGCGCCAAGCAAAGCGAGCAGCAGATAGGATGAAAAATCGGGTGGATCGCCGAATGCAGCGGCCCGAATCGCTTTGGAGGCATGGGTCAGCGGCAGAAAATGCAGGATGTGTTGCACCCATTCGGGCATTGTGTCCACCGGGAAAAAAGTCCCTCCCAGAAAAGCCATTGGAGTGATGAAGAAATTGGTGAGAAGGGCCTGGTCGGAATGCGATTTGACGAGCATCGCCAACCCAACGGCCAGTGATGCGAAGACGAAGCTGTTCAGCGCCACCGCGAACCAGAAATAAAAGTTGTAAGACAGAACCACCCCGGACAGGACCGCGATCGACAAAATCAGGGCGGTCGAAAAAAGCGCCCTGGTAATTCCCGCCAGCACCTCTCCGGTGACATAAGATATATTGCTGATTGGCGCCGCCTGAAATTCCTCGAATATGTGCCAATAGAAACGCGCAATGTTTATTTCGCTTGCTATGGCGAAAGCCTGGATCATGCTGTTCATCGCCACAAGCCCCGGAATCAGGAATTCCAGGTAGGAATGCCCGCCCACCCTTACGCCCCGCCCCATCCCGAATCCGAAAGCGAACAGATAGAGCAGGGGGCTTACCGACATGGAAGCCAACTGCCTGAAAAATCTTTTGCGCAGGATGAGGAGTTCGCGCTGGTAAATTGCGAGCATGCCTCTCATGCCATGACCTTTTTCCCGGTAAGCGAGATGAAAACGTCCTCGAGGTTTACACGCCTGAGAGAAAAGCTGCCTTCATGCGAGGCGATATGCCTGTTGGCCTCTTCTCTGTCGCGGAAAAAGAGGGTTTCCATGCCCCCGTCGGCCACCCGGTCCAAAGCCCATGTCCCCAGGCCCTCCATCAGGTTTTGCGGGGTGTCCAGGGTGACTATCCTGCCTTCGTCCAGGAAAGCGACCCGGTCGGCCAGAAATTCAGCCTCTTCTATGTAATGGGTGGTCAGAAAGATGGTCGCTCCGCTTCGCTGGATACTTTTGACAAGCGACCATATGCGGCGCCTGATGGCGGGATCGAGACCCGTCGTAGGTTCATCGAGAAAAAGGATCCTCGGCGAGTGCATGAGCGCCCTGGCGATCATCACCCTTTTTTTCATGCCCCCGGAGAGCGACTTTACCGGGCTGTCCATTCTGTCTGCGATTTCAACGTATTCCAGGAGTTCACGGATGCGCTGCGCCCGTTCTTTCCGCGGCATCTGGAAAAGTTTTCCGTGCAGGTGCAGGTTCTCGCCCACCGTCAGTTCGTGGTCAAGATTGATGTTCTGGGATACAAGCCCGCATTGACGTTTCGCCTGCAGGCTTTCCTTCTCGACATGAAACCCGTGCAGCCATGCGTCCCCCGCAGAAGGGACCGCAAGGCCGGTAAGTATCTTGATGGTCGTCGTCTTGCCCGAGCCGTTCGGCCCGAGATACGAAAACAGCTCACCCTCGCCGACTTGAAGGCTCACGCCTTTGAGTGCTTCGACCTGTTTGTATTTCTTCCGCAGGTTTTCGAATCGGATCATCTTCTTTCACGCGTCGCAGATAGTACCCATTATACGCAGCCGAAATCAGCGGCTTCAAGCCTCGCCTTCCGTTTAACAGGAGAAAATATTTCGAAAGTTAAGATCCATTCACAAACTGGAGGGAATCAAAAGACGCTGTCAAGTCTGAAAACCTCATGCCCCCAAAGCCATCGGTCCTGCCAGACCCTGGAAAAGCCGAGCGAGGTCAGCGTGGCCAATGTGGGGCCGAAATCCAGAGTGATATGGTGGGGCCGGTCTTCATCAGCCTCGGCGTGGAACCGGCCGAAGAGAAATCCTCCCGGCCTGAGCGCCTTCCGGAGATCGTGGACCGTCTTTTCCGGCTGCACCAGGTGCTCGAAAACATCCATCGCCGTTATAAAGTCGAAGCTGTTTTCAGGAAGCGCACACTCCTTCAAATCGATATGGCGGGCGGAAAGCCCTCTTTGGGAGAAGCGCCACGAACTGAAGTCCAGAGCGGCTGAGCTGATGTCGGCAAGTGTGGCCTTTATTCCGCTTTTTGCGAAAAGAAGCCCGCCGGAGCCCACCCCGCAGCCGAAATCGAGATAGTTTCCGCATCCGTGCAGCCGGGCGAAATGCAATGCGACCACGTAGGCAAGGGGCGAGAGGTCTTCGATCAGGGTGTGCCACCACATCAACTCGTAGAGCATACCCTGGCTTTGGTTGTAGAAGAGTTCCACTGACTCTTTATCGGTGCCGGCAACTTTTTCGTGCCATTCCCCCTTGACCCTTGCCAGTGCATGCAGGCACAGGGTCTCCACCCCCTTCAGGTCCGGATTTCCCGTGTAGGCGCCGATCTCGGAGAGAATGCTCGTCCGGAAATCGCTGAAGCCATTCAGCAGCAGCGCATCCTGCCATTCCCTGCGGTATTCCAGGGTGTAGAGTTCCTGGCATTCGTGGAACTCCTCCGGGGAAAGCAGTCCCTCTTCAACACTTTGCCACAAGTTCTTCAATCTGTCGGGCAAAAGCTCCCGATACACGTCACTCCCCCGGTGAATTTTCAGGTCGGATTCTGCCCGAAAAAACTTTTTAAACTACCCCAAAGCCTGCAAAACTATACAATTTCCCGGTGGAACATTCAAGTGAGAGGTCAATGAGACTGGTTTTAGGAATTTCAGGACACACACCACTGTCGCCGCTGATAATGACCCGCTGCCTGACAACGCCGCCGGCCGGCGCTACGCCCCCTAATCGTTCCATCAAGCCGCTAATTTACAACTCGAGAAACCCGCCTTTCTCATTTCTACGCACTGGGCTGCGGCCAGGGCGGATATACACCCGTCGGAGGCTGCCACTACGATCTGGTTGGCATATTTTTGCCTCAGGTCGCCAATCGCAAAAATCCCGGGAATACTTGACTCGCATCTTTCATCTGTCAAAACAAAGCCGCCCGCGCTCATTTTGACGCCAGCAGGAACCAGCTTTCGGTTCGGGGCAAAGCCTATGAAAATGAAGATGCCTTCCACATGCAACTCGCTTTCAGCTCCTTCGCCGTTTTTCACGATGATCGAACTGACTCCGTTTCCGTCCGAGATTATGTTCGTCACTACTGAATTCGACATTACTTTTATCTTCGGCTCCATGTTGATGCGCTGTTGCAATATCCTGCCTGCGCGAAATTCTTTCCGGCGGTGGATGAGATGGACCTCACTGGCAATTTTGGACAGGTAGAGTGCTTCTTCCAGGGCGGTGTCGCCGCCGCCTACGATCGCCACCGGCTTGCCTGCGAAAAAAAATCCGTCACAGGTCGCGCAATATGACACTCCCCGTCCAAGGTTTTCGACCTCGCCGGACACGCCGAGAGTACGAGAAATTCCGCCGGGCGACAGGATGATTGAATAGGCGTTAAGAATTCTTCCGTTTGCGAGCCTCACTGAATGAAACTCGATGCCCGGCTCTATGGCGGTTGCCTCCTCCTGCAAAATTTCCAGCCCGTACCATTTCGCGTGCTGGAGAAATTTCTCGGACAGCTCGAAGCCGTTTATATCTATGAAGCCGGGGTAGTTCTCGATGCCTTTGTTGATAGCCATCTGTCCGCCTGGAGCGCCTTTCTCGATGAGTATCGTTTTCATCGCAGCCCTCATGGCGTAAATTCCGGCCGAAAGACCTCCCGGGCCTCCCCCAACTATTATCGTGTCGTATGTGTTGAAGGCTGAAGGCATATTTATCTTCTCTTTCATTGTTCGCAACGGCCTGTCTTCCCGCGGCGATTTGTAAAAAGGATATTCTTTTCCGCAAAGTGAGCATTGCAGGACGCACATGTCATCATCGTCCGATTTTACCCCGGCCCTGATCCCGCACTTGTCACATCGGCGGCACGCTACGCGTATATCTGAAACTGTTTTGCTGCCCATACGGAAATATAATTAATCATTTCATTTTGATATGGCAATTATAGGAAGGATTACTCGACCTGATTTCGCCTATTGCTTGAAGATCCGGTCTGTCCGAGCAGAGCGATGGAGAGGCCATCCGCCAAAAGAGCGCCGATGGTTTCAATGGCCTTTCGAAACGGGGTGTTTCTCACGTTCTCCCAACGTATGTCTCCGTTGTTAAACTCAGGCATTTTGAGGTTGTAGAGGACCGGGGGCTTGAGTTCCTTCAAACTCGATGCGTGGACTCTCAGCCAGGCATCGCCGGAGGGGATGATGTCCGTGAGGTATTCGATAGCGACGTGGCCGTTATCGAAAATGCTCGTAGTGAGCTTTTGGCCCGGCTCAAAGTTTCCTATTGCCGCATCGGGCAAAACTTCCGCCAGGTGCCAACCCGACAGGATCAGGTTCTTGCCCATGTGGTTCACACTTAAAGGGACCCCATTGAGAATGTCCCCCATAAATGCGTCTTTGAGCTTGGATACTGAATAAAGGAGCCGATTTTTAAAACCATGCGGGGCCTGTGTGGAGTCTGGATGCCATGAGCCGAAACTCAGGGCGCTCCCCAGGTCTTTGCAGAAATCCCCCATCGTTCGGAGCAGTCCCTTCTGATGTCCTTGCTGGATTTCATTTTTCTCGTTCCTATGAAGAATAGTGGTCCCCAGGAACATGTTGCCGAAAAAATTCCTGATATTTCCGAAGGCGTCGGAAAGATCCTTACGGACCAGCCCCAAAATGGGTTCCTTATGCGAGGGATCGACGACCTTTTTTTCATCCAGGTAATAATTGCGACCCCCCGGATTGCGAAGCAACTGGTCGTCTTTATACTTCTGAGCGCCGCTCATTGGCGCCGGTTCGGCCGATGGCCTGGCATGCCTCTGGTAGGCTGCCGCGGCATCCATTCCTGACGGCGGAGGCGCATTCAAAGATTGGGGAGATAAGAGGGCAGGGAGTCTCGACAAAGGCACATCCAGGGGTTCCGGAACAACCGATTGCGGCCCGGATTGTGGACCTGAATGCTCCAATGTCGCTGCTTCGAGGGCCATGTCAAAGCTCTGACCCCCGTTTACGGTTGGCTCGGAAGTCCTGGATGAGGGAACATCCGGCAGGTCAACACTGGAGACAGGACAGGGTTGCATTTGTCGCCTGGAAGCCTTGTCGAGAAACTTCGGTCTTGGAAAAAAAATGCATTACGCGAAACTATTGAGCAATTCTTATGCCAGGCTGCCAGGAGTTGGCCGTTCAAATCCCGTCTGAGAGGATTTTCGCAATAGCCCCTTTCACCTTCCAATACTCAGCTTCCACTTTTAACGTTAAATCACGGCTCAAGCCATTCGGGGTTTGACATGCAGTTTCCATCTCCTGGCAGAGCTTGGCCAGTTGCATCGCACCAATGTTAGCACTCGAGGATTTCAGACTGTGGGCCAGTCTCCTGGCTTCTTCACACTCGCCATTGAGTTGGATTTGCGCAAAAAGACCATCGGAGTGATGAATAAACGTATTCAATATTCGTTTAAGCAGTCCCGTATCGCCTATCGTTACGTTTTTAAGCACTCTCCTGTCGATTGACTCACCATCCTCATTACCCTTGACAACTCCGTCGGGTTGAGAGGAGTCTGCACGCTGGCGGGCTGCCGCAGTTGCATTAATTTCCTCAGCAGGGCCGGCCTTGTCGGGCTTGCTCTGAAGCCAGCGGTCCAGGGCGGCCTTTATTTGGCGCAGCGTAAAGGGCTTGGACAGATAGCCGTCCATTCCGGCCGCCAGGCATTGCTCATGAGATCCCTTCATTGCGTGTGCGGTGAGCGCCACAATAGCTATCCGGGATGCAGATCCGGATTCAATCTCTGTTTTTCGAATCCGCCTTGCCGCCTCATATCCATCCATTTCCGGCATCTGGCAGTCCATTAGAACAAGACCGTACTGCATCCGTGTGAGCGCCTCGATCGCCTCGCGGCCGTTTGATACAACGTCAACGCGCCGGCATCCCAGTCTTTCTAGCATGGCCGTGCAGACCTGCTGGTTGGTGGGATTGTCTTCCGCCAGCAGAATCGGCGTAAATTCAGGTTTTACTGCCGCAGGGTCGAGGGGAACACTTGTTTTTGTGCGGGGACAGCCCTGAACCGAGTCTGAGATGGCGTTATAGAGCTGAGACGGTCGGGTCGGCTTGGTGAGGTAGGCTGCGACATCGGAATGGGGACGTCTTTCGATATCTCCACTGAGCATAATCAGGACAACCGGTGCAAGGTCTGGGTCCTCTTTTATTCTCCGTGCAAGTTCAAGCCCATCCATACCCGGCATCATCATATCCAGAATGGCTAAATCGTAAACTTTGCCGCTATCGACTGCATCGCGCAACATCTTCAGGGCCTGTTCTCCATTTAACGCATTGCAAGACTGGCGGCAACCTCGATGGGTGTGCAGGCATCGAGGCTGAGGGGGTTTGTATCCATAACTCGGGAGACCGGCTTGGGATAATAAAGGGCGACCCCGAACCGCTTACTCAAAATCCTGTCCAGATGGAGGCTGCTGATCAGGCCCACAGGTCTCTCGGCGAGTGCTACCACAAGAGCGTTGATTGGCTCATCTACCCCGAGCATTTCCTTTGCGTCACGAACCGGCGTCTCGGGAGCTATGCACACAGCAGGCTCAGCAATCGCATCTATACAGACCGATCGCCCTCTCGAGGCCAAATCGTGAATTGCGCTGGATGCACGGAAAGATAAAGAAGCATCCATTTTCGAATCTAATTCGCTGTAGGCAGCCGATATGGAGCGCATAAGCATAATCCCTTGAAATTCCTGGTTCACTTCATCTATCCAAGGATTGAAATATACAATCGACAAAAAATAGAATATCTTGATAACAGCCATGTTACGTTATCGTGACTTTTTACATGGCCCGGGCCTGTTGGGTCCTACGCACAAAATTGAAAAGAAACGCTCTGGAATTTGGGAACCGGACACGGTTTCATCGAAAAGCGATGATGGGGTCTGATTAGTAGGTAAGGAATGAAAGATCCGGAATTTCATCGTTGACACGCCCATTCAGAACTTTTAGCCTCTAAATTGAGAAACTTGTGCGAGCAAATTGCTGTTCTTCCGCCTTGCTGCTGCCGATTAAAATCGACCTTGCACTTTTTGAAATGAGGAGAAGATATGGCGCTTTTTGATAACGGACTAAAAATTGGAACTCCCATCTTGATTGGGATAGGGGTGCTTATTCTTGCTCCAGTGATCGCTCCTGTTGCTGCATCGATTATAAAGCCTTTGGCGAAAGCAACGATCAAAACTGGACTCAGCCTCGTTCAAAGGGGAAGAGAGCTGGTGTCGGAGGCTGCGGAGTCCTTCGAAGATATCACCGCAGAAGTTAAAGCAGAGCTGATAGCCGAGCGGGCAGGCCCTTCTGCGAATCCGCAGGCAGATGAGGTCTCCTGAACAACCATATCATTTGTAAGCTCAGCGCATTGAATTGCAGGAGATGCGCTTTTCTCTAAAATCGATAAATCCCAAATCCAGCTTTTGGAGGGCGCCATACAATGCCTGCACAGGATTTAGCCTCCCGGCAAAGCATTTTAGCCGATCAGTTCTTCTACTTTTTTCTTCGCCTTCGCAAGGCCCGTATCCGAGCGGTAGTAGAAGCAGTTAATGTCAGTTATCCTGGAGAGACTACCGAGCAAAAGGCGCGGCGGCTTATAGAGGCCCAAACGCCTCTCTCCTTTCTGGGTGGTGCTCTCATTCATCTCCCGATGCTGGTTCCCGGACTGGGCCAGGCATTCCAGTTCCTGGGCTTTGTGGGAGGAACTTCAGCCATCACTCGCATGCATCTCTATCTCATTCTGGAGATCGCGCTTCTCTACGGCATGGATATCGAAGATGAGGCGCGCATTCCCGAGATGCTTGCGGTGGTAGCCGCCACCGGTCTCGCAGCCGGGGTTCCGTTGCTCGCCGGTGTTCTCGACATCAACCCGGTATTTTCCCTGCCTGTAGGGGGAATAACGGCTTGCGCCGCCGCCCGGATGATCGGTGAGGAAGCCATCCGCCTTTATTCGGGGCCCGCTAAAGAATTAACCCCGGCCCCATCAACATAGCAGCAGCAAGCTCAGTAACGCGATTGTCATCACCTTGAGCAATGCCTGCCACATTCGTGGTATATCCTCCACCGCAGATGGTTGCATTCCGTTGATAATTCGTTGATTTGAAATTGCATGGAAAAGCAGTCATCGCGAACGTAAAAGATGCGTGCATAAAGGCTGAATTTTGCCTTTGCGGTTAAGACTGGGGGAGAGCAACCGGAAAGTGAGACCAGATCTGTGGTGGACCGGCTATCGGGCAATGCCTTTGTGGACCCGGGAACTTATATGAGCACCGATCTGCATTCAAAGCAATTACCGAGGAAATGCCCTCGATGTAATTCTGAGGCCTCTTACAAATTTGGAAAAACTAGACATGGAAAGCAAAGATTCCGATGCCTTTTGTGTGGGCGGCAATTTAGGAATGCAGCAAGGGATGAACTGAAAGAGAGACCCCTCTGCCACGCATGCGGGCAAAAAATGCATGTGCGCAATAAAGACGCCAGTGTGGTAAGGTTCAGGTGTTCCGGGTATCCATTGTGCAGGAGTTTTGCAAAACTGGACAGGAGTGAATATGAGCTGCTGCTTTCTTCGCTGCCTCGTGCGAGCGCGTAGCGGGCAGGCCGACCGCCGCCATTCTCGACGCTCCGCGAGACGGGGCATTCGCGGGAGGCCTGGTAGGCAGGTAATGAACAATCAGGATGACAAAACTGATAAAAACGTTACTGTATAGCGAAGGCTAAAGATAAGTGAAAGGCGGCATAGATAACATGATGCATGTGCCGCGCAATTAACAGAATTGCCGCACCCGTCGCCCCTTTTGTTTGCACGGGCGCCTCGGGATCAGGCAGGGATGCGGCGCCCCGGTATGCGTTGGCAAACTCGGAACACTGAGTCAGGCGAAGCTGACAGGGAGCAATACCGGCCATAGGTTTTTCGTTCCTGTTGTGAAAGGTGGTGCGAGATGGCCGAAAAAAGAGCTGAGCGACCGAAAAAGAAGGAGCAGGAAATGAGTCCTGAAGAAAAAAGCTATGAACAAACACCCCGGACAGGCATGAAGGCGACGATGGGTGATGCGGGGGCCACTGTAAAAGAGGGTGTCCTCAGCGGCCTTAAGGGCATCAACGAGATCGAAACCCAGATTGTCACGCTGGTCAAGAGCACCGTTTCCGATACCCTTAGGGCTACGGGTTCGGTGGCCGATGAGACCGTCAACGTGACAAAGGACGTGCTGCAAGGGACCTTCAAAGCGGTGGAGGAAGTTGGGACAGGGCTTTTGCTGAGCTCCAAGAGCGTGGCAAAAGGGATTATCATGGGTGTAAGCGATGTTGGAGGTGATGTGTTGAGCGTCGCCAAACAGGTTATCAGGGGGACAGTCAAGGGAGCTGCCGAGATTGGAGCTGACGTGGGGCAGGTCGCCCGCAGGACGGTGGACGGAATTATTGAAGGGGCAAAGGAGACGGGCGCAAATGCCGAAGAGATGGCGAAGGTAACCGTGAATGGAGCGATCGAAGCAGCGGGAAGCATTGGGAATACGGCTGTTAAAGCTGTCAGGGATGTGCTGGTGAACGCTGTGGAAGGCGTGAAAGACATTGCGGGCACTGCTCTTCCGAAAGCAAAGCCGTGACATTAGGTTTATGCCTGTGTAAGACGGGGCTCTTTCGGTTCAAGGGTC
>Ga0187890_10002097_pt1 | contig 14021 bp, 10 predicted proteins | sample June2016WEW_21_1_FD_133005 | JGI IMG/M metagenome (GOLD analysis project Ga0187890, IMG submission 133005) | Peatland microbial communities from SPRUCE experiment site at the Marcell Experimental Forest, Minnesota, USA - June2016WEW_21_10 | ecosystem: Environmental > Terrestrial > Soil >... | reverse complement strand
GAAGGATTGGCTTTATCCGGTTTGGCGCACATACCCGATCCGTCGGCCAAGAGAACCGGAGCAGCGCCTGTAGCGTTTTGGTATAACCCATGGTTCGACTTAGTCACTCCAACCCAGCCAACTGCATACAACGGCAACCCCATCGTGTACTTGGCCGCAGGCACGCCAGCCTTGAGATAGGCTCTTACAGTCGCATCAATGTAGCGGTCGTCGGCATACACAGGGTCCGCTGCCGTGTCGTACAGCGAGGATGACTCATTAGTCTGCTTTTCATCCGATCCGGCGTAGTCGTAACCGTCGATGGTGAGGAAATCCACTTGTGCCGCGGCGGCCTTAAGATCGATGTTCACATATCTCTTCGGGCTCGCTGGCGAATCGAACGTCAACACATATTTCTTGCCCGTCGTTTTCTCCAAAGCGTTGAGTTGCGAGCGGAACTCTTTCAGCAGCGCGGTGAAGTTCTGCTTGTCCGCCGCGCCGGGAAACTCCCAATCGATATTGAAGCCGTCAAACAGGCCCGGAGCTGTAACACCGGCAGCGATGTTGCCTTTAACAAACATGTCGATGCACGAAGAGGCCAGCGCCGCGCGGCCGGCCGGGCTGCCTGCAGCGGTCACGAAGCCCGCAACATTGCCCGCTTGTCCCCCCAAAGAGATCAACACTTTCAAATTGGGATGCAGTGCCTTGAGTTGTTGGATCGCGCCAAAATTTCCCAAGAGTGGCGCGGTATAAGGCTTGCCGTTCACACTAGGCACATTCGAATTCTGGTAAGCCGCCACCGGATCGGCAATCGCGCATGCCGGCGGAGAAGCCGGAGTCACGTTGCCGAACGCATAGATCAAATGTGTCAGATCATCGGCGACCCCATTCTTTTGCAAATCTGCAATGTTGTAACCGCCGTAATTGATGCCCCATTCCTCGAAGTAGCCCCCGAAAATCTTGCCCTGATGGCCTGCTTGCGCAAACGATTGGGGGACGCATGCAACCAGTCCCAACAAACTCGTCAAAACCACTCGGAGCAGATGCGGTAGGAAATGTCGAGACATAGCAAACCTCTCCAGAACTCGTAGACAGGATTCGTAGAGTAGAGTGTAGAGTGTTGATCGGCGGAGCATAGAACTATACCGCAGGCCCCCCCCGGCATCGTCGAGGCTCTGGGACGGCTAGACGTATTAGGAAAATCAAAATCTCGTGTTTGGCGTGAAAGAGACATTGTGGCCGTTCGGGTGGGTGTCGCCGGTTGGAAAGCCTTTTTGGTCGTGCCGACAGAGTTAACATTAGCTGCAGGCAACCTCTACGGCGGCCCCGCCGTCGTAGGTGTCCCCGTAGAGGTCCCATTCGTGGCCTGAAACACCGCGGCTTGGGGCTTCTCGCCGTCGGTGGAGTCGAAGTTGAAACATCTTGCAAGTGAGTCTCTTCCGGCAACTGAAGCGACTCCTTAGTTTGTGGCAACTTAGGCCTACATCGGCGCGGCGTCCAGTGGTGGACGAGGTGCGGCGGATTGCGATTGTTTAAGGCAACGCAGGGATGGCAAGTTGGCGATAAGTCGCCATTTCACCCGCCCCGCGTCAATGCGCGGACAACCTTCCTGCCAACAGCTCTTCCAACACGGCGCGATAAGCGGGCTTGGGTTGGTAGACCCGATCAAAGGGAAGCGCCTGCCCCCGGGCTCCCCGCGAATGCGATCCAATCCAGGAGTACTTATCCGTGAATCCCCAGGTCTGGATCGCGGTGCATCGCGGACTGTTTAAGCATGCCCACACGATTCCACGATAGACCTCGGCTTGGCGGGTCAAGTCGTCTGGGAGAAGCCGGCCGCTGGAGTCCACCGGCAGAGAAACGTCCAGTTCGGTGATGTGAACCTGCAGCCCGAGCGCCGTGAGCCGGGCAATGTTGGCAGCGATCTCCGGGACATTCGCGTCGAGGTTGGGAACATGCATCTGCAGTCCCACACCATGGATAGGAACGCCACGGCGCTTGAAATCCTTGACCATGGCGTAGATCGCGTCCGATTTGCGGTTCAGACCTTCCCCCTCGGCTTCGTTATAGAAGAGCAAAGCCCGTGGGTCCGCCTTGTGGGCCCAGCGGAACACCTGCTCGATATAGGCTGTTCCATTTTCTGACAGTCCGATGCCGGGCTGGTTGTACCAGAGAGAATCCCGCACAGTTCCGTTCTCATCCAGAGCTTCGTTCACTACATCCCAGGCAAAGACCTGGCCCGCAAAGTGCTTCATCACCCGGGTGATGTGCTCATGGAGAAGCCGCGACAACTGCTGGGTGGTGAAGTGACCCTGGGCCAGCCAATCCGGGTTGTAACGGCCCCAAACCAGGCAATGGCCGCGGATCTTCATCTGATGGGACTGCGCGAAGCGAACCACCTCGTCGCCCTGGCGAAAGTCGAAGCTGGTCGCGTCCGGCCGCAGCACCCACCACTTCAACGCATCCTCGGGCTCAACCATGTTGAACTCGTGCGCAAGAGTGGAGGCATAGGCGGCCTCTGAGAGCTGTGAAGGACGGACGGCCGTGCCGATGAGCAGACCAGCGCTATCTGCCTCCTGCCGCAGCGATTGAGCGCAGCAGACAGAAGCCATGGTTCCCGCCAGAATTGCAGCCCGTGAAAAGTGTCGAAACAACTAAAATCTTCCCCGGAGGTACGTGCCCGCGTCTGAAGCCTAAGGCCCCGACACGAGCCCTTGATCTAGTTAGACCGAGGCAGAAACTTCTGTAAAGGGCATTCGTCACATCGTGCCTGTGATTTCCTGCAGTAATTCTTTCCCACGCCCACAATAAGGCCGTGCATCTCGTTGTAAACCTGCGCCAGAGCCGTGCGCCTGGCGGTGCTCATCGGCGATGGAGGATGCGCAGGAAGATGCGCAGCGCCAGGAAGGCCCTCCGGCAACTCTTGATTCCCGGTCTTGCCAGGCCGGGCCGCGGACCGTGCTACCGGAGTCAACGCTCGCTCAAACAGTGCCCGAATCTCCTCATACGGCGCTTTTTCGGACAGAATCTCGTGGCGAGCCAGAATGCGCCGCGTGTAGGCGTCCACCACGAACACCGGATGGTTGCCGGCATAGAGCAGGATGGAATCGGCAGTCTCGGGGCCGATGCCATGCAGACTGAGAAGTTCTTCGCGAAGCTGGTTGGTAGGGCGCGACAGCAACTTCGCCAGAGAGCCTCCGTATTGTCGATCCAGAAACGCGACGAAGATCTTCAGTCGCCTGGCTTTCTGACGGAAATATCCGGCAGGGCGAATCAGGCGCTCGAGTTCGGCCACAGGTGCCCGGCGAATTCCCTGCGCGCTAAGCAGCCGCGCCGCGCGAAGATTCCCCAACGCCTTTTCCACATTCGTCCACGCCGTGTTCTGCGTGAGATAAGCGCCCACGATCATCTCAAAGCGCGAATCCGCCGGCCACCAGTTCTGCGGTCCCCAAGTTAGAAATAATGCGTGGTAGTGGGTTCGAATCTGCCTCTGCTTTGCGTCGGGCGGCAATGTTAGGACTCCCTTCCCGGTGAGTGTACGCCGGCTGCAAGCGGTGCGTCCCCCATTGGCTGCGCAACCTTACCGGCACTTACCGAAGTGCATGTACCTCAGCGCGCGATCGAGGCGTTGCCGGGGAAAAAGCTCATCTGGCGTGGGTTCGGAAAGAAAGCTCGCTATGTGTCTGGAACGACGGCAGGTCCAAGTACCACGGTAACTGGTACGGTAATCGACTTGCTGTGACAATTTGTGTCAACACGAAGACGCCGCAGCGAAAGCAGCGTTTTGTGCAAATGCCGGGTAACAGTTCCAGGCATCGTTCCATTTAAGCGGGATAGGAGATCGACGTATGTCTCAACGGCTGGGTGACCTTCTCGTCAAAGAGAAGATCATTACCCCAGAGCAGTTGGAACAAGCTACTAAGGCGCAGAAGGAGCAGAACGTCCGCTTGGGCTCTGCCTTGGTGAAGCTAGGCTTCCTCACGGATGAGGACGTCACCAATTTTCTTTCCCGGCAGTACGGCGTTCCTGCCATCAACCTTTCTTATTTTGAAATCGACCCCGCCGTCGTCAAGCTGATTCCGTTTGAAACCGCGAAGCGCTACCAGATTCTTCCCCTCAGCCGCGTGGGCGCATCGCTGACCATCGCGATGGTCGATCCCACCAACGTCTTCGCGATGGACGATATCAAGTTTATGACCGGCTTCAACATCGAACCGGTTGTCGCTTCCGAGAGTTCCATCCTGGCGGGCATCGATAAATCGTACGGGGCCGCGAAGGGCAATGAAGAAGACCTCGAAACCGTGATGCAGTCGATGTCGGAGATGAACGAGTCCGACGTCGAAGTGCAGGCGGAAGAGGCGCAAATGGAGCTGTCGCAGCTGGAGAAAGCTGCGGATGAAGCTCCCGTGGTCAAGTTGGTGAATCTGATCCTCACCGACGCGGTCAAGCGGGGCGCCAGCGACATTCATATCGAGCCTTACGAAAAAGAGTTCCGGGTACGCTTCCGCATTGACGGCGTCCTGCAATCGATCATGTCGCCGCCGCTCAAGCTCAAGGACGCGATCACTTCCCGCCTGAAGATCATGGCCAAGCTCGACATCAGCGAGAAGCGTCTGCCGCAGGACGGCCGCATCATGCTGAAGATGAATATTGGCGGCCGCAAGAAGCAGCTCGATTTCCGCGTCAGCACGCTGCCCACACTCTGGGGCGAAAAGATCGTGCTCCGGTTGCTCGACAAAGAAAACCTGCGGCTCGATATGACCAAGCTGGGCTTCGAACCCGAATCCCTGGTCAAGTTCGAGAAAGCCATTCTCAAGCCTTACGGCATGGTGTTGGTTACCGGTCCCACAGGATCGGGAAAAACGAACACGCTGTATTCGTCCATTTCACGCCTGAACCAGCCCGATACCAACATCATGACGGCCGAAGATCCGGTCGAATTCCAGTTGGCCGGGGTCAACCAGGTGCAGATGAAGGAGCAGATCGGATTGAACTTTGCCGCCGCTCTGCGTTCATTCCTGCGGCAGGATCCAAACATCATCCTGGTCGGCGAAATCCGCGATTTCGAAACCGCGGAAATCGCCATCAAGGCCGCGCTTACCGGCCACTTGGTGCTTTCCACTCTGCACACCAACGGCGCGCCCGAGACCATTACCCGCTTGATGAACATGGGCATCGAGCCCTTCCTGGTGGCTACCTCGGTTCACCTGATCTGCGCCCAGCGTCTGGTGCGGCGCATTTGCAAGGATTGCGCGGAGGTGGTGGAGGTTCCGGTGCAAACCCTGATCGAAGAAGGATACGGGCCGGAAGAAGCCAAGACCGTCAAGATCCAGAAAGGCAAGGGCTGCGGTATTTGCAACAACACCGGTTACAAGGGCCGCTGCGGTTTGTATGAAGTGATGGAAGTGGATGACGAGATCAGAGAATTGGTTCTGGTGGGCGCATCGGCGGTTGAACTGAAAAAGAAGGCGATCGAGCGCGGCATGATCACGCTGCGTCGAAGCGGCTTAATCAAGGTTGCGGCGGGCATGACCACACTCGAAGAAGTTGCCCGCGAAACCATTCACTAAACCCGTCGTCGGTCGTTGGTCCTTGGTCGTCGGCCAACGACCAACGACGAACGACCAACGACTAAGAAGAAACAGTAACGGAAGGAACTCATTATGGGTTTGTCGTTAAGTGATTTGCTCAAGAGAATGCTGGAGATGAGCGGCAGCGATCTCCACATCACCACCAATTCGCCGCCACAGATCCGCGTGCACGGCCACCTGGTGCCGCTCGATTTGCCGCAAATGACGCCGGCCGAGACGAAACAGCTGGCCTACAGCGTTATGACCGACTCGCAGAAGCATCGCTTCGAGGAAAGCCTCGAACTCGACTTTTCGTTCGGATTGAAGGGGCTGGCCCGTTTCCGCGCCAACGTATTCAACCAGCGCGGAGCCACGGCCGCTGTGTTCCGTCTGATTCCCTTCGAAATCAAGTCTTTTAATCAGCTCGGCCTGCCCGCCGTGGTGAGCAAGCTTTGTGACAAGCCGCGCGGTCTGGTGCTGGTCACGGGACCGACTGGCTCCGGCAAATCGACGACTCTGGCGGCCATGATCGACAAGATCAATAGCGAACGCCACGACCACATCCTCACCATTGAGGATCCCATCGAGTTCGTGCACATGAACAAGAACTGCGTGGTCAACCAGCGCGAACTCCATGCCGATACCAAGAGTTTTACGGATGCCTTACGAGCCGCGCTTCGTGAAGATCCGGATGTCGTGCTGATCGGCGAAATGCGCGATCTGGAGACCATCGAGTCGGCCCTGCGCATCGCCGAAACCGGTCACTTGACCTTCGGCACCTTGCACACCAATTCGGCAACCTCCACCATCAACCGCATCATCGACGTCTTTCCGGCGCACCAACAGCCCCAGATTCGGGCCCAGCTTTCGCTGGTGCTGGAGGGCGTGATGTGCCAAACCCTGCTGCCCACCACGAACGGCAAGGGCCGCGTCATGATCATGGAAATCCTCATCCCCAACCCCGCGGTCCGCAATCTGATTCGCGAGGACAAGATTCACCAGGTCTATTCGGCCATGCAGTCCGGACAAGACAAGTTCGGCATGCAAACGTTTAACCAGGCGCTGGCCACGGCGTACTTCCAGAAGCAGGTTACGTTGGAAACCGCGCTGCAGCGTTCCAGCAATCCGGACGAACTGCAGGAAATGATCAATCGCGGCGCCACTTTGTCGAATCGGGGCGGTACCACCGGATCGGCTTTGGCGCGAGGAGCCACGCAATCGAAAGGCTAGAGCCGAGCAGTGACGGCACATCGCATATGGCGATGGCTACTAAGGAGCAAAGCCCAGCCAGTTGGGCGCAGAGAAGTTCGGAAATCAGCGACCGCCAGTTGAGGAGAGATTAAAACCATGCCAGTTTTCACATTTTCCGGCAAAGACGCCTCCGGACAGAAAATCTCCGGGGAACGGAATTCGCCAAGCAAACAGGCGCTGGGACAGCAGTTGCGACGCGAGCACATTACGCCGGGTGCGATCCGGGAAAAAGGCAAGGAATTCTCCATGCCTACCTTCGGATCGGGTAAGGTCAAGGTCAAGGACATCGCAATTTTCTTCCGCCAGTTCTCGGTGATGATCGATGCCGGGCTGCCGCTGGTGCAATGTCTGGAAATCCTGGCAGCGAACCAGGAAAGCCAGACGTTCCAGAAGACGCTAACCGGCGTCCGCACCACGGTGGAGGGCGGCGCGACGCTGGCCAATGCCATGCGGGGTTACCCCAATGTCTTCGACGACCTCACCACCAACATGATCGAAGCGGGTGAAACCGGCGGTATCCTGGATATCATCTTGCAGCGGCTGGCGACCTACGTCGAAAAGGCGGTTCGCCTGAAAGCGGCCGTGAAATCGGCCCTGATCTATCCCGTGGCGGTCGTAGGCATTGCTACGTTGATTGTCGGTGCCCTGCTCAAGTGGGTCGTACCCATCTTCTCCAACCTTTTTGCTGGACTGGGCGTTGCCCTGCCTCTTCCCACTCGAATCGTCATGGGGTTGAGCGCGTTCGTGCAGAGTTTCTGGTGGGTTGTCATCGGCGGATGCGTAGGCCTGGTTTTCGGCCTTAAGCAGATCCGCAAGCACCCGCGCGGGCGCTATTACTTTGACAAAGTGCTGCTCAAGCTGCCCATTGTCGGTACCCTGTTGCGCAAGATCGCCGTCGGCCGCTTTACGCGCACTCTGGGTACCCTGATTACCTCGGGCGTGCCCATCCTGGAAGGTCTGGCGATCACCGCCAGAACTTCCGGTAACGCCGTTCTGGAAGAAGCGCTGATGAAAGTGCGCAAAGCCATCGAAGAAGGCCGAACCATCGTCGACCCTCTCCGGGAATGTGGTGTGTTTCCGAACATGGTGACTCAAATGATCGGCGTCGGCGAAGCCACCGGCGCGATGGACAGCATGTTGCAGAAGATCGCTGATTTCTACGAAGAAGAAGTGGACGCAGCCACCAAAGATATGTTGGCCATGTTGGAGCCAGCCATCATCGGTGTACTCGGCTTGGTGATCGGAGGCATCGTCATTTCGCTCTATATGCCGCTGTTCGCCATGATCGCCAAGTTGGCTGGCTAGAAAATAATCCGGTTGGGAGACAACGCCCTTCTTTGAGGGCCTCCCAACCCTTTGTGAAAGCCAGCCTCTTGCTGGCAGGTGGAGATTCGGTCGGCCGGGCTTGCGGCTCGTGCCGGATGTTTCTTCCAGGACCTCGGGACTCAATGCAATCGACTTTTGACGAGCGGAATTGGCTGGCTTGGCTGGTCAGAGTACGGATCCTGATCCTGACTTTTCTGCTGGTAATCCAGCTGGCCGTGGCGCACTTCACGCCTGCACTGCTGCCCCTGCGCCTTTTTGTCAGCACCGTCCTCGTGTGGTACGTCTTCTCGCTCTTCTATGCGCTCCTGCTTTCCGCCTGGCATGAGCATCGCTGGCAAGCATCCTTGCAGGTTATGACCGACCTGGTCCTGGTTAGTCTGGTCGTGCATCAGACCGGAGGTTGGGACAGTTCTCTCAACTTCCTCTACCCTCTGGTCATTATCGTGGCCAGCATTCTGCTTCCGCGAGTGTGGGCTTATCTGGTCGCCGCTCTTGCCTTCATTCTTTACGGAACGGTTCTGGAACTCAATTACTACGGTGTTGTCCGGTCTTACTGCACAACTCATCCTGACCTGAAAGCGCTGCAGGGAATCATTCTCGTGAACCTGTTTGCGTTCCTCGCGGTTGCCTACCTGGCCGGCCTGCTGGTCGCCAAGTTACGGCAGGCGCGCGTGCAACTGAAATACGCCAGCGGCGCGCTCGAGGATCTTCAAATCCTGCACGAGAACATTATTCAGTCGGTCAGCAGCGGGTTGATCACAACCGGTCTCGATGGGCGGATTACGCTGGTCAACAGTGCGGCCCAGAAGCTTCTGGAGCGCGCGCCCGCCCAGTTGCTGGGAAAACCGGTCACGGAGTTGTTTTTGGACGCTCTTCCGAACGCCGAGTCGCAGACCCACGCGGAAGTCCGGTTCGACACGGCGGGAACATTCCGCCGGACGGTTCGAGTAAGAGTGGCCGCCCTCAACGTGCCCGAACGCGGTGCCCTCGGCTATGTCTATGCCCTGGATGACCTCACCGAAATCCGTCGTCTGGAGCGCGAAGTCCGCATGCAGGATCGGCTGGCGGCTGTGGGCCGGCTGGCGGCGGCCATCGCCCACGAAATCCGCAATCCGCTTACTTCCATCGCCGGCTCCGTCAGCATGCTCTCCGGCATCCCTGAGATGAGCGAGGAACACCGGCGCCTGCTCGATATCGTCACCCGCGAATCGCACCGCCTGAACGGAATCATCACCGATTTCCTGGCTTACTCCCGCGGCAAACAGTATCACTTCGATAAGACCGACCTGGTGCCCTTGTTGGAGGACACACTCACCCTCATGCGGCACCGCATGACCGTGGAAAATACCGGCATCGTCATTGAAAGCCGGTTTGCCGTCCAGGAAGCCTGGGTGCTCGCCGATGGCGACAGAATCAAACAAGTTTTCTGGAATTTCGCCGAGAACGCCGTCCGCGCCATGCGCGACGGCGGCACGCTCAAGGTCTTAATCGAACCTTTGGCCGATGACTGGCAAGTCAGCTTTGCGGATACCGGAACCGGAATGACTCCGCAACAGACGGAAAAGATCTTCGAGCCCTTCCAATCGAACTTTGAAGGCGGCACCGGCCTCGGACTGGCGGTCGTCTACCAGATCGTACAGGCGCACGAAGGCAAGGTGTGGGCGCGCTCCAAGCCCGGGCAGGGAACCACGTTCGTCATGCGGCTGCGGCGGCTCGAGGCCGAGCGGCAGCCTTCCAGTGCTCCCACCGAAAAATCTTTTGCCAGCCCCTCGCTGCCCGCGGCTCAGTCCGCACAACTCGCGGCTGCGGCGGCGGAAGGGAGGGTGCGTGGCTAACATCCTGGTTTGCGACGATGAGCGCTCCATCTGCGAAATGCTCGACATTGCCCTGCGCCGTGACGGACATCGCGTCGAGACCGTGCAATCCGGTCAGGCTGCCAAGAACAAGATCGACGGCGCCCTTTACGATCTCATCATCACCGACATCAAGATGCCGAACATCGACGGCATCGAGGTTCTGCGTCATGCTCATCGCGTTTCCCCCGATTCCCCGGTCATCCTTATCACCGCCGTGGACGACTACGAAGCCGCTGTGGAAGCGGTAAAAGCCGGAGGCGCGTCGGATTACATTCGCAAGAGTCCCGGCCTGGTCGACGAAATCAAGCTTGCCATTAACCGCGTGCTCGAAAAACTGTCTCTCAGCAAACAGAATTTCGCCCTGCGCCGCGACGCCGCCTCCCACAACTCGCTCGACAACATCATCGGCTCCAGCGCCGCCATGGAGCGGCTAAAACACACCGTCCGCACCGTCGCTTCCACCGCCAGCACGGTTCTGATTCACGGCGAAAGCGGCACCGGTAAAGAGCTGGTAGCCCGCGCCGTCCACATCTGTTCGCCCCGCGCCACCGAGCCCTTCGTCTCGGTGAACTGCGGCGCCTTCCCGGAGACTCTGCTGGAAAGCGAACTCTTCGGCTACCTGAAGGGAGCCTTTACCGGCGCCAACCAGAACAAGCGGGGACTCTTTGAAGTCGCCGGGGGCGGCACCATCTTCCTCGACGAAATCAGCGAAATGACCATGGCCATGCAGGTGAAACTGCTGCGCGTGTTGCAGGAGCGCACCGTGCGTCCGGTCGGCGGCACCAGCGAGATCTCCATTGATGTGCGAGTCATCGCCGCCACCAACCGCGACCTCGACAAGGCGGTCGCCGATAACCTTTTCCGCGAAGATCTCTACTACCGTCTCAACGTCATTCCTATCCGTGTGCCGGACCTGCGCGAGCGCCGCGAAGACATCCCTCTACTGGCTAATCACTTTCTGAAGAAATACGCCGCAGCCGCTAACCGAAGCATCTTGCGGGTGAATCAAAACTCGCTCGACGCCCTCTGTGGTTACGATTGGCCGGGCAACGTCCGCCAGTTGGAAAACACCATCGAGCGCGCGGTTGCATTGGAAATGACCAACGAGTTGCACGTCGAATTACCGGTGGAACGAGCCAAGGCCCGCGCCGCCGCCGCCGGGGCTTCCGGAGGCACCTCCGAAATCGAGCCGGGAGCAGTGCTTCCTCAAGGTGTGGGAATGGAAGTCTATGTGGCGGGCATCGAGCGCACTCTGCTGCAGAGCGCTCTCGACCGTTCCAACGGTGTGCAAACCAAAGCCGCCGATCTCCTCAGCATCTCCTACCGGTCTTTCCGGCATTTGATGAAGAAGTACGAGCTGTAGTGCTTCTAGCCTCTAGCTCCTAGCTCTTTTATCAACCCGCGGCGTCTGCGAGATTCGTATCAGGGCACGCCTTCAGGCGTGCCGCAACTTCCGTCCGATGAATACGCCTTTAGGCGCTGGAATTTCGCGTGCGAGACTCACCGAGGCGGGGATTTTCGAGCTAGGAGCTAGCAGCTCACAGCTAGCTCTTCTTCAACTGCTGCTTCCACCCCAGCACCCTCGCCTTCGCTCCCTCGGCTTCCGCCTCCGGAATCATCCCTTTCTTCTGATAAAGCACCGACAGGCTGGTGCGCGCGAGTACGTCATCCGGATCCAACTCCGTAATTCGCTGTGCCACCGCGATCGCCTCATCGTAACGTTGCAGATCTTGCAGCGCGCGCGCCAGTCCGTGCATGGCCTCGGTAAATGCAGGATCGATCGCCAGCGATTCGCGGTAGGCCGCCACCGCCTCTTCCAGCTTCCCATCCCCCATTAAGTCAAGCGCGGCATAGTAGCGGTCTTCGGCTTGTTGGCGGACGTTTGCGTCGGACATAGCAGGAAATTCCTGGCGGAGACAGGATTCTAACATGGACCGAAGCTCCGTTTTCTTGCGGAGGACCTTCTATGCGCATAGTCGAAGAACGTGCGTTGTGGGTATCATGATGCCATGCGCTACAAGCTTCGCTTTCTCTGGAACGCCACCAAGGGCCATCGCCTGGCTCCGTGGCGGAGTCCCTACCTGCTGTGGCGCATCGAGACCTACTGCGGCGTGAAGATGACGCAGATCGGATTCCTTGAGTTTTGGGAGTTTCTGTGGCGGGAGCGCACCAGTCTCTGGCGTTTTCTTAAGTGGACGGCTGAGATGGAGCGCTATGCTCATCCCAAGCCGAGAGGCAGTGGCCAGTGATCAGTGCTCAGTGGGCAGTAAAACCCGTGGCGTGCAGCTGACCTGTTTTCACTGGCCACTGATCACTGGCCACTGCTCACTGCCTTATGCTCCCTTGCCCGCGGCGGCAGCCCCGCCGAGAATAACGGATACTTCGTTTCCTTTGCCGGCTCCGGTCAACTGGGCGGCGGCTCCACGGTTGGCGGCGATCTCCAGGAAACCCATACTTCCGAGAAGACCGATCACTTCTCCCGGAGCGCCTTCGGCATAGGCATTGCGAATTTCAGTGATCTCGCGGCTGCCCACGACGATCTTGAATCCCGTAGCCCCGGCGGCGAACAGCGCGGGAGCGTCCTGCGGAGTGATGTTGGTGATCAGGTTTCCGAAGCGGTCGACTTTCAGCACCACCCCGCGCAGGCGGTTTCCATCGACGGCCTTCGGCTTCGGCGCCGAAAATTTCACGTAGTCTTCCACTTCTTCCCCAAACTTCAGGGAGTCGACCTCTTTGGCCAGGTACGCGGCCACGGGAGAAAAAATGTCGCGCGCATGGAAGGTGTTGCTTACCGGCTGCAGAAAATAGTGTTCGGAAGTGATGTGCCGCACGTGCATGCGCTCTTCGCGGGCATAGACCAGCGAGAGCACGCCATTGTCGGGCGCAACGAAGTGGTACTTGTCGCTCGAGGCCAGGATCGGCCGCCGCGCCGTACCTACGCCAGGATCCACGACTACCACGTGGACTGTCCGGTTCGGGAAATAGGAATACGCCTGCGAAATGGTCAGGGCTCCATCCAATACGTCGAAGGCCTGCACCGAGTGGCAGATATCGACAATCTGCGCATCTGGAACGATGTCGAGGATGACCCCCTTCATCGCGCCTACAAAGTGATCGTTGCTACCGAAGTCGGTAGTTAAAGTAATAATCGGACGGTACGCCAAGGTTTCCTCGCGGACGGAAGACAAAGTTCTCCCAGATACTCGAAAGTAATTGCTGGGAACCGCGGAGTCAAGGCACGGAGGTAATAGAAAGTGGCCAGTGGCCAGTGAGCAGTGGCCAGCAGAACCTAGCCCAAGGCCTCTAATCTGGGGTTACTGGCCACTGGCCACTGCTCTTGCTATTCGATGTGAATGTCGCCCGACCCCGTGCGCAAGGAAAGCAACGGTCCGCCGCCCCGTACTTTGCCCACGATCTGCTTGCGCGTCTCCTGCACTCGGCCTTGCACCGTCATTGTTATCGGAGCATCCACGTCCAGCGTGCCCGAACTGGTGGAAATATTAGCGTCGAACGCGGCATTCGCGGGCAACCGGACATGCACATTGCCCGATCCCGTGCGGATCTCCCACGCGCCCGTCTGCGTGCCCTCAGCCGTGACGTCGCCGCTGCCCGCTTCGGCGCGAAACGCCCCTTGAATGCCGCGAGCCGTAATGTTGCCCGAGCCGGTGTGGAGATCGATGTCACCTGATCCGGTCTCTTCCACTTCAATGTCACCGCTGCCCGCCCCTCCGCGCACCGGACCTGCGATCTCCCGTGCCCGCACATCGCCCGATCCAGTCTGGAGACGAATCTCTCCCGTAAGCCGCGAGAGTTTCACGTCCCCGGACCCGCTCTGCAAGTCCACATTGCCGTGCGTACCTTCAATGGTCTGGTCGCCCGAGCCGCTGTGGCTGCGGATGGTGGTATCGATGGGCACGGTGATTTCATAGTCCACCGAAATGTCATGGGCGGTCACGTAATCGATGTGAATGCTGTTCCCATCCTGCCGCAGCGGAGGATGCTGCTCAATATCGCTCACGTCGGTGTGCCGGTTCCCCAT
>Ga0187890_10002093_pt1 | contig 14030 bp, 8 predicted proteins | sample June2016WEW_21_1_FD_133005 | JGI IMG/M metagenome (GOLD analysis project Ga0187890, IMG submission 133005) | Peatland microbial communities from SPRUCE experiment site at the Marcell Experimental Forest, Minnesota, USA - June2016WEW_21_10 | ecosystem: Environmental > Terrestrial > Soil >... | reverse complement strand
TTCATACCATCGCCTCCATTTTGGTCGTGCTCTCCTTTAACTGCCTGCTTTCGTCGGTGGCCTGCATTCCGGTTTACCTGATGGCGCGACGCAGCTTTGGTCCGCGCGTGGCCATGTGGGCGGGATGGGGTTGGGCGTTCTCACCTTACGGCATCTATTTTTCCGCGGAATGGGCCTGGTCGACACATCTTCTGCTGCTCTGCCTCTGCTGGATGCTTTATCTGGCGCAAGATCTGGAACAATCTTCCAGCCTTGGATTATGGGCAGGATTTGGCCTGCTTGCAGGGTTCGCTGGACTCACTGAGCCATCGGTACTCATTGTTGTCCCTTTCCTGCTGGCATTGGCAGCCTGGCGACTGGCTCACACCCAGGCGCCCTGGTTTTTGCCGGGGGTCGTTGCATCCTTGACCCTCGCTGCAGTTATTTCTCCCTGGATGATTCGCAACGCGTTGGTCTTCCATCGCTTCATTCCTATGCGCGACAGCGTGGGCCTGGAGATGTGGCTAGGAAACAATGGCGACTCACAACATTGGCGCAGCGGTGACCTGCATCCCAACCACAACGCTGCAGAGCTCGCAGAGTATAGCGCCGGTGAACTGGCCTATATGCACCACAAATCGGAGCTGGCCATGACCTACATTCACGACCACCCCCGTTGGTATGTGTGGATGTCGGCGCGCCGCGCCCTTTACCTGTGGACCGGGTATTGGAGCTTTGACCGCAGCTACCTGGCTGAAGAACCGCTCGATCCAGCTAACGTGGCCGTGGCTAGTACTCTATCGCTGCTTGGAATCATTGGAATCATTCTGGCCTGGAAGCGCAGACCCTTCGAATCAATTCGCTATGGTGGGGTGCTGTTTCTGTTTCCATTGATATATTACTTCACTCATCCCGAGGCATACCGGATGCGCCCCATCGATCCACTTGTTGCTTTTCTCGGTTTTTACACGATCCTGAGGTTTGGTGAAAGGATTGGGAAGGGGGCGGCGACTGCTCCGGTGCCAGTTCAGCTCGGTGCTGGTGGGCGTCTTGCCGAAGCTTCTGACTGATCTATTGGGAGGCGTGCTCAGAGGGTTGGGAATGGCTATGGAAGCCGAATCGATCCACGTAGAGCCTGATCAGGAGCTTGGCATAGTCCCACCCAACCTTGAAGTTGGCCTTGCTGGCACCGCGATAGCGCAGGCCGAAGTTGAGCGGAAGTTCTTTGACCGAGTGAACGCGACCACGCACAAGAACCTCCAGCAGCAGCTTGAACCCTGACCGCTGGAAGCGTATGCCGTCTATACATTCACGACGCACCAGGAAGAACCCCGTCATGGGGTCTTTGGCGCGCATCCCCGTATGCTGAATTGGCCAGGTTGCCCACACGGCCGCTGCGGAAAGGAGTTTTCTGGCGGGATTCCATTGGCCTAGTTGGCCACCTGCAATGTAACGGCTGCCAATCACAAGGTCGCTACCCGCAAGGATCGCGGAGATTAATTCCGGCAGAAGTTCCGGAGGATGCTGCAGGTCGGCGTCCATCACTCCAAGAATTGCAGCGTCGGTGTGTCTCCAACCGTAGAGAATCGCTCCAGACAAGCCGCGTTCCCCCCTGCGCACAAGCAGGCGCACGCGCGGGTCTTCAAGAGCGATTGCAGAGACGATCTCCTCGGTTCCGTCCGTGCTGCCGTCATCGACAACCAGGATTTCGTAAGTTATTCCAACCAAATTGAGCGCTGCCGAGACGCGACCAAGCAAATCGCGAATGTTCTCCGCCTCGTTCAAAGTGGGAATAATCAGCGCCAGACTTTCCTGTTTCACGTCGCCGCGCACCTCTCGATGCACCGCTCGCCGAGACCGCGTTGCCGGGTCTTCATTCGGCGTGTACGATGAATCCAATGCTTCTGACGACATTCTGAACCTAAGTATACGGGGTTTACCTGGTTGAAACGAGCCTTTCCGGTCAATGCACTCTTGATCCTTTTTTTTGCGCTTCTTGGCTTCGCCGTTATGGGTTACCATCCCGGTTTGGAGGACGATGGCATCTATCTGACAGCGGTAATAAGCGACTTGAATCCTGCGCTTTATCCGCATGACGCCGTGTTTTTCCGGACCCAGATGGAGGCCACAATTTTCGATAATTGTGTCGCCGGTTTCGTCCGTTGGACGGGAATCTCAGTAGCTTACACCGAGTTGATATGGCAGTTTGGCTCGGTCGTGCTGATTGTCCTGGGTTGTTGGCTTATTGCACGCAGGCTGTTTCCCGAGGCGCGTGCGCAATGGGCTGGAGTCGCCCTTGTGACCGCCATGTTCACGCTGCCGGTGGGAGGAACCGCACTCTATCTGGTCGATCAGACTCTGCACCCGCGAGCTTTGGCTACGGGCGTCATCCTGTTGGCAGTTTCCCGCATACTGGCGCACAAAGGATGGCAGGCGCTTCCACTGCTGTTGCTGTCAATCTTGCTGCATCCCATCATGGCAGCACTCGGCATCTCTTTTTGCTTCTTCCTTATGTTGACTTGGGAGGAGCGAATCAAGCTGTGGCTCTTCTCCCGGCAACATGCGGGCCTCGGTGCCTGCGCTGTCGCCGTTGTTCCCCTGGGCTGGATCTTCTCGCCCCCCACTCCCGCCTGGCGCGAGGCAATCGAAGCACGTAAATACCTCCTCGTTTACCAATGGGCCTGGTACGAGTGGGTGGGAGCGGTTGCCCCTCTGCTGCTCTTTGGGGTGCTCTGGTACATCGCCCGCAAGCGCGAAGAAGTGCTGCTGGCGCGTTTCGCGCTGGCCGTTCTGCTCTATGGCGTTTTCCAATTGGCGGTGGCGATGATCATCCTGGGAACTCCGGGACTGATTCGGCTAACCCCATTGCAGCCCATGCGGTTTCTCCACTTGATCTACTTCTTTCTGATGCTGGTTGGCGGCTGCCTGGTAGGCAGGTATCTCCTGAAAGCCAACGTATGGCGATGGGCGCTCTTTCTGGTGGCCATCAATACGGGGATGTTTGCCGCAGAGGAACCGCTGTCCGCCTCCAATCAACATCTCGAACTGCCCGGACGGAGCCCGGCAAACCCTTGGTTGCAGGCCTTTGCATGGATTCGCCAGAACACTCCCCTCGATGCATTTTTTGCTGCCGATCCTTACTATCTCTCCGCGCGAGGTGAGGAATACCACTGCTTCCGTCCTCTGTCCGAGCGCAGTCTGCTGGCCGACAATATCAAGGACGGCTCGGTGGTTACGCAAATCCCGGCGCTGGGTGAGGTGTGGGCGCTGCAGGTTCAGGCCCAGAGAGGATGGGTAAACTTCGAGCTCGCCGACTTCGAACGTCTGAAGGGGGAGTTCGGTGTGGACTGGGTGTTGGTTTCATATCCTCCGCCCATGGGGTTGGACTGCAAATGGCACAACGATTCATTGTCGGTCTGCCGAATACCATAGAGACAGGCACCAGGGATCTGCGCGCAACCAGCGAGTTTCGTCTTGATGGAGTAGGCCGGATTCGGGAGTGGTGGGAGCTGCCCTTACAATTGACCTATCGTTTCATGTTAGGTTTGAAGAGTTAACAGTTTGCGGACGGCGTGGTTTGTGGCCAGGATGCAGCAAGTCTTGATCCCGACTGCCGCTGACTGCCCACTTTTCCGGCATGGAGACCGGTTCATGCTCAATCCCTCTCAGCGCCTGATTGTCGGTTGTGCTGTGCTGCTCGGCCTCATGGCGGGGCTGGTGCTCCTTACGCGCCACGCCCTCGCTGTGGCGGGGCAGTCGAGGCTTGCATTCGCTTGCCTGGCGGTCGCGTCGGTGGTCGCGGTTGCCACCGTCTTCTTTGTGCTTCGGCCCATCCGACTGATGGCGCGCGATGCCAGAATGATCGCCCAGGGCAATCTGGAGCACCGTGTCGAATGGAGCAGTCGCGATAGCTTCGGGGTGATTGCCGGTGAACTGAATCGGATCGCAATTCGTCTACGCGAGTTGCGCGACTCCGAGGCCGGCCGGCGCCAAATGGAGTTTCAGCTCTCAGACGCGGTGCTGCAATCGATCTTCGAGCCTATCATTGTCACCGACGGCAAGGGACATCTGCTGAAGGTAAACCAGGCCGCAGCCGAATTGCTCGGTGCCGCAGCCACCGACCGCATGGCGCTGGCCAGCACCCCAGGGGGCGACAAGATCCTGAGCGCCATTCGAGATGCCGTCTCTATGCAAAAGGCGGTAGCCGCAGAGGACGACGCATCGCTGCTGCCTATGCGCATCGGCAAGCAGGAGCGCAGCTACCGTTTGCGCACCACGCCCATGCGCGACTCTGAAGGCAGGCTTCTGGGAACGGTAACCACGCTCGAAGACGTGACTAGCCTGCAGGACATCGACCGCTTCAAGACGCAGTTCATCAGCGTGGCTAGTCGAAAGCTGCGCGATCCGCTGCTCCAGTTACGGCGCGGGCTTTACGCTCTCGAACAGGGCTTCGGTGGGGAGTTGCTGCCCTTGCAGGCGGAACTGGTGTCCTCCGCCAGCAAGGAGAGTGAAAAGCTCGACGATTTGATGAGCGACCTGATCGACGTTGCCGAACTGGACGCTGGCAAGCGCGAATTCAGGCTGGAAGGAATTCGTCCGCTGCAGGCCCTGAGCGAGGCCCGCGACCGGTTCTGCGAAGAGGCCGCCGAGAAGCGGATTCACATTGAGGTCAGAGCTTACGCCGATCTGGCCTTGGTGCGGGCCGACCGCCGCGCCGTGCGCTCCATCCTGGAGAACTTGTTGTCAAATGCTATTCGCTACACGCCGGCGGAAGGCGAGATCCTGCTCGCTGCCGAAGAGATCAAAGACTTCGTTCAGTTCACAGTGCGCGACACCGGACGCGGCATCGAGGCCGAGCGGCTGGGCAGGATCTTCGACCGATTCAGCACATTCTCTGAGCGAGGATCAGGGTTGGGGCTGGCGCTGGGCCGCCGGCTGGTCGAGTCACTGGGCGGCCAGATCGCGGTCGAGAGCCGATTGGGTCATGGAACCACTTTCCGCTTCACTCTTCCTGTGGCGGCAGTAACCGAAGTTCGTCATCCCGTCGAGGTGGGCTGAGCAATGGCCGAAATTCAACTGGAACGCAAGCCAGAAGAGGCCAAGCTCCGCGTCTACCTCGGAGCGGCGCCCGGAGTGGGCAAGACCTATCACATGCTCAACGACGCCCACCTGATGAAGCACCAGCAGGACATCGATGTGGTGATTGGCCTGGTGGAAACACATGGGCGCAAAGATACTGAGGCGCGCATTCGCGACCTTGAAGTCGTGCCGCAGCGCGTGATTCCTTATCGCGGCGTCAACCTGAAAGAGATGGATGTGGACGCCATCCTGGCGCGCCATCCTCAAGTTGTTGTCGTGGACGAGCTGGCTCACACTAACGTTCCCGGCAGCAAGAACCGCAAACGCTACGAAGATGTGCTGGAGTTGCTGGACGCCGGCATCAACGTCATGACGGCGGTCAACATCCAGCATCTCGAGACGCTGAACGACGCAGTCTACCGTTCCTCCAATGCCATCGTTCGCGAGACCATCCCCGACAACTTCCTCAAGCGCGCCACGGAAGTAGTCAATGTGGATCTGACGGTGGACGAGCTGCGCTCTCGTCTGCGCCAGGGAAAGATCTACGCTGCCGAGAAGGTCGAGCAGTCGCTGGCTAACTTCTTCCGCAAGGGCAATCTGAACATGCTGCGCGAGCTGGCTCTGCGGATCACCGCCGAGCAGGTCGGCAATCAAGCCTCGGCCTACCGCCGTACTCAGGGCTTGGAACAGGCTCCGATTCCAGAGAAGGTGATGGTCTGCCTCAGCACCCGGCCCGGCACGGAGCGTCTCTTGCGCATCGGCGCACGCATCGCCGGACGCCTGGCCACCAACTGGTACGCCGTCTACGTCACACGCCCCGACGCCGACAAAGGACACGGAGACCCTGAGGCCTTTCACCGGCTTGAGGAATATCAGCGAATGGCCCGCGACCTGGGCGCGCAGGTGGTCTCGCTCACTGGGCGCAACGTTTCAGACGCCCTCATCCGCTTCGCTCAACAGGAGAGTATCTCCCACGTCGTTTTTGGCCAGTCGGTCCGCTCTCGCTGGGATGTCTTCCTGCGTGGCTCGGTCATCAATCGGTTCCTCTCAGAGGTGCGCGACGTGACAGTGCAGGTCGTTCCAATGCAAAAGCCCCTGCGTCGAGCCTAAGCCGTTTCGCTCGCAGATGACCCTCGTTTGGCGGTGTTTACCGGCGTTGCGTTCCTTGATGCGTTTAAGGGCCTCGCTCGATCACCACCCGACTATTTGCCAGGCTCCATCGACGCCCTTGGAATAGCGGAAGACCTTTTGAGAATGAAACTGCTGTGGGTCGCCGTCCTTCGGACGGATCACAAGCGTCTCAGAGCACGTCAAGGTCGGAGCGTCCGGTGATCCGCCGACCTGACTGCACTGCTCATTCGCATCAAAGCTCTTCGCTGTGTCGCACCATCTTGCCAAGGCCTGCAGCCGGCCCTGATAGATGCCGTTCAGCACGCTTTTGCAATCCTTGCTGCTCTTACCGGAGGCTCGCACAAACACACTTTTGTAAGCATTCAAGGGCTGTTCCAAGGCCGCTCGATCCGGTCCTTCGGGCCCACCGAGCCGGACTGCGACAACAGGTGCCGGCTCGCTCACATTCACGGTCTGCTCCGAGAGTGAAGCCCCATTTGCAATCAACTCGTAGGTTGTAGTTTTGCTGGGGAAGACCGTTCTGCTTCCCTGCGGAGCGACAGACCCAATCTCGCTGATGGAGATCGACGAGGCATTGTTTACTCGCCAAGTTAAGGTAACTGATTGTCCGCGAACAACTGAGTTCACACTAACGGACAAGGAACCTGTCGCTGGGGCGATCACGGCGGGTGCCACGGCTGTGACTGTCTGCAGTTGCGCGGCTAGCGTCTGCGTCTGCCCTGCAGCGATCGTGATCTGTCGGTTTGCAGGCTGGAATCCATCCAGAGAGATCCAGAGAGCATGCTGGCCGCCGCTCACTCCTTGAATGGCGTAACTACCCCTTGAATCCGCAACTCCCTTGAACTGTCCGTCGATGGAGACTGATGCTCCAGGGTTCGTCTCGACGACCAGTTTTCCGGTAACTTGCACATTGTTATTGCCGCCATTTGACGGTTTTGGCTGCCCTAGTTTCAGGACAAAAGTATCCGGCGTGTCCTGGTTGGCCGCGATCTTGACGATGTGTTCCTGGGTATCAGAATTGTCCAAAGCCGAATACGCGACCTTATGGGTGCCAAACTCGAGAGGAATCAACTCTCCAATTCGGTGCGTGCCCATATTCTTGCCATCCACCGAAAGCTTGAACTCGGCTAAATTGCCCCGTGGAGAGAGTGTTCCTGAAGTTCCAGCGGGGAGGAGCTTGGTAAGCGAGAGCTCATCCTTGACCGTCTCTCCAGCGCTCACATCAAGCTTGTCATTGAAAGGCTGGAAGCCGTCTTGGGAAACATGAAGCTGATGCGATCCCGGTTGAGTCGGGATTGTAAGTTCGCCGTTGTCATCGGCCTTCATGGCGGGACCATTGTCGATCGATACCAAGGCGCCGGGCGGTGCCTTGACAATCTTTATATGAGCCGGTCCAGGCCCCGGGGGTGCGCGCATGATCCACACCGCGATGACAACAATCGCAACGAGTGCCACAAGCACGGCGCCAACCCAGATCGGAATCCTGTTAGGTCTGGCACGTGCTATCTCAGATAATTGCGCTTCAAGAGTCGCACCGGATGCGCCTTTGGCACCCTGTTCGAGCGCCTCCTTAACCGATTGTCCGATCCGCTGCCAGTCCGCCTGTTTTTTTGCATCGGCGAACTCGACCATCGCCGTCGCGCCCTTCAAGGCCGCCAATGCACCGTGAGAATCGTTCTTCATCAGTGCGGCCCGTGCAGACTCGATGGACTGCCCGACAACTTCTCTGGCATACGACGAACGCTCGGCTTCAATCTCGCGTATGACGCCGGTCAGTTCTGCCGATTCTCCGTAGGCACGTACAACGGCTTGTAACGATTCCAATCCTGCGGAAAAGTTCTTCTGTTGGGCCGACTCCCGAGCTGAGTCAATGGCCTTGCAAGTGATCTGCTTGCACTCCTGCTCCGCCAGAAGCGCCGTCAATGTTTCCTGAAGAGCCGCGTTTCCTGGCGCAAGAGCTAGTTGTTCCCGCAGTAAGCGGATCGGCTCATCAAGCTCACCTCGGCTGCGTAAAAGCGCCACCTTCTTCTGAAGGAGCTCGATCTTGCGTGAGGAATCAACTTGTTGTTTCCGGGCCTCCGCGAGAAGCCTCGAAACAGATGCATCACCCGTCTCCTGAAAACCTTGCTCAAGCACTCGGATAGCATCTTCCAGACGTCCATTGCGGATCAGTTCGCGTCCCTCAGAAGCAGAACGTTCAATGATCGCATTGCGCTTCAGACTCGCTAATTCATCGCGCGTGAAAACGAGGAGATCGTTGATCTCCGCGTGCTGGCCAAATTCGATTTGAAAAGATTCGAGAACCCCGATTGCCTTGTCATGTTGCTTTGCGGAAATCAGCTCTCGAGCCTTGAGCAGAGTACCGGCACGCACCTGTTCGACTCGCAGGTCATCCAACTGATGGTGCAGAGAATGCTCGTAGGAAACCAGCCGTTCTTCGCCGGGCATCTTGTCCAAGGCCTTTTGAAGAATGCCCAACGCTTCCAGTGGAGAAGTTGGAAAAAGTTCTTTGGCTTGAGAGATGGCTGCATCTACAAAGCGTTTTGTTTCAGACTTACGCGCCTCGGTGTCAACCTCAGCTTTGAGGCGATGCAGCATCGTCTCATTGGGTAGCTTGTCGAGAGCACGATTCAGTAGATCCGCTGCTTGATCGTAAGATCCGTCCTTTAAAAAAATCCCGACTCTAGTCTGGATCTCGTTAAGAACTTCTCTACGCTGCTCCTGCTCTCGAACCTTGGCCAGTTCCCAGCGCAGTTTGTCAACTTCGAGATTCGAGGGGTCGATGCCTTCAGCTTCAACAAGGAGTTGGTCGACAGCTACCAGATTTCGTTCGGCCAACTCTCTGCGACCGGTCTCAATAATCTCTAGAATTCTGCCCCTCTGGGCATCGACCTGCAACTGTCTATCAAGAACACTCTTGAAAACGAGCAACTTCTGGTTCTCTGGGTCTTCTTGCAGAGCCTTTGTCACAACACGAAGTGCCGCTGTAAAGTCACCCCTGCCCTTGACCTGTTCCGCCTCGGTCAGGGCTCGAGCGCTCATTTCGTTGCGTCGCTTCCGATCTTCCAAAGATCGAATCTTGAGCTTGATATCTTCAGACGTAGAATCGAGCTTCTGAGCCTCTTTAAATTGAGTGAGAGCCTCATCTAAGTTTCCGGTGGAAAGGGCCTCGTCGGCTCGATTGGTGTACTCGCGGACCCGCTCTGCCCGCTTAGCACGCTCCTGATGTTCCCGAACGAACTTACGAAGCTTTCTAACCTGAGTATTCGCCGGATCGAGTTGAACTGCTTCTTCCAGGAGTTCGAGTGCAGGTGCGAAGCGGCTTTCCGTCGTTAATCGCTCTGCGTCGTTGAAAAGATTCGAAACTCGGCTTTCCTTGAGGTCTTCAATCACCTCATGAAGTGCGTCTGCAAAATCTTCGCCAGTTGAGTACCGATCCTCGGGGTTCTTTGCCAGAGCCTTATCCATGATTTCGTCGAGGGCTGGCGCATAATCGTGGAGATACACTGCAAGCGGAGTGTGCGCTTCGTTCACAATCTTGTACGATGCTGTTGCATCGTCACCGGTAAAAGGCTCCTCGCCCGTGAGCAGCTTAAAAAGCGTAACTCCGGCTGAGAAGATATCGACCCGACCATCGATTGTCTGCCCTTTGAATCTCTCGGGCGCAATGTAATGAAGCGACCCAATCACTTGGCTGGTTTGCGTCAGTCCAGTTTTTCCGTCCGTATTCTGGATCTTGGCAATCCCGAAATCGATGATCTTCGCCGTCCCGTCCGGCTGCACAATCACATTGGCCGGCTTGATGTCCCGATGAATGACCCCTTGTTTGTGGGCATACCCAAGTGCCAGGCAGACCTGCTCGATGATCCGAAGCTTGGTGAGTTGATCGATTTGTTTACCGGAAGCGATGATTTTATCGAGCGGCTCGCCCTCAACGAACTCCATCGCAATGAAAGGTAAGCCGTCCTGCTCACCCATTTCATAGACGGCTGGAATATTGGGATGGCGAAGGGTGGCTGCCTTGGCTTCCACCTGGAAGCGAGCCAGGCCATCTCCAAGCGCGGAACTAAAAGGTCTTTTGATGGCGACGCGGCGGCCAAGATCTTCGTCCAGGGCGAGAACCACCTCGCCCATACCCCCGCGCCCTAGAGTTTTTATAATCTTGTATTTACCGATCTTTTCAGCGTAGACCTTATCCATTTTTGTGGCCGAATCCTTATCTACGCAAAAGAGGTTGTCCTAATTGGGGACCGCTCCACCCGCGCCGCACCAAGGCCAAAGTGCCCGATTGAATCGTGTTGCTCGCTGACTAAACGATTGTAATTTGATTAAAACATTATCACGGAAATGGGTAGCGGTCTACCTTAATTTCCGTTCAATTCGTTCCTTCAAGGGCGTGAACACCTATTTGTTCATGGCGCCGCCTTTAGTACCGTCGTCTGCGGTGTCCGGGGTGGCAGGTGTTGCGGGGCTGGAAATCTGCCCCGCCGTGCCCGATCCGGCCGCTCCACCACTATTGATCAGCACCATAGTCCCAGAGATTGCAACCCCAGAGGGTCCGACAGTGATGAAGTTTCCGGAAGCAACGAGACTTAGTTCCACTCCCGCTTGAATCACGACGTTTGTGCCAGCGTTGATATAAACAGTGTTGCTGGCATTCATCGAATACGCCGAGCCCACCTGGACGCTCTGGTTGGAACCGACATTCAAGGAGTGGTTCCCTCCAATCTGTTCAGTTAAATTCGAACCGATCCCGATATCTGAATTGGAACCAATCTGTTCGACAGAACTGCCCGTCACCGTTCTATTAAAGTCGCCGCCAATCTGCTCCATCTGTTTGCCGGTGACAATCAGCGAGTCGTTTCCGCCAACGGAGATGCGCCGGTCTTGCTCGATCGAAACATCGAGGTCTTTCTCAGCATGAAGGTAGACCTGCTCACTGCCCATCTTGTCTTCAAAGCGCAACTCATTCGCATTCTGGGCCGAGCCGCCCTTGCTGCTACGGGTAACCAAGCCAGATCGAGTACTGTTGTCTGGCAGAGCATACTTAGGCATATTCACGCCGTTATAGACCGAACCAACGATCACCGGGTTGTCGGGGTCCCCGTTTAAGAACATCACCACTAATTCGTCATTCAGTCGCGGCCAGTAATATGTTCCCCATCCGTTCCCAGCCCAACTCTGCGCCACACGCACCCAGGTGTTATCGACAGTATTCGGCTTCCTTAACTTATCCCAGAAAAACTGAATGCAAACTCGTCCGAACTTATCGATATACATCTCTTCCCCGCTAGGAACGACCACAAAGGCGGTCTGCGGGCCATAGATCGCAGGCTTTGTTGTCTTCCTTGCAGGCTTGAAGACAATATCCGAAGAGATTGAAGTAAAGGAGTTGCTGTATCCTACACCCTGATTATCTTTCGACCGAAAAGAAGGAACTTGAGTAGCATGATGAGCAACGGAAGTCAGAAGATACTTCTTGTTCCATGCAGCCCGCGAGTGCTTCTCCAGAGTGAATGTGTACCCAGCGCAGAACGAACGGGCATTCGAACTTCCGTGGAACACTTCTGCCATGGCATCGGTGGCACCTGCGCGCGCATCGAGGAACAACGTCTCAAGCTGAGTGCTCAACTGAGTCTGGGCCGCCTTAAGATAACCTTCCTCGCCGGCCGGGTAATGATAACTTTCAAAAGCGTTGTTGCCATAAGGGCTCGAACTATTCTTGTCAGGAACATCGATTCGCGAATATGTGCGAAAGTTATAGTCTGCCGTAGCGTGTTTGCCGGGCATCATGGTGGCCGTGGAGTTGAACTCGCTCACGAAAGCACCGTACGAACCCTCCGCTCCCATGTCTTTCGCGGCATAGGATGCGCTTGCCGATACCAAGCAGTCCTGATAACCGCTGCGTGAGTCGCCAAACATGATTTTGTTATCCTGATCTGAATGTTCGAACCAATAGAAGATTCCGCTCTCCTCCAATATGCGCGACACAAAATTGAAATCAGTCTCGGAATACTGGGTGCAATAGTCTAGCGGTTTATAAGAATTGCTTGTCTGATCGGAGATGGACAATCCGTACTCGCCGATGACCGCCTTGGCGATCTCCAAAACTGTTTTGTTTTGGAAAACCCGACAGTTTGAACTCAACTGAAGCTGCCACATCGAAGGAACAATATGCGCCAAATACGTGTTAAACTCATCATCGCCCGCGCACTGCTGAAAAGACGAAACGATGCCGTTGATCCACCTCGTCCCAATCACATCGTTCAGGTTGATGGCGACTGCCACCTTGGATCCGACGATCGACTTAGGATCGATTGTGGTGCCCGCAGCCGCGAGCAATTCGACATCGTGCCAGAATAGTGAGGAGATATACTCTTTGCCTACCAGCGATTCAATCAGCAAAACGTCCTTGCCCAATGGGCTGGTAAACTGCATAAGCCTGTCAGTCTGCGTCACGCTTGGCATCTTGATTCCCTTCCCAATATTGGATTTCTCAACCGTTTACATCAACACTGCGCGATCTGTTCATTTGCATGTCAGATTTGCGGGTTGACCGCTTGGATATGGATGGTAAGAGCAACGGTTAACTCTCTTTTCCGCCTTGATTATCACTCGGTCTTTACTGTCCAATGCACCGTAGATGCACTCCAGATAAAGGCTATGACCGTTGTCATAAATAAAGCCAACGTCATAATAACCGTATCCTTTGTTCCCGGTACCGCGCGAGAACGCCGGCATCAGCTCGGTAGAAAAGTTATCAGGAGGACCGTCATTGACTCCGATATATCCGAGTGGGATTTTTTCATGATAAGAAGGGCACTTTACCTCCTCAGCGTGGGAGGTGGCGCATGCTGCAAGAACAAAACTCAACATTGTCCTATTCCACGACATAGTAATTGTCTCCATCGTTGACATTGGTGGGGTTCAAGCCCATACCATACTTAAAGGTGAACTTATACCTGCTGATCGGCACAGGCTTTCTGCCGCTTATCCACTGATTCACAACATATATGCCAGTGTCGTCCTGCTTTTCGTAGATAGCCGTATGGCCCTGATATTTTCCCTCCTTCGTAAAGGTGGCAATCACGGTCCCAGCTGGAATCACAGGAGTCGAGAATGTCGCCGCGCCGGGTATGGTGGCTGTAGTGGAGTTGTGAAGTGCGTGATACTGCCCTTGAGCGGAGCGGAGAAGATGTTCGAACTCTAAACTGTATTCAGCCTCATAACGCTCAAGATTGAGATGCCGACCAATGCTCATTTCGATGGTCTGAAAAATCGAGGGCTCGGACGCCGGATGCAACCGTATCGGCGCCGGATGGACCGAAGCGCCATGTTGAGCCGCCCTGGGATGAGCGGCGCCTTGATGAACAGCAGCCGATCTTTCAGATTGAGTATGAGCCACGACCGCCGGATGAACAGGCTTTTGGTGAAAACCTGGACTCACCTTTATGCCTCTCGTCCATTTGCTTGTTTGAGGAAGTCCAGGCGTGACCGCTTTCACGTAGGAGACGCATTGGCCGTACTCGTAGTTTACCGGATAAAACCGCTTGTGCGCTTTCGTTGCAATGTCCAGCAGTTTTACATTTTCCTCTTTCTCTTCATCAGCTTTGGGATCAGTAGTCGTGGTCCCCGAGCACGAAACTCCTTTGGAGTCAATTCCGACCCAGCTACCCATCGGAGCATTCGGATTGTTGTCGTAATTCTTGGATAGGTAACTCATAAACTCTTCCTTCCGAACGCATGGCGAAGTCGAATCGGAGCAATAGTACCAAATCGACTTATACCTTGATGAGTTATTGCGCACCCCATTGCGCATTCTTCAGTGAGTGCGACTGGCG
>Ga0187890_10002092_pt1 | contig 14031 bp, 16 predicted proteins | sample June2016WEW_21_1_FD_133005 | JGI IMG/M metagenome (GOLD analysis project Ga0187890, IMG submission 133005) | Peatland microbial communities from SPRUCE experiment site at the Marcell Experimental Forest, Minnesota, USA - June2016WEW_21_10 | ecosystem: Environmental > Terrestrial > Soil >... | reverse complement strand
GCGATCCGGGCACGGACTTCAGGGTCGAGATCGATGCCGATAAATATTCGCATCTTTAAATATGACGGCGCCCTACAACAGCGCCCGCCGGATCATCTCCAGCGCCTGCTGGGTTGCGAACTGGCGAATGCGCTTGCGGTCGCCCGGAAAATTGCGTTCGACGACCTGCGTGCCTTCTTCTCCCGCGAGCGCGATGTAAACCAGTCCCACCGGCTTCTGCTCCGTTCCTCCGCTCGGGCCGGCAACTCCGGTGATTCCGACTCCATAGCTCGCCAGGCAGCGTTTGCGGATACCTTCGGCCATCGCCGCCGCCACTTCGCGGCTCACCGCTCCGTGCTGGTCGATCAGTGCTTTAGGAACATTTGAGAATTGCGTTTTCAATTCGTTCGAATAGACGACCGCTCCGCCTAGAAAATAGCGCGAGCTCCCGCTGAGCGAAGTGATGCGCTCGGCCAGCAAGCCGCCGGTGCACGATTCAGACACGGCCAGCGTCATGCTGCGCATTTGCAGGAGATAGCTGACGATCTGCTCGATGGTCTCGCCTTTGCGAGAGAAGATGGCGTCGCCGAGTTCGTCTTCGATTTTTTCCGCGAGCTCCTCGACGCGCGCGTCGGCATCCGCCTGCGAATCCTTGCGGCAGCGCAGGTGGAGTTGAATCTCGCCCCCGCCCGCCAGAATGGTGGTCTCGACGTCGGCATAAGTTTTGTAGATGGGAGCGACCCGCGCGTCCACTTGCGATTCTGGAATCATCGCCATTTTGAGCGTGCGCGTGGCGATGTGCTGGGGCGGGATCCGGGCGCGCAATCGCGGCAGGCATTCGGTTTCGAACAGCGCCTTGAGTTCGTAGGGAGGGCCGGGAAGCAGCATCAGGAGCCGTTCCTGGCCGTCATACTTTCCGCCCATCCACTGGCCAGGCGCGGTGCCGAGCGCATTCGGTAACATCGTGGCGCTGCTCAGGATGTCGGCCTGCTTGGCATTGTTGGCCGACATCTTCATGCCGCGCTTGGCAAAGCGCTCTTCCAGTTTCGCGATGAGATCGAGATCGCGTTGCAGTTTCAATCCCAGCGCTTCGGCCACCGCTTCGCGCGTCACGTCATCTTCGGTGGGGCCGAGGCCGCCCGTGAAGATGATGATGTCCGAGCGCCGCATGGCAAGTTTGGCGGCCGCAGTCAGTCCTTCGACGTCGTCGCCCACAATGCACTTGAAGCGCACCTCAACGCCCAGTTCATTCAATTTTTCGGTGAGGTAGAGCGAGTTGGTGTCCTGGCGATGCGGAGTGAGCAACTCAGACCCCACGGCGATGATCTCGGCGTTCACGGGTAAAAGTGTAAATGATCTGAGGTAGCGACAGCCGCCCTCGGCTGTCTTGGCGAGCAACGCTCGCCTGGGTTCCCCGGTTTGGTCAATGCTCGGGCACAAGAGCGTAGCGAGGCTTCGCCCCGGGGACAGCCGAGGGCGGCTGTCGCTACGCCTTTCCCGGCTGCTGCTGCGTCATGCAGTGCAGCGCCCCGAATCCCCAGATCAGATCGCCAGAGTAGATCGGCACGATTTCGCGGGTCGGGAAACTTTCCGCGAGCGTGTTGAGCGCAATGCGATCGTTCGGATCGTTGAAGACCGGCGCCAGCACCGCGCCATTCGCGATATAAAAATTGGCGTAGCTGGCGGGCAACTGGCGGCCTTCGAACACAACTGGACGCGGCATGGGAATTTCGACAATATCGAGTTTCTGTCCATCGGCAGTGCGAGCGGCCTTCAGGCGCCCCAGGTTCGCGTGCAGGGCCGCGTAATTTTCGCTCCGCTCATTCTGCTCGATCATCGTGATCACGGTAGTCGGAGCGACGAAGCGGGTGATGTCATCGACATGGCCGTGAGTGTCGTCGCCGGCGATTCCGCTATCCAGCCAGATGACCGACTGCGCACCAAAATAGTCGGCGAACAGTTGCTCATAGGCCGCGCGGTCCATGGGCGGATTGCGTTGCTGCGTGGTGGAGAGCAAACACTCCTCGGTGGTGAGCAGTGTGCCGCAACCGTTGACGTCGATCGATCCGCCTTCGAGCACGACACGGTGCTTTGCGCTGAATGGCTGCACGACACGCACGCCCGCAGCCTTTGCTATGCGCTCTCCAACTTTTTCGTCAAGACTGTAATTCGGATACTTCGCCCAGGCGTTGAATTGAAAGTGCAGAGCGAGCAGCCCGGAATCGGCGCGCTCATAATGATGATCCACGGGCGGCGTCAGGAAAATGCAACCCGAGTCGCGCGTCCACACGCGATCGGTGCGCCAGCGGTGAAAACAAACATTATCGGAAAGCGCACCCGCCCTTTCGAGCGCCGCGCGCGCCCGTTTTTCCCAGCTTGCATCATTGACGATCAGGTCCACGCGCTCATGTCGCGCCAGGTTGCGGACGATTTCGGCATAGACCCATTGAATCGGTTCGAACTTGCCCGGCCAGTCGCTACGGAGGTGCGGCCACGCAAGCCACGTGGATTCGTGCGGCTCCCACTCGGCGGGCATGCGGTAGCCCTGTGCGGTGGGGAGAAGTTTGGCGCGCGTGGTGGACGGCTTGGCCACTATTCGTCTAGGCATTTTCGTTGCGGCTACTTTTCGTCCAACATGCGGCTGGTGATGGGAGCGTAACTGTCGATACGGCGGTCGCGCAGGAAGGGCCAGTTGCGGCGAATGTCTTCGAGATGATGAAGGTCCACTTCGCCTAGCAAAATTTCTTCCTTGTCGGGCGACGCTTCGGCGAGCACACGGCCGAAGGGGTCGCAAAAAAACGACCCTCCCCAAAACTCGAGGCCTTTGCCGGGCACGGAATTGCCGCGGATATTACCGGTCTCAAAGCCGACGCGATTCACCACGCCAACATAAACGCCGTTCGCAATCGCGTGCGCCCGCTGGATGGTGCGCCAGGCGTCGTGTTGCGCCTCGCCGAATTCGGCCTTCTCCGCGGGGTGCCATCCGATGGCCGTGGGGTAAAACAGAATGCTCGCTCCTTGCAGTGCGGTGATGCGCGCGCCTTCGGGATACCACTGATCCCAGCAGACAAGCGTGCCGAGCTTTCCAGCGGAAGTGTCGAAGGCCTTGAAGCCCAGATCGCCGGGAGTGAAATAAAATTTTTCGTAGTACAGCGGATCGTCGGGAATATGCATCTTGCGGTAGATGCCGACGAGCGCGCCGTCCGAGCCGAAAACTGCGGCCGTGTTGTGATAGAGGCCGGGCGCGCGCTTCTCGAAAAGCGACGCGATCAGCACGACTTTATTCTGCTGGGCGGCGGCAGCGAGCTTCTCCGTACCCGCGCCGGGGATCGGCTCGGCGAGATCGAACAGAGCGGCATCTTCGCGCTGGCAGAAATACTGCGTCTGGAAGAGCTCGGGCAAGCAGACGACGTGGGCGCCCTTTCGTGCCGCCTCCGAAACGCGATCGAGCGCCTTGGCCAGATTGTCGGCAGGCTCGGGACCGCATGACATTTGAATCAGGGCGACGGTGAACTTGTCTCGCAATTTTTCTCCACCTTGGGAGACGCGGCAAGCCGCGCCTCTACTCATCTGTGATCGCGATCTAGGATATCAAAGTGTCTGATGCCGGCGTGAGTCTTGCACCACCGGCGTAAGAGCAAGTCGCCGCGTTTCCCTCCCTTCTAGTAAATTGTTTCTTCAGTCAAAATCATTTTTTATTCTGGAGGTTCTTCCTTGAAGCAGAAAACTGTTGCGAAGCCCAGCCATCATCAGGACAGCAATCATCAGGAAGGCGCGGGCATCGACCGCAAGCTGCACGATCCGGTAGCTGACCGTCTGATTCCGCTGGAGCCGCTCGATCTCGGCAAGATTCGATCCATCGATGACCTGGTGCGCGCGATGTCCAGAACCGCGTTCACCGGCCGTCAGCTCGGCGAAGCCGCCGACGTGCTCGAGGCCATGGCACGAGACAAAGAATGCTTCGTCGTCATGACGCTCGCCGGCGCGATGACCGTGGCCAAGCAGGGCCTGGTGATTGCCGAGCTGATCGATCGCGGCATCGTGAATGCCATCGTTTCCACTGGCGCGCTGATGGCGCATGGACTGGTCGAAGCGACCGGGCGCGCGCATTTCCGGCACAATCCCGAGCTCAGTGACGAGGAACTCTACGAGGCGGGATACAACCGCGTCTATGACACGCTCGAACCCGAGCAGAATCTCGACGACGTGGAGCGTGTGATGGCTGCGGTATTTGGCGGTTGGGACGCGGACGAAGTGATGTGCTCGTATAAATTGAACCGCGCGATTGGAGCGCATCTGGCGAAGCACGCCAAAGGACAACGCGGCATTTTGAAGTCCGCCTACGAAAAAAATGTTCCGGTATTTGTTCCCGCGTTCTCCGATTCCGAGCTGGGCCTCGACTACGCGTTGACCAACCGCGAACGCGACAAGCAAGCGAAGGCGCGATTCCGCTTCGATCCCTTCGAAGACCTGGAGTACTTTGCCGCAACCCTCCTGAGTCAGAAGCGCCTCGGAATTTTCACCATCGGCGGCGGCGTTCCGCGCAACTGGTCGCAGCAGTTTGGGCCGTTCATCGAATTGCGCCACCGCCGGGGCGGGGAAGACCTGCCCCTGAAGCGCTATCACTATGGACTGCGTATCTGCCCCGAGCCGGTGTTCTGGGGCGGCCTTTCGGGCAGTCCCTACAGTGAGGCGGTTTCCTGGGGCAAGTTCGTGCCTCCAGCGGAAGGCGGGAAGTTTGGAGAAGTGTTCGTGGATGCTACAGTAGGCCTGCCGCTAATCGTAGCGGCGGTGCTGGAGCGGCTGAAGAAAAAACCGGCCGCGAAAAAGAAACTTACTAAAATTGCAAAGTAGAGGCGCGGCTTGCCGGGTCGCAGGCGGGCAGGCTCCGCGGGTCTACTTGGCCGATTTCACCGCGGTCAGCATCTCGCGCCGCAGAATCGCATTGATCCGGGACTGGTAGCCCTTCCCCTGTGCTTTAAGCCAATCCAGCACATCGGCGTCGACTCGCGCTGTTATCTGGCGCTTGCGAGGACGATAGAAGTGGCCTCGCCTGGCGTTTTTCCACTGTTCATCCGTCATTTCGGGAATGTCGCTCGTATCAATATCGCTGTCTGGACGACTTGCCAGCGCTTTCAGATTTGCCCGCCGTGCTTTCGTCAGTGCTGGCATCCTTTCCAATGTGTACTTAACCATTTTTGTCTTCATAGCGTCGCCTTTCTTTCCGGGTAGCCTGTCGAGCGGAGATGATGCGAATGACCTCGACCTGCATGCCACCATCGCGTTCTTCTCTCACGGTGTGGGCCACCGTGAGAAGGAGCAAGCCCTCGACGAGGCCAAGGGTCTGCCAGCGCAGCTCCCCACCCTCGATGCGATCTTGCACTGACACATACAGCGGATCGCGGAACGCCTGGCTTGCCTCCTCAAAACTCACGCCGTGCTTGCGCAGGTTGGACAGGTTCTCGGCTTCGTCCCACTCGAATCGAATGCCTTCCATCCTAATTGTAATTATAAATTTGTAATTATTCAATCGGCGCCTAATTGAGGTTCTCGCCCCTCGTGGATGAGCCTTGGATTGGACGGGCGAGGGCGCCGTTCTTGACACGGCGGGGCACGCAACACTTAATCCGCTACGTCAGTCGAAGATCAGCACCGCCGACGCGATCACCGTCGTCCACAGCCCGCGCTTGTCGCCCACCGCCGATTGCGTCACATTGGCCGTCCTGACGATCTTGTTCGAGATGCGATAGATCTCTTTTTTCTCGTCCCACGATCGATCGGAATCGAACTCCACGTTCAGAGTCGTGGCCAGCATTTCGGCGGCGAGTTCTTCCGCGTAGTCTCCGGCAGCGTCTTCGGTCTCACCGAACGAGTGATGCTCGCTCAGATACCCGTAGGTGTTGCGATCGGCAGGGATGGCGACGCCAATCGAAGAGGCCAGGAGACGGTGCGGCTCGTGCGTCGAGTTTTCCGCGACCACCGCAAATACGACTTCTCCCGGCGACAGATACGTGAGTCCCTGCGACCGCGGGACCAGCTTGCAGTTGGGCGGAAAGATGGAAGAGACACGCACCAGGTTTTGCGCCGCGATGCCGGCGTCGCGCAAGGCGAGCTCGAAGGACGTGAGGCGCTCCTTGTGTTTCCCCACACCCTTGGTGAAGAAGATTTTCTTCGGGACCATGTCCTTGCCCAATTCAGTTTCCTCCAGGAAATTTCGAATTGATCTGAGAAGGGCAAATCTAACACAGCGATTTGTGAAGATTGTATGAAAAAAACAGGAATGTCCCGCTGCGCCGAACCACCGACGGCTTGGAGGCTTCGGCGACAGTCGTTGATCGATGGTCGTCGGTCGTTCGCGAACAACGGCTCTAGCGACAAAGCCTACCGGCTAGCGACCAACGACGAGTGACCAGCGACTGTCTGCAGCACTCAAGCCGCGTGAATATGAGCTTTGCCCGCCGCCAGCGGGATGAGTGCCGGTTTCACCAAATCGCGGAAATCGGCAAATCTCATGCGCACCAGTTCACGATGCGAACCCGCGTTGAAGGCGATCTCCTTGTCCTCGGCCAGAGTCTGATCCACGAAAACGTCCATTCCGTAGAGATTGCCGAAGGGTGGCATGGACCCGGTTTCGCAGTCGGGGAAACGACCGCGAAATTCGAGTTCGCTCGCCAGTTCTACTGAGTCTGCCCCCAGGTATTTTTTCAGCCGGTATAAATCCACGCGGAATGAAGCGGGCACCACCGCCATGGCCAGACGTCCATCGATCATCACCATGACGGTCTTCGCCAGCTCTTTTCCGGGTGTGTGGGTGAGGGCGGCAATCCCCTGGGCCGTGTAGGCCACCGAGTGCGAGATCACCAGGTATTGAATGCGGTTACGATCCAGGAATTCCCGAAGCATGGAAAGAGGCACAGACACCTCCCGTCCGAACCGCAGCCGGAACGCTTCTGAAGGACTGCCCCGAAGCATGGTCTGCGGATCGGCGCCGATGTAATTATGCGCTCCTCAGAGGCCGGGGAGGTAGTGAAATTTCTGGAAAGTGCATAATTGGGGGGAATTTGAAAGCCGACTCGCGCCCAACCCAAAATGGGAAAACGCGGAGCAAGAACTGGCGGAAGCTAGCGGGGAATGTTCACTTTTGGCCCGTAAAATGCCTCTAAGAACGCGCTTCGAGGGAACAGCGCAGATCCTACGCGGCCTGTTTCGTAACCAAGGAGTGCGCGCCCTCTCTGGCCTGCGATCCCACGATCTTCATTTCGTGCCAGTCGTAGCGGAATTCTTGGCCGCAATCCAGGCAAGCGACGTAGGTGCCCGTCCGCTGCGCAGTCGGGTTGCGACGCGACCCGGCGCGCACCGTGATCGGAAAACTGTAGCGAGCGTGCCGGCAGCCAAACATGGCGTCCATCAACTTGGAAAACATGGGTAACCTCCACAGAATAAAGCGATAAAACTGGCCCATCCCCTTCGCCTGAACAGAAAGATGAACTCTAAAATGCTTAGATTCGACGAGTGCGGAAAAGGTTCGCGGCCCCTGATAGCACCGAAGGTACCCGCCATAGGCGTCCCGGAATGAAGCACTTGCGAGCATTTGAAGGAACCACGGCTAGAAACGACAGCTGGTGACTGCAGCAGGGAGCCGCAGGAAGAGCACCGGAAGCAGCAGCTGCACGAAGAGCCGAGCTTAGCGCCCAGCCGGGTCGGATTTCTTATGCGCCGAACACTTGCTCATGATCGCCGACCGGAGCCGCACCCGCAAATCCTCGGGTAACTCATAGAGCTCCGAGTCGCGGTAGATTTCGATGGTTTTCCTGGTCGTATCGCAGACCACGTAGCAGTTGTGGCACCACGCCAGGTGATCGTCCAGTTCGGACTTGGTTCGGGCGTCCAGCGCGCCATCGAGGTAGTTTGTCAGCTCGTTTAGAAACTCAGAACACTTCACTGGTCGCCATCTCCACTCGCCCGTTTCTGAAAGAACCGGTTCAGCCGTTCGCGCAGTTGCAGCCGCGCGCGCAGCAAACGCGATTTCACCGCCGGAACGCTCAACTCCAGCGCTTGGGCCGTCTCCTCAGTCGAGAGGCCTTCCACGTCACGGAGTACGAACACCGTCCGGAATCCCGCCGGCAATCCCTGAATGGTGCGAGTCAGAATCTCCCGCAACTCCGCCTGGTTGTACATCTGCTCCGGATTGGGACTCCAATCCGCAACCTCACGGGGAAGCGAGTCATCCTCAGTTTTTACTTCTTCGTCCAGAGAGACCGTCCGTTCCGGTTTTCTCCGGCGCAACTTCATCAGCGCTTCGTTAACCGCAATCCGCACCAGCCAGGTATAAAACTTCGACTGTTCCTGGAACTTCTCCAGGTTGCTATACGCCTTAAGGAACGCTTCCTGAACCACATCTTCCGCGTCCTCGCGATTCTGCGTAATGTGCTGTGCGATGCGAAAAACGTTGCGATCATAGCGCCGTACTAATTCTTCAAACGCTTGATCGTCGCCGCGCTTGGCTCGCCGGACCAGCGCCATTTCTTCGCTGACCGGCTGCTCTATGTTGGGTTGGATGGTACTCATTCGTAACTTGATGCAGATTTTTCCGACAGCGCTACTGAATCTGAAATGCTATTGTACTTGGTGGCGGCGGTTTTCGCTGCGTAGTTTTGACGCGCGCTGGCCAGAAAGGTTTCCCCCGCTTGGCGATCGGCTGCTTCGGACACCGGAAGGGCAGGTACCAAGGTGTCCCGAGAACGCCTGCAAGCGGCCATATAATTAGAGGTTAGAAGGGTAACTCCCTTCGTCCCCCAAAAAAGCTTTACTTCGGTTTACATCGGAGTACGAATGAAGGAGCGCGGCTGGATTGAACCAATTGTGGACCGAGTGGTTGCCCAGGTTTTGGACAGCCATGCAGCCCAATTACGCACCGAGATTGTCCGCCGGATGATGGAAGAGATCGCAGCGGAGCCTGCGACCGACGAATCAACCACCCAGGACGCGGCTTCCGCGTCCGCTTCGGCAGATCTGGCGCGCGCCGTTGCCGAAATCCATGTGGGCAACTCGCAACGGGAGATTTTGCGCGCCCTGCTCGATACCAGCTCTCGTTATGCGACTCGAGTGGCGCTCTTCGTCGTAAAGGGAAGCCATGCCACTGGATGGCAGGCACGCGGCTTCGCCAATTGCGATGCGGTAAAAGATTTTGTGCTCGATGAAAATGCTCCGGCTGTCGCTCGTGCCATCGGCCGTGCCATCGGCGATCGCGTGCTGGCGAGCGTGCCGGTTGCCGACTTGGATCCGCGTTTCCTGCAGGAAGTTGGAACCCCAGCCAGCGGAGAAGGCCGGATTCTCCCTTTGATTTTGAAAGACAAAGTTGCCGCGCTGTTCTATGCCGACAGCGGAACCGGTGCGGCGGGCTTGCTCGATGCCGGCTCGCTCGAACTGCTGGTGCTTTCGACCAGCGCCTGGCTCGAGGTCAACTCGCTGCGCAAGCAAACGCACAAGGAACCGTCCGCGGCGCAGTCGGACAGTGGCGTCGCGGCGGCCGAGGCGCCATCACACCAGGCGCCGGCTTTCAATGATCCCTTTGCCGCGCACACGCCCGCTTTTGCTTCTGGCCACGCCATGGCAGCAGCGGCGTCAGCGAGTGAAGCCCCAACGCCAGTTGCCAGCGCCGCCGTTGAGGCTCCGGCGATGGCCGAAAATGTAGCCGAGAGTGTAATCACTGAAGTTCAGTCTGCGGTGGCCGAAATCGACCCGGCGCTGGCCGAGCCGCTACCCGTCGGTCACGCGGAGACTGCGGCCACACCCGAGACGCCGCCGGTCGCCGCCATCTCGCCCGAGGATCAGGAAGTGCATCGCAAGGCCCAGCGTTTTGCCCGCCTGCTGGTCGACGAGATCAAGCTCTATAATCAGGCAAAGGTCGGGGAAGGCAGGAAAAACAAAGATCTCTACGACCGTCTGAAAGAAGCGATTGAGAAAAGCCGCGGGACGTACCAGAAACGTTACGGGCACACGGTTGCCGCTTCCGGCAATTACTTTCAACATGAAATAATACGAAGTCTCGCAGAAGACGATCTTTCCATCATGGGTGCCAACTTCAGGCAGTAGGTAGGGTTTGAGTGCGCCGTTTTGCAGTCGTAGTTTTCGCTGGAACTTTCTTCCTGCTCTGGCTCGGATTTTTGCCGTCCGCAGTCGCCCAATCCCAATCATCCACGTCGTCTGTGACCGCCCCGGAGAAGAGTACATCCGTCAAGAAAAAAACTGCCCCTGCCGCCAGCACCAAGAAAACCAGCACCAGGAAAAAGCATAAGACCATTTCTCCGCGCGTGCGCCGGGTGCGGCAAGCCTTTGTCGCCTCGGCCAGCCTTCGTCCCATGGCGCAGCAGTTGTTGCAAGACCGCACCCCCACCGCCTATGCCGGAGTCGAAGCCTATGCGCGCCGTCACCCCAAAGAAGATGCCGGAGCGCTGGCCTGGCTCGTCTTAGGCTACGCCCACACGCTAGATCACGACTATGCCAAAGCCATCGACCCGCTCAACCGCGCCAAAGCCGGCGCCAGCGAACTCGGAGACTACGTTGCCTACTACCTGGGCGACGCCTACCTGAAAACGGCGCACAATGCCGAGGCGCTTTCTACGCTCGCCGATTTCAGTAAAAACTTTCCCGGCTCGCTTCTCATCCGCGATGCCCACCTCGTCTATGCGGATGCGCTGCTCGTGGAAGGCCGCGCGCAGGAGGCTGCGGCTCTCCTCGAAAAGGATCGAGCCCCGGTGCGCAGCGATGTGGAATTCGCCATTGGCCGCGCCCACGAAGCAGCGGGTGAGAATCAAAAGGCCGCAATCGCCTTCCGCAACGTTTACTTCAACCTTCCCAACAGTATTGAGGCGGATGCGGCGGGAGCGGAATTGCGCAAGCTCGGAATCTCCGGCGATATCGCCGAGCGCCGCACGCGCGCCGATCTGCTGTTCAAAGCCAGGCACTATAGCGAAGCGGCTCACGATTACCACGACCTCGTCGAAGAAGTCAGTCCGGCCGATCGTCCCGATGTGCAACTGGCGCTGGCGGGAGCGCTCGAAAAAAGCGACCGCAGTCACGATGCGCGCCAAATTCTGACTGCCATGGGAACGCAGCAGGGCGACGCCGAAGCCGAGCGCCTTTACCTGCTGAGTGAGACCCAGCGTTCGACGAGCGATGAAGAGGCGGTGCAACGGACGCTCAACGAACTGCGGCAATTTGGTCCGGCCAGCCCATGGCTGGAGCAAGCGCTGTTTTCGGCCGGGAACATGTACCTGCTGAAGCGCGACTATGATCGCGCCATCGATTGCTTCCGCGAATTGCAGGAGCGCTTTCCGAATGGCGGGCGCGCACCCTATGCCCACTGGAAGGCTGCGTGGCTCGCCTTCCGGCAAGGCCGAACCGATCTGGCGCGCCAGGGTTTTGAAAATCAAATCGCTCTCTATCCCGATTCCGTGGAAATTCCCGCCGCGCTCTACTGGCGGGCGCGTCTCGCCGAAGAAGAAGGCAACCCGGCCATGGCGCGGGCGTTCTATCAGAAACTCACCGACCGCTTTCGCAACTACTACTACGCGGAGTTCGGCCGGCAACGCCTGAAAGGCTTGCCCAGCGCAGACGCCGTGTCGCAAGGAAGTCCAGCCGAGCCTCCGCCACACTACACGCTGCTCGACCGCGTCTCCGCGCTTTCAACCGCGGGAAGAATTACCGCAACCGATCCTCCCGACGACAACCTGCGCGTCGAACGGGCGCGTCTGCTCTCGAACGGAGGCCTCGCCGATGCGGCGGTGCGCGAGTTACAAGCCGCCGCCAGCCAAGAGGGCGGAACCTGGGCACCGCCAGAGATGGCCCGCGTTTATCAGGACCTCGGCCGCTACGATCGCGGTATCGAAATCATGAAGCGAGCCACGCCCAACTATTTCGCTGTCGACATTCCCGACCTGCCGCGCCCCTACTGGGAGGCGCTTTTTCCCAAGGCCTATTGGACCGACCTGCGCAAATATTCCGAGCTCAACGGCCTCGATCCTTATCTCGTCGCGTCGCTAATAAGGCAGGAATCCGAATTCAACGCGCTGGCGCTCTCTCGCGCCAACGCCGTAGGCCTGATGCAGCTCCTGCCGAAGACCGGCAAAAGCGTTGCCAAACAAGTCAAGCTCAAGGGCTACAACGCGCCGCAACTATACACGCCCGCCGTGAACCTCGAACTCGGTACCCGCTACTTCAAAGAAATGGTCGACAAATACAATGGACAGTTCGAGTACGCGCTAGCGGCCTACAATGCCGGAACCGACCGCGTCGGAGACTGGCTGGAACAGGGTCACTACCGCGATCCGCAGGAGTTCGTCGAGTCCATCCCCTTCACCGAAACCCGCGAGTACGTGCAAGCCATTCTGCGCAATGCAAATGTCTACCGCCAACTTTACGGGACGCCGTAGCAGATCAGCTCTCAGTTTTCAGTTGAAGCGGGCGGTACGGCAACCCGGCTAAGAACAGGCTTCTAAATTCTTGTTTGAATGACACGAATCCCGTGTTACACTATATTTGTGTCATCCACTCGTCGTTTACGCAACGTAACCGTAACCCTGGAAGAAGACGTAGCCCGGTGGGCCCGGATCGAGGCAGCGCGCCGTGATACCAGCGTTTCACGGCTGCTGGGGGCGCTGCTGAAGGAGCGCTTCTCGGCCCCGGTTGGTCCCGCAGCGGAGCGACTGGCGAGTTTTGGCCGGCGCCACCGGCTCACTTTGCGAGGGCTCAAAATCAAAGATCTGATCAATGATGGACGCCGGTGAGCCGGTTTGTCCTCGACGCTTCCGTCGTCCTGACCTGGTGTTTCCCCGATGAGAATGCCGCCCTGGCGCAGCATGTGGCCAGCATGTTCAAGCGAGGCGACACCGCGGTTGCGCCCTCATTCTGGCCGCACGAAATCCTGAACGCCTTGCTGGTGGGGGAAAAACGCAAGCGCATTTCGAAAGAGTTGGTGCAAAGCTTCCTCGAGGATTTGGCAACCCTTCCCATCATGCTGGAACCGCTTCCCGCCGAAACTGTTTTTGGCAGAATTCAGCGCCTCAGCCGCGAGCACGGCTTGACCGCGTACGATGCGGCTTACCTCGATTTGGCTCTGGATAAAGGTTTGCCACTTGCTACTTTGGACGAGGACTTGGCGCGGGCGTCGAAGAAAGCGCGTGTGCGGCTGGTGCAGGCCTGACTCGGACCTTACGCCGACTGTTGGCTGGGCGACTTCGTGAACACGATCTCAAACACCAGCAGCCCCGCTCCCACCACAATCGCGCTGTCGGCCACGTTGAAGGCCGGCCACTGGTGCGGGCCCACATAGAAGAGCAGAAAATCCACTACGTGCCGGCTGACGAGGCGGTCCCATAAATTGCCGATCGCTCCGCCCAGAATCAACGAAAGCCCGATTCCCGTGGTGGTCAGGCTATGGCTGTTTTTCCAGAGCAGCGCGGAGACGATCAGCAGCGCAACCACCGAAAACGAAATCAGCAGGCCGATTTTCCATTGCGACGGAGAATCCGCAAAAATACCAAACGCCGCGCCCGGGTTTTCGGCGTGGATGAGGCGAAAAAATCCAGGAATGACCGGGATACTGTCATGCAGGGAAAGCCGCCGTGCGATCGTCCACTTGGTAACGCGATCGAGAGCGACCACGAACAACGCGATCAGAAAATTATATTTGCGCATGACCCGGAAAACTTCTTCTCTATCTGGTTACCTATAGCTTATCGCGTTTGCCGAAGTCGCGGTCACGCCCGTTCAATTTCCCCGTCAATTTCTTTGAGCACCGCACTGCAGCGCTCGCACACCGTGGGATAGTTCTTGTCCTCACCCACATGGGTTGAATAGTTCCAGCAGCGCTCGCATTTCTCGCCCGGAGCCTTGCTCACCTCGACCACAACCGGCGCGTCTCCATTTCCCGATCCTTTTCTTACTTCGACGGCCGAGACGATAAAAAAGTAGCGCAGATCGTTCTTGAAGCGCTCCAGTACGGAGAACACCGGGTCAACCGCAGTCAACGTAACCTGAGCCTGCAGGTTG
>Ga0187890_10002090_pt1 | contig 14035 bp, 10 predicted proteins | sample June2016WEW_21_1_FD_133005 | JGI IMG/M metagenome (GOLD analysis project Ga0187890, IMG submission 133005) | Peatland microbial communities from SPRUCE experiment site at the Marcell Experimental Forest, Minnesota, USA - June2016WEW_21_10 | ecosystem: Environmental > Terrestrial > Soil >... | reverse complement strand
GCGCGAAACCGCGGTATTGAAGCGGCAACTCAATCCTACATTTCATTTCTGGATTCCGATGATTATTACCTGCCCGGACATTTAAATAAAATGGTAGCTCTAATGGATGCGAATCCCGAAGCGGGATTCGCATTTTCACGGTCTAAGGAATTAAGGAACATTCGCGGAAAATGGATTGAGTCCCCATGGACCCATTCCAAATTAACAGCGAGGGATAAAGCTTATCTGTTTTTATCCAGGAACTATATCGTCAACACTAATGTATTTCTTATCAGGACAGAAATCTTCAGGAACGTCGGGCTTTTTAACGAAAACCTTGTTTATGGTGAAGACGCTGATATGTGGATGAGGATTAGCGAACAATATAAGGGTTTATTTGCCGATCATTTTGGCGCGGTTTACCGCACGAAGCACGGCGTCGGTGAACAACAGTCGTCCGATCCCACTGCCGAAATCCGAAAGTGCGCGCTGCAAATTTATATTTCGGCGCTGGAACGCTGCCAATCGCATACCCGGCGTGATAAATACCGCGAGTTCTCACTTATGGTATATATCGCACGAATTCAGTTTCGCACCGAATTCCGGTTATATTATTTTATCAAACTGATTAAATTACTGTTTATAAATCCGAAATTATTCAGCATAAAAATTTACGATTATTTATCGAAGATTTTTAAAAAAGCAAAAATCGACGCTTACTTTTTCTTTTGGCAATTACGGAAACGCATCTCAGAAAAAAGAACCTCTATTTTTTCACGTTAATATTATATTTCTATTGTAAGAATTACTTTTAAAATAATTGACATGCAGACGGAATTTTTCTATATTTCCATTTAATGAAGCAATATCTTATCCATAATATTTCAGGCGTTGCCAAAATCGTTCTATGGGGTCAAAATGCTGATCATTCTGTTAAAAAAAAGTCTAAACTGCATAAATAAAATTTCTTTTTTAAGCTTTAATTTTACAATATATTTTTTTGATGGTTCATGGTTTCCAATTCGATGAAGCGCCGTCTCTTGTTCATATCTCCGATAATCCCTTCTCCCGACGGGCCTGGTTTGGCCATGCGGCCATTCTATCAGATAATCAATTTAAGCCGTATTTATTCGATACATCTGCTTGTAGCAGGCACGACATCCGAATGTCCTGTAGTCGGCGATAATATCAAAAAATATTGTGATGAAATTGATTATATTTGCTGCTTTCGTTATTTGGGCTGGAAATACAGCTTATGGTTCCGTTACCGGTTTCTGTCGGACAGATTTAAGCAGATTAATGAAGGAACCCGTCCCGGTTTTGCAGCAGATTTGGCCGATCGTAATTATTTAATGCATAACGATATTCTGAAAATGAAGGCAAAGATGAATTTTGACAGGGTTCATGTGTTCCGACTCTATTTGACGCCGATTGCCGAAGTTCTAAAAAATCTCGGCCTTGAGTCTTTTTATTCCATTAACATTGATGATATAGAGTCCGAAACAAGAAGATCAATCAGCGGATTATATTCTCGAAACAGGAATTTTATTAAAGCATCAAAGTTCAACAATGAATCAAAAGTCTTTTTTGACATTGAGACGAAAAGTATACCGGGGTATGATCAAATATTTACGTGTTCATACCGCGATAGAGATATTCTTCAAAATAGATTTCCGGACAAAGTTATTACTGCCCTGCCGAATGTCGTGCCGATTCCAGGGAAAGCAAGAAACCATCGGGCGAATAAGACCTTTACCATGCTTTTTGTGGGAAATTTGAATTATTATCCAAATACCGATGCTTTATTATTCTTTGCAGATCAAATAGCCCCGATACTTAGACAAAACTGTAAGCGGCAATGGCATTTGCGCGTCATCGGAGCTCTTCCGGAAAAAACAGGGATAAAAGAACTAAAAAAGATACCCGAAATGGAATTTGCCGGCAGGGTAAAGGATCTTTTTTCTGAATATGATGCGGCCGATATTGTTGTAGCTCCTATACGCGGCGGAGGCGGAACCAGAATTAAAATACTGGAGGCGTTTGCCCATGGAGTTCCTGTTGTGTCAACATCCAAAGGCGCCGAGGGACTGGATGTTGAAAACGGAGTTCATCTGTTTATTGAAGATGATGTCCGGCTTTTTGCCGAGGCATGCATAAGGCTGATGACCGATAGCACACTTGGAGATAAATTATCATGCCGGGCGTTATGCCTTGCAGATTCAAAATATAGTCCGGACATTATTAACCGTGTCTGGGTGGATCAGTTTTCCGGGGCAGAGTCAGCCGCGTTCATATAATGTTTATACCACTGCTTCATCATTTCTGCTAAACAAAAGTTAATTTCGTTCCCGACATATTCAAAAGGAATTCTTCCGGCATTTGCTTTTCCATAGCTGTGACGGCCCTTCGCCCCGTGCAGTGCGCAGGTATTACATAAGCCGGATGAAGATTGCGCATCTCCTGTATTGTGCGGTCAATAACAGAATCTGAGGTCTTGCCGGTAAGGTGAAAGCCACCCATCACGGCGTGGATTCTTTCGACGCCGGTTACCTCCAAAGCATAGTGCATTGTGTTTATTATGCCGGAATGGGCGCATCCTGATATAATTACCAGACCTTTATTTTTCAGGTTCATGACAACAGAAGTGTCGTCCTCTATCGCGTCCGGCAATTCATGGTTGTCTTTCTGCCAATACGCGTCGGGCATTCCTTTTTCAAAATCATTGCGGCGCGGAATTTCACCTAAAAAAAGAACAGTGTCATCCAGAATCATATATGGTTTTTCGCTTTCAATTATGGAAAAGCCCGCCAAATGAACCATTTCGCGCGTAAACTTCGGAAAATCAACTTTTAATTCTTTGGCGAATTTCAGATAACGGGGCGATTTGAAAACGGCCGGATGCGCGATAAACGGAATATTTATTTTGCTGGTCATCGCGCCCAGCCTGCTAAGGCCGCCCGTGTGGTCAATATGACCGTGAGACAAAACCGCCGCCTCAACTTCAGCCAGATTGGCGCCCAGAGTCTTCGCATTTTGCGCCGCGCCGTTCTCGGAAAAACCGAAATCGAACAATAAGGTGTGTGCTTTCCCGCCGGTTATGATTTTGATACGTGTTGCAAAACCGTGTTCCGCCAGGACGGAAGCCCTTATTTCTCCGTCAATTAAAGGGAATGCCCGCAGGACAACGGCATTCCCGTCAGCGGCGGTCATTTCAATATAATTATCCTGCAGAGTCAGAATTTCTATTCGGTCTACAATTTTCAATGCGTTTAAAGTCATCGTGATGTTCTCTTTCTTTCTATAATCCTGAAACAATCAATATAATTGCTCCAGCCCGACAAAGCACCCCGCCTTGTTGATTCTTTATTTTATGCTGCAATTGGCGAAAATTTCCCGGCGCCGGTAATATCCGGAAACCGTGGCTATGGCACGCAGTGCATTTTTTACATCGTCAAAGACCGGCATACCGGCCTCGGTGAAAAGACGTCGTGTCTCGCGGATGACCTCTTCAATTTCCATGGCGTCTTCCTCCTGCTTGAAATTGGGAAGAACAAGCATAACGGGCTTCCCGCCGGTCTCCATCGCTTTGCTGCAGGCGCAGGCCAGTTCCCGGCAGGGCGTAATGTCTTTGAGGCGTACATTTCCCATCGACGATTGAATTGATTTATAATGATACAGAAGCTGGATGAGAATATGTATGTCCACGTTCTCGTCTTTTGCCGCGTAAAGCAGGATATCTTTGATGGCCGCAGGTGTGACAAAGGGGTTGGCGATATCGATTGGATTGGCAGGAGAAGAACCGGGTTTGGGCAGAACATCCAGAATTGCCTTTTGAATATCTTCTCTCAGGCGCGGCACTGCAAGTCCAAAAGTTTCCGCGGCATCCGCCGCCGCTATTCCCAACGCGCCGCCTCCACCCGCGACAGAACAACCCAGATATTCGCCTGCCGGCAATAGAGAAAAGGCCAGCGCTGCATCCGTCATTTCTTCGAGATTTTCCACCAAAACGGCATTACACTGTCTCAGCGCGGCTTCCCAGATAACTCTCTGTCCTCCGAGCGAGGCCGTATGGCTGGCCGCGGCTCTGCATCCCGAATCGGAGAGACCTCCCTTGATGACTATGACAGGTTTCTCCCTGGCCGTTTCCTTCAGGGCGGAAAGAAATTCGCGGCCGTCGCTGACGCCCTCGATGTACATACAGATCACTTTTGTTTCGGGATCCTGCCGAAGATACTGCAGCATTTCCGTCTCCCTGAGATCGCAGCCGTTTCCAAAGCTGACAACCTTGGAAAAGCTTATTCCTCTCCACTTGCCGATGTGAGCAAAATCCACCGAAAGGCCGCCGCTTTGCGAAAGCAGCGCCACACCTCCGGATTTTCTTGATAAGTCCGGCCCCGGCAGCATGGTAAGCCCCGATTTCGGACAGTAGATTCCGAAACAGTTCGGGCCGATCACCCTGATACCGCGTTTGGCAATGGCCTGCAACTCCTCCTCCAGGGCAATCCCTTCCGGAGTGCCGGCTTCCCTGAAACCGGATGAAAGTATTTCAACACCCACGGCGCCTTTTTGCCGGCAGGCTTCCACGGCGGAAGGAACCAAATGCGCCGGCACGGCGATAATGGCAAAATCGATGGTATCGGGAATGTCCTCGATAGAAGGGTAGATCGTCATGCCCGCAATTGAGCCACCCTTCTTATTGACAGGATACATTTTGCATTTACAGCCGATGGCAATGTGCGAAAGCAGCATACCGCGGCCGAAACCGAATCCTTCGGAGGAAACTCCCACGATCGCGATGTTTCGGGGCGCGAATATCCTGTCAATATCCGCAAATCTTTCTGATTCCTTTTGTGTCGTCATAATATATTCTTCTCGATGCTTATTTTATTTTTGTAATATTTCATAACCTTTTGCAACCATACTTGGAACAAACTCAATGATATCATATTCCGCAATTCCCGCTTTGTTGAACGGATCTTTTGATATAATCGATTCCAGTTCCTCTTTGTTTTTAACGCAAGACAAAATGATGCCACCGGTTCTTGGTATTTTTCTTCCCGATGCAATAAAATGACCATTGGCATATTCCTCGTTCAGGTAGGCGACATGGGCATCAAGATGTTTATCCACCTCTTCAAGACCACATTTATATTTCAACGAAACTATGAACATATTTCTCCTTCCCAGAATATGACAATTAACCGGGAAATGCCCGGTTGGTACATCAGCGGCCATTGTCAACTCAAGAATAGTTCAGGACACATGATTTCTATAGGATTGATTTGCCCCACATTATGTAAACTGATAACCTTTTTCTCTAAATAATCTTAGACAGACATCGACAACAGCATTGTCATAAAGGATTCCCTTATTTTTTTCGATTTCTTTAAGGGCTGCTTCAATACCCAATGACGCACGATAAGGACGGTGGGAAGCCATAGCCTCCACAACGTCTGCCACGGCTAAGATTCGGGCCTCGACAAGAATTTCATCCCCTTTTAGATTTCTTGGATAACCGGTGCCATTCATTAGTTCATGATGTTGATAGATTATTTCCGCCAGCGGCCAGGGAGATTCCACATCCTTCAACATTTCGTATCCGTTCCTCGGGTGTTCTTTAATTAGAGAAAATTCCAGTCGTGTCAAGTTGGTAGGCTTGGACAATATCTCCGAGGGTATGGATAATTTCCCGATGTCGTGGATGGAGCTAGCCATGTGGATTCCATCAATTCTATTCTGATCCAATCCCATCTCTATTGCGATAGCCCTGGCAATATTCGCAGACCGGATCTGATGACCGGCCGTATAGGGATCTCTCATTTCTACAGCGGACACCATGACTTGAATGGTGGTGCCAACAGCTTTTCTGAGGCTTTCAAGAGTGCGTTGAAGTTTCTTTTCGCCTTGCTTAAGTTCGGTGATGTCGAGAAGAGAAGCGATACTTTTCTTCGTACCGGGAATCATATCGATGCTAAGGACAATATCTTTAACAGCGCCATCTTTATCGACGAATCGGAACTCATATTTTTTGGGGGCTGATTTTGCATCATATCTGCGCAGACGATGATGCGTTAACATTTTTTCGATATCCTCCGGAACAACAAACTCTTCCCAGTGTTTCCTCCCCTCGATTTTCTTTTTGGAATAACCGGATAATTTCTCAAATTCGGTGTTGGCAAGACTTATCGTTGTATCCTCCTCGATGGTTATGATTGCGGTACCCGTATTTTCATAAATCGTTCTGTACCAGGACTCAGATTGTTTCAGCGCCTCCTCGGCCCGTTTGTGCTCGGTGATGTCACGGGCAATTGAAATCATGCCGATAATCTTGCCTTTCTGCGTAACGGGAGATCCACTGAGCTCGCAAAACCTCATGGTTCCATCCTTGGCGATAAACCCGTAAATCACCGAAGATATGGATTTACCTTTTAATATCTGATTTATATTGGTTACAGCCTGCTGAAAAGAATCCGGCTTAAGAACGATTTTTCCTATATTAGAAACAGATCGGCCAATGATATTTTGCGGTTTGTATCCCAATATCCTCTCCACGCTCGGAGATATGCTTGAAATATTGAGGTCGGTATCAATCATAAAAATAACATCCGACACATTTTCAAAACTCAGGCGATATTTATTTTCATTTTCCTTCAAAGTCTCTTCCGCCTGCTTGCGCTCGGTAGTGTCTCGAAAGATCCCTCTGAATCCGGCAGGTTTTCCAGATAAATTTTTTATTAACGATATAGAACCCGCTATATATCTTTTAGATCGGTTTTTGCTTATGATCTGCCAACAGATTTCTTTTATGGGTTCTCCTGTGGTGTAAACTTTATTATAGGCCTGAAAAACTTCTTTCACATCTTCCTTGGCTGTATACTGACGGTAGTCCATGCCTATCAATTCATCTTTCGTGTAGCCGGTTGCTCTACATACGGCATCATTGATAAAAGTAAATTTGCCGGTTAGATCGACCTCAAAATAGCCCTCTTCTATATTTTCAAGAATGGTTCGATATTTTTCCTCACTTTGACGCAGCATTTCTTGCGTCATTTTATCCATGTCGGCAGTATTATGAGAGATAGTTTTATTTTTATGCATTTCCTCTCTCTTTTCTTTCATTTTTCTTTTCCTTAAGATGAATTCGTATGCGCGATAAAAGATTCCGGTAAAAGCTTTTTTGGTTATTGTGGTTCTGTATAGAAAGTATACGAAGAATAATTTTGTGTCAAAGGGAAAGATGACAAGACCATCAAATGTCAGGCATGAATGTAATTACCGGGCATAAATTGAGTGTATTTCTTTTTTAAATTCAGTATCTTCATCAAGATTGACGATTTAGGGACTACAGTCAACTATCATGAATTTACCTGCAAACAAAGGATTCTCCATTATGAATTGACGATTATTATTTGAATCATACCAGAAGAACAGAAAACGCGGCAAGCAGAAACATTCCCCATGATGTGACATCCATACCTGCCAGGGGGATTAAAATAAGACTGCCGATCAGAGATCCCAGACATCCGCCGATGAGATCAGCCGAGTACAGCGATGAAATTACTTTTTTTTGGTCTTCAATTTTATAAAGGCTGGCGTATGCAAAAATACCGGCGACTAAAAAACCGGTTGCCGCCAAAAGACATGAAATTTCGATCAGACCTGCAAAGATGCTTATCTTCACGATCAATGCCGTATACGCGCACAATAAACAAAATCCGGCAAACAGACCGATGCCATACCTTCGCAAATTTTTTTTATTGTTGAACTGTCGAACCATTTCTCTATTGATGATCAGTGCGCCCAGAGCAAGACCAGCCATAAAACTCATCAGAAGCAATCCTATATCCTGATAGAGCACCCCGTGTTTTACCTGATAATAAAGAATGAGGATTGCTTCCAGGATCATTCCCAGAAACCCTGCGATGGCAACCAGGATCGCTCGGCGCAGCGCAGGATGGAAGTATCTCATAAAAATAAAGATGGGCAAACCAATCCACAACAATACCAATGGCGGCTTAAGAAAACCTTTATCCATAACTGAAAATGGATCAACAAGGGCAACGCGCGGAAAAAACTGCGACAACCAGATTATGAAAGTGTACTGATAACAAACAGGCCGGATGTCGGTGTTAGGTTGCGTTTTTTCTCTTCTGAGCAAATCCCTCATTTCAAAATATCTGTCGTTTGTAAAAAGATATTTGATGTAAGCCGGCGAGATTAATCTTGTCGCTATTTTCAGGTTTTGCAACCGGCGGGACATCATTTCCGGCATACACGGCAGTGGTGCCTGAGAGGCCGTCACGACATTCGTTGTTCCCGGAAGAAACAGCACCTCTTGAAAAACGGATTGCAGGGCGCTGTAAATACTCGCGTTGCGGCGGGTCAGCGGCGCCGTCCAAAGATTTTCAGCCGTGCGAAGCTTAAAGCCGAGAATTCCCCCGGATTTTAGTTTCGCAAAACATTGCTGAAAAAACTCACGCGTAAAGAATCGGTTTGCCTGTCCCGATGCCGGTTCCGGCATTCCGACCAGGATGAGATCGTATGTGCCGCTTTTTTCAAGATACTGCCGGGGATCGGCGAATATAATATGGAGGTTCGGTTCTTTTAGTGAAAACCGGATGTCATCAGGAAGATATTGCGTAACCAGATTCAGCATGACGGGATTAAGTTCAACATAATCAATTCGCTTTGGCTTGTATTTCTCTATTTCTCTGACAATTCCTTCAATTCCACCGCCCAGAATCAATACGTTCTGTGGATTCGGGTGCTGGAGCGCTGCTAAATGGGAGAAGTATTCGGCGTCGGTTCCCTCGGTCTCAAAGGACAGAGCGTCATTTTCAAAAACGGAAATCTGATTGTAGAGCCTTGTTACTGTGATTCTGCCATATGGAGAATCACTATTTGCCAGAAGATTCGGGTGATTCCATGTCGTCATCCGGCGATCCAGAGAGGATGCCTTCCATAGGAGCGCCAGAAAGATACAAACCAGGACAATGACCACAAAGCGCAGATGCGATGTCCTTAATCCCTTTAAAACAATCAGGGGCGTTATGACACAGATAAGAGCACACACAATCGCTATAGAGCAATTCGAAAGTCCCCACATGAGAAACAGGGTGGAGAACAATCCGCCCGATAATCCGCCCGCGCTTTCAAAAGCATAGGCAATAGCCAGCGTCCCGCCCGTTGTCACATAGGCTTTCGCGGTCCACTGGAATAACAGGCCTGAAAGCAATCCCGCGGGGAGGATGGAAATGATTACAACAATTAATTGTTGAAAAAAAGTAAGATACGCGCCGGGTATGCCGCTAAAAAGGAGACGGCTGGAACGGATGAACACTACATCCAGCGGAAGGACGATTCCGAAGATGATAAAAAGCGCCGCAATATGGTTTTGCGACGGAGAATTATTCCGGCGTCCGATGACCGCGCCTACAGCCGTCCAGAATAACCATATTCCCAGGGCAAGAAGGTATATTAATTCGATACCGAAGAAAGAAACATTTAGTTCCCGAAGCAGGACAATCTGCCCCAGAATTGAAGTAAGCCCGATGGAGATGAGAAAAATGGTCATTAGGTTATCATCATTGGGATTCGCCAAATACTATAGCCTGAAATGTTGAAAATTCCGCTCCCTGCTTCCAGCATCCGGTTTCCAACCCGGCTTTCCGGCAAAGATTATCCAGCATTTCTTCACGACTCCAACCTTGTTCCATCGCTACCTGAGGAAGAAAAACGGCGTGATGATCATTTTTGCCAAGCAAGACGCCATCCCTGCCGACAACAATATCGGATACGCCGGCTACCTGTTTCATAGGTGTCAGCACGGATATTTCTATTTCGATGTCTTTCAGTTCATCGACGGTTAACGGGTGAAAGCGCTGGTCATTAAAGGCTGCCTGAATTGCCATGGCGCCGATAACCTTGCACAGGGGCTCATCCGGGATCATCCGGCCAATGCAGCCGCGAAGTTCTCCTTTTTTTTTGAGGGTCACAAAAGCACCCCGCGGCTGCCGAAGATTCTCGCTAAAACCTCTTGCCAGCGGAACCGTATCGGTCAACAATAATCGTGATATGGTTTCTCTTGCAAAAGCAAGCAATGCCTTTTTATCGGATGCGCCAAGCGGCGCGGATACAGCAGCCGGTTTTGTTTGAACTAATGCGCTGGTATCTTTTCCTTCGCCTTCCGCGGTTAATACAACCGCGCCATATCCTACAACCCGGGAGGATTCACCGATAGAGGTATCCCCCGAATTGGCGTAGCTGATGACCACTCCGCGATTGGCGCCCAGAGATTTGGCTGCTGCCATTGCCGCCATGATGGGAGCTTCTCCGCAAGCGCTCGTATAAAGATTGGAAATATTTCTATCTCTGTGCGCTTGAAGGGTTGCGTTAAATACAGCGGGGTCAAGCCCTGCAACGGCCGACAAAGTTTCTCTGTCCACAATGTTTGCATCCTGAGCGGACGGATAGTGAGAAAGATCGGAACTCGCGACAATCAATGCCCGCTTGTTTTTTAAAACCTTCGCCAGGGCCTTACCGAAACGAACGCATGTATCCATATCCTGTGAACCGACAACAATGGGAACAATCTTTGCTTTGGGAAAGATAACCTGGATAAAGGGCACGATTACCTCGACGGAATGTTCAGATTCATGAAGTGATTTATCCAGGGTGCAGTCGGACGGATCCGCCTTCTTAAGCAAAGAGATAACATCCTTGTCCACCATTGCTATACCGAGTGGAGTTCGAAAACCATCCCCCGGATAAAGCGAAATTTTGTCAAGATCGGAGCTTGTATGTTTTGTTCCCAGAATGACGATCACATCATAGGACTGATTACGGACCTGTCCAAACGCATCGGCGCAAATCTGGCCGGAGAATATATAACCGGCATGGGGAACGATGATGGCAACGGGTTTTTTTACTTTGACCCAAACGGTATCCTGAAGATATTTTTCGATGGCAAGTTTCAGCCTGTCCGCGGATTCAGGATAGAACTTCCCCGCCACGGCAGGCTCACGAATATCGGAACTCGATCCTTTATTTGCCTGGCATGCCGCGGCAAAAGAGAAACTGATAATAAGCAGTGCAAAACTCAATCGTAACATTTTCATTTTCTTTCAACCTCTTATTATGCCCACACGCCGGCAATCTTATGTTTGCAGAATTTACAACGGCCGCCATCCAGATTCATCTCTGTTATAAAAAATCCCTGTCGCTTTATCACAGCTTTTTTACAATTCGGGCAGTAGGTGTGATTCCCCGGATGGTCCGGCACATTGCCCACATAAGGATAATGCATTCCTTTACTCATTGCCATGTTATAAGCGCTCTCCAGGATGGCAACGGGTGTAGGAGGAAGATTGCGCAATTGATAATCGGGATGAAAGCGGGTGAAGTGAACAGGAACATCGGGGCCAATTTCTCCCAATATCCATTCTATCAACTCGTGCAGCATCTTGTCTGAATCATTCAAGGTAGGCACAACAAGGTTTACAATTTCCAGATGAACGCGGCTTTTTGCCACCTGTTTAATGCTTCTTAGAACAGGCCGCAGTTGTGCGCCGCATACAGATCGATAAAAATCCTCGCTGTAACCCTTCAGATCGATCTTAATGGCATCAAGCACAGTGCACATTTCCGCAAGAGGCGCCTCGTTCATGAATCCGCAGCTTATTAATACGGAACGAATACCCTGCTTTTTCGCGTCACGCGCGATGTCGGTCAGATATTCTACGAAAACCGTCGGTTCATTATATGTAAATGCAATAACAGGCGATTTGCTGTTATGCGCGGCATTGACGATCCTGCCAGGCGGCGTAAATGGAACCTTATTATCTTCCGGTGATGCCTGAGAAATTTCCCAGTTTTGACAGAACTTGCACCGAAGCGGGCATCCGGCAGTAGCAAAAGAAAATGCCGCAGATCCCGGCAGATAATTATAAAGAGGTTTCTTTTCGATCGGGTCAATATGGATGGATATCGGGCGGCCATAGACAAGGCTCTTCAATTCTCCGTTAACATTCATACGTGTCCGGCATTTTCCCCGCTGACCGTTCGTAATAGCGCAACCATTGGCGCAAAGAAGACATCCGGCAATGGTTTCCTCCGGGGCATAGCTATTGTCTTTGATATTGAGTGGCTTCCAGTAACGTGCCTTTGGCGCCAGTCGGATAAGTTCATCAAAATAAGCATCTCCGAAGGCAAGACCCGAATCGCCGCCGGCAAGAATTCTTTCCAGGGAAGGATCAAACAGAATCATACCGGCGCCGCCAGCTGTCACGGCCAGTTTTGCAAGTGTCACTAAAAAATCACGTCTTGAAATCATAATATCTAAAAAAGATTTCTCCTCGCAGATTAAATATTACACCGTTTTGTTTTCTATAATTATAGGAGATTTGAGTTTGGTAAGTCAATGGGAAAGAGCAGATTTCTTTCCCGCAGAAGCAAAAAGAGAAATATCAGCATTCTTCCGGAGAAATCTTAATAAAATTGAAGGTTCAGTCCGGTTGATGAGCTATTGCACACGGTTTTTTAAGCAAGCATCAGGTGACAGTTTTAAAACGGGCCATAGGGGGTGAATCTGTTTAACAGGATTTTCTATAAGCAAATACTCTTGACATAATAGAATTAATATTCCATTACTTAATCATGGGACGCAAAGCTTATTTCAAACACGAAGAGTTCATCGACGCTGCCATACAGATCATTGCAGAGGAAGGCCTTGGCGCACTGACAATTGCAGGACTGGCCACACGGGTCACCGCGCCGGTCGGTTCGGTTTATCACCGCTTTCCCTCGCGCGACGCGCTTGTTGCTGAACTCTGGTTGAATATCATTGAATCATTTCAAAATGAATTTTTAAAAATTCTTCAGGAAGACGGACTTCGGGCTACACTTTCCTGTCTGCAATGGGCTCGTCTTCATCCCTATGAAGCCCGCGTCATGTTGCTGTATCGTATAGATGACCTCAATACCGGAGAATGGCCACAGGATTTGCAAAAACGCGCCCGGCGTTTAGAAAAAGATTTGTATGACGGAATAACCGCATTTACAAAAAAGCAATTCGGGCGTGTTACCAAAGAAAATATCGATCGGGTAATTTTTGCCATCCACGACGCCCCCATCGGAATCATCAGAAGATATCTCCATGAAAATAAAACAATTCCGGAATCCGTCGCTGATCTTATCCGTGAAAGCTATGTTGCTTTGATAGAAAAAGCAAAATAATATCTGTGTAATTTTACCGGCATTTACTGTCTTTTAATTTTACATCTCATTATATTTCCGTACGTCGTTTTGAAATAATCTCTGTTTATGAAGCAATCGTCTTTCGTATCTAGGCAGGAAAATATTCTTGACATGCTTTATTATAGAATGTATATTCTAAAATAAAAGTTCTAATTTACCCGATGATAATGCGAATAAGGGCTTAAGTTATACGATTACTTATCAATATTAATAAAGTTTAAAAGTCATATATAAGTTTATAATAATCGGAGGACGCTATGAATCTAATCGATGGGCTTGATAAAAAAGAAATCCGGGAGTTTTTCTCCAAGAATTGGATGACTCATGACGCCATGTGGTTTGCCGGTGTCATGCAGGAATTCGGCGCTGAGAAAGCCAATCAAATAAACAAAGGCGCTGTAAAAGCGATGGCCGGCATTGAAATTAAAAGAATCATGAAATTAATGGGTAAGCCAAAAGGCGCCGTCATTACAACATTTGAAGAACTAAAAGAGATCATCGACTCAACCTATAAACTGATACAGCCTGAATTCATGAAACTGTACTACGGTTTTCCTGAAAAGAATATATTCAGAGGCGGTTTTCACCAATGTTTTGCTCATGACGGCGTCAGTCAAACAGGCCTTATTGATGTATATCAATGCAGTATTGTCATGAGAGTGCAGGGATGGTTCGAAGGTCTTGGCGTAAGGTATGAAATGACGCCCGCGATTAACGGATGCCTGATGCATCAAACTGGAAAGTGTGAAATCGAGTTTAAATTTTATCTGGATTAGAATATTTAAAACGATTCAAAGGAGGC
>Ga0187890_10002088_pt1 | contig 14040 bp, 14 predicted proteins | sample June2016WEW_21_1_FD_133005 | JGI IMG/M metagenome (GOLD analysis project Ga0187890, IMG submission 133005) | Peatland microbial communities from SPRUCE experiment site at the Marcell Experimental Forest, Minnesota, USA - June2016WEW_21_10 | ecosystem: Environmental > Terrestrial > Soil >... | reverse complement strand
TGCTACCCCTGGTGGGCCGCGCGGCCGGAACCGGCCCGCAGCCGCTGAGCGGCGACACCACCACCGTCAAACAGGTGGGCCGCGAATTCGGCCCCTCGCAGCGCTTCACCATGGACTGGAGCGACATCGACGGCTCGACTGAGAACATCGTTCTGGGCGAGAGCGGCGACCCGCTCAGCCCGTACTTCCGCGACCAGTGGGCCGACTACTACGCGGGAACGACCTTCGCTCTGCCCTTCACCCCGGCAGCGGTAGCCGCGCAGACCCGGCACAAGCTGCGGCTGCTGCCGTGAAGGCTGCCGCTGCGGCAAATGCGGGCGCTTGCGCGCCGTTCAACTCATTTCAAGCTACTTTTTGTGGAGAAACGACCCGAGCCTGAAACTCCCGGCGTTTAGACAAGTGCCGCCGAACCTTGCCTCGACCCCTATTCCGGCGCGGTCATGGTTTGGCCCCTGCCTGCAGCAACAAGGCTTTGATATCGGCGTGGTCTTCTGCCGCGCTCAGCGCGGTCGTGCCGTCGTCCTCCTTGGCGTTCACATCGGCCTTGGCGGCGAGCAACGCTTGCACCACGTCCAGGTGGCCTTTCAGCGAGGCCAGTATCAGCGCCGTGGTGCCATCGTCAGTCTTGGCGTTCACATCGGCCTTGGCGGCGATCAACACCCGCGCTGCCTCCAGGTGACCATTCTGCGACGCAGCCATCAACGCCGTGGAGCCATGCCGACCCTTGGAGTTTACTTCTGCTTTGGCTGCGATCAGCGCCCGCACCGCCTCCGGGTTCCCATCCTGCGCCGCCATCATCAACGGTGTCGTGCCAACCGCGTCCTTGGCGTTCGCGTCGGCCTTGGCGTCGAGCAACAACCGCATTACATCCGCGCGGCCAGCGAACGACGCTCCTAACAGCGCCGTGGTGCTAAAAGCATAGTTGGGGTTCACATCGGCCCCGGCGACAATCAACGCCCGCACCACCTCGATGGGGCCATTTACCGATGCAAAAGTCAACGCCGTAGATCCGCGCAAATCTCTAGCGTTCACATCGGCCTTGGCATCGAGGAGGGCCTGCACAAGCTGTACGGGGCCACTCAGCGACGCCAACATCAACGCCGTGCTGCCATCCTTGTTGCTGGCGTTCACATCGGCCCTGGCGGCGATCAAGGCCTGCACCGCCAACACCCGCGCTGCCGGCTGGGGACCATCCTGGGAAGTCCCAATCAACGCAGTGTTGCCATCCTTATCTCTGGCGTTCACATCCGCATTGGCGGCGATCAGCGCCCGCGCAATATCTACGCGGCCGCTCTGCGATGCCAACATCAACGCCGTGATGCCACCCTCACCCTTGGCGTTCACATCGGCCTTGGCGGCGATCAGCGCCTGCACTGCCTCTATGCGGCCATATTGCGCTGCCGCTATCAGCGCCGTGTTGCCATCGTTATTGCTGGCGTTCACATCGGCCCTGGCGTCGAGCAGCACCCGCACTATATCCGCGCGACCATTCAGCGACGCCAACATCAATGCCGTGATGCCACCCTCACCCTTGGTGTTCACATCGGCCCCGGCCTGGAGCAGCGCCTTGACGCGGGTCAAATCGCCCATGCCAGCCGCTCTGAGGAGATCGTCCCCTTGCGGAGTGGCCCATGTGCATGGGGGAACGCAGACGAATGCGGTCAGGACGCCCAGAATCAACAGGCGTTTTTGCAAGCGCGCCACTCTCAAAGAAATCATGAAGACTCCTTGGGAAGGAAAGTGACGAAAGGATAACAGAGACGTTCCACCTTCTGCGTAGTTCGATCGCGCCTAAAGTGGGATATTCATATAGAAGGGCTTTATGGCATTTTCTCAAATAGAGCGGGGTTTCGGGCGCTCCAGGTTTCTGCTATGAGACCTGGGGCGCTCGCCCGCCAGAGCCGGTTTACCGGCCTCGCACTCATCCTGTTCGCCGCCGCCGTGGCCATCGCGCCGCAGTTGCTGCGCGGCAACTCCTGCGGCCATGACTTCGACTTTCATCTCGTCTCCTGGCTCGATGCCCAGAGCGACTGGCGGCTGCGCATCCCGTATCCTCACTGGGCGCAGAGCGCAAACTCCGGCGCCGGCGAGCCGCGCTTCGTCTTCTATCCTCCGCTGACCTGGATGCTCGGCGCGGCCCTGGGGTTCGTTCTCCCTTGGCCGCTCGTGCCGGCTACTCTGACCTTTCTGCTGCTGGCGGCCACGGGCCTGGCCACCCGCGCACTGGCCCGCGAGACGCTCTCAAGCGGCGCGGCGACCCTGGCCGGGTGCGCGGCAATCTTCTCCGGCTATGCCTTGTTTTGCGCCTACGAGCGCAGCGCCTTTGGGGAACTGACAGGCGGCTTCTGGATTCCGTTGCTGCTGCTTTTGATCTTGCGCGACCGCAATTCAAGCTCCGCATTGTGGAGGCGCACGCTGGACAGTTCCACCGCGCCGCTGGCCCTGGTCGTGGCCGGCGCCTGGCTCTCCAACGTCCCGGTGGGGGTAATGGCTTGCTACTTGCTGGTTGCGGTCGCCGTGGCCGCCGCCCTGGTGTCGAAGTCCTGGGCGCCCGCCGCGCGCGCCTTCGCCGCCGCCACGCTGGGAATGGGACTGGCCTCCGTCTTCCTGCTCCCCGCCGCGTGGGAGCAGCCCTGGGCCGATCTCAAGCAGGCTGCCTCCGATCCCGGCGAATTGATTGCAAACAGTTGGCTCTTCGGCCGCCATGCCGACCCGACCCTGAATTATCACGACTTCGTCCTTCATCAAGCCTCGATGATTGCCGTCATGATGCTCGCCGTGGCACTGGGCGGGTTGGTGGTGAGCCGGCTGCGCAAGAGCCTGAAGGCGGAGCGCCGCTGGTGGATTTCCCTGGCGCTCATTCCATTCGCGGTCCTCTTTCTCCAGCTCCCCATCTCACTGCCGGTATGGAATCTGCTGCCCAAGCTCCGCTTCTTGCAGTTTCCCTGGCGCTGGCTGCTGGTGCTGGAGGCGCCGATGGCCATCTTCTTCGCCTCGGCCGTCTGGCCCGCCGCTTCGGCCCGCCGCTGGAGCCGCGCGGCTGTTGCGGGCGTTTGCGCCGCGGTCTTTCTGGCCGTTACGGCCGCTGCCGGACTGATTTTCTTCCAGCCCTGCGACGAAGAGGATGCCGTGGCCGGCATGTTGGCAAGTTATCGCTCCGGCGTGGGCGTGGCCGGTACCGACGAGTACGAGCCGCCTGGCGCGGACGATTCCCTGCTTGCCACCGGCCTGCCCGGCGCCTGCCTGGTCGGCGATCCTGCCACCCTGTTGGGCGAAGGCTCAGGCGAGCCCGATGCCGCCCCGATCTGGCAGGCGGCGCAGGGCAGTTGCGAGGAAGCCTTTGCCGCGTCGCCGGTGCGGGTGAAGAACCATGAAGAACATTTTGAGATCGTGGCCAACACGGGCCAGGCCGGCTACCTGATTCTGCGTCTGCGCAGCTATCCGGCCTGGCGCGTCGTGGTGAATGACCGGCCCATTGCCGATCTGCCTCAGCGCGGCGACGGGCTGATCGCCGTGCCCGTCCCCAAAGGCCCTGTGAACCTGACTGTGGATTGGACCGCGACCCCCGATGCAGTCGCAGGACGCTGGGTGAGCGGCCTGGCCCTCCTGCTGCTCGCGGCTCTGTGGCTACTGGAGCGGCGGCTGCAAAGGCCCAGCCCATCTCGTTTATCATGAGTCCAATGCCAGCCGACGTGAAATTGCTGAGACAAGAGGCCGAGAAGTTGACTGGCCGCGCGCTGGAGGAGCTGCTTCCCAGCCCCGAGACCGTCCCTGTCTCGATCCATGGCGCCATGCGCCACTCCGTCTTTGCGGGCGGCAAGCGCCTGCGGCCGTTGCTGGCTTACCAGGCCGCGGTCACCATCGCCGGCGTGCTGCCCGAGGGAATTGCCCGCCTCGGCGCGGCCCTCGAAATGCTCCATACCTACTCGCTCATTCACGACGACCTGCCCGCCTTGGACAACGACGACCTGCGCCGCGGCAAACCGACCTGCCACGTGGCCTTCGGCGAGGCCATCGCCATCCTGGCCGGCGACGCCTTGCAGACTCGCGCCTTTGAAGTGCTGGCCGGGCTCGACTGCCCGCCCGCGGCCACCGTGCAGATCGTCGGCCTCATCGCCAACGCCGTCGGCACCGTCGAGGGCATGATCGGCGGCCAGGTGCTGGACCTGGAAAGCGAACACCTCAAGCCCACTGCGGCGCTGGTCGAGGCCATCCACCGCGCCAAGACCGGCGCGCTGATCCGGGTGAGCGTGGTGGCCGGCGGCATCTATGCCGGTGCTACAGCGGACGACGTGGCCCGCCTGGACCTCTTCGGCCGCAAGGCCGGCCTGGCCTTTCAAATCGTCGATGACGTGCTGGACCTGACCGTGGACTCGGCGCACCTGGGCAAGACCGCCGGCAAGGATCAAGCCACCGAAAAGGCCACTTGGCCGGCCGTCTTCGGCATCGAGCGGAGCCGGCGCGACGCCTTCCGGCTGATCGAAGAGGCTTTCACCGCCCTAGCGCCCTATGGCAGCCGTGCCGATGGGCTGATGGCGGTCGCTCGCTACCTGGTGGAGCGGAAGAATTAGAGCCGATCAGCGAGCCGGGCCGCCGGAAGCCGGGAGCATAGTCGCGGGTCTACCGCTCCAGAACCGCCCGCAGCTTCTCGCGCTGTTCGGCAATATCTTCCATGGTGCCCTCCACATCGCTTAGCAGACGCTGCGCGTCGTCGATAAAGCCGGGCAGCGTGTTCCACCAGGAGAGCACCGCTTCCTGCTGGTCGAGCAGGGCAAGGGCCGCGCCCGAAACGGCCGCAACCAGCCCGGCCCGGCGCCGCCCCAACAACAGCAGCAGCCCGCCCGCAAGCAGCGTTCCGCCTGCCGCAAGGGAGACCCAATTCGTGCACTCGGTCTCAGAGGCGGATGGCTCCATTTCAAATTCTTCCTCTGACATGGTAAGCGGCACAATCACCATAGTCTCTCCTTCCGTCCCGGTCCGCGGTCGTGGGAGCGGTGTGTCAAGTATCGTCCCAATTCGCGGCCATGAACAGCTCCGAATTGCTCATATTCCAGCGCCGGCAACGGCCTTCAATCCAGGTCGAAGACCCGCAGCGGCTTCTCCTCGGGAGCATCCTTGGCCTTGCGCAGAGCCTCGGCGAACTTCTTCTCCAGCAAGTCCTCCTTGTTCTTCTCCGCCTCGACCGACTGCCGGAAGATCGACTCCTTGCGTTCATTCTGCTCGCGCATCGCCTTGGCCGCCGTCTCCAAGTCCTCAAACGTCCGCTTCCGCGGCGCGGGCGTATGGGTCACCACCACGCCCGTGGCCGCATCGACCTTTAGCATCGCCCCGCAATCGGGGCACGCAACTTCGAGAATTCGTTCCTTCGCTTTTGCCATTTTCTTCTGACAGGAATTGTATGCGCTCGCGGGCCACGTTGCACAGGGGCCTGAGCGGGAGCCTCGGGCCGGCGCAACTGGGCAGCACTATCCGCGAACGGTCTGGTAATCAGCGGACGGCTCCCATTTCCCTTGGTCTATTTCCCCGTCCCTTCGGTGATGGTCACAATCCGGTCCACTCCGGGCACAGTGAACTTCTCCACCTTGCCGCTGGGCCAGTGCACCTCGATCGCGTCCACCGTCGTGGCCTGCCCCAGGCCGAAGTGCAGTCGCGGATCGTTGCTTGAGAGATAACTTCCTCCGCTCAGCACATCGCCGCGCTGCCTCATGCCGTTCGCGGTCACATACACGGTTGCGCCCACGGCATCGCGCGGGCTTTTCGGCCCGCCCACCAGCTTCAACTCCAGCCAGTGGTTGTTATCCGGGTTCACGTTCCTCAGCAGCACCGGATGGCCGTCCATCACGTTGATCACCGCGTCCAGCTTACCGTTGTTGAACAGATCGCCCACGGCCATTCCGCGCCCGGCAATCACCACCGCCAGCCCCGAGCCCTCCACCGCCGGCACCGCCTCGAACCGCTTGCCTTCAATATTGCGGAAGAGCATGGGCCGCTGCGCCCAGCTTGTGCCCCAGTTATATTTATCGGCCTCCGGGTAGACGTGGCCGTCTGACATGAGCAGGTCGCGCCAGCCGTCGTTGTCGTAGTCTATGAAGGCGTCGCCCCAGCTGAGGAATGGAACTGAAATCTCAGCGATGCCAAGCTGATAACTGATGTCGGTGAAGTTAGCATCGCCCTCGTTGCGGTAGAAGGGCTTGTAGTCGTCGGAGAAAGTGGTATCGAAGATAGCCAGTTGGCCGTTGTTCTGGTAGTCGCCCACCGCGATGCCCATCGACGCGGTTTCACGGCCCGCCTCGTTCAGCGCGAACCCCGAGGCATAACTCACATCCTCGAAGGTTCCGTCGCCCTTGTTCAAGTACAGATAGTTAGGAGTAGAATCGTTGCCCACCAAAAGATCGACCTTGCCGTCGTTGTTGATGTCAACAAACAGAGCGCCCAGCCCGTAGTAGCCAGGCTTGTCGGCCACGCCGGCCTTCTCGCTCACATCGGTAAAGGTTCCGTCGCCGTTGTTATGGAACAGATGATCCGGCTCGCCCTTCAGGCCTCTCGGCCCGCAGGCTACCGCCTCGCCGCGGAAGGTGCAGAATGCGTTGTTGCTCTCGTCCGCCTTGCTGCTGGGCAGGTTATTCCAGTCCCAGTGAAGATAGCCCGCGACAAACAGGTCCAGCCGCCCGTCGCCGTCGTAGTCGCCCCAAGTGGCGCCGCTCGACCAGTTTCCAAGTGTAACTCCGGCCTTCTCCGCCATGTCGGTAAACGTTCCGTCATGATTGTTGTGGTAGAGGCGGTTCTTGCCGACGTTGGAGACAAAGATATCCGGCCAGCCGTCGTTGTCGTAGTCGGCAATGGCCACGCCCGTACCCCAGCGGTCGTTGGTCACGCCGGCCTTGGCCGCCACGTCGGTAAAGGTGCCGTCGTGGTTGTTGTGGAAGAGCGCCGCGTGAGGCGGAGTTTCCTTGCCGGTCAGCGCATCCACGGTCGAGCCGTTCACCACGTAGATAGACAGCCAACCGGAGTTGTCGTAATCGATCAGCCCCACCCCCGAGCCTTTGGTCTCGACGATGTAACTCTTTTCCGGCGTGCCCATCTTATGCGTCCAGTGAGTCAGCCCGGCCTTCTCCGAGTCGTCGATGAAAACGACTGGCCCGCTTTTCACGAAACCGCTTGCGGTGATGGGCAGGTGCTGGGCGGGCATGGATGTGGGTGCCCCAGGTCCCGCTTCTGGGACCTGGGAGGGTGCTCCCACAACAGCCTTTGAGTTTTGCTCCCCTTGGGGAAGAGCGCTGGAAGCTGTCGCTTGTGCGGATAGGATTGCGGGAAATCCCACCGCCAGCAGTCCCAAAACAGTGGTCGTGCGCAGTGACTCAAACATGGCTGTCAGTATACGGGGCCGAGTGGCGAGAAGTATCGACCGAAAGGTGGAGGGGTTCTCGGGGTGGATACGCAACCGGTGTAATCGCGGCATTTCCTGGATGCGAATGGGAGGCCTGAAGACAAGGCCGCATGCATCCATAAGAACGGCGTGATTCGCTGCGACTTATGGCCGGAAAGCGGCCTTTCGGCTTGACAACCGACTGCCGCATGGTGTGTAGTAAAAGAGTGGTTACGGTGAAGGAGTTCACCTTTAACCGCTGTCCATCCGATAGACCGGACAGATGATGACTCCTGACAGGGAATCCTGCTGCGGAGTCATGTCCCGGCCAGTTCCCTGAATGAGAATTTAGGAGTTTCCCTTGATGACGAACACTTGGGCTCTGGCTGCTCTATGGGTGGGCCTGGCGCTGGCCGCGACGCTGCTGGCGATCTGGTTCAAGATCTCTACGGCGCTCTCTGAGATTGTGGTGGGCACGGCAGCCCAACTCGTCGTCGTCGCATTTATTTCGCAGGGCGGCCTGCTCGGAAACACGCAGTGGATTACTTTTCTGGCGGGAACCGGGGCCATCGTGCTGACGTTTCTTGCCGGCGCGGAACTCGATCCTGGCGTCTTCAAGACCAAGTGGCGCGAAGCAGCCGCGATCGGATTGGCTGGATTCTTAGGTCCCTTTCTCGGTTGCACGGCCATCGCGTATTACGTCCTGCACTGGTCGGTGATGTCCAGTTGGCTCTGCGGCGTCGCCCTTTCAACCACCTCTGTCGCTGTGGTCTACGCGGTGATGCTCGAACTTGGCTTCAATGTCACCGAATATGGCAAGTCGATCCTGGCCGCGTGCTTCATCAACGACATCGGAACCGTGGTCGCGCTGGGGCTGATCTTCTCGCCGTTCACCATCAGGACGCTGATCTTTATTGTAGTTTCAGTCGCGGTCTTCGTGGTGCTGCCCTTTGTTACTCCATGGTTTTTCCGCAAGTACGGCGGGCGCGTCTCAGAAATCGAAGCCAAATACATTCTCTTTGTTCTCTTTGCCATGGGCGGACTGGCCCTCTGGGCGGGGAGCGAGGCGGTGCTTCCGGCTTACATGATCGGCATGGTGCTGGCGGGGACGATAGGCAAGGACCACTTGCTCATTCGCCGCCTGCGCACGCTCACCTTCGGGCTGCTCACGCCGTTCTACTTCATCCGCGCCGGATCGTTTGTCTCTGTTCCGGCGCTGATTGCCGCTCCCGCCATTATGCTCATCCTGTTCCTGGCAAAGTCGCTGACCAAGGCAACCGCCGTGTATCCGGCAGTTCGGGCGCATAGATACGACGGTTCTTCCGGAGCTTACTATACATTGATGATGTCGACCGGCCTCACATTCGGCACCATCTCAGCGCTCTTTGGATACAATCACCACATCATCGACCAGGCGCAGTACTCTTACATCGTGGGCACGGTCATCGCCAGCGCGGTGATTCCGACCATGATTGCAAACTCGTTCTTCCTGCCCCGGCACCTTCTTCCCCACGCGGTGACAGGCAAGAAGCCGGAACAGGCAGTCCAGCGGCAGGCCGCCGCGGGAGAGGCATAGGTTATCGCCATGGGAAGCACGGTCTTTGTCGGATTTCAAAGGATACTGGTTGCATTCGATGCGTCTCCACATGCGGAGCATGCTTTGGATGTAGCCCTGTCGATGGCCGGAGATATGAAGGCCAAGCTATTCGTCCTGGCCGTGATCCGGCCGCCGGAACCCGCCGAAAGCGCGGAATTCAATGCCGTTCTCGAAGACTCGCGCGAACGCTATGAGCGCAGTTTCGCGCCCATCCGCGAACGAGCCAGCCAAAAAGACATTGAACTTGAAACTGAGATTGTCGTGGGCCATCCGGCGGAGCAGATCATCCATCGGGCAGATACTATCCAGGCCAGCCTCATTGTGATGGGCAAGCGCAGCCACACGATCCTGCATCGCTGGATGCTGGGCTCGAACTCGGAACGCGTGCTCAAATACGCGCATTGTCCAGTGATGATCGTGCATTAATCCGAGTTTCCAGTTATGTGGAGGAGTAATGCCGGAAATGGGAGCAAAGATCGTAGAGACGCGGCACCCTGGGGAACTCAACGATGCCCAGCAGCGGCGCCTGCTCATCACCTGCAAATACATTGACAGCTTGCTCTGCGACATCGAGCACGCTCTTCATTCCGCGGCGTCGGAATCTCCGTTTCCCCGTTACGTCGTAGATATCGCTCCCGCGCAGACCCGGGTGATAGAAGACCATATACGCGGGCTCCGCTCTCAACTGTTGCGCACGCTTGCCTGGCAGCATATGAAGCCGGAACCGCCGGAGATTCCAGTAACACGATCGATCGCGACAGATCTCGCTTTTGTCGACATCGCGATCGAGGAGCTCAAGCCCCGCCATTTGCGCGGCTGCGGGGCCGTTCCCCAGGATGCGGTTGACGAACTCAACGGGGTGATCGACAAATTGCGCTCGCTGGTTAAAAGCATGGACAGTTATGTACGCCATGAGTCGGGCGCAAATCCTGAATCGAAGGCCAAGCCGCAGACAGCGGATCACACCGCAAGCAGTTCCGTGTAGACCGCCATGCCCACCACCGCATCGGCGCCCAGCGCGTCCAGCGCATCCACTTCCCGCTGGCTGCGAATGCCGCCGGCCACAATGAGTTGCCGCTGAGTGAGCTTGCGCAGGCGCGCCGCCGCCTCGATGGGAAAGCCCCGCATCAGTCCCTCGCCGTCAACGTGCGTATAGAGAAATGCGGCGACGTGGGCCTCGAGTTGCGGAATCGCTTCGTCGGGAGTTAGCTCGACTTGCGCCTTCCATCCCTTCACGGCGATAAGTCCGTTCTTGGTATCGATGCCGGCCACCACGCGCTCAGCGCCTATGCTCGAGGCTAACTCTGAGGCAAACTTAACATTTACAGCGCCTTGCCCGGATTCGTCTTGCGCGAAGAGCGCGGAGCCGATGATGACGCGCTTGGCGCCAGCGTCGAGCACCTGCAGCGCGCGTTCGATGGAGTGGATGCCGCCGCCCGCCTGAACCGGCAGCCGCTTGGCGATCTGAGCTACAAGCTCCGAGTTATCGCCCTGGCGCATGGCGGCGTCGAGGTCGATCAACTGCACCAGTGGAAAGCGGGAGAACTTTTCGATCCAGTATTCAAAGTCGTCGAAGGCCAGGCGCAGCTCTTCGCCCTGCACCAACTGGACGATGCGCCCGCCCAGCAAATCGATGGAAGGGATCAGCATGGAAGCCTCACGGAGACGCCGGCCTTGGCCAGCTCTTCTTTGAGCGAACGCGCGCTCGATACGCCGAAGTGAAAGATGCTCGCCGCCAGCGCCGCATCGGCCTTGCCTCGCCCGAAGACATCCACGAAGTGGCCCACCGATCCTGCGCCGCCCGAAGCGATGACGGGGATGCCGACGGCCTCGCTGACCGCGGCGGTCAGCTCGCAATCGAAACCGGTGCGCGTGCCGTCGCAGTTCATCGATGTGAGTAGAATCTCACCCGCGCCCCGGTCCTCCGCCTCGCGCGCCCACTCGACCACGCGGCGGCCGGCCGGCTTGCGCCCGCCCTGCACGAACACCTGCGCGTCGCGCACTGGATCGGCAGCCTCCGGGTCGCGCCGCGCGTCGATGGCGACGACGACGGCTTGCGCGCCAAAGCTGCGGCCGATGGCATCAATCAGAGTTGGCCGGGCGAGCGCGGCGGAGTTCACGCTCACCTTGTCCGCGCCGGCCTCAAAGACCTGTGCCGCGTCGTTGGCCGAGCGGATGCCGCCGCCAACGCAAAAGGGGACAAACAGCTCGTGCGCGGTGCGGCGCACGGTTTCGAGCAGCGTCTGCCGTCCTTCATGCGTCGCGGTAATGTCGAGCAGCACAATCTCGTCCGCGCCTTCGAGGGCATGGCGCGAGGCCTGCGTGGCCGGATCGCCCGCGTCGATGAGATCGACAAACTGCACGCCCTTGACGACTCGCCCGCCATGCACATCGAGGCAGGCGATGATGCGTTTAGTGATCATTCAATCTCCATCCCTTGCCACGAAAGAAAATTGGCGAGAATCTTGAGCCCGGTGGCGCCTGATTTCTCGGGGTGAAACTGCACACCCATGACGTTGGCGCGCTCGACGGCCGACGCGAAAGGCTCGATGTAGTGCGTGACGGCCGCGGTGTCGGCAGTGACCGGAGCTTTGTAGGAGTGCGTAAAGTAGACGTATTCGCCCGGTTCGACGCCAGCCAGCAGGCGCGAGCCAGAACGCACTTCGAGCGAATTCCAGCCGACGTGCGGGACTTTCTCGGTGCTCTCGGAGAAGCGCGCGCACGATTCAAGGAAATGTCCGAGCCCCGGTTGCGACGGCGCCTCGCTTGACCCCGCATAGAGCCACTGCATGCCGACGCAGATGCCGAGAAAGGGCACGCCGCGCGCGATGGCTGCGCGAATCGCGGCGGTGAGACCCGTTGCGTCGAGCCGCTCGGTGGCGGCGAAGTGGCCCACTCCAGGAAGCACGATGCGCTCCGCTTTCCGCACGAGGTCAAGTTCGCCGTCTGTTACCTCAACCTCCGCGCCCAGGTGGCGCAGCGCCTTGAGAACCGAGGTCAGGTTGCCCGCCTTGTAATCGATCACGGTTACGCGCATCACAACAGTCCTTTGGTAGAGGGCAGCATTTCGCCGAGTTGCTTGTCGCGAGAGCAGGCCACGCGCAAGGCGCGCGCGAAAGCTTTGAAGATGGCCTCGATTTTGTGATGGTTGGATCGGCCGTACATCGTCTTCACATGAACGTTGGCGCGAGCGCCGCGCGCGAATCCCTCAAAGAAATCCGTGACCAGTTCGGTTTGCAGATCGCCGACCAGCCGCGTGCGCACCTTGGTATCGACGGCGAAGGCGGCGCGGCCACTCAGATCGACGGCAGCAATGGCGAGGGTCTCGTCCATCGGCATCAGAAAATATCCGGCGCGCAGAATGCCGCGCTTGTCTCCGAGCGCGCGGTCGAAGGCCTCGCCCAGCGCGATGCCCACGTCTTCAACGGTGTGATGCTGGTCCACATCCAGGTCGCCGTGGCACTTGAGTTCCAGATCGAATGCGCCGTGGCGGGTGAACAACTCCAGCATGTGATCGAAGAAGCGAATGCCGGTGGAAATCTTGTATTGGCCGCGGCCTTCAATGGTGAGATGGATTGCGATGCGCGTCTCCGCGGTATTGCGCTCGACGATGGAAGCGCGGGGGTTCAATTCGACGGCGGATTCAGCGTTCTTTCTGGTTTTCATTGCGCTTTTCCTTTGATCTTCAGAGCGTCCAGGGTTTCGTTGAGGGCCACAGCAGCCTGCCGCATCTGTTCTCGCGTTCCGACGGTGATGCGCACACGGCCATCGCAGCCCGGATCGCTGGAGCGGTCGCGTACCAGCACGCCCGCGGCGCGCATGAGCCGTGCAAACTCAGCGTGCCGCGCGCCGATCTCGACAAGAACGAAATTCGCCCGGCTGGACCAGCGGCGTACTCCAGCCGCATCGAGCGCGGCCTCAAACTCCGCTCGCGCAGCGAGCACTTCGCCCACATACCAGTCGAGATAACCAGAGTCTTCGAGCGCGGGCGGCAGGCAGGCCAGCGCCAGCGAGTTCACGCTGTAGGGCGAGAGGACGCGGCGCACCCAGCGCATCAGTTCCACCGGGCCTGCGAGCAAACCAAGGCGCAAACCGGCTAAGCCGTAAGCCTTCGAGAAGGTTCGCGCGACGATCAGATTGGGCACGACGCCGATCAGGTCCATCACCGTTTCGCCGTGAAAATGAAAGTACGCTTCATCCACCAGGAGAACCGCATTCGGCGCGCGGCTTGCAATCTCGATGAGTTGCGCGCGCGTGGCCGCGGAGCCTGAAGGGCTGTTGGGATTGGCGATGGCGACGATCTTGGTTCGCGGCGTAATGGCGGCAAGAAGACGCTCGAATGGAAACTGCAAATCGTCCGCGGCTTGCACGGCAACGATGCGCGCATCCGTCGCCGAAGCGTAAATCTCATACATCGTGTAAGTCGGCACGGGCAACAGTAACTCATCGCCGTCTTCAAGAAAGGCCTCGAAGAGCACGTGGATGGCTTCGTCCACGCCGTTGGTGAGAGCCACCTGCTCGGCGGCGCGACCGAGATGCGCGGCAACGATCTCCTCCACCGGCTCGCGCTCGGGATAGCGCGTAAGCGAGCCTGCGGAGATCGCGCCAAGCACTTCGCGCACCTTGGGCGAACAGGCCAGCGTGTTCTCATTGAAGTCCAGCCGCAGCGCATCGCGGCTGCCGAGTGGAGGGTGATACTCCTTCATGGCCTGCACACGGGCGCGTGGCGCTGGGATTGTTTGCGCAACGGATTCAGTCACGGGGCGTCTCCTTCTTCAGGCGCGTGCGAATGGCCTCGGCGTGGGCGGTGAGGCCTTCGGCCTCGGCCAGTAGCGCGGCTTGCGGCCCCAGCGCACGCAGGCCCTGCGCACTGTATTCCTGCACGGTGATGAGCTTGACGAAGTCGTTCGCGCTCAAGCCGCCGCGCACGCGCGCTGTGCCGCCCGTGGGCAGCGTGTGATTGGGCCCGGAGATGTAATCGCCCATGGGCTGCGAGGACCATCGGCCCACAAACACCGAGCCCGCATTCTCAACCCATTCGAGATCGCTGGCCGCGTCCACGGTGAGGTGCTCAGGT
>Ga0187890_10002086_pt1 | contig 14041 bp, 13 predicted proteins | sample June2016WEW_21_1_FD_133005 | JGI IMG/M metagenome (GOLD analysis project Ga0187890, IMG submission 133005) | Peatland microbial communities from SPRUCE experiment site at the Marcell Experimental Forest, Minnesota, USA - June2016WEW_21_10 | ecosystem: Environmental > Terrestrial > Soil >... | reverse complement strand
GCGCAGCCACCTTTGGCACCGCCGCCACCCTGAGCACCACGCTCTGCCGGTGATGCGCGTGCGTCACCGCGATGGCGAGCGCGTCGGCGGCGTCATGCGTGGCCGGATCGGCCTTGGGCAACAGCACGCCGATCATCATGCGCACCTGCACCTTGTCGCCATGGCCGGTGCCGACGATGCTCTTCTTCACGATGTTGGGCGCGTATTCGGCGACCGGCACGCCGGCTTTGGCCGGCACCACCATGGCGATGCCGCGGGCTTGGCCGAGTTTCAGCGTCGCTTGCGCATCCTTGTTGACGAAGGTCGCCTCGACGGCAGCCTCGTCTGGGCGGAATTCGTCGAGGATGCGCATGAGTCCGTCATGGATGGCAAGGAGCCGCGTCGCCATGCTGTCGCGGTCGTTGCTGGTCACCGAACCGCAGCCGATGAACCCGAGTCTGTTGCCGGCAATCTCGACGACGCCCCAACCGGTGCGGCGGAGCCCGGGATCGATGCCGAGAATGCGAATCGGGCGCGTCATCTGCCTTCCGTGATAGCGCCGCGGCGGCTTTAAGCCTAGCGCACTGGCGCTTCGGAATTTTATGGCGAATAGCGAGTGGCGAATAGCGAATAGATGCCTTAATCCCCATTCGCTGCTCGCCGTTCGCTGTTCGCTACGGAAAAGCCTCCCCGCATGCCCGAATACGCACTGTTTGCCGCCGCGATCGCCGACCAGCGCTTCTGGATCGCGCTGGCGATTGCCGTCCTGGCCGGCGTGGTGCGCGGCTTTTCCGGCTTTGGCTCGGCGCAAATCTACATTCCGCTGATCGCCGCGGTGTACAGCCCGCGGGTCGCGGCGGTGACACTGCTCATCATCGACACGCTCGGCGCGGCACCGTTCACGGTGCGGGCATTCGCCTATTGCACCTGGCCGGAAGTGCTGCCGATGTACATCGCCGCCGCGATTGCGGTGCCGATCGGCACATGGGCGCTGTTGGTGATCGATCCGATCGTGCTGCGCTGGTTCATCGCGATTCTGGTCTTGTCGCTGGTCGCGATCCTGATGTCGGGCTGGCGTTATCACGGCCGGCCGCGCCTGCCAGTGACCGCCGCCGTCGGCCTGTTCTCCGGGTTCGGCTCCGGCGCGGTACAGATCGCCGGCCCGCCGGTGCTGATCTATTGGCTGAGCACGGCCAACAAAGTCATCACGGTGCGCGCCAATTTCCTGGTCTATTTTCTGTTGTTGGATTTGACGTCCTGTGCCGTCTATTTCTGGCAGGGCCTGTTCACGCGGGAATTGCTGGCGCTGGCTTTGCTGCTGGCGATTCCGTTTTTTCTGGCGACCGCCATCGGCGCCAAATATTTCCACGGCGCGTCGGACGTATTGTACCGCCGCATCGCCTACGCCATCATCGCGCTGGCGGCGCTGGTCAGCCTGCCGCTGTTCGATACTTGGCTGCGCTAAGGCGCGCACGCGGACCCGGTCGCAAATGACCCCGAGTGGACATAACATCCTGCGATCCGACGGTGAGACTGATTGAATCTGGGCTTCCAGACGGTCCAGAAAATCGCTAGAATTTGGGCTGAGAGTGCGGGGCGACAGACAAGGAGATCGGCCATGGCTGCAAAGCACATGGGACTGATCGGCCTGACCGCCCTGGTTCTGGCCGCGACCGCAGCCGTAGCGCTCGCGCAATCCGTCACCTTGCCCGAAGGACCGGAGCTTGCGGTCTCACCGGCGCTGCCATCGGGACTGCTGAGCGGCGAGTCGTCGGGAACAAATCAGCTCACGGGTCTGCCGTGCTCTGGGGGCGGCGCCTCGGCCGTAAGCGGCGTGGGCGGGCTTGGCGACACGACGGCGCCGCCTCCGGGTGACGACACGGCGGACGAACAGGCCCCACCGATCGTCAGCGTATTCGGATCGGGAAGCACATTAGGTGCGTGCTGACGAAGTGTGACGCATGGCCGCTGAAGGTTTGCGGAGGCGATTGCCGGATCCTCGACACGAGCTTGTGAGCGTGCCGGGGGAGAGAAATCGTGTGACGCATATTCACCGGACGACGGCGGTGTGCGCGGCTGCATTGATCGCGAGCTTCGCAGTTGGTGCGATTGCGCTGGCCCAAAATTCCAATTTTGTCGCTCCCGGGCGCGTCGAAGGCGCGGCTCCCACCCTGTCGATTGGCGTTGCCGCCGCGGGTATCGTCGACGAGGTTTTGGTGCGCGAGGGAAGCCGTGTCAGGGCGGGCGAGACTTTGATCAAACTTGATTGCCGGCCGACCGAGGCGGACGTTCTCGCGCACAATGCTCAGTTGGAGGCGGCGCAGGCGGTCTACGACCGTGCCCGCAATGGCTCACGTCCCGATGAGATCGCCGTCGGCGAAGCGATTGTTGGATATTCACAAGCGCGGGCTGAGGAAGCGCAAAAGACCCTCGATCGAACCGAGGAGCTGAAAGAAGGCGTCACCGTGACCACCGCTCACATTCTCGAAGTCCAACGCGATGCGAGGATTTCGGCCGCTCAACTCGCGGAGGCGCGCGCCCGACTCTCTCTGCTCCGTGCCGGTTCGCGCGAGGAAGATATCCGCCGGGCGAAAGCGCTGCGCGATGCCGCGGCGGCAAACCTTGATTCGGCCCGCGCTCAGCTGGATCAGTGTACGGTCCGCGCCCCGGTGGACGGCACCGTGATCGATGTTCTTGCCAATAAGGGCCAGTATCTCAGTTTGGCCGTGCCGCAGCCGCTGTTGCATCTGGTCCAAGACGGCCAGTTGCGCGTTCGCGCCGAGGTAGAGGTGCACGATGCGTCGCGTGTTTGCGCTTCGCAAAACGCGACGATCGTTCCCGAGGCATTCCCCAGTGCCAGAATCCATGCGCACGTGGCCTCGATCAGTCCAATGGTTGCTCCGCGAGGCATGATGACGGCCGCCGCGAACGGCAGCTCGAAGGATGTCTTGGCCGTTATCCTGGACATTGATACCAGCGCGCCGCCACCACCGATCGGATCGGCGGTTACGGTCAACTTTGATTCCTGCCCATCGAAGACATGAACGCCGTGGCGCGTTTGCTCGCGTCACATGCGGCTGGCGGTCATTTATGAGTACGCGCCTTAATCCTCACGCGCTCATCTTGGCGACCAGCGCATCGGACACTTCGAAATTGGCGTAGACGTTCTGCACGTCGTCGTGCTCGTTGAGCGAATCGATGAGCTTCAATACCTTTTCGCCCTGCTCGTCGTCGACCGGCACCGTGTTCTGCGGCCGCCACACCAGAGCGGATTTGCGCGGCTCGCCGAATTTGGCTTCGAGCGCCTTATTCACCGAGCCGAATTTATCCGGCGCGGCATAGATTTCATGGCCATTCTCGCTCGACACCACGTCGTCGGCGCCGGCTTCCAGCGCCGCCTCGAACATCGCTTCGCCGCTCGCCACCTTGGCGTCGTATTCGATGACGCCGACATGATCGAACATGAACGACACCGCGCCGGTCTCGGCCAAATTGCCGCCGCTCTTGGTGAAGGTGGCGCGCACCTCGCCGGCGGTGCGGTTGCGGTTGTCGGTCAACACTTCGACGATCACCGCGACGCCACCCGGCCCGTAGCCCTCGTAGCGGATTTCCTCGTAGCTCTCGGCGTCGCCGCCCATGGCCTTCTTGATGGCGCGCTCGATGGTGTCCTTGGTCATGTTCTCGGCGCGCGCGGCGATGATGGCGGCGCGCAGCCGCGGGTTCATGGCCGGATCGGGCGTGCCGAGCTTGGCGGCGACGGTGACTTCGCGGGCGAGCTTGCCGAACAATTTCGACTTCGCCGCATCCTGCCGCCCCTTGCGGTGCATGATGTTCTTGAACTGTGAATGGCCGGCCATCGTTCATTCCTTACGTCTATCGCGACACCTGATATTTCCGCGGCTAACGGAGCGCAATACCATCCGGCACGCCGGCGGCGGCATAGGCCGAACCGATCGCGCGCACGCGGTCGGCGTGATTAAGGTCGGAGGCGCTGAGCTGATAATAGACCGTCGCTTCGCCAGTGCCGCGGCCGCGAAAATGCCGATTGAGAAAGCCAAAAACCTGCCGGTCGGCGGTGCCGTGGGTGGGATCGGTCGGCAACGGCCGGGTCCACCAGGGAATCGCCTGATGGCATTCCAGCTTGTCGAACATCAGGCAGTTCGGATCGACCCAGCCGCCGAATTGTTGCGCGAACACGCCGCGCCCGGGACCGACCGATTCCCATTGATCGATGCAGATGGTGCGCCGCGTATCGGGATGCACGAACCAGCGCAGCGCGTAGGCCCAGTGATGATCCTTGATCGTAGCGAGCATCGCGCGCAAATGATTGTCGGCCCACCAATTGTCGTCGTCGAGATAGGCGACATAGCGGCTGTTCGCCAGATAGGTCAAAACGCAACGCAGCACGCCGCCGTCATAGGCCGGGTGCAGGCCGCCGTGGCGAACCGACGTGGAATAGCCGGGATAGAAGACATTGACGCAGCAATGGGCGGGACGCTCAGCGCAGATCGCTTCGATCAGGGCGACATCGCCATCCGGCCGGTCGATGCCGATCAAAATCTGTATCCGTCGCGCCGGCGCCTGCCTGAACACCGACTGCAGCGCCTCCTTCATCGTCGGGCGGATGACGGTCGGCATGATCACCGCAACGTCGGCCGGCCGCTGCGGATCGAAATCCGCATCCGCATAGGTTTTGAAACAGGACGCTGCTGTCGTCATAGGCTTAGGAGATAGAGCGGACAGCGCCCCGAACTCAAGACCAGAAAGCGGGGCTGGCCTGGTCCAGGCAGCCGCCGAGCCGCACCGCGCCGACGCGTGTCGCCAGTCCCGTGGCCGGGTCGGTCTCGACGGCAACGGCGCACAGCGTCGCGGCGCCGGTCGCCGGCTCGAACCGCGCCGACGAAATGCGCTGCAGGAAGCGCTGCATCGGCTCGTCCTTGCCCATGCCGATCACGGAATCATAATCGCCGGTCATGCCGACGTCGCTCATGAACGCGGTGCCGCCGGGAAGCACACGCAGATCGGCGGTCGGCGTATGGGTGTGGGTGCCGACCACGAGGCTCGCGCGGCCGTCGCAGAAAAAGCCGAACGCCTGCTTCTCGCTGGTCGCCTCGGCATGGATGTCGACGATGATGGCATCGGCGGCTTTGCCCAGCGGGCAGGCCATCAGCTCGCGATCGGCGGCGGCGAACGGATCGTCGAGCGGGTCCATGAAAATGCGGCCCATGGCATTGACCACCAGCACGCGCGCGCCGTTCTTGGCCTCGATCATGGCGGCGCCGCGGCCCGGCGTGCCGGCCGGATAATTGATCGGCCGCACGAGCTTTGGCGCCCGCTCGATGAAGACCAGCGCCTCCTTCTGGTCCCAGGCATGATTGCCGAGCGTGATGGCATCGGCGCCGGCCTCGACCAGCTCACGATAGATCGCCTCGGTGATGCCAAACCCGCCGGCCGCGTTCTCGCCATTGACCACGACCAGATCGAGCTTCCACTTCTCCACGAGCCCGGGCAAGCGCTCATAGACGACAGTCCGCCCGCTGCGGCCGACCACGTCGCCGACGAAGAGAATTCGCATGCTCACTTGCCTCGCAAATCGATCACCTCGCGCTCGGTTAGCACGAGATCGAGGCGCTCGTCGCGCGGTGTCGTCGGAATTTTGGGAACCTCTTGGGCGGCAAAGGCAATGCCAACGGCGGTGACCGGCTTCAACCCACGCAGCCGATGGATGGTCATGTCGTAATAACCGGCGCCGTAGCCAAGCCGATATCCCGCCCGATCGAACGCCAACAGCGGCACCAGCAGAATATCGGGCTCTACTTCCGGCGCGTCCGGCTTCGGCTCACGAATCCCCCACTGCCCGCGATCAAGCGGCGCGCCATACTCCCACGCCCGCATGATCAACGGCTTGCCGCGCCCGGCAATCGCCGGCAGCGCCAACCGCGCGCCGGCTGCGGCGAGCTTTTGCATGAGCGGCAGCGGATTGATCTCGCTCTTGAGCGGCATGAAGCCGGAGATGATGGTGTTCGTCGTAATCGGAAGCGGAAATTTCCGCGCGGCAATCGTTTCGGCCGCGGCCTTGCGCACGTCCGCCGACAACTCATCGCGGCGTGTTTGCGCCGCAGTACGCAGCTCGACTTTCTGAATTGAAACTGTCTCCACGCGCGATCCGTCATCCTGAGGTGCCCGCGCGCAGCGCGGGCCTCGAAGGATGCCGGCCGAGGCGCTCGGGCCGTCGCCCCGACGAAATCGGGTATACCCGATTTCGAATTTCGAGTGTCCAAGTCGGCGACAGCCGACTTGGTTGGCTCGCTTCGCTCGCACCTCAGGGTGACGGGAAAAGGGCTAGTGCGCGCGTTACAACAGTAAAAAGTGCGGAGCCGCGCCGGCCGTAAGAGGCTGATCCCGGGAACCTACATAAGTAGGTGGGCGCCATATGACCGAACCCAGGAGCTCGGCCAGGGACAGCTCCCTGTGGGATCGTAAGGCCCCGGAAGTGTGCTCCTACGCACCAGGCAGCCCCGCCCGGCCAATGTAGTGCGTTGCGAGGGGCGACGCCACTTGATCTCGGCAGCGACGCTCGCGGCTCCTTCTCCCCGCGTGCGGGAGAGGTTGGGATGAGGGGCCTTTCCGCTGGGCTGAGAGTATTTCCGCGACGCTCAGACTCGCGGCAACGCCCCCTCACCCCGCCCTCTCCCCGCACACGGGGAAAAGGAGATCGCGCGCGGAGAGATTTGGCCTGGCGCGACGCCGTTGCCGTCGCCCGATTGCGGGCCTTCGATCGGCTGACTACTCTAACTCCAGGGGCTAATTCAGGAGGTCAATCGATGCGCAAACCTTCGCCCCCTCCCCGGCAGCCCGCCTCGACCTCATTGCTGGATCGCCGCGGCTTCCTGATCGGAGCCGGCGTCGCCGGGGTGGCGTGCGGCGCGGCGATCGACGCGGCCTATACGCAAATCGCCGCGGCAGCGGACTATTCGCTGCGCATTGCGCCGCTGAAGCTCGAGCTCGCTCCCGGCAAGGTCATTGCGACCTATGGCTACAACGGCACGGTTCCCGGTCCGCTCTTGCGTCTTCGCGAAGGCCGCCAAGTCAGCATCGACATCCATAACGACACCGACATCGACGATATCATTCACTGGCACGGGCTTTTCGTGCCGTCGGCGGCCGATGGCGCGATGGAGGAGGGCTCGCCGATGGTCGCGCCTGGCGGCACCGCGCGCTACACGTTCGTGCCGAAACCCACCGGCACGCGCTGGTACCACAGCCACGACGTTGCCGGAAAAGACCTGACGCGAAGCCTGTATTCGGGAATGTACGGATTTTTGATCGTCGAGCCGGCCGGCGATCCCGGCCGCTACGACAGAGAGGTCCTGCTCGCGGCCCATCACTGGGAAGGCTCGTGGGTCAGCATGCAAGATATTCGCAAAGGCCCGCCGCCCGACAACGGCCTGGAGGTGCTCTACGCGTCGGCGTCCTTCAACGACAAGATGCTCGGCCACGGCGAACCGGTCCGCGTGCGGCAGGGCGAGCGCGTATTGTTTCGACTGCTCAATGCCAGCCCGACCGAGAACATCACGCTGGCGCTGCCGGGCCATCGCTTCACCGTGATCGCCCTTGACGGCAATCCGGTGCCCTCGCAGCAAAGCGTCGACACGCTGTTTCTCGCGCCCGCGGAACGTGCCGACGTGATCGTGGAGATGAACCGGCCGGGAGTTTGGATCCTTGGCGGGATCAAGGACGACGACCGCAAGATGGGCCTCGGCGTCGTCGTCGAATACGCCGATGCGCGCGGCGAGCCGCAATGGATAGCGCCGCCGACTTCGCCATGGGACTACACCATCTTCGGCGACAATCGGCCGGTACCGTCACCGGACGAACGTCTCGATCTGGTCTTCGAGAAAGTGCCGGGCGGCCACGGCGGCTATAACCGCTGGACCATCAACGGCAAGTCCTGGCCGGCCACCAATCCGCTGTTCACCACCCAGGTCGGCAAGCGCTATCGCCTGGCGCTGAGCAACAAGAGCGGCGACAACCACCCGGTCCACCTGCACCGCCACACCTTCGAGATCACCAAAGTTGGCGACAAGGCTACCGCGGGCGTGATGAAGGACACCGTCAACATGACGCGGTTCAGCAGCGTCGAGATCGATTTCGTCGCCGACGATCCAGGCCCCACATTGCTGCATTGTCATCACCAGGATCACCAGGACGAAGGTTTTATGGGACTGGTGACCTATATGTGAGCGTCGTCAGGCGGCGCGGTCGGCCGGACGATTGGGCCAGCCATACCGGATGAATGGATGGAAGCCAGCCATGACAACTGCGACAGCACATCATCGATACTTCTCCGGTCTCTCGCGAAATACGTTTCTTTTGGCTTTCGCGAGCCTATTCGCCGACATCTCCACGGAGATGCTTTATCCGATCCTGCCGATTTTCCTCACGCAGACCTTGAAGGCCAGCGGCAGCGTGGTCGGCCTGATCGAAGGCATCGCCGGGGCGACACAGAACATCGTCCAAGGTTTTTCCGGCGCACTGTCGGACAAGCTGCAAAGGCGAAAGCCCGTGGCGTTAGTGGGCTACTTCCTGGCCGCGATGGGCAAGCCGCTGATGGGCGCCGCTACGGTATGGCAAGGCGTCCTGGGCGGACGGTTCTTGGACCGGCTGGGCGCCGGCACCCGCTCCGCCCCGCGCGATGCTCTCATTGCCTCGTCAGTGGACGAGGCGAATAGAGGCAGAGCCTTCGGGCTCGAAGGCGTCGGCGATAACACCGGTGCGTTCCTGGGCCCGTTGCTCGCCGTCTTGCTGCTCATCGTGTGGCACCTCGACATCCGCCTGATTTTCTACCTTGCGGTTATTCCCGGCCTCCTCGCCTTCTTGATGGTCGTTTTCGTCAAGGAGCGGCCAGTCGCCGTGACGGCAAAATCAAAGATCGATGTCGATTTGAGGCAATTTTCCAAGCCCTATTGGAAATATTTGATAGCGACAGCTTTGTTCGGGATCGGCAATTCCAGCAACGCCTTTCTGATCCTGCAAACAAAGGATATCGGCGCCTCGTTGACGATGACGATCCTGATCTATGCCGGCTTCAACCTTGTGGCGGCGTTGATTTCATATCCGGCGGGATTTCTGTCGGACAAATTGGGCCGCAGAAATATTTTGCTGCTCTCGTACGTCATCTTCCTGGTGACGTATCTCGGCTTCGCCTTGACCGGGAGCATCCTGCTTATCGCCGTCCTGTTCATGCTTTACGGGCTCTTTCAGGGAATATTCCGCTCCGTCGGCAAAGCTTTGGCAAGCGACTACGTGCCGGAGCAACTTCGCGCCGGTGGCATCGGCTGGTACAACACGACCGTCGGTTTATTCGGCCTGGTGGCCAGCCTTGTCGCCGGATGGCTTTGGGACCAGGTCGGACATGCCGCCGTGTTTCTCTTCGGCGCTGGTTTCGCGGTGGTTGGTGGGATCGCGTTGCTGGCTTTGGTCCCGGAGAATGCAAGGCACGCGCCAGCCAGGCGGTGAGTCTTAGCAGCGCCGAGGTGGGCAATAAAATGCGGTGCAGCTCCGAGCAGCGTTGAACAGAGGAGACAAGCCGTGACTATCGATCGTCGCTCAATGCTGAAATTTGCCGGTGCGATCCCGATGATAGCGACTGCCCCACGCGTCGCGTGGGCGGCCGATGATAACGCGGGCAGGAAGGCGGACTACACGTTGCGGATTGCTGCCGGTCTCGTAGAACTCGCGCCCGATCACATCGTTTCCACGACACTTTACAATGGTCAATTTCCCGGACCGCTGCTGCGCTTCAAGGAAGGGCAGCGCATCGTGGTCGACGTGCAGAACGACACCGACACACCCGAACTCGTGCATTGGCATGGGCAGATGATACCGAGTGATGTCGATGGCGCCGCCGAGGAAGGCTCGCCTTTTATTCCGGCGCACGGCGTGAGCCGAATTGCGTTTACACCCAGGCCGTCCGGTTTTCGTTTCTACCACACCCATGTCGTCGCGGGCGCCGATCTCAACCGCGGCACCTATACGGGCCAGGCGGGACCGGTTTACATCGAACCGGTGAATAATCCGGGCGCCTATGACCGCGAGGTCTTCGTGGTGCTCAAAGAATTTCTGCCGTCATTCAGCCAGGGCGGCGATATGGCGATGGACTTTCTTGTTGGGGATCCGATCAAAGAACTGCAGGACATTGGCAAAAAGGCCGACGAACAGTTCAAAGGTCCCAAGGGCTATGAAGTCGGTTATGAGCTGTTCGCAATTAACGGAAAGATGTTGGGCCATGGCGACCCCATCCGGGTGAAGCAGGGCGAACGCGTCTTGTTTCACGTGCTCAACGCCAGCGCCGGGGAAATACGCAGCCTCGCTTTGCCGGGTCACGTTTTCAGGATCGTTGCGCTCGACGGCAATCAAGTGCCGACACCGGCGGACGTGCCCGTGCTTTGGTTGGGTACTGCCGAGCGCATCTCAGCGATCGTCGAAATGAATCGTCCCGGCGTTTGGGTGATGGGCGATCTCGCCGACGACGATCGCGGGCATGGCATGGGTATCGTTGTAGAGTACGCAAATGCCAAGGGTAGGCCGCAATGGAGCAAGCCAAAACCGTATCATTGGGACTACACGATATTCGGCAAAGCCGGAGGCACGCCGCCGGCGCCCGATGAGACGTTCGATGTAACAATCGTCAAACACAATGGTGCGCTCAACGGCTTCAACCAGTGGCTTCTCAATGGCGAAGCTTTCTCGATGGCGACGATGAAGCCGGCCTATACGGTGCATGAAGGGCGTCGCTATCGATTCAAGTTTCGTAACGCCAGCGACGATATCCATCCGCTGCACTTGCATCGGCACAGCTTCGAACTTGTTCGCGTTGGCGGTAAGCCGACAGCGGGCGTGATCAAGGATGTGGTCATGCTCGGCGGATTCCAGGAGGTCGAGTTCGACTTCGTAGCCGACAATCCCGGACCGACGCTCTTCCACTGCCATCAGCAATTGCACATGGATTTCGGCTTCATGGCGATGGTCAACTACGTATGACCGGCGGCACCGCAAACGATATAGGGGATTCAGCAAAGGTGGCCGCGAATAGGGTTGCGCCCGTGTTTCGTCACACGGGCTCGCCGCTCGAAGTGTTACTGGTCTTTTTCAAGCTCGGTTTGAGTTGCTTCGGCGGACCCATCGCTCACATCGGGTATTTCCGTGAGGAGTTCGTTGTCCGTCGGCGATGGCTCGCCGAACAATCCTACGTCGACCTCGTAGCGCTGTGTCAGTTTTTGCCCGGTCCGGCATCAAGCCAAGTTGGATTTTCCATCGGCCTCATGCGAGCGGGCTATCTTGGTGGTCTCGCGGCATGGACAGGCTTTACTTTGCCTTCCGCGATTATCCTCGTCCTGTTCGCTTACGGCGCGGGCGCTCTTAGCGGCCCAGACGGAACGGGGTTGCTGCATGGTCTAAAGCTCGTCGCCGTCGCCATAGTCGCGCAGGCTGTCTGGGGCATGGCGCGCACGCTCACTCCCGATCGCGAGCGCGCATCGATCGCCGCCGTCGTGGCCGTGATCATTCTGTTCAGCTCCTCGTCGGTCGCCCAGATCGGGGCGATCGCCATTGGCGGCATTGCGGGTCTGTGGCTCTGTCGCGGCGCGCCGCCGGCACCGGCGGATGCAGGGCATATGTCGATCCCGGTCTCGCGCTCGGTAGGACTGCTGGCGCTCGTTGCATTTTTCCTGCTGCTCGTTGCGCTGCCGCTGTTGAACGGCACGATTCATGCGCAAAGCCTCGCGCTGTTCAACGCGTTCTATCGCTCCGGCGCCCTGGTGTTCGGCGGCGGACACGTCGTGTTGCCGCTCTTGCGCGAGGCCATCGTGGCGCCGGGCTGGGTCAGCGACGATACATTCCTGGCCGGCTACGGCGCGGCGCAGGCCGTGCCCGGACCGCTCTTTACTTTTTCGGCCTATCTTGGAGCAGTCATGAAATCGCCGCCGAACGGCATAGCCGGCGCGGCCATCAGCCTGATTGCCATTTTCCTGCCAGGCATCCTCGTGCTCGTGGGCACATTACCGTTCTGGGAAACCTTCCGGCGGCGCGCGAACGCGCAAGCGATCATGCGGGGCGTGAACGCGGCCGTGGTCGGCCTGCTTGGCGCGGCGCTTTATAATCCGGTCTGGACGAGTGCGGTGAAGACGCCGGGAGATTTCGCGCTGGCGCTGGTCGGGTTCGTCCTTCTCACCGTTTGGCAAGCTCCGCCGCTTGTCGTTGTCGCGATCAGTGCGCTCGGCGGGATCGGTCTGGCGCTGGCCGCGTCGCCGCAAATGCCGTACGCCCAAACGCGATAGCGGCCACATGCCGCGGAAGGGATGTTGGAAATGCGCTTTGACCTGTCTGGATGCGGTGCCGGCCTGGACGAATCCGCGGGCAATCTTCTGCAGCTGGGCTCCTGGGCCGAATCGCTCGGCTACGACGGCTTGTGGCTCAACGAGGAGCATTTTGGCCAGAATAGCCGAACCTGTCTTTCGCCGATCCCGCTCGCGACGGCGCTCGCGATGCGGACCCGCACAATTCGCATTGGGTTCTCGGTTCTGGTGTTGCCGTTGTACCAGCCAATCCGCTTGGCTGAAGAGATCGCCACACTCGACCTACTCTCCGAGGGGCGCGTCGACTTGGGCGTCTCCCGCGGTAACACCAGCCGCTATTTTGAGGCGTGGGGCATTGACTACGAAAAGCGGTCCCTCGCTTTCGACAAGGCGCTCAGCACTTTGATCCGCTATTGGACCGATCCCAAGGTGCAAGTCGGTAGCCGCACTGAATCGATCGAACCGAAATGCGTACAAAAGCCGCATCCGCCAATCTACGTCGCGACATATCGCGAGGACGCGGCCGCTTGGCTTGGCGCGCATGGTCTCACGCTGTTTCAAGGCAGCCAGCAGTCCGTCGACAGCATCCGGCGATGCGTACGGGCTTTCAAGGATGCCGGCGGTGACGTTGACCAGATACCCATTGGCAGATTTGTCGTGGTCGGCGAAACGGACGAAGAGGCCTGGAAAGCCGCTTGGCCGGCGGCCGAGAAGCTTACCGCGGGATACCGTCGCACCGGCGAACAGGTGAAGCGGCGCATCTCGACCGAGGAGGAGCTGGAAACCGAGCGCTGGCTCCGCGAAGTCGCAATTGTCGGCAGCCCGCAGACTGTCTCAGCGCGAATCATGGAACTGCAAAAGGAACTCGGCTTCGGCAACTTTATGCTCGTGACCGGATTTCTCGGCAATCTCCGACAGGAACATGTCGTAGCGACGCTCGAATTGTTTGCAAGAGAGGTCATGCCGCACTTCGGACGACTTCGGCACACGGACGCCAGGGCCGTTCAGTCTGAATTTTCCGGCAACTAACTTCGGACTCATTGCATGGGGCACCAACAAATCCTGGCATTCGAGGCGTAAGCGAACTTGTTGTCTTACAGCGAGCCTTCGAGGAATTTTGGTATCGGGGCAATCTGCACGCCATATGCCAGGTTTCGGTATTTCTATTCCAACCGGCGACCCTGGCGGCGCTGTTGCGCAGCGGTGAAGCCACGACATCCCGTTGAACTACGATCATGTCGTCAGCCGGCGCGACCTCCGACGATCACCCCAGCGCGACGCCGTTGCCGCCGCCCGAATGGTTGAGTTTCTTGGTGATGATCTCGATGCGCTCGGCGGCGGCGGTTAGCGCGGCCGCCACTGCACCCTGTACGGTCTTGGCCTGATCGGCGGCGGCGGCGCGGGCTTCCTGCAAGGCCGAGACTTCGTCTTCGAGACGCTTGATGCGCTGCGCGTTCTCGGACAGCACGTCGGCTATCGTGAGTGCCGCCATCACGGTGAGCCTGGTGTCGCCGATCTCGCCGAATTTCGTGCGTAACCCCTCGATCCGGGTATCGAGGTCGCGGGCGAGCTCCATGAGGTGACCTTCCTGGCCGTCCTCGCAGGCCATGCGGAACTGCCGCCCGTTGATGGTGACGCTGACCTGGGACATTGCCCCTCCCCCCAACTCGGTTCGACCCGCGGCCACCGCAGCGCTCAGCCGCCGG
>Ga0187890_10002084_pt1 | contig 14047 bp, 8 predicted proteins | sample June2016WEW_21_1_FD_133005 | JGI IMG/M metagenome (GOLD analysis project Ga0187890, IMG submission 133005) | Peatland microbial communities from SPRUCE experiment site at the Marcell Experimental Forest, Minnesota, USA - June2016WEW_21_10 | ecosystem: Environmental > Terrestrial > Soil >... | reverse complement strand
GAATGAAATCCGTTCCGAGCCGCATCGCTTACTCCGCTTCAAATCTCGCCCAAGCCATCAAATTGTTGTCCGGCACGATGGGTTGATTCGCAATGGGGAGAATTATGATGCTGGTATATATAAATATTTTCGTACCTGATCTTGCGCCGATTGGGATAAGCTGCAGCGGTTGTTTTTATTCTGAACCAGCAAACGGGGTAGAATGTTCCGAAGCACACCAGTTAGGCAAGTCGTAGCAACTGGTCTCCGGCTGCCGTGTGCTTGAGACGCCCATTGCAGCTCTTTTGCCCCCTGTCACTCCGGCATGACTTCCGGCTTGTTGTTTGGAAACTTTGCGATGGTCGCCTCATCCACGTTGAGGTGCTGAGCGACCATGGCCGGCGGCGTATGCGTCACCCAGTCGGACAAGGAAACGTCGGCAAAATAGGAGCTCCTGAACACTTCGAGGAACTGCAGGTCGGTGTCGCCGACGTTCTTGATATAATGCCCATTGCTGCGCTTTACGTAGCCTATGTCGCCGGGGTTAAAGTCCATGGTGACAGCTCTTGGCCCGGAGTCGAAAACGGTCATGCGTCCCTTACCCTTAATCCAGTACTGCCATTCATCGGCGTTAGGATGCCAATGCATCTCCCGGAGTCCTCCCGGATGCAGGGTGACGAGAGCGGCGGCAATCGTCTTGGAGACGATGAAATTGCTGCTGTCGGCAATCCGCACCTCGCCGCCCTTTGTCTGTCGAGTGGGCGCACTGGAGCCGAGGGAGAAGGTGAAGGGATGTGGAGGAGAACCCATCGTTCCTTTCACGGCCGCTTGGTCCGCGGCGAGGGTGCCAGGGAGTTTTCCTTGGAAGATGTAAAGCTGGTGGAGCGGGATCTTCGAGAATACCTCGGCAGGCACCCCGAAATTCTCGGCCAGTATGTCAGGCGGCGTGTGCGCGAACCAATCCGTGACCAAGAGCGTGTTGTATTCCGTGGCCTTGCCATCGTCGAAACATAGGATGAACTCACACCCGTCCGGCCCTAGCCCCTGCAGCGAATGCGGCAGACCTGCCGGGAAGTACCAAAGATCGCCCTCTTTCACATCGGCGACCGAAGCCCGGCCCATTTCATCGAGAATCGTGACCCGGCAGTTTCCATAAGACATGAAGCCCCATTCGGCCGCCAGGTGCCAGTGCATCTCCCTTATGCCCCCGGCGGTAAGCCGCATGTCGACACCGGAGATGGTCTCCGAGATCGCAAAGTCGGCCTGCGTCACTTGACGCGCCCAGCCGCCGTCCTGAATGCGTTTCGGCGCATTGTTGAACGACGCCCAAAAGAGCGGCATATCACTGACATCAGTCGGAGGCGGGAACTGCGCTGATGGAAACTGGCTGCCGATCGCCGGATTCTGTGGACCCGGATCTGTGAGACTGGCCGGGTTGCCCTTGGTGTTCATGGCGCCTTGCGGTGGCTCATCCGGATTACCGAAAGAGGCCGCCCGCGCTGTCGTCGCGGCCGCCGCCATTGCGCCCGCGGCCGTTCCTGTCAACATCTTACGCCTTGAAACCTTGCCCATCGAAAAAGCCCCCTGTGTTCCTCGCGAATCTTGATTCGATGCCAATTATATCGACACGAAGTCGTTTGTCCCGCGGCGGCCGTCATAAGGGATTGATATTTGCATAGGCGGGCTCAAAGCGCCAAGCGCTATTGACAGGTAAAACCAATGAACGTGACAATGCACCTATGAGGCTTCGATGACAAATACGCTGAATTCGACGCCGATGAACGATGGTCCTGCAAAGGAACTGCCGCTCATTGACGATATCCGCTTGCTCGGTCAGGTGCTTGGCGACACGATCCGTGAACAGGAAGGGGAAGAGACTTTCAAGCTGATCGAGGCGATCCGGAAACTCAGTATCGCCTTCGAACGCGACGCCGATCCGGATGCCGGCCGGCAGCTGGGCACGCTCTTGCGCGGATTGACCTCTGACCAGGCGATGGCGGTATCGCGCGCATTCACCTATTTTTCCCATCTAGCCAATATTGCCGAGGACCGGCATTATATCCGGCGCCATACCACGCGTGGACAGCAACAACAGCAGACGTTCGAGGATGGCAGCCTTGCCGCGACATTCGAGCGCCTGAGCGCGGCCGGCTTTGGAACGAAAGCCATTGCTGAGAAGCTTGGCTGTAGCCTCGTGTCACCGGTTCTTACCGCGCATCCGACAGAGGTCCAGCGCAAGAGCCAGCGCGACGCGGAACGTTCTATTGCGCAGCTCTTGTTTGAACGTGACACGCTCCCAAGCGAGCGGGAGCGAAAACGCAACGCTATGCTGCTGCGTTCCCGGATCGCGCAGCTTTGGCAAACGCGGCTCTTGCGCTATTCGCATTTGAGCGTTCACGACGAGATCGAGAACACGCTCGGCTATTACCAAACGACCTTCCTGCGGCAGATTCCGCAACTTTATGCCGAGCTCGAGGACCAGCTCGGTGGTATCCAAGTCGCCTCCTTTTTCCGCATGGCATCCTGGATAGGCGGCGATCGCGACGGCAATCCGAATGTGAACGCTCAGACGCTGATCCTGGCGCTGCGCCGCCAGTGTGAGGTCGCGCTGCGCCATTACTTGTCCGAGGTCCATCTTTTGGGCGGCGAGCTATCCGTAACCCTGCGGCTCTTCAGCTGCACACCGGAGCTGCAAGCGCTGGCGGATCGTTCCGGTGACAACAATCCGCAGCGTGGCGACGAACCCTATCGCCGTGCCTTGATTGGCATCTATGCAAGGCTCGCGGCAACCCTGCTTGCGCTCTCCCGCAGCGAAGTCTCGCGCCATGCTGTCGCGTCCGGAGAACCTTATCCTGGCGCGGACGCGCTGCAAGCCGATCTCGGCATCATCGAGGCCTCGCTTGCCGCGCATCATGGCGAGGCCTTGATCCCGGCGCGGCTCGCACCCTTGCGCCGGGCTGTCGATGTCTTCGGCTTTCATCTCGCCACTGTCGATCTCCGGCAAAGCTCGGACCGGCATGAAGAGACGCTCGCCGAGCTCCTCAAGGGAGCGCGCGTGTCGGCGGACTATGCCCGTCTCGACGAACCATCGAAGCAAACTCTTCTTCTAGCTCTCCTGAGTGACCCGAGGCCGCTGCGCGTTCCCGGTGTCATCTATTCCGAACGAACCGAAGAAGAGCTCGAGATCTTCCAAACCGCGCCAAGCTTGCTCAAATCCTTCGGCAAGCAGGCGATCCGGCACTACATCATCAGCCACACCGAAACGGTGAACGATCTGCTCGAAGTACTCCTCCTGCAAAAAGAATGCGGCATGCTGCAGGGGGTCCTCGGCGATCCTGATGCCGCCGCCGCTTTGCTCGTCGTTCCTTTGTTTGAGACGATCGACGACCTTCGCAATGCCGAGACGATCATGCGGTCCTTCTATGCGATGCCGGGGATTTTCGATCTCGTGCGCAACTCGGGCGCCCAACAAGAGATCATGCTCGGTTATTCGGACAGCAACAAGGATGGCGGGTTCTTTACAAGCAACTGGGAGCTGTATCGCGCCTCGACGAAGCTTGCGGGATATTTCCAGGAACTCGAAGGGATCACGCTCCGGCTCTTTCATGGGCGCGGCGGCGCCGTTGGACGCGGTGGCGGCCCAAGCTATCAAGCCATCTTGGCGCAACCCCCCGAAACCGTGAATGGTCACATCAGGCTCACCGAGCAAGGCGAGGTGATTTCGTCGAAATATTCGAACCCCGACATTGGCTTGCACAATCTCGAAACGCTTGTGGCCGCGACGCTCGAGGCAACGCTTCTTGCACCTGTCCGTCCCGCTTCCAAGGATTTTCTCGACGCCGCCGCGACGCTATCGGGCCTGAGCATGGCTGCCTACCGCACGCTCGTCTACGAGACACCGGGATTTGTCGACTTTTTCTTCGCCGCGACGCCGATCGCGGAAATCGCCGAATTGAACATCGGCTCGCGTCCAGCTTCCCGCCGCGCGTCACGGCGGATCGAGGATTTGCGCGCCATCCCCTGGAGCTTCTCCTGGGGCCAGGCGCGCATCACCTTACCGGGCTGGTTCGGCTTCGGCTCGGCGGTGGAAACCTTCGTCAAGGAGGCTCCCGGCGAGCGCATGGATCTGCTGATCCGCATGAACCGCGAATGGCCGTTCTTCCGCGCGCTGTTGTCCAATATGGACATGGTGCTAGCCAAAGCTGACATGGGCCTTGCCAAGCGGTACACCGAACTTGTTCCCGATCAGGCACTCGCTGCGAAAATATTCGGCATTTTGGAAGAGGAATGGCGGCGCACGACCAAAACGCTCGACGAGATCCAAGGCACAACCGAGCGTCTGGCCGACAACCCGGTGCTCGCCCGCTCGATCAGGCATCGCTTTCCTTATATAGCGCCCCTAAACCACCTCCAAGTCGAGCTCTTGCGCCGCTGGCGCAGTGGCGAACATGGGGACCGGACCCTGCGTACGATCCTCATTTCGATCAATGGTGTCGCCGCTGGCCTGCGCAATTCGGGATGACGGCTTGATGACGCGCGCGCTTAGGCGCGCCTAAAGCACAAGAGCCAGTGCCAGCCATAGCGGGCGCTCCGCAAGGCAACTCCTAGTCCCGCCGCCTGGGCTTGGGCGTCAAGGACAGAGCAAGGATCGGGGAGGTCGTTATTCACGAGATGATCGCAGACAAGGTCCTTTTCGTCCTCATTGAGAGCCCTCCAGCTGCTGCGCAGCCATTCGCAATACCGCTGATGATAGACCTCCAAAGTTTCGCCTTCCTCGCGCACGACATCGACAAGCAGCAACAAGCCGCCCTTATTCAGCCTTTGCGCCGCCAGGTGGAAAAATTCCGCCTTTTGTGTGGTTGGCAAATGGTGAAGGGCGAAACTGCTGTAGATCACGTCGTAAGTGGCGTCCTCGGCCAGCGTCGCCAAGATATGACCCTGGGTGAGTTGCACCGGGCAAGGAAGGGTTTTCAGATTCTCCGCGGCCAGAACCAGGGCGGTTTCCGACAAGTCCACGCCCTTGTATCGCTGGAGCGCCAGCCCCTCTAGCAAGGGTGTCAGGGTCGCCGCATCACCGCAGCCGAGATCAAGGATGGAAAATGGCCGCCCGCCGAAGTGCGCGCGCAGCAGTTGGTTCAGCGCCGCGCCGATTTCCCGGTGAAACATGTAATCGCAGGTAACTACCTTTTGATAGGTGTCCCAGGCGTCGAAAAAACTTGCCGAGGCATGTGCGGGCATAGGGACCTCCCTTCCTCTTCCATATCAAAACGTACAGTACAATTTCCCGCGAAGGCAGAAACATATTTCTGTTCAAAAGCATAGGCTGCCTATGCCGAATCGCGAAAATCTCACCCGACGATTGAAAACATCAAGGCGATTGTGGCACCTGATCGGAAAATATGCGAAATACGTTGCAAATTTCTATGCGAACAGGAAATTTGAAGGCGCAGATCAGGCCTACGCCGTCAGCCATAAGATTGGAACATTGGGATGAGCGAACCGGAAGCGGCAAATCAGGCGGAACATCCTTTTGTCCAATCGCGCATGGCAAGGCTATGGCTGAGGGAATTGCCTTACATCATCGTGCTCGTGCTCACACTCTTGGGCGTGGCCTACACCAGCATTTCACACCAGCCCCTAATTGGCTTTTGGGAGTTCCTGACTCTGGCTATGGGAGTTGTCTGCATAGGCACGGGGTGGCTTCATGTGCAAGGCAGGGAAGCGCGATTCCGGATGGTTTGGACGCAAATGCTTCACTGGGTGGCGTTTTTGGTCGCGATGAACATCGTGGTCTTATCCGACGTTCAAAGATTGCTGACCGCACCAGGAACCGGGCTAGCGCTTCTGATGCTGCTGGCGCTTGGTACTTTCGTCGCGGGTGTTCATATTGCATGGCAGATCTGCATTCTCGGCCTCATCATGGCACTTGCTGTCCCGGCGATCGCATGGCTGACATCATATGCTCTCTTTTTGACCTTGGCCGCCGCCGCTCTCGTCGGGATTGCTGTGACGTTCTTTTGGAGTCACAGCGACGCCGGCACTCCGAAGGGGCCTGCAAGGGGCGAGTAGCCGGAGAGGCGCTTGCCTGAGCAGGCTCCGAAGGGCAGGATCAACCAATAGGCTCTTCGGGCTTATCCAAGCCAAGGGCAGCCATGATGGTCACGCATGGTGCCGCCCGGCCGAGAAGGCAAAATGGTCAAAGGCGTTTTGATCGACCTTGACGGGGTCGTTTATGTCGGCAACCAAGCTTTACCCGGCTCTCTCGACGCGATCCGCCGAATCCGAGAGTCGCGCATTCCGTGCAAGTTCATCACCAACACGACCCGCCGCCCCCGGCGCCGGATTGTGAGCGATCTCGCCCGGCTAGGTCTCGACATCGTTGCGCAGGACCTTTTCACGCCGGCAGCCCTAGTGCGTGACTTCCTTGCACGCCGGAATCTCGTGCCGCTCCTCATCGTACATCCGGATTTGCGCGAGGATTTCGCAGGATTAGCGGCGGATGGCGGCGAGGCCGTCGTCATCGGTGATGCTGGCGCCTTCTTCACCTACGACCTCTTGAATCAAGCCTATCGGAAGATCCTCCATGGCGCCGAGTTTCTCGCCCTTGCGAAGAATCGTAACTTCCTCGACCATGACAATGAGCTGAGCCTCGATGCGGGTCCCTTCGTCGCGGGGCTCGAATACGCATCGGGTAAGGTCGCGACTGTGCTCGGCAAGCCGGCGCCAGCGTTTTTCAAGCTCGCCGTGGAAAGCATGGCTTGCGGTCCCGAGGATGTCGTGATGATTGGTGACGATGCCGAGGCCGATGTTGGCGGCGCCATGGCGGCTGGCCTCCAAGGCATTCTCGTGCAAACGGGAAAGTACCGGCCTGGGCAAGAGGCAAATCTCGCCGAAAGGCCGACCCACGTTGTTCAGAACCTGAAAGCCGCCGTCGAACTGTTATTTGGCTGAACGAGAACCGCCTCCTGGCAGCCGTGTGGCGCCACATGGGACCAATGAGCCTCCGTGACGGAAGCTTGTTGATGGCGGCGGCAGAAGGAGTTTGCGCATGGCCTATGAACTCTATTACTGGCCCGGTATTCAAGGACGTGGCGAATTCGTCCGGCTGGCGTTGGAAGAAGCAGGTGCGGACTACATCGACGTCGCCCGCGGCCCGGCCAGTGAGGATGCTGGCGTGGGCGCTCTGATGGCTGTTCCGGAACGAGAAGACATCACGCATCCGCCATTTGCGCCGCCTTTCCTGAAAGACGGAGATGTTGTAATCGGCCAGACCGCCGCCATCCTGCTCTATCTCGGCGATCGTCACGCACTGGCTCCAAGAGATGCGGTAAAACGGCTTTGGGTCCATCAGATCCAGCTCACTATCGCCGACCTTGTCGTGGAAGCTCACGATACGCATCATCCGTTGGGCGCCGATCTCTATTACGAGGAGCAGAAACCGGAAGCGTTGCGTCGAGCAAAGCATTTTCGGCAGGAGCGAATCCCCAAGTACCTCAACTGGTTCGAGAGCATATTGGCGCGTAATCCAAAGGGCTATAAGCACCTCGTCGGCAAGCGAGTAAGCTATGCCGATCTATCGCTCTTCCAAATCGTCGAGGGCCTGCTTTACGCCTTTCCGCGAGGGACGAAGACAAGTCTTGCCGAGGTTCCGCGCGTGGAGGCTCTGCATCAGAGAATTGCGCAACGTCCGCGAATCCGCGCCTATTTGAACAGCGGCCGCCGCCTCGCATTCAACGAGCAGGGGATATTCCGCCATTATCCCGAACTCGACGGATAAGGCTGCTCAGCGCCTGTTCTTCCGCGAAAAATCGATTTTGCCGGATTGCTTGTCGCCCCTTGGGCATCCACATAGGGTCATGTCTTCCATCATTCTCTTTTTGCCTTGCTGGACTCCGCTCCCTTTGGCTTCGCGGCCAGGTGCGCTATTCTGCTTTTCCATGTGCCACAGCGACTTTGCCTCGTGAACGCAGCGTCTATCTTGCATCCGGCGGTTGCCGCCTGGTTTGAGCGTCGGTTCCATGTGCCTACGGCGGCTCAGGCCGAAGCATGGCCAGCGATCCGGGCTGGCGAGCACGTCCTGGTTGCTGCGCCTACCGGATCAGGCAAGACTCTGGCCGCCTTTCTCGCTGCGATTGACAGCCTCGTGCGGCAAGGGCTCGAAGGAAGCCTCGAGGACGCGACGCAAATCGTCTATGTCTCGCCCCTTAAGGCCCTATCGAACGACATAGAGAAAAACCTCGAAGAACCACTTGCCGGTATCCGCGAGGCCTTGCGCGAGCACGGTCTCCCCGATGTCGAAATCCGCACTTTGGTGCGCACGGGTGATACACCGCAGGGCGAACGCACAAAGATGCGCAGGCGCCCGCCTCATATCCTCGTCACCACGCCGGAGTCGCTTTACATCCTTCTGACGTCGGAGTCCGGCCGCAAGATGTTGGCGTCGACCCGGACCGTGATCGTCGACGAGATCCACGCCCTGGCGCCAAACAAACGCGGTGCGCATCTTGCGCTGTCTCTCGAGCGCTTGTCGGCCCTTTGCGGTGATCGCTTGCTTCGGGTGGGTTTGTCGGCGACGCAGAAGCCGGTTGAGGACATCGCGCATTTTCTGACAGGGGCCGCTAGCGCCGGGTGCAAGATTATCGACACCGGCCATCGCAGGGCGCGCGACCTCGCCATCGCGCTTCCCCCAACGCCGCTCGAAGCCGTCATGGCGGGCGAAGTACGAGAGCTGGTCCATGACCAGCTCGTCCGGCTGATCGACGATCATCGCACGACTCTCGTCTTTGTGAATACGCGCCGCATGGCCGAGCGAACAGCCCGCGCCTTGTCCGAGCGCTTGGGCACCGATCAGATTACCGCGCATCATGGCAGCATGGCCAAGGAGCAGAGGCGCGACGCCGAGCATCGTCTCAAGCAGGGCAAGCTCAAAGCGCTTGTCGCAACCGCTTCACTCGAACTTGGCATCGACATCGGCGATGTCGATTTGGTTTGTCAGATCGGTTCTCCGCGCTCGATCGCGAGTTTCTTGCAACGAGTCGGGCGCTCGGGACACGCGGTCGATGGCATGCCCAAGGGCCGCCTGTTCCCGCTTTCGCGCGACGATTTGGCCGAATGCGCGGCGCTGCTCGATAGTGTCCGCCGAGGCGAGCTCGACCGGTTCGAAATCCCCGAGCAACCGCTCGATGTCCTCGCCCAACAGATCGCCGCCGAAGTGGCGGCGCGGGAATGGCATGAGGACGAGCTACTGGCATTGCTGCGCCGCGCCTGGCCCTATCGCAATCTGACCCGCGCCGATTTTGAAAGCGTGGTTCTCATGCTTGCCGAAGGCTTCAGCACAAAGCGCGGCCGGCGCGGCGCCTTGATCCATCATGACGCCGTCAACCGTATCCTGCGCGGCCGGCGCGGAGCGCGCTTGACCGCGATGACCTCCGGCGGCGCTATCCCCGACAACGCCGATTACCGCGTCCTTCTCGAGCCCGGCAATCTCTTCATCGGTAGTGTGCATGAGGATTTTGCCGTCGAAAGCATGGCCGGCGATATTTTCCAACTCGGCAATCAGTCCTATCGTATTTTGCGTGTCGAGCGCGGCACCGTCCGTGTTGCAGACGCGCATGGAACGCCGCCCAACATTCCTTTCTGGCTTGGCGAAGCGCCGGGGCGCACGGATGAGCTGTCGCAATCGGTGTCGAGGCTGCGGGCGGAGATCGCAACGCGGTTGTCGCATGCCGGGGCCGGGGAGGGCGCCTTGCGCTGGCTTTGCGAGGAGGTCGGCCTCACCGAACCTGCCGCCAAGGAACTCGTGGAATATCTTGCCGCGGGCCATGCGGCCTTGGGCAGTCTGCCGACGCAAGACAGTTTGGTCTTCGAGCGCTTCTTTGACGAATCCGGAGGCATGCAGCTCGTCATCCATTCGCCCTATGGAAGCCGTGTCAACCGGGCCTGGGGTCTCGCGCTGCGCAAGCGCTTTTGCCGCAAGTTCAATTTTGAGCTGCAGGCCGCTGCGACGGACGACAATATTCTGCTCTCACTGACCGCAGCCCATAGCTTCGAGCTCGCTGACGTGCAGCGGTATTTGCATTCGACAAACGTGCGTACCGTGCTCATCCAAGCATTGCTCGATGCACCGATGTTTCTGACGCGGTGGCGCTGGGTTGCGGGCGTGGCTCTTGCGCTGCCGCGCTTTCGAGGTGGCAGGAAAGTCCCGGCTTACCTCGCGCGGATGGACGCCGAGGATCTCGTCGGGGCCGTATTTCCAGACCAGCTTGCCTGCGCCGAAAACCTTGTTGGCGAGCGCGAAATTCCCGACCATCCCCTGGTCCGCCAAACCATCGGCGATTGCCTCACCGAGGCCATGGATATCGCTGGTCTGGAAAGGTTGCTAAGAGGACGCGAATCGGGCGCAATTCACGTTGTCGCGCGCGATCTGACAGCGCCTTCGCCACTTGCGCTTGAAGTGCTCTCGGCGCGTCCCTACGCATTTCTCGACGACGCACCTCTGGAAGAGCGCCGGGCCCAGGCCGTCATGGCGCGGCGTTGGCTGGCGCCTGAGACCGCCGCCGATCTTGGCCGGCTCGATCCGGAAGCGATCGCCCGCGTGCGCGAAGAGGCCTGGCCCGACGCTACCAACGTCGATGAATTGCATGACGCCCTTGTGTGGCTCGGCTTCCTGACCGAGGAAGAAGCCGAGACCCGAACGGGCTGGACGGCCTGGCTCGCCGAGCTTGGGCGTGCGCATCGCGCCGCCCGCATCGTGGTGCCGGGGGCGACACTTTGGATCGCCGCCGAGCGGGTTCCCCAATTTAGCGCCTTCTGGCCAGGAGCAATGCTCGAACCGGCGATTGCGGCGCCTCCCGGTCATGCTGGACAGGACTGGTCGTCGGATGCGGCCCTGATCGAGATTCTGCGCGGGCGGCTCGAGGGTTTGGGGCCCGTCACGGTGGAAGCGCTCGCGGCGCCGCTTGGTATTGAGAACGTCCCTGTCTGCACGGCGCTCGCGGCGCTCGAAGCGGAAGGCTTTGCCATGCGCGGCCATTTTACGCCGATGGCAATCGCAGAAGAATGGTGCGACCGCCGGCTGCTCGCGAGGATCCACCACTATACGGTCAAACGGCTGCGCGCCGAGATCGAGCCCGTCTCCGCCCGCGATTTCCTGCGCTTTCTGCTCGCTTGGCAGCGGTTGACACCGAATAGACGTATGGAAGGACCGGATGCGCTCAAGACCATTGTCGAGCAGCTTGAAGGTTTCGAGGCGCCAGCCGGGGCTTGGGAGACAGAGATTCTACCAGCCCGACTCGAAAATTACGACCCGGCTTGGCTCGACGATCACTGCTTGGCAGGGCGCATCGCTTGGGCGAGGTTGCGGCCAATCAGCGAACGGCTGAATGGCAGCGAGCGCAATTCGGCGCCGGCGCCTCTTCGCACGACGCCGATTACTTTGCTCAGCCGCCGTCACGCGCAGCTTTGGGCGTCCCTTTCACCGGTGGGAGAGAGCGTCGCGCAGAGCGTGCGGGCGCAAGCCATTGCCGGCTTTATACGGGAGCATGGCGCATCCTTCTTTGACGAGATTGTTGAAGGCACAGGCTTACTGCGATCGCAAGCCGAGGAAGCGCTTGCCGAGCTCGTTGCCATCGGCCTCGTGAATTCGGACAGTTTTGGCGGGCTTCGCGCGCTGCTCGTGCCGTCTGACCAGCGCAGATCAACCACACGCGCCGGGCACCGGCGGCGCAATGTGGCATTCAGCATGGAGCAATCAGGCCGCTGGGCATTGGCCCGCCGTGTCCGGCCGCTATCGGCAGGGTCGCAGGTGGAAGCGGACGCCGTCGAACATGTGGCACGCACATTGTTGCAGCGTTACGGTGTTGTCTTCCGGCGTCTCCTTGAGCGGGAGGCCGCCTGGTTGCCCCAGTGGCGGGATCTGCTGCGCGTTTATCGCAAGCTAGAAGCGCGCGGAGATATTCGCGGCGGCCGCTTTGTCGCCGGCTTCGCGGGCGAGCAATTCGCGCTGCCCGAGGCGATCGGCATGTTGCGCGAGGTCCGGCGTGAGCCGCTTACGGGCGAGACAGTCTCGCTGTCGGGGGCAGATCCGCTCAATCTTGCAGGTATCCTGACCCCGGGGGCGAAGCTGCCCGCGCTCACCGGCAGCCGGCTCCTCTACCGGGACGGTTTTCCGATAGCGATGCTGGCAAGCGGCGAAGTGCAATTTTTCGAGACTCTCGATGCCGGCAGTGAATGGGCGCTCCGGAAGGCCTTGTTGCTGAGTGCGTCGCCTGGTCCCGGCGGAAACCTCCCCCGCAAGCACATTGCTGCGGGCGCGGCTTAAATGATCCTTCGCCGGCGAAAACGTTAAGCGAAACGTCAAGTCATGAAGCCTGCCAGGGCTTCGCTGCGCTCCCAGAGCAACATCGCAGCCCTGTCGTCCAGTGCCGCTTGCGACGGCGTAATCAGGCGGCATTTGTAGAAATAAGCGCCAGTTATTTTAGCCACATCTGGAGAAGAGGCAAGATAAACAAGCGTTTCCGCGCCTTTCTCGGGGGAGATCGCGAAGAGTTTGGCCAGACCGATGAATCGCGAGATCAGGCTGCCGCTTTGATCGCCGAAGCGGGTGGCGACGAAACCTGGATGCAGGCAATTGGCGGTAACGCCCGTACCATGCAGGCGGCGGGCGAGCTCGCGCGTGAACAGAATGTTGCAAAGCTTAGAGCGGCTGTAGGCTTTCATCGCACTGAAATCCTTTACCAATTGAAGGTCCTCGAAATCGAGCCTCGCTCCACGATGCGCACCTGAAGAGGTGTTGATGACACGCGCGGGAGCCGAGGCCTGGAGCCGTTCGCGCAAACCTTCGGTGACCACGAAATAGGCCATGTGATTCAGCGCGAAGGTATATTCGAGCCCATCCCCGGTGAGCTGCCGGCTGCCGAACATAGCCCCCGCATTGTTGATCAAGACGTCAATGCGCGGCTCACTTTCGGCGATTTGAGCGGCCACGCGCTTCATCTCTGGGATGCGCGCCAGATCGGCATAATGGACCGTGTGGGCGAGGCTGGGTGCCCTTTCGCGAAGCCGCGCCAGGGTCGCCTCCCCACGTGACTTGTCTCGCGCGATCAATACGATCCGGGCGCCCATTTGCGCGAGCTGTTCTGCCGCAATCTCGCCAATCCCCGAGGTGCCGCCGGTGATAACCACGGTCTTGCCCTTCATCTGAATTCTCCCTTACGTCTTTGGCGTGCCTCTTGCTTATCATAGTACCAGTGTTACATGACACGCCTAGGCGTGCCGTGACGAGACCTTCGGCATGGCCGCGAACGGTACAGCCGCAAGGGGAAGCCATGGTTTCGCGTATCGTTAAGGTCGCTCCCTTCGATCTGGTGATCTTCGGCGGCACTGGCGATCTCGCCCACCGCAAGATCTTTCCCGCTCTATTTCATCGTTTTCTTGACGAGCAGTTCTCGCAGCCGACCAAGATCATCGGCTTGTCGCGTCAGGATCTGGATACATCCTCCTACCGGGTCACCATTGCCAAGGCCTTGAAGCAATTCGCGGGCAAGACAGCACGCGACGACTTGATCAAGAGCTTCCTGGAGATGGTGCATTATGTTGTGCTCGACATCAGCAGCGAGGTGGGCTGGGATTTTCTCGAAAAAGAGCTCAAGGGCGATCCGTCGCGCGTGCGGGCATTCTATCTCGCGACGGCGCCGGATAAATTCGGTCCGATCGCCGAGAAGCTCGCAGCGCATTCTCTCGCCACGCCTGAGTCCCGCATCATCGTTGAGAAGCCTATCGGCAAGGACGGCGGCTCGGCGGCACTCATCAACGATGCGATTGGCGCGGTCTTTCCAGAGGAGCGGATTTTCCGCATCGATCATTATCTCGGCAAGGAGACGGTGCAAAATTTGATGGCGCTGCGGTTTGCCAATGCGCTCTTCGAGCCTTTGTGGAATTCCGCGCACATCAATCATGTCGAGATCACGGTCGCGGAGTCGATTGGCGTCGAGTCCCGTGCGTCTTATTATGAAAACTCCGGCGCGTTGCGCGACATGGTGCAGAATCATTTGCTGCAACTTTTATGTCT
>Ga0187890_10002083_pt1 | contig 14051 bp, 11 predicted proteins | sample June2016WEW_21_1_FD_133005 | JGI IMG/M metagenome (GOLD analysis project Ga0187890, IMG submission 133005) | Peatland microbial communities from SPRUCE experiment site at the Marcell Experimental Forest, Minnesota, USA - June2016WEW_21_10 | ecosystem: Environmental > Terrestrial > Soil >... | reverse complement strand
CAGAGTGGTTATTTTTTTCGGTAGGGTACTATATAAGTCTATCACACGAGGAAGGTGATTGAGAGGTACTGAGTCCAGTCATGATCACTCGTCACCTTTTTCAGCAAAAACAGTGTAACCCAAGCAGTCATCCCCGCCTCTCGTTGTTCTCAGGGATACGTGGCCAATGATTGCAAAAAAACCTAACAGGGGTAATAATGCGATACCTAGCAGTCTGAATATGCAATTGGAGATGGGGCCGGAAGATTTCCTAAATAGAAGGGAAAGGGGCAACGCCATCATTTTATGGCACGCAACGGTTAGTGCATCACCGCGGGCATAGACTGCTACATTCCTGAATCCTGCCTGTTCCAGGAAATGCTTCAAAGAAGATGGCGTAAACCTCCAATAATCATAAGGAATAAAATGCCAACGGGCGGCGAAGGGAACGGTCAGTACCAAGGTCCCACCGGGATTCAGCACGCGGTAAGCCTCAGAGAGGAAAAAGGAGGGATTACTGACGTGTTCCAATGTTTCGGTACACAGAATCATTGAAAAGCTAAGATTAGCAATGGGCCAGGAATCTCCCCTGTAATACAGGGTATCCGGCATCTCATAGCCAAAGCGCTGCTTGACATCAACAATGTCAATACCGGTGTATGTGATGCCCTCAGGAAGCAAACATCGATAAGGCTGCGCTCCACAACCTACGTCCAGAACAGCACCGGATGCTGTTTTCAATACTGGCGCGATGTCACTCCAGATAGAAGCCGCCTGCAGGTCCAGGAGACGGCGTGCTGCCGCAAGAAAACGCTCCCTATGCGATTCCACTCTATGGAATAAAGCTGGCCGCCACTCTTCTTCTGTCCTTTCGCACATGTTTCGCCTTGAGCAGAAGCACTTCTGTACCGATGGTAGCATTTTGCCATCCTGAACCGCTACAAAATGTATTAAATCATCATGTTACGACGATATTTGCCCACAAGCCTATGTGTTTACAGAGTAATCTGTCAAGACAAATTTGAGATGAAAGGGATCTTACAGTCTTTCGGAACTATCTGACGGAAATTAAAATACATTTCCGGCTTTGAAAGGTTAGATTCCTTCAGCCGGAATAGCTCTTTGATTTGTATCCCACAACCGCCAGGTTTCCGGCGGGCAGAGGGATGGACAGATTCCCAAAATGACGCCTGCGCAAGTATGCAAAGGCCTCTTGCTTGAGTTTTCGGGGCAATGGCAAGAGCTTGAGCCAGTAGTGCAACGGGTATCGATTCAGCACCGGCCTGGTCTCTATGTTTTTAAAACCGGCCTTATCGAGGAGGAAGGAGGCGCTCCTGTACGAGAACAGTTGCAGATGCTCGACGTCGAAGATGGGGGACTTCAACCCGAGAAAAAGAGCCGAGGACGAACGCCTGTTATGGCATATTAAGAATATCGCACCACCGGGTTTTAAGAGTGTGAATACATCACTGCAAATCTTGAGCGGGTCATAAAGATGTTCCACAGTTTGGAAACAGGTGACCAGGCTAAAGCGTTCATCCCGGAAGTCCTCCACCCGGAACAGACCATGGCGAATCAAGGGCTTCACCGAACCAATGGCGGCGGACATCGCCGCTTCCGAAGGCTCCACCCCCACAACGCGATCAAAACCGTGAGCGAGCAACTGCGCGAGGAATGCACCATCGCCCGTTCCGATATCAAGTGCGCCGTCAAGATCCGGAAGCCGGCGCATTATGGCCGGCAGGAACCCTGCGTAGGTTCTGCCCGCATACTCTGATTCCGTGCCGCTGTCATATGCCGCATCCATATAAGCCTGAGCGAGCATTTCCAAAACAGGCAATGGGGAAGCATACAGCAGATCGCAGCGAGGGCAGGAGATTAGGCGGTAGTGCATGTATTCCGGAATCTTACGCGAGGCAAAAGCATACTCATCCCATCCTGCGGGGTCAAAGTCTGCCTCAGCGAAAATATGTGACTGATCCGCAGAGCCGCACACCGGGCACAAACGGGTAACCATTTCTATTTTCAAATGGGTAACCATTTCTATTTTCAATAGTGTTTAACTGCCTATTTTCGTTGGTTCGGTCAGGCGCCCATCCGCTTATTTGCAGAGGCGCGAACTTGACCGCCTTCGATTATGTTTCGCCGAATGAAATGAGGCCTCCGCTTCACTTCCTCAAAAATCTTGGCGATGTATTCTCCGATTATACCTATCGCAAGGAGATTGATTGATCCAAAGAACAATATGCTGATCAGCAAAGTCGTGACACCTTTCGGCGCCAAACCGGGAACCAGGATCCTCGATATTACCTGCAAGAATCCCAGGAGCAGTGTCGCCAGAAACAGGCAGCCTCCAAGAAAGCTCAGCAGTGACAAAAGAGCGGTGCTAAAAGAGAGTATTCCCTTTTTGGCCCATGCGACGTTCTTGACGAGATTATTAGTCGAGCGCCCAAACATACGTTCCGGACGTATGTAATCTACACCGGTCTGTTTGAAGCCAACGAAAGCACGAACACCCCGCAGGAATAGGTCGCGTTCCGGGAATTGCAGCATGCAATGCATAACCTGTTTATCCAAAAGCGAAAAATCGCCCGCATCCCGCGGAATGGGCAGATACGAGAATTTGTCGAAAACGCGATAGAAGAGCTTATATGCAAACTGCATAAACAAGGGCGCTTCACGCTTCACACGCCTTCCATACACCACATCGTAGCCTTCGCGCCATTTCAGCACGAAAGACTCAATAAGCTCCGGTGGATCCTGAAGATCACCGTCCAGAAGCACGCATGCATTTTTTGAAGTTATCTCCATTCCGCTTCGGAAAGCTGACTGGGACCCGAAATTGCGTGAGTGAGACACTCCGATCACCCGCCTGTCCCTTCGCGTCAGCTCACGGATGACTTCCTCGCTCTCATCGGGACTGTTATCGTTTACGAAGATAATTTCATGTTCGATGCGAAGCTTTTCGAATGTCTTCTTGAGTCGTTCGTACATTATCGGGATTGCCTGGGCGTCCTTATAGCACGCAATCACTGCACTGACGCTGTACTTGGTATCCAGGCCGTATTGTTTCGAGAGACGCTGATATTTCTCTTTGTCCGGAAAGTTTCGATACCACTCAATGGTCCGTATCAGTCCGTCCCTGAAATCGATGTTCGATTCCCAGTTGAGCAGTCCCCTGGCTTTGTCCGAATTGGCGAACCAATCGAAGGTCGTGTCCCAATGCCGGGCCGGCATCGAAAAGGAAGGTGGATCTCCTATTCCGAACAACTCCCCGGCAATCTCGGTCACCTGATGGATGGTCGTCTTCCTGCCGCTGCCGATGTTGAAAGAATCACCATAGTTCTCTTCACGAAGATAGAGCGCGGCCTTAATGAAGGCTTCGCAGGCTTCATCCACGTAGATAAAATCACGCGATATGGCCGGATTGACGAATTCAGGGTAACGCCCTTCCGATCCACAGCGCACGACAGTGGGTATTAAACGCGCCGAATCCTCCATGGGGCCGTATACCGAGTACAAACGGAGATTAGCGCAGGGCAGTTTTTTCTTCCGGCCGTAGTAGTAAAGCAAATTTGCACAGGCAACCTTCGAAACGGCATAATCACTGTTTGGCGCGGGCAAGTCATCTTCTACGGGCCCCGAAACATGGTCTCCATATTCGGAAGAACTTCCAGCATGAACGTAGCACGCAATCTTGCGAAGGGCCAACTTTTCGAGCAGTTTTGCCGTCAGGTTGAAATTGGTCTCATATATGAGTTCGCTCTCCTGCTGGAATGAATAGGCGCCATATGCAACACAGTTGAAAACTGTACGCGGTTTGACGTCTTCGAGGAGATTGTCCAGATTGGATTCGACCAGCAGGTCCACCGCCCGCAAATTCTCTTCGGGAAGCTTCTCAAGCCGCCACGCTGCCGGGTAAGTCGAGGTGCCGACTACATCCGATCGATGATCCAGTATCATCCGCAACAGGTTTGAACCGATGAATCCGCTGGCCCCCAAGATCAGTATGGGGCCCTGCAAACGGGCTATTACATGTTCCAGGTCCCTGCTCATTGACATAATTCCTTCAAAATACTTTCCGGATCTAAACCGCATTCCTTCCGATGGAATTTCTGAGAGCCATAGCGAGCTGAAACATATCCGAGAGCACAGCGATGTGTAAAAACCGGGGGCATCCTGCCCATAAGCGCCAGGCAATAGGACAACATTTGACCGATACCGCCGCTTGAAACGTGTTCTTCCACAACGATTAGTCGCTGTGATGAACGCAGGCTGCTCAGAAGACCTTCTGGAATCGACTCAGCGCTCAGCGGCAACTCGGTCACCACCCATAAGTCCGGCTGCTGTTCCAGGGGCAAGGTGGCCGTAACACTTAATATGGCTCCCGCCAGCGGCCCTGCAGCAACCATCGTCGGGCCTTTTCCTCTGAGCAGGCGGCGCCACGCTGCATATTCCGGCAATTCCATGTCCCGAGGGAGTTCGCAGCGTCCTAGGCGCAGGTACCCAGGGCCAGGCAGCCGCATGAGTTGATCGATAATGATCGGCACATCTGCAGCGAATGCAGGCACGTACACCCTCATATTTTGCAGGCAAAGAAGCGCTCCATAATCTTCCAGCGCGTGATGCGTTCCTCCCATTGAACCGTATGCATATCCGCCTCCATTGCCGACTAGTATTACCGGCAAGCGGTGCATGCAGATATCGTTACGAATCTGCTCGTACGGACGGGCATAGACAAAAGGGGCGATACTGTATACCCAGGGCCTTAGACCTGTTCTGGCCAAGCCGGCTGCAACGGAAACCATGTTTTGTTCTGCGATCCCTGCATTGATAAAGCGCTCTCCCAAAGCATCCCGCAAGGGCTCCAGAGCCCGAAATCCAAGATCTCCAGTCAAAAACACCAATTTGGGACCGGACGCATGGTCAACGAGGGTCTGGCATAATATATTTCTCATAACGACTCCAACTCTTTCAATGCCTGCATGTACTGTTCTTCTGTCATGGATAGGTAATGCCATTCCATTTGGTTTTCCATAAAAGAGATACCGTATCCCTTGCAGGTGTGTGCCAGATAGATCTTAGTGCCGGAGCTGGAACGCTTGCATGCCGAGGCGATCGCATATACGTCGTGCCCATCGATCTCCTCAGCCGCCAATCCGAAGTCCCGAAACTTCTCGGCAGTCAACTGGAGCCCCGATACTTCCTTCGTTGTTCCGAAGCCCTGCAGCTCATTGTGGTCGATGAATACCGTCAGCGGAGCAAGCAAGCGATGTGCAAGGAAGATCAGCGCTTCCCACGTGGAGCCTTCCTGCAGTTCTCCATCCGATAACAGGCAAAATACTCTTCCGGGTTGCTTCTGGAGAGTTTTCCCCAAAGCAATCCCTGCCGCCAACGACAGTCCATGCCCGAGACTTCCGGTGGAAAAAGGAATCTCGGGCAAGAAATCCGGAGCAGGATGTCCGCTCAATTTCGTATCATCCCTGTGAAACTGCAACAGGGCCTCATCTTTCAGACGGCCAATAGACCACAGTGTGGCGTAAAGGGCTCCCGCAGCATGCCCCTTTGATAGGATGAAAGTGTCCTGAGCCTCAAGCACCGTATGAAAAAGGACCATCATTATGTGTAAGGCTGATAAATTGCCGCCGATGTGTCCAACACCGCTATCGTAGTGCATCTCGATGAGTCTTTTGCGAGTCTTCTTGATGGCTTCTTTTAATTTCTCCATTTTTTCACGCCGCACTTTCCATTACCATTGTAGAATATCGTAGTCCATCTAAGCCTGGAACAGCACTTTTATCGCTTCATATTATGGAGAGAACCGTCGGGCGCAAGCTCCGCAGAACTCCAAGATTACGCGTGCGGCCGAAAGGGATCGGAAAGTATTTTTATACCTGGATGCCTCAGGAAACCTCCCGATGGACTAAAAAGGCCCAAAACCTCAGGGACCGCTCTATTTGGAGAAAGTATACGAAGTAGATCCCAAGAAGTAAAAGGATTTCGCAAGCGAAAAAATGTGGAAGGACTCAGTCCATGCTTGCATTGAGAGTGCGCAGGGCAAACGGGGGTTGGGACAGTTACAGGGTGTGCGAAAGAAAACAGGTGGCCTGATGGCCAATCACTCCTGATTGCACCCGGTCATGTTTTAGCGCTGCAAAATTTCCCTTGAGTGTGTTATGGATAAAAGGAAACGCCATCATTCAGCGTTCCCTGAAAGGGATTGGGTATAGATGAAAGAGAAGTCGCCGGGGGCCCCGAAACTTCCGGGCAGAATTTGGCTGCGGCTGCAGCCTCTTCTGCCCCTGCTGGCCGTCTTCATAATCAGCGCGACCCTACTTTGCTGGAACCTCGGCGCCCGGTACCTGTGGGAGGACGAGGCGTATACGGCTGTGTCGGGACAGAGGATGATGTCTTACGGTCGGCCCCTGGCGTACGACGGCCGCAACCTTCTCAGTTCAGACGCCTATGATCCGAAAGAGACGGAAAAGCTTCCGACAGGCGACCCGGCAGAGGCAATACGTTACTATATTCAGCGCGGTGACTTCAAGGCTGATACTGCCTGGACAGCCCAGCCGTGGGGACCATTCGTTGTGGCCGGGGCTTCTCTTGCCCTCTTCGGGCACGATACCGTTCCGGCTCGGCTGCCGTTTGCTTTAGCCGGCGCCCTGACTGCGGCATTGCTTTATGCGGTCGTGCGCAGAAGGCTCGCTTCGCCCGTTACGGCGGTGGCCGCTGCGGCCCTGGTGCTGGGGAATTCGTTCTGGGTCATGCACATGCGGCAATGCCGCTACTACGCATTGTCGTCTTTATTTTTGCTCGTTACTCTGGAGGCTTATCTTCGCTGGAGTGAAGGCAGGCGATGGGGCGGACCTGTTTTCATTGGGGCCGCCTGGGTGTGGTTCCAAATGGACTATGGTTCCCTGTGGCCGGTTCTTGGAATTCTCGGACTGCACGCTGTCATCACCAGGACCCGGCGCCTCGGAGAGATTGTTCTGGTATTTACCGGGTTTTGCGCGGTGACTGCTCCTTTCTGCCTCTATTACCATTTAGCCGGCAGAACCGAGCATATGGCGATTCAATGGTCAAATGCGATCTGGAGTATGCTGTTCGAGGTTAATCAGTTTCAGTTTCCGCTCGCTATGATACCTGTGGTGCTTTGGCTGTTGTGGTTGAAAAGGCGTGACGGCCCCAATACTCAATCGCTCCCCCTGGTCGGATTGTCTCTTGCAATCGTTTGCGTGCTCCCGATTTGGATGGCCATGGCAGGTACATTTCCATTCTACCGCTATATCGTTCCCATCACGACGCTCTCGGCCATTGTGGCAGCCTATGGTATAGTGGAAACGGCGCGGCTCCTTCCGCGCGCAAAGGATGTCCGCTGGCTGCTTCCATCCACCGTGGCGGCCGCAACGCTTTTTTTCTTGATCACCAATCTGCCCTCCCGGCCGGGAGGACTTGTTTTTCCTGAGAAACACCGGCTAAAATATTACCTTTCATCGGTCGTGAGGCCTGAAATCCGGCTTCTCATCGGCGATTTGACAGGCGGGGGGGAAGACGACCCAAACCGGGCAACCGTCGAGTTCCTTCGCCAACGCCTCAAACCTGGTGATGAAATACTATGCAATTATGAAGATAAGCCCTTGATGTTTTACCTTCCAAACAGGGTCCGCGGCGGAGTCTCCTGCTTTCGGGTCACAGACGTGGGGAACGTGCGGTTTGCCGTTTACAGGCGAAGCGTGGGCTTTTGTCATACTTCCATCTACCTGCGGGAGTTGCAGAAAAGCCGGTGGCAAGTCCATGTATTAAACGCTCCCGACATAACCTGGGGTAATTTCCCCGACCCCCGGTTTCACCATACGCTTATATCGGCTGGATCGCTTCCCCTGAAGGTTTTCGAACGAGTGTCGCAGTGAAAAACCAACCACTTGACTGCATTTTTATGATATGCAAAAAGATGTGACTGAAACAAGAGCCAATCTGAATTCGAGTGAGCGGCACGCTTCGGGGGCATCCGAAAAGCGAGCGAATCCATTGCCTGTTTCCAGCCTGCCGGTACAACCGGGTGGAGCTACGGTATAGCTTATGTACAGAGACAAAAAAGTCGTCGTGGTAATGCCGGCCTACAACGCGGAAAAGACGTTGCGGCAGACCCATTCGGAGGTGTTGGCACAGGACTGCGTCGATTTGATTATCGTCGTGGATGATGTCAGTCATGACAGGACGATCGAGGTCGCAAGGGGCCTTTCTAAGACCAGGGTGTATGCCCACGATAATAACATGGGCTATGGCGGCAATCAGAAGACCTGCTACAGGCACGCTATGGAGGAGGGAGGAGACATCGTCATAATGGTCCATCCCGACTTCCAGTACACCCCAAAACTTATTCCGGCCTTTGTTTCAATGATCGGAAACGGCCTCTACCATTGCGTCCTCGGCTCGAGGATTCTCGGGGGCTATGCCCTCAAAGGGGGTATGCCCTTGTGGAAGTATGTCGCCAACAGGACCCTCACCTTTGCCGAGAACCTTCTTATGGGCGCAAAGCTCTCAGAGTATCATACGGGCTACCGGGGCTTTTCACGCGAGTTACTCGAAAAAGTCCCCTTCCATACAAACTCGGACGATTTTGTTTTCGACAATCAGATGATTGCCCAGATTCTCTGGCTGGGGTACACGGTTGCCGAAGTAAGCTGCCCTACCCGGTATTTCAACGAGGCATCCTCAATAAACTTCAGACGAAGTGTTATATATGGAGTCGGCTGCCTCAAAACGGCATGTGAGTATCGCCTGGCGAAAATGAAACTCATTAATTCGAGGCTTTTTCACTACGATCACGGATAGACAAAAAAAGAGTCATATGCTCCACCCTGGCGCGGTGGCCGAAGTTTGATGGAAATTGTGATTGAATGGCAGAACCCGGCAAAATAATGAAGATCGGCCGTCGCAGGACACTTATCAAAGCGCTCATTCTGCTGGCTCTGGCAGCGATTTCGATTGGTCTCGTGGAGATTTCGCCCATAAGAGCACACCTCGGACCCGATCAGTTCCAAAGGATCATCGGTGAAGCCGGTCTAATGGGTCCAGCCCTTCTTGTGATCTTCTGCGCGGTTGGTACATGTCTTTTTATCCCGGTGACGGTTTTTGTCGCGGCCGGCGCGGCCCTGTTCGGGCCTTACATGGCCTTTGCCTGCGTGTGCCCGGGCGCCCTTGCAGGGGCACTGATCGCCTATCTTACTGCCCGCAAGCTGGGAAGGCAGTTTGTCTATTCCTTTATCGGAGACAGGTTGAGGAACTACGACGGCCTGCTCGAACGCAATGGCTTCAAAACCGTCCTTTTTCTCCGGCTGATGTTTATGCCCTTTGCGCCCTTGAACTACGCTGCGGGACTAACGAAAGTCCGCTTTTGGGACTATTTTTTCGCCACAGCCCTGGGTGAGGTCCTTACCATTTTCGTGACCACTTTTTTCATCGGTGAGATAAGGGATATCTGGATTTCGGGAGACCGGGGCCGGCTGTTTTCCGCCAGGATGGCCCTTTCCCTTGGATTGCTGATAGCTTTGGCGCTCATTGCAAAACTGGTGCAGAGCAAATACGAAAGCAGACCTGCCCCGTCTTTGAGTGATTCCCATCGGCCACCGGATGAGCGTGCTGAATAGGAGATTGCGCAGTGAAAGGGCGTTGTGTCTCTCGAGACTGGCTTCCACCTCTAACTCTGACTGTCCTGGCGGCAGCCGTCGTTGCAGTCATGATCGTTCGGCTTCAGGCGGCGCCGGTACCGCTGGAGCGCGATGAAGGCGAATACGCCCTCATGGGCCAGCTTATCCTGGACGGCGTGCCGCCTTACCTTGAGGCGGCAAATATGAAGTTTCCCGGCATCTATTACGCCTATTCAGCAATTCTGGCCGTATTCGGGCAAACGGTCACCGGCATCCACATGGGCCTTTTGGCGGTCAATCTGTTCTCGACCGTTATTCTGTATCTGCTTGCACGGCCTTTGCTGGGCGCCGCCGGTGCGGCTCTGGCCGGGGCAGCCTTCATCATCATGTCCGCAGACAATTCCGTACTTGGCCTTTTTGCGCATGCGACTCACTTCGTGGTGCTGTTTGCCCTTGCCGGGATTTGGCTGCTCCAGGAAAGCTCAGGGTCGAAACGAAGGATGCCGCGTTTGTGGGGTTCGGGTCTTTGCCTTGGGCTGGCGCTTCTCATGAAGCAGTCCGGGGCCTTCTTCGCGCTGTTTGGTTTCCTCTGGGTCATGTACGGGGCGCTCCGCCGCCACCCCATTTCGTGGAAACGTTTGCTGCTCGAATCCGGGTCCCTGGCCGGCGGAATCGTTCTGCCCTGCGCGGTGGTTTTGGCCCTGATGGCTCACCAAGGCGTGCTTGACAGGTTCGGGTTCTGGACGGTTAGCTATGCGCGCGCCTACGCATCCGAGGTGGACCTGAAAACGGGGATCCAACTCTTTCAGCTCGAAATGATCCCCATCTTTAAGAATAACCCGGCGATATGGTCGATGGCCTTTGCCGGCATGATCGGTATTTGGTTTACGGAGTCCGGACGAAAGGTCGCTCCGTTTCTCCTGGTGTTCTCCCTCTTTTCGTTTCTCGCAGTGTGCCCAGGTCTTTTCTTTCGCCAGCACTATTTCGTGCAGCTCCTGCCGGCAGCGGCGCTTAACGCCGGCGCTGCGGTATGGGCGCTGGAGAAGGCTGCCGCCAAATATACGGCTAAGTCTAAAGCCGTCCAGTTTGCGATACTCGTCGCAGTCGTGGGGTTGTCGCTGACTGGCCCCTTTTCCATGGGGCGTTTTCTTGCGGCTTCGACTCCGGACCAGTTCAGCCATTTGGTTTACGGCGCTAATCCATTTCCCGAATCTGTAAAGGTTGCAGAGTATATAAGGAAGAACACCAAACCCGAAGAACGTATTGCCGTCATGGGATCAGAGCCGCAGATCTGCTTCTATGCCCATCGCAGGCCTGCCACGGAGCACATCTATATGTACGGGTTGATGGAACCCCAGCCCTTCGCACTGCGCATGCAGGAAGAGGTGATCGCACAGGTGGAGAAAAGCGAGCCGCCATTTCTCGTGTTCGTAAGGGTCACGACCTCCTGGCTTCAGCGACAGGAATCCGAGAAAAAGATATTTACCTGGCTGAACGTCTACGTTAACAATTACTACCACCCGGTCATTGTGGCCGACATCTATCCCGACCGCACCCTGTGGCTGATGGATAAAGAAGCCGAATCCTTCACCCCCGGACGCGGATCGAGTCAGTTGATAGTCTTCAAGCGGAAGACCGCCAGGTGATATGACCGGATCTGTTATATGTCAACAAAAAAGCAAATTCCGTTGATTTGCCTTTTTCTTACAGCCTCTGCCCTCATAGCGTTCTGGCAGGTCAATGAGTGCGATTTCATTAATTACGACGATCCCCTATACGTAACCGACAACATTCATGTCAAGAGTGGCATTACGCTTGGGTCAATTCGGTGGGCATTCACGACCGGTCATGCCACAAACTGGCATCCCCTGACATGGATGTCCCACATGCTCGATGTTCAACTCTTTGGATTGAAACCGCGATGGCATCATCTGACTAATCTCCTGTTCCACATTGCAAATACGCTGTTGCTCTTTTTCGTTTTCCACCGGATGACCAAATCGCAATGGAAAAGCGCTTTTGTAGCGGCTTTGTTTGCCCTTCATCCTCTCCACGTGGAATCGGTCGCCTGGGTTGCCGAGCGAAAGGATGTTCTTTCCACTTTCTTCTGGATGCTGACCATGGGAGCGTATATCCATTATGTAGAGCATCGGACGGAGGACAGAGGACAGAGGACGGAGGACAGAGGACAGAGGACGGAGGACAGAGGACAGAGGACGGAGAGAAGCGGACTGGTATCCTCCGTTTTCCGTCTTCCGTTCTCTGTCTTCCGTTTTCCGTCTTCCGTTTTCCGTCTTCCGTTCTCTGTCTTCCGTTTTCCGTCTTCCGTTTTCCGTCTTCCGTTCTCCGTCTTCCGTTTTCCGTCTTCCGTTTTCCGTTATTTGGCCGTGCTCATATTTTTTGCTTTAGGCCTTATGGCAAAACCCATGCTGGTAACCCTTCCTTTTGTCCTGCTGCTTTTGGACTACTGGCCTCTGCAGCGCTTAGAGCCTAAGAAATCCCTTCAGGAAACCCGTACAGAGGCAAGTAAACAGGGAGCGGGAAGCAGGGAGCGGGAGCCGCTGTCTGCGAACGAGAGAAAGAGCAAAGCGGGTAAGATGCGCACCGGGAAGGGTATTGCTCAGTCCTCAGTCCTCGTCACCCCGGAAGTGTTGAATCCGGGGCCTCAGTCCTCCGCCCTCCGCCCTCTGCTCCAGGAAAAAATCCCGCTTTTTGCGCTTACAGCGCTCTCATGTATCGTGACATACTTCGTCCAGCAGAAAGGAGGAGCGGTAGGATCCATCGAGGAGGTTTCATGGGATGTTCGTATTGCGAATGCTTTGGTTTCCTATATCATTTACATAGGAAAGACCTTCTGGCCGAATAATCTTGCTGTTTTTTATCCTCATCCAGGATCGTTGCCGCTCTGGCAGCCTATGGGAGCTGGTCTGCTCCTCATCGCAGTCACCGTTTCGGTTATCCGGACGGCAAAGAGGCTTCCCTACCTGACCGTGGGATGGCTGTGGTTCACAGGTACACTTGTGCCCGTCATAGGGATTGTGCAGGCCGGCGCTCAAGCCATGGCTGACCGCTACACTTATATCCCCCTGATCGGGTTGTTCGTCATGGCGGCGTGGGGCATTCCGGAACTCCTGAAAAAATGGCAACCCGCCCGGTTCCCAACACCCCGCAAGGAGACGCTTTTTGCGTCGTCGTCATTGGTCCTTCTGTCTCTTTTCATTGTTACACGAACACAGGTAGGGTACTGGCGCAATAGCATTGCATTGTATGGTCATAGCCTTAAAGTTGCAGGCCCCAGTGACGTTATCCTCTGCAACCGGGGCGTTGCCTATGGCAAAGTTGGCAACCATGCGCAGGCGATCGAGGATTTCGACAGGGCCATCGAAATCAATCCTAAAGATGCAAATGCCTATCAGAACCTCGGTGTCACCTATGCCAAACTCGGCAACCACAGGCAGGCGATCGAGGATTTCGACAGGGCCATCGAAATCAATCCTGAATATGCTGAGGCCTATTACAACCGGGGTTTTATCTATGGCAAACTTGGCGACTTCAGGCAGGCGATTTCAGATTATGACAGGGCCATCGAGATCAATCCTGACTATGTAAAGGCTTATTATAACCGGGGTATCGTCTATGGCATACTTGGCAATAACAGGCAGGCGATTGAGGACATAAAAACAGCGGCAAGATTTGACATTGAAGATGCTAAGAAAATCTTGAGAAGCCGGGGAATAAACTGGTGAGCTGAATTGGTGAAGGGAGTCAAGTGGTCTGATACTAAGTTGCGTTCAAGATGGTGCTGATATTAGCGATGAACGCAATTTTTCATGATGCTTGCTTCACCCGCGAAGTATCAAAATAAAGTTATTTTGCAGGTACCTTGGTATGAATACGTCGAGGAACGCCTCGCTGGTATTCACCCCGGATATGGTCCGGGGCGGATTCTACTCACCTGGGCTTCTTTGTTTCATGCCTGCTTCTTCAAAGATATGATCGGATTAGTTTTATGTTAGGAAACAAACAAATCCTGCTGATTTACCTTCTTCTGGCGCTTGCTGCCCTCATAGCATTCTGGCAGGTCAATCAGTGCGATTTCATTAATTTCGACGATCCTATATACGTAACCGACAACATTCATGTTATGAGCGCCATTACAATAGGGTCAATTCGGTGGGCATTCACGACCGGTCATGCCCCATACTGGCATCCCGTGACATGGATGTCCCACATGCTCGACGTTCAACTCTTTGGGTTGAACCCGCGATGGCATCATCTGACCAATCTCCTGTTCCACATTGCAAATACACTGTTGCTCTTTTTCGTTTTTCGCCGGATGACCAAAGCGACATGGCAAAGTGCTTTCGTGGCGGCTTTGTTTGCGCTTCACCCTCTCCACGTGGAATCCGTCGCCTGGGT
>Ga0187890_10002082_pt1 | contig 14052 bp, 10 predicted proteins | sample June2016WEW_21_1_FD_133005 | JGI IMG/M metagenome (GOLD analysis project Ga0187890, IMG submission 133005) | Peatland microbial communities from SPRUCE experiment site at the Marcell Experimental Forest, Minnesota, USA - June2016WEW_21_10 | ecosystem: Environmental > Terrestrial > Soil >... | reverse complement strand
CTCGCTCATCCGATCTGGACAAGTACTCGGGCGGCGCTTGGCCACGCGATTGCAGGCACAATCAGTGTTGATCCGGGGGCGACCGTCATCGGGTTTGGTCAGTATCTTACACTCGGCGCCGCCGCTTTTCTTTCTGCTGCTGTGGCAGTCGACCGTCAGCGAGCGGAATGGCTTTTGTTCGCCCTAACGGGCGGAGGTGTCATAGCTGGACTATTGGCAGTGACGTACGATTGGCTGTTCAGCGACTTCCAACTGACATTCGTCCGTGCACAAGCGCTGGACAGCGCGGCCATGGGGGCAATCATCGCGTGCGCAGCCTGCGTTCGGCTAATTGAACGTCACAATACCGGCCGTTTAGTTCCTACATCGACACCGCTGATGCGCAGATTGGCGCCTTCGGGCATTGCGCTGGCGATTTGTATCGCGGCCGTTTGTTTGGAGAGAAAGAGCGGGATGTTTGTGGCGACAGGCTGCGGTGTTGCTACCCTCGCATGTGTATTGGTCATTCGTTGGTTTGGTCTGCGACTATGGGGCACGACAGCGCTCGCCGTGCCGGCAATTGGCATTGCAATTGTCATTGCTGCCAACCAGCCGGCTGAGCATGGAAGGAGTTTGCTACTTGCCTTCGCGGAGGCATCCCCGATTTCGTCGACTGCCATGAGCCAACGCATGCTCGAGGATGCGCCCCTCCTGGGGACTGGCGTCGGCACATTCGCGGCTCTCGCACCCATCTATCGGGAGATGGATGATCGACTTTCCGGCTCTACCGCTTCGACTACGGCGGCGGCCTTCGCGATCGAATTGGGTCGGCCGTTATTGTGGTCAATCGCGACGGTCACGCTGATCGCGATCGTTTTCCTCTTGAGAGCTTCGCTGCGCCGCGGACGCGATTGGTTCTATCCGGCAATGGGCGCGAGCTGTCTGATAGCCCTATTTATATCAGCATTCGTCAACGCCGGTCTGTTGGGAACAGCGCCCGGTTTGATCGGTGCGGGCGCGTTTGGTCTAGCGTTCGCGCAAAGTAAGAGCCGCACGCCCCAGCCCTAATTTGCATCGTGAACTAGCCGAACCTCACCCGCTAGGTGCAAAGCGCCCGGCATACGTACCGTTGTCCAGAATTTCGGATTTTGCGGCGACTCGACTCGAACCCATTGATACTGACGGTATGTCATTGCCACCGATCGGATATTAGCATTCAAATTATCAAGTACGAGGTCGATATTTTTCGTACGCACGACTAGGACGAGATGATGCTCGCCGGAGGGGACAACGACCTCCGACAGCAGCAAAGCTCGTGACGGCCAGCCATGCGCCAGAAGTATATGTCGTTTGGTTACTGCGTAATCGTTGCAGTCGCCCGCTTTTGGTGAGATCAACCATTCTTCGGTCGCGACGCCGCCGAGATTTGGTTCAGGAGTGATCTTTTGATTAACTTCACGATTAACCGCATTGAGTTCATTCCAGCGGTCGGACGTAAGGGGGATATTGCGATGGCGGAAATCAATCCCCCGAATTTCGCAATCTTTGTGATAGCGCAGGCAGAATCGGACGTGAGCCATTGGGGCGAGCACTGGCAGATCCAACCGGATCTGATCGAGCTGATATTTGAGGGCGCGCGGAAACTCAAAGAAAGCGGCGTGGAGGTCAGATGACCACGCGACAGCAGTCAGCGCCGCGCCCACAGCCAAAAACTTCAGTGTTTGACGCATTGTGGCTGTCCAACTTGTCCATTGGCAACACATGGATACAGCTAAAAATGCGCTATCCCGTTAACGCCGAAGTGTCTTTTATCTCAAAAATATTGCTCAAAATCAAGGATTTGTTTACCTGAAGCTAGCCCAGCATTGTTATGGTCACAGTGGGAGAGAGTGTATTGGCGTGGAGGTGGATGGCATCGGAGGCGCTGAAAGAGCGGCCGTCCATACCCGCCGGCTTGCGCATTTATGCCGTTGGCGATGTACACGGACGCGCCGATCTCGTCGCTGATCTTTTCGCCCGCATCGATGCCGATCTCAAAACCCGGCCAATTGGAAAATCGGTTCAGATCCTTCTCGGAGACTATATCGATCGAGGCCCGCATTCACGGCAGGTGATCGACCTGCTGATCGCCCGTCAGAGTATGCACCACGTGGTGTTTCTGAAGGGCAATCATGAAACCTACGTGTGGCAATTCCTGAGCGAGCCGACGACCTTATCCGAATGGCAGCAAGTGGGTGGCATCAGCACCCTTCTTTCGTACGGTTTGACGCCGACGGGCCGAGAAGACCGCGGGGCTCAGCGACGACTGGCGCGCACTTTTGAACAGTCCCTACCCGACAGCCACCGCCTCTTTATTCAGCGACTCGAGCTATCGTTTACCTGCGGAGACTTCTTCTTCGTACATGCGGGTGTGCGACCAGGCATCCCGCTGCAAAAGCAATCTGAGCGGGATCTGCTCTGGATTCGGGATGACTTTCTCCTCCACGAGGATAACTTCGGCAGGATCGTGGTACACGGACATACGCCGGCGATAGAACCGGATATTCGGCCAAACCGCATTAATATCGACACTGGCGCATACGCGACGGGTCGACTTACCTGTCTGGTACTGGAGGGCAATGAGATGAGCTTTCTGTGAAAGACCGCAATTATACCGCGCTGCCGACCGAGAGCCGTCTCGATGATAACGTTGGTTGGTTTCGCACGGCCACACTGTTATTGAGTTTTTTGCTAGCCCTGCAGTGCGTTTGGCTAGTGGTGGCTGAGTTTTATCGACCACCGCTTAGACAATTACCGACGACTGCGCCTGCTGCTGCTGCCGCCGCAACAGCCGAGCTGCGTAATAGGGCCGCTTGGGCGGCATCAATCGGTACAATTCGTGGAGAATTGTGGGCGGAGTCAGCGTTTAGCTACGCGAACTTGCTCTTTGACGACGCAAAGCAAAATGCAGATGGCAGCGCAGCGCGGACGTTGGCATCCGCGAGGGCAAGCCTCGAACACGCCGTCAATGACGCGCCTGCCCAATCGGGCGCATGGCTTCTCCGCGCCGGCCTCGCCCTGCGCTATCCGGCTCTCGGTTTCAACGCCTTGGAGGCGTTGAAAATGTCCTACTACACCGGGCCGACGGAACAAGAATTGATGCCGCTGCGATTGCGCATGACAACAAAACTAGATTGGTTTTCCGACGTCGAGATGCGTCAGTTCATCAGCCGGGATCTGCGCTTGCTGCTAGCTCAAAAGCAGGCTACGGCAATAGCCGAGGCCTACGATGCGTCTTCATCGGCAGAAAAAAGCTTCATCGAACAGGTCGTCGGGGGGGTCGATCCTCCTGTCCTCCGGTGGCTCCGAGCTGGTGCGAAAAGGCCGTCGGTGCCGAATTAATGCTGTCGCCTTCAATCCTCCATAACTTATCGTAGCCACGAGTTCCGCCCAATCGGCGGGAGATTGTATCCATTCGGCGAAAGCGCGAGATTCAGATCTTGAAAGTTGCTCGAATTGCCGCGTGGAGCTTGGCGACGCTTATCGTTGCTTTGTCGGTGGTTCCTCCCGGTCTGCGGCCTGAAACTCCGGCGCCACACGATCTTGAACATTTCATGATATTCTGGGCAACCGGAGCGGCATTCCGTCTGGGTTACAGCCTACAGTCAGGACTGCTTGTAATTCTTTTCGTGATATTTGCCGGTTGCCTCGAAATAATTCAGCTGTTCGTGCCGGGACGGCACGCGCGCCTCAGCGACTTTCTAGTAGACGCGCTGGCAATGTTCATCGGCTTGATTTCGGCATCGTTGGTCAGCCAAATTCGAAGTCGTATTTAGATTGTCGTCGTGCCCCGGAGCAATCCTAAAGCGTTTATGCGGCCATGCCGGGAGGCAATGTCTTAGGGTCCCTGCGTCGCGCGAAAGAAGGACAGCCGCAACGATGAATTTTTTTGGATGCGATCGCTAATCGGCAGCTTGCAGCAAAATGAAGAATCAGTGCTAATCAGCGACAATAGCCTAGCTGGCCGTGGGACTTAACGACCTTTGGGAGCAATCACATGTCGGTCGAAGAGACAGCTTCGGTAAAGTCCGCCCGTGTGATCGTCGTGGCTAACGAAAAGGGTGGATCAGGCAAGTCAACTGTCGCGATGCATGTCACGATCGCACTGATGAAGTTAAATGAACGTGTTGCCACCATCGACCTGGATTCGAGGCAAAAAACACTTACGCATTACATCGAGAACAGGCACGACTGGGGTCACCACATTGCACGAGACCTCGAGATTCCGAATCACGTTTATTTCATTGAAAATATGGATCATCCAACTGAGGAAGATGAGGCAGCAGACGGCAAGGCTCTTACTGATCAGGTTGATGCGCTGGCGCGCAACAACAGTTTCATTGTGATCGATACTCCTGGTCGCAACAGTTATTTGGGGCGACTGGCCCTTTCAATTGCGGACATCGTGGTTACCCCGCTAAACGACAGTTTTGTCGATTTGGATGTGCTTGGCACCGTCGATCCTAAAACATTGGCTGTCACAGGCACGAGCCACTACTCTCAGGTAGTGGAAGAGGCACGTCAGCAACGCCAATTCCGTGATAAGGTCAGCATTGATTGGATCGTGCTGCGTAATCGCCTTTCGATGCTTGGTTCACGTAACACCCGTCTCGTGGGTGAAGGGCTGCAAGAGCTTTCACGAAGACTCAACTTTCGCTGCGTTGAAGGACTGGCCGAGCGAGTGATCTTCCGAGAGTTTTACCCGCGCGGATTGACAGCATTCGATGCGCTTGATGAAGTCGCCCTGGGTACGCGCCCCACCTTGTCACACGTCACTGCTCGTCTTGAAATAGAAAACATCGTCAATGCCATGAGGCTGCGCGGGGCGACCCTGAGCGGCGAAATGTCCGGACACAATCGCGACGCGGCTTGAGAGCCATTATCCTTGGGCACGAGTGCCGAAGCCGCATAATCAATTCATGTAAGTCGGCTTTGAGTGCGCTAGAAGCACACGGGTGTGAGCGGAATGGATGCGGATTCGCATTTTGACCGCGCCCGCGGAGAATGGTCACAGATATTTCCAATGCCCCGCTAGACTCTATTGCTCCTTGCCGAGTCGTCTGGTCCAATCGATCCAACAGTATGGACTGCGATATTATGCGGCCAAAAATAACGACGTTGTTGCACGAGGAGAGCTTTGTTAGGATGGGATCCTGCTTGGCTCGATCGGATAAATGCGCAGTCCCATTCTCGTAACCGGGGCAGCCGGTTTTATCGGGTTTCATGCGGCGTCCCGGCTGTTGGCGGATGGCTGGTTGGTGATTGGTGTCGACAACCTCAATTCCTACTACGATCCTGAACTAAAAAAGGCGCGCTTGGCTGAGCTTTCCGATTATTCAAATTTTCAGTTCGAGCAGCAGGACGTGGCGGATAAGCAGGGGATTTCGGACCTTTTTGCAACGTATCAGTTCTCTCATGTGCTGCATTTGGCGGCACAGGCCGGCGTCCGGTACTCCATTGTCAACCCCAACGCCTATGCGGATTCCAATCTGATCGGCTTCCTCAACGTGCTTGAAGGCTGCCGGCACTCCGAATGCCAGCATTTGGTGTACGCCTCGTCATCTTCGGTTTATGGCGCCAACAGCCGCCTGCCTTGGCGGACAAGCGACATCGCGGATCACCCTCTCAGTCTGTACGGCGCCACGAAACGAGCTAACGAGCTTATGGCGCACGCCTATGCGCATCTTTTCGGAATTCCCGCCACAGGACTGCGGTTTTTCACCGTGTACGGTCCTTGGGGACGACCGGACATGGCGATCTGGCTATTCACCGATGCGATCATGCATGGAAAGTCGATCCGCTTATTCAATAACGGCCGTATGCGCCGCGACTTCACCTACATCGACGATGTGATCGAGGCAATCGTGCGCTTGATCGCACACCCGGCAGCGCCCACTCCCGGCTGGTCGGGCGATGCGCCTGACCCGGCATCGAGCAATTCGCCATGGCGTATCTATAACATCGGAAATAGCCACCCGATTGAGCTGATCGATCTCGTTGGTGTCATCGAACAAGCTGTCGGCCAGCCAGCCGTTCGCGAATTCTTGCCGATGCAACCCGGCGATGTCTTGGAAACTTGCGCGGATTGCACAGAGCTCGAACGCGCAGTCGGATTCAAACCAAAAACGTCGATTGAGGAAGGCGTGCGATCCTTCGTCGAGTGGTTCCGCGACTACTCTAGCTGGCCAGAATGACTAAGCCCTCGCGCGGGTTTTGGCTCGGGAGCCAGTAACCACAACTTAAGCCTCCGCCGCCTCTACCATCACACCGGGCTTTTCTTTCTCCGCGATGCGGCAACGATCGCTATCCTACTCCAGCATTGGTGTGGCGTTAGCCTTACTCGGCCGTGTCGCGCTCTGGGTGCTCGCGCGTGCGATCGAGGCTGGATTGCAATGGGCGGTCGGGCATTGCGCAAAGTGAAATTCGGCGACTATAGTCCGCCGTAAGAGGTCGGGGTTCGCGCGATGACTGAGGCATCCAAATCGGGTCGCCCGCCGCCCTCCTTGGGCGTTATCTTCCCTAGACTGGCCCGGGCCGGTGGTAGCGCCGGCCGCGCCATTTGTTTGACGCCTTATGCAAGTACAGCCGTGGCTACAACGCTAGGCGACGGCGGTAAATCAGGAGTAAATGCGCGGCGAGGCATTCACTGATCGGCAATGCCGGCAGTCGCGATCCGCTGGCTTTGATCTAAAGAAACGTCAAGCAGGTTTGCTCCCTGGTACGGGTATCTACGGCTTTGCTATGTGCCGCATTTGACGTCCGCACTCGCGGCATTCAAAGGTCCGGACTTCCGAACAATTTCGTTTGAAGGCATTCGGCCACGTCGTATCAAATGCGCCCTCCCGCCGTACTTTTCACAGCGCATGGGCGAGACGAATTTTTGATCCTCAGCAAAGCATGGAGTGGAACTCATAAATTTCCCCGCATGGTCAAAGAGAAATCGCAACGGCGCCGCCAGGACCAAAGGAAATTGCGGGCGAGCGATCGTCTCCCCCACTCCGACATTTTGAGGCAAACACCACCTCCCCGCATCTGTCAGCCTTCTATAGCGTGACCGGGCGACCCTCGATTGATCCCGAGCTGATGATCCGGATTTTGATCGTCGGCTACTGCTTCGGCATCCGCTCGGAGCGGCGTCTATGCGAAGAGGTGCTTCTCAATCTGGCCTACCGCTGGTTCTGCAGACTTGGCCTGGATGGCAGGGGTGCCGGTCACTCCACCTTCTCAAAGAACCGTCATGGCCGCTTTCGTGACAGCAATGTGTTCCGACATGTTTTCGAGACCGTGGTCAGCCGCTGTATCGAGGAAGGGCTCGTTGGCGGCGAGGGATTTGCGGTGGATGCCAGCCTGATCCCCGCGGACGCCAACAAGCAGCGGTCTGTCTCCAGTGCAGAGCATACCGACTGGCATAGCCTCGCCGCCAGTCGACGCGCCGTGCGCCAGTATCTCGACCTGCTTGATCAAGCCGCATGGGGCGCGGCCAGCGAGGTCGGGCCGAAGTTTGACTCTCGATCCGATCCGTGATGGCCCTGTCTCGCTCCACCTACTACGACGTTCCGTCATTGCCGACTGACGACGCCATGCTGGTCGCGACCATGATCGCGATCTGTGATTAGTTCGAAGCCTATGGCCATCGCCGGGTTGGCGCCGAGCTGCGCCATCGGGGCATAGTCGTCAACTCCAAGAAGATCCGCCGTCTCATGCGCGAGAACGACCTGCAACCCAAGCGCCGCAAGCGGTTCGTGGCCACGACCGACAGCGACCACGACGGTCTGATCTTTCCCGACCTCGCCCGCCATAGGATCCTCGACGGCCCGAACCAAGTCTGGGTGGCGGACATCACCTACTTCGCGATCGCCGCAGGCTTCGTCTATATGACCGCCTTTTAGTTGCGCGGAAAACTGATTTGGCACGGCGCCTCGTCACACACCGGGGCTATGCTCGAAGTTGAGCCCTTCTGTCGGACGGAACGCTAAGGCGAAATCCTTCGTCATCCCCGTCCCGAAGGCGGCGGGGCTCACTCACCTTGCAGCCGGCCCTGTGGACTGGCGCGGGACGACCGCGGCCCGCCCGGCCCCGCTGCCGCCGTCACGGGTGCGAAAGCAAGGGCGCACCTGCCCGCGGTCCCCGGTAACGCTCCATTTACCTTGGTACGACAAGCTTGACCAAGCTCGCCTTAGCTTGGCGACTTGCGCGACAGGAAATCCGAGTTCGGCGCATCGCGATCAACGTATGCGCAGCGCGATGTATGCGGCACGGGAAAACACAATGGACCCAGCGGAATCAAAGTTGTCGATCTCCGACACAGCAATGAAGAGGATCGAGGGGGGCCTTCGCGCACCCCTGCGCAGCAATAGCCCAGCCAACGCAGCCGGGGCTTGCGACGACATGCTGGCTGCCAGAGCGATGTCCATCGCGGAAATCGTTGGCGACCGCGCGAGAGGCAGCCGAAGTCCCACGCATCGCGCTCAACCAAAGTCGAACGCCTCGCACTCTCTGTGCGAACGGGAGAAAACAATGGACGGAGCGGAATCAGAGTTGTCGATTTCTGACACAGCAACGAAGACGATCGAGGGGGGCATTCGCGCGCTCGTGCTCGGCAATAGGCCAGCAAGCGCAGTGGAGCCTTGCGACGACATCCTGGCTGCTGGAGCGACCGCCATCGCCGATATCGAGAAACTCATGGAGGAGCTGCAGACCGCGCGCGACTACCTGCAAGCCGAAGGCGAGCGCGTGCGCCAGGTGACCGTCCGCTATGCACACTTGGCGCAGACCGCATCGGCCTCAGCCAAGATTATCGCCGATAGTATCGGCAAATGGCACAACCTCGAGACGGACACGGCGAGCGAGTCCCATACGGCGATGATTGAGGCACCGGCTCCGAAGCTAGTCCCCGACGGCGAGCCAGAGCCGAAGGAGCCATCGCCTAAGTTGAGCAACACAACTCAGGGGCCCCAAGCGCGCTGCATTGCCGAGGCAAAACAACATGGCGCTACGTCGCCGACCGGCTGAACGAAGCCACGCGCAGCGGCGATACTGAGCACGTCGCTTTGCCGCTCATGATAGTGCTGTCCATGGAAGGTGTCACGTGCCAGCCGAGACAAACACGGCCGGTTGAATCATCTCACGCGCTTTAGCGGATGCAGGACAGCATCCGCCAGTTTTAGCCATTCGGCTGCCATTTCGCGTTAAGTGGCGCGAAATTCCGGATCTGGCGTCGGAGGCATCATTTCCAAACAGTGTGCGACATCGGTCTCGAACTAACGTCATCGACAAAAGCGTGTTGACGTTGCCCAAGGCGCGCCGAATTCGCGACCGGGATCACATCCGATTTGTCGCCAAGCATCCCTGTCTGATGTGCAATCGACGGCCTTCGGACGCACAATTTGCGAATTGCCCGAGGCCACTCCATCCGACACAAGGTCGGCAACAATTCCCGGTCCCGCTGCGTCGGGCGATCGTCGCGAGGTACATCGCTGTAGCACGTACATCGCTGTGGGCTGTAGCACGTACATCGCTGTGGCAATGAAGCTGCGCGTTGGGGAAGACCGAGATCGATCCCACCGACATTGCACGCATGTTAGGCACCCACTGCCAACAGATCCTATGAAGGTGGCGCGAGCAGGCTAGGCTGCCGGCCATCCCAAACTGGAGGATCCTTTGATGTCGCAGACAGTCGCCGCTCTGATACCTGCCGCTGTGGACTATGAGAGGACGCTCGTTCTCGCGATTGAAGTGAGTAACAAAAGTTGGGTGCTTGCGGCGCAAGTGCCTGGCCTGCCGCATACGAAAGCGAAGCGCACGATCAACCCAGAAGCCGAGGCATTGCTGGCGGCCATTGCCGGATATCGCGCCCGCGCCGCCGCCATGGGCCGCAGCATCGAGCGCGTGATCGCCGTCTACGAGGCTGGATGGTCGGGCTTCTGGCTGGCGCGCTGGCTCATGAGGCATGGGGTAGAAGTGTACGTTGTCCAGCCTTCCAGCGTGCCGGTCGATCGTCGGATGCGCCGTGCAAAGTCTGACGGCATTGATTCCGAGTTGCTGCTTCGGACACTTCTCGCTTGGCTGCGAGGCGAGCCGCGGGTGTGCTCGATGGTGCCGGTTCCCGACGAGGCCGATGAGGATGCCCGACGGTGCGTTCGCGAACGGACCGAACTCATCTCCGAGCGCGTCGGTCTGACCAACCGGATTGGAGCTGTTCTGGCAACGCTTGGCGTGAACGATTACAACCCATTGCTTCGGAACCGAGGTCATCGTCTGGCCGAATTGCGGACTGGTCTCGGCGAGCCACTACCTGCAAACGCGCATGCCAAGATCAAGCGTTTGCTTGCTCGGTTGGAATTGGTGCTCACGCAGATCGCTGAGCTGGAGCGTGAGCGTGATGCGGTGGTGGAAACGGAAGCGTCCGACAAAGCTAGTAAGATGATCCAGCAGCTTACCGCCCTGCGTGGCATCGGCGTTCAGAGCGCGACCGTGTTGGTGCGCGAAGCGTTTGTACGTCGCTTCGCCAATGGCAAGGCACTCGGTTCATACGCCGGTCTGGCTTCCTCGCCATATAGTAGCGGTGGGATCGACCGCGAGCAGGGCATCGGAAAGGCCGGCAATCGGCGGGTTAGAACAGTGATGGTCGAACTTGCATGGTTATGGACGCGCTACCAGCCCGGCGCCGCTCAGGTTTGTTGGTTCCGCGAACGGGTTGGATCAACAGGGCGGCGTGTTCGCAAAATCATGGTGGTGGCCCTAGCCCGAAAACTGCTGATCGCGCTGTGGAGGTTCGTCATCGACGGTGTAGTGCCTGAAGGCGCAGTCTTAAAGCCTGCTGCCTGATCGGCCCAGCAATCCGGGTTGCGCTGCGAACGCAGAGCAGTCCGGCGATCCGAGGGAACGTCGCCGTTATTCGGCATGGCGCTGCGGCGCCGTCTATACAGAGTGGTGCCGTTCTCTTGGAGCTCTCCCGTCCCGAATGCGGGACAGTGGTTGGGATCAACTCCCGCCGGATGTGAGGTTTGCAGGGAAGCCTGCAGAAATGAGAGCTCCGCCTTGGATTACGGCCTGCCCACATCAGCTCTTGACGGAGATACCATCATGTGAGGGCCGGATAGGTTAACTGATGGTTTAGGTGAAATCGGAGTATACCGGAGCACGGCGTGAAGCTACAGACGTGCTCAGCGCTAAGGCCTCACGATGCCGGCGCCTAAATTTTCCACTAATCGACTTTTCAAAATTAGATCAAAAAATCAACAAAATCATTTCAGGGCCGCTTACCGAAAACTAAGTGTGTCTGAGTCAAACGCTTGATCCTTTGCCATCCATCTGAGACGTTGGAGTTCGCTTGGAACGGGTTTGTGGCGAACGCGTTAAACGTTCGCCGATCGATAAATGGGAGTGCCGAGCATGAAGCGCTTTATTTGTTCCGCCGCAATTGCGACCGCTTTGTTGGGAGCATCGGTGATCTCGTCGAGCGCGAGTACAGTAATTCCTTACTCGGGCTCGTTTGACGTTACGGGCACTGCAGATTTCTCGAACAACACTGGTTTCACGCTGACTGGTCCCGAAACCGTCAGCATTACGGGTTCGGAGACCAACATTTCTCCTCCGTTTACTGTTACGTTGTCAGAAGTGTCGCCAACCCCAGGCACTGTAGACAGCGTTACTTCAAGTACCTGGACTATAACGGAGAACCTCGCGGCCGGAGTTTACAACCTTCTTGTCGCGGGGACAGCCAACACCGGCCTATCGGGCTACAGCGGGCAGATTGTCATTGGCGCCGTCAGCCCCGTCCCAATTCCTGGAGCACTGGTACTTTTCGCAAGCGGCCTCGGTTTACTGGGATTCTGGGGTTTGAGCAAAAGGCGGAAGGTTGGATCGGGTTTGGACTCTCTGAACGCCGTAGCTTGCTGAGATAGTCTCCCTTAAGGGGAGAGTTTAAGAGGCCTTCCGCTGAGCAAGCGGGAGGCCTTTTTCTATGCGGTGAAGTAGCTTAGGCGTGGACCAATCGCTTGCGGCTGCCCTTTCTTGGCTCGATCGGCGCAAACATCGGTTACGCGACTCGGTGCGCCGCGTAAGCGCTTCTCAACTCAACGACGGTTGTTTCACATTGATCGAGTCGCTTGAGGTTGCGACAGCAGGCCGTTGAGCAATTGCGCTACCTCGCCGGCATGTTCTCTGATGCAGCTAGAATGCGTCCCCGGAATATATTCGCCACGAACCTCGCCAGCTAGATCAATCCAAGGCGTTGAGGAATATTCCCTCTTCGCGCGACTTTCGTCAGAAATCATACAAATCACGCTAGTCATTAGCTTTGATGGAAAATAGTTGGAGATCGCGCTGGAATATGGACCATACACGGACAGACGCCTCCCCCTGGCATAAGACCAGACAGCGCGCATTCCATCGCGCGCAAATTTCTTGCTAATCTCGTTTGGAGCAACGACGCTGATAAATCTAATCAGTTGGGCTATGGCTCGTAGAACAGGTCTCGCGTTGAGCGAGGGGACATCGATCAACGCCACGAAGTCGACCTTTCGACCCAAATGCTCGAGCTGGCGAGCGATCTCCCAGGCGAGCAGGCCGCCATTGCAGTGACCCCCAAGGCGAAACGCACCGGTCGGGTGTGCGGCCAGGATCTGCGCCACGCTGGCGCGCGCCATTTCCTTGATCGCGAGCTGAGGATCGGGATAAGGGTCGGGGTGGACCAGGAAAACTGGTCGATCGCCCCTCAGCATGTCGATCAATTTGAACGCGTAGAAGCCGCGGTTCGTATAGTCGCCGTGGCAAAATATAAAGGGCGTTCCGCAGCCCGGTTTGGCGCAGGTCACGAGCTCCGCCGTTGCGGGGCTGCGGAGCCAGACCGCGGCAGCGAGTTCGCGAACCGTGAACACAGTCCTTAGAGCCGATTGTGAAATTCTTTGACCGGTGACGGCCTCGACTTCGCAAATCATCTGCGTGGCCAACAGCGAGTCACCGCCGATTTCGAAGAAGTTGTCGTCGAACCCGATGTCGTCGCGGCCAATCAGACATTGCCAAATCTCCATGATTTGGTGATGAAGTGGCCCCACTTGCGGGTTCTGCGCGATGGAACTCTCGTTTGGGACTGGCCTAGCGCGCCATGGACCGCGACTGGAAGCGTTCCGTCTTCGCTCTGAGCGGCTTGCTGCGTCCAGCTCCTTCAGCCGCACCCGATCAACCTTGAGATTCGGAAGCCGTGGCAATGCTTCTACTATGTGGAATGTCGCCGGGATCATGTAGGCGGGCAAACGATTTGCTAGCATCGAATGCAGATCGGGTGAGTGCAATCCCGCAGTGCTCGGACGGAGTTCCACATATGCGGCGAGCGATTGCGGCAGGCCGGTTTCGTTCTTGCGGACCACCAGCGCGGCCTCTCTAACATCACGGAGTTCCCGGAGGACGCTCTCGATTTCAGCAGGTTCGATACGATTACCGCGGAGCTTGATCTGCTCGTCCTTCCGGCCGACGTGCTCGAACAACCCATCCGGCCGGAGGCGACCAAGATCAGCCGTCTTGAAAACTCGCGCCTGCGGATCGATGGGATCCACCGAAAAACCCTGGGTGGTCAAGTCGGGATCATGCCAGTATCCCAGCGCGAGATAACGGCTCGATACGACAAATTCGCCGACTTCGCCGTCCGGCACGGGGCGACCGTCCTCGTCGCGCAGCATGATAATCCGGTCTGGCACGCAGCGCCCTACCGGTAGCAGACCGGTCCGCGGCATCGACTCATCGACATACCATTCCAGATAGAGCGTCGAGCATTCTGTTGCTCCAAGATGCACGCCGAAACGCGCCTGTGGCCCACAGGCACGCTTGAATAGCTCGAAATCGCGCCAGTCTACGCGATCTCCTCCGAGAACGACCAGGCGCACGTTCTCGAGCACCTCGCCCTCGCTAAGCGCCTCCAGGACACGCCGAAAGAGGGTAGGAACCGAGCGGAAGATCGTAATGCCGCGGTCGCGGATTTCCCGCACCACTCCGGCGGGTTGCAATTCGCGGGGATTGAGGATGTCAAGCGATGCG